>Ga0172371_10005898_pt1 | contig 18017 bp, 17 predicted proteins | sample Lak12m_FD_114543 | JGI IMG/M metagenome (GOLD analysis project Ga0172371, IMG submission 114543) | Freshwater microbial communities from Kabuno Bay, South-Kivu, Congo - kab_022012_12m | ecosystem: Environmental > Aquatic > Freshwater > Lake | place: Democratic Republic of the Congo: South-Kivu...
AGACTTGGTGAGCCCCATCCGCATAGTGAACAGTGGCATTGTGAGCTAGGAATTGATGACCTGATGAACAAGGGATTGAGACGAACACCCTATCGTCCCGCCGGATATCCTCGATTGCCCACTCTATCGACTAGGAATTGATGACCTGATGAACAAGGGATTGAGACTTCGCCTGCGTCATTCAGCGCGGTCCAAATCGTTTCGTGGGTCCGCTAGGAATTGATGACCTGATGAACAAGGGATTGAGACGGAAGGGCATGCGTTCGGGTTCGAGGGCCTTGTAGTAGTCAGTCCTAGGAATTGATGACCTGATGAACAAGGGATTGAGACGCCCGTGACATCCTTGCACTGCACCTGGCTCGCCTCTCCTAGGAATTGATGACCTGATGAACAAGGGATTGAGACACAGCCGTTACGGCCAGCCTCTCCAGCCTGCTGAGCCCCATGGGCTAGGAATTGATGACCTGATGAACAAGGGATTGAGACGAGAACGACCTACACGCGCGCCACATCTGGTTGGTGGAGCTAGGAATTGATGACCTGATGAACAAGGGATTGAGACACGTCGCCGTCTACCTCGGTCACCCATATCTCGGGGCCCTAGGAATTGATGACCTGATGAACAAGGGATTGAGACGAAGGCGGGCCGGAAGATTCAGGCGTACTTGACGGAGCCGGGTTTCCTAGGAATTGATGACCTGATGAACAAGGGATTGAGACGACGTTTGCTACATAGCCGTCCAGGTCGTTCACGGTCTCCTAGGAATTGATGACCTGATGAACAAGGGATTGAGACTCATTCCCGTAACTACGCCGGTCGAGGGGAAAATCTGCATCTAGGAATTGATGACCTGATGAACAAGGGATTGAGACATCGTCCACGGCCGTGATGCTCAAGGATTGCCGATGGTCTTCTAGGAATTGATGACCTGATGAACAAGGGATTGAGACTCTGCTATCTCTGTGGCCTGACTCATGTCCGCTCCCTTCGCTCCTAGGAATTGATGACCTGATGAACAAGGGATTGAGACCCGTCGGTGCACCCGACCTTGAGGCCGTGGTTATCGACTAGGAATTGATGACCTGATGAACAAGGGATTGAGACGACCAGCGCGTACTCGATATCCAGTGGCTGGTGGACTCGTCGTTCCCTAGGAATTGATGACCTGATGAACAAGGGATTGAGACGCGACGAGGCTAGGATCGTCCCTCGATCTGCGTAGTGTGTGCCCCCTAGGAATTGATGACCTGATGAACAAGGGATTGAGACTCGATATCAACCCACGTGATGGTGGCGACGTGTACTACATGCCGCTGCTAGGAATTGATGACCTGATGAACAAGGGATTGAGACCTGCGGGATACCTGCGGCCCCGTCCCCGTCTTCCTCTACGGGTTCTACTAGGAATTGATGACCTGATGAACAAGGGATTGAGACTAAGCGGAGCACGTAGCAGGTGCGCTTCGTAACTTTTCCTAGGAATTGATGACCTGATGAACAAGGGATTGAGACAGATGGTGACGGCGCTCTACAAACTGACCGATGAGAATGACCGGACTAGGAATTGATGACCTGATGAACAAGGGATTGAGACTTCGCGTGAATCGCGGCGACGTCAGCCGCCGTCGATGCCCCGCTAGGAATTGATGACCTGATGAACAAGGGATTGAGACTCGGCCTCGTCCACCTCCACCCGCCATATCTCCGGCCCCTAGGAATTGATGACCTGATGAACAAGGGATTGAGACTGCCTGAGCTGCCTTTGAGAACGCCCCCCCGAACTGCGGCTAGGAATTGATGACCTGATGAACAAGGGATTGAGACTAAACGGCCGCGTGAGTGTCCCCCGACGCTGCGATATCCCTAGGAATTGATGACCTGATGAACAAGGGATTGAGACGTGAGTGTGCACTCAGGGGTGCCGGTGCGTAGCAGTCTAGGAATTGATGACCTGATGAACAAGGGATTGAGACGTGAGACCCAATGACTCCAGCCCTATCGCCTCGACAACGTTCTAGGAATTGATGACCTGATGAACAAGGGATTGAGACGTGAGGGACAGGCGCAGCGGACACCAGCAGGGTAGCCCCCTAGGAATTGATGACCTGATGAACAAGGGATTGAGACGATTGCCGCAGCTATCACGATGAACAAGAAGATCACCACTTCCTAGGAATTGATGACCTGATGAACAAGGGATTGAGACTATCTCTGTCGCCTGACTCATGATGCTCCCCTTTGCGCTCGCTCGACTAGGAATTGATGACCTGATGAACAAGGGATTGAGACGTGTATTCAAGTACACAAGCACTTTGAAGTTACTACCCATCATTTCCTGTACTAGGAATTGATGACCTGATGAACAAGGGATTGAGACTACAGCGGATGGAGTCTCTCTACTCTATGACACTCCATTCTAGGAATTGATGACCTGATGAACAAGGGATTGAGACTGCCGGTCACCTTCACGTTCACGCCGCAGAGGATGGGCCGGGTCCTAGGAATTGATGACCTGATGAACAAGGGATTGAGACACCGGCTGACCAGACACTATCAGGGTGGCCCCCCGACGCCGGCCTAGGAATTGATGACCTGATGAACAAGGGATTGAGACCTCGAATCGGGCCTGAGCAGTGTCTAGCGTGTAGGATCGTTCACTAGGAATTGATGACCTGATGAACAAGGGATTGAGACGAGAATCATCACCACGCGGTACCCGTGCTTGCGAAGAACCCTAGGAATTGATGACCTGATGAACAAGGGATTGAGACGCAAAGCATTACCAACTCTCCATCGGAAAACCCCGCATCTAGGAATTGATGACCTGATGAACAAGGGATTGAGACTCGCAGGTACGGCGTGTCTGAAGCGCCCCGGGTTTGACGGAGGCTCCATATCTGGGATTCTAGAATCTCAGAGGAAGGAGTCCGTGACCCATGAGAGCTTCCAAGTATTCACCTGAGTTCCGGGAACGAGCCGTGAGGCTGGCCCGGGAATCAGAGCGACCGGTGAGCGCCGTCGCCCATGACCTGGGCGTCCACCCCGACAGTCTGCGTACCTGGATGCGCCAGGATGAGGTCGACCACGGCACCCGCACCGATTGCTTAATGACCGCCGAGCGTGAAGAATTGGCCGCGCTACGTCGCGAGGTCCGCGATCTACGTCGCTCCAACGAGATCCTGAAAGCGGCCAGCGTGTTTTTCGCCCGCGAACTCGACCAGCCCCGTCCGAAGTGAGCAGGTTCATCGATGCGCATCGCGCGCGCTTCGGGGTCGAGCCGATATGCCGGGAGATTGAGGTCTCAGCCAGCGCCTATCGGGCGCGAAGGACGCGACCACCCTCAAAAAGAGCCCGGCGTGATGCGTATCTCCTTGCCGCCATCAAGCGCGTGCATGCTGCCTCGGGCGGCGTCTATGGTCAGCTCAAGGTCTGGGACGAACTCCGAGACCAGGGCATCACTGTGGCCCGCTGCACCGTGGAGAGGCTCATGCGCACCCACGGCATCCAAGGCGCCACAAACGGGCAGACGGTGCGCACCACCCTTCCTGGCGTCTCCCCGGTGGCCGCCGATGATCTCGTGCGACGCAACTTCACGGCCGATCGTCCCGACGCCGTCTGGCTCTCGGATTTCACCTACATCCGCACCTGGGAGGGCTGGAGCTACCTCGCGGTCGTCCTTGATGTCCACACCCGCCGCATCGTGGGCTGGCAGGTGGCGACCCACATGCGCCAGAGCCTGGTGAGTGATGCTCTCGAGATGGCGATCGTCGCCCGGAAAGACCGAAACCAAGATACGGTGGCACACTCCGACAACGGGAGCCAATACACGTCATATGAGTACACCGAACGCCTGAAACGCGCCGGCATCGCTCCCAGCCGGGGAAGAACCGGGACCGCTCTTGATAACGCCATGGCGGAAAGCATCATGAGCACGCTCAAGCGCGAACTGACCAAGCGCTTCATCTGGAGGACCAGGCTCGATCTGGAACTTGCTCTCGTCACCTACATCGGGTGGTATAACGCCCGGCGCAAGCACCGCTCACTCAAGGTCAAAGAAGACGGCCGCATCAGACGGCTCGCGCCCCTGCAAATGCTCGAGCGCTACAATCAGAACGTCGCCACTTCACTCGTGGCAGCCGAATGAAAGAGCCGACGTGGAACGCGGGGCGCTTCATCCTCGCGCTCGCCTGGGACTACGTCGATCTCGACCACGGGGTAATTCGCCTGAAGGACGCCAAGGCCGGGCCGCGGGACGTGCCACTCGTGCCGCCGTGGAAGGCGGCGTACTCTTCGAGAGCGGATTGCAGGTCCTCGACGTGTGTGAAGCGGGTGTCGCCATTGTGGGTATACGAAAGTAGTCGGAATTGCAGGTTTGGGATCTCCTGTGCCGGTGCGACCATAGGACCTCCTTGCCAACGGCGACGAGAAGTGGCTGCGTGTGAGCGTAGCGGACAGGTCGACCATTCAGGCTGCCGGTCTAGTGGCGTGAAGGCAGCACCCGCCCTCCAGGCTGCCGGGCCGCAAGAGCACGCCCCGATCCATGCTCACCGCGCATGGACGTTCCGACAGGGGAAGACCGGCCCCGCCGAAGCGAGGCCGGTCTCCTTGGCGGCCGGCTATGCCGCCTCAAATGAAAGATGGTCGGCTGCTATTCCTCTCCCTCGAACTGGTGATCGGGGCTGGGGTTGATGTTGGTGGCGCTGGCGGGTAGCTCGTCGGCATGGCCGCCCGGACCGTCGTCACCCGGCTGCTCGGTCTCCACCCCTTCGGCGGCTTGGCTCTCCTCGCTCTCTGGTGCGCCCACCTCGGTCGCATCATCGGCTTCGCTCGCCGACTCGTACTCGACGTTGTCGGTATCCGCGGCGGATTGGACCTCGGTCGGCTGGACCGCCGGGGCCGGAGCCGTGACATCGGGCTGGGCAACCGGGGCCTGAGTGGTCGCCGGCTGGACGACTGCTGGAGCAGCCTCGGCTGTGGCGGGCGTTCCAGCTGTGGCCAGAGCGGTTCCGCCCCAGGCGAGTGTCCCAACGGCCACCACCCCCACGAGCGCTTTGTAGATCACGTTTTTTCGCATCGTCGTTTCCTCCTTGGTAGTTGTCTGTCACGTCGACGCACCCGGAGCATACGACCCCAATCTGAGATGAAGATGAGAGGCAGCGAGGATCCTGGTTCGGTGGTTTCGGCCTATCGCTCAAGCGATGCGTGTATATCTCTCATCTGGTTTTCATCTTCAGCTGCAACCATATTCCGGACGCCTGCTTGAGAAAGCATGAGCCACTGTAGAAGGGCAAAGTGGTCAGCACCAAGGGTCTCTGGGAAGCGGGGTCGATGCCGCGCCCGGCGTGTCCGAGAAGAAGCTCTACGCTCCCGGCATCGGGCTGGTCGAGACCCGGATGACCGAAGGCGGCGTGGACGCGGAGTACCTGGTCGAGGTGACCGGAGGCTGAGGCGACCCGGCGGGAAGACAAGAACATGAGAGTGCTGGTAGTCGAGGATGAGGTCAAGATGGCGGCGCTGGTGCGGCGCGGCCTCACAGAGGACGGCCAGTCGGCCGACGTCGCTCGGACCGGCGAGGAGGCTCTCGTCATGGCGGGAGCCACAGCCTACGACACCATCATCCTCGACGTCATGCTTCCCGGCATCGACGGCTTCGAGGTCTGCCGGCGGCTCCGCAAGGAGGGGATCTGGACTCCGGTCCTTATGCTCACCGCCCGCGACGCTGTGGAAGATCGCATCGCCGGTCTCGACACAGGCGCCGACGACTATCTCGTCAAACCCTTTTCCTTCGCCGAATTGCTCGCCCGCCTGCGTGCCCTCACCCGCCGTGGACCGATTGAACGGCCGTCGGTTCTGGAGGTGGGTTCCCTCCGCCTCGATCCGGCCACGCACGAAGTGTGGCGGGGACAGACCGCTATCCACCTGTCCACCAAGGAGTTCACCCTTCTTGAGATCTTCATGCGCCGCCCGGGACAGGTGCTTTCTCGGTTCGACCTGCTCGAGCACGCCTGGGACTATGCGTACGAGAACCGGTCCAACGTAATCGATGTGTACATCCGCTACCTGCGGGACAAGGTAGATCGGCCCTTCGGGTTGTCCAGCATCGAGACGGTGCGGGGAGCCGGCTACCGGCTGCGGGTGGACGGCAGGGTGTGAAGTCCCGATTTCACACCCTGGCGCGTTTGCCCATCCGCATGCGCCTCACGCTGTTGTTCGCGGTGGCCATGGCAGTGGTCTTGACAGGGATGGGAGTCTTTCTCTACGTGGGACTCGGGTCCGCCCTGGACGATGCGATCGACGTGAATCTACGCACGCGGGCCGACGACTTGGCTGCCATGGTTCTGCAGTCGGAGTCGGGCTTACGGGAGAGTCCAGGACATTCCGCAGCTCAGACGGACGAGCAGACCGGCCAGAACTTGGATGAAAGCGAGAACTTGGCGCAAGTCCTATCGTCTTCCGGCTCTGCTATCGACTGGACTGCGTCCGCCGGAAGTAACCCCCTGCTCACCCCGGCGGAGTTGGCCCAGGCCACAGGGGGGCAGATCATGGTCGACCGCGACGCGGTGCTCGGTATGGAGAGCGGCCTCCGCCTGCTGGCGACCCCGGTGCGGGCTCAGGACCAGAACTTGGTGATAGTGGTCGGCACCTCGCTCGAGGGTCGGTCCGAAGCGCTGTCTCGACTCTCGAGCCAGCTTGCCGTCGGTGGGCCGTTGGCCCTCATCGCCGCGTCTCTGCTTGCGTTCGTTCTTGCCTCCGCAGCTCTTCGCCCGGTGGAGTCCATGCGGAAACAAGCCGAAGCCATCTCCGCGGTCGAACCGGGAAGACGTCTGCCCATACCGGCCACTCGCGACGAGGTAGCCAAGTTGGGAGAGACCCTCAACGAGATGCTCGCGCGTCTGGAAGCATCGTTGAACAAGGAACGAGCCTTCGTATCGAATGCCAGCCACGAGCTGAGAACGCCGCTGACGCTGCTCAAGGGCGAACTGGATCTCGCTCTTAATCGCGAACGTTCTCCCGACGAGATGGTGGCGACTCTGCGTTCGGCTGCCGAAGAGACCGACCGGCTCGTCCAGCTGGCCGAGGATCTCCTCGTCCTCGCGCGCGCGGATCAAGGCCGTTTGTCGGTGAAAACGGCGGTTGTGGACGCCGGGGAGATCCTTGAGTACGTGAACGAACGCTTCGATCGCCGGGCTTCGGACCTGGGCGTAGTCCTTGAAGCAGACGCTCCGTCCGACCTGCGATTGACTGCCGATCGTGTGCGTCTCGAGCAGGCTTTGGCGAACCTGGTCGAGAACGCCTTGCGGTATGGTAGGAGTCCCGTCTCGCTCACGGGCTATCGACGAGGAGACAGGGTGGAATTCCACGTTCTCGACCGGGGACCGGGGTTCGTGCAAGACTTTCTTCCGCGGGCCTTCGAGCGGTTCAGCCGTGCCGATGAGTCCCGATCCAGCGAAGGTGCCGGGCTGGGCCTGGCGATAGTCGAGATCATCGCCACGGCGCACGGGGGAAACGCACAGGCGACCAACCGCGAGGGCGGTGGTGCCGATGTGTGGCTGGCCATACCGGCGACTGCTTGACGTTTCATCTGGACTTCATCTTCGAGGGCTACGGTGTGATTCGACTGTGCCCTTCGCGTGGCTCTGCTACGGCGAGGGGTAAACGAGAACATAGAGTTCTTCACCACCTCTTCCTGCATCTCGATGTCGTCGTACGGGATCGGGCCTTGCAGTACGGGTCCCTGATCTGCGCACTGGTGTTCCTTGTCATCTTCCTCGAGACAGGGTTGGTAGTGACACCATTCCTCCCAGGAGACTCGCTCCTTTTGGCCGCGGGCGCCGTGTCGGCGGTGTCTGGCGGTGGGCTCAACGTATGGGTGTTGGGGGCAGCCCTATTCATTTGTTCTTAATCTGTTGGGGGTATTTTCGGGCCATGCGTGTCCTACTTGTTGAAGACGAACGGAAGATCTCGGCCTACGTGCGGCGCGGACTGGAAGAAGCCGGGCACGCGGTGGATGTCGCCTTCACCGGCCCCGAAGCCTTGAGCTGGGCGGGAAAGGCCGACTACGACGCGGTGGTCCTCGATATCATGCTGCCCGAGATCGACGGCCTGACGGTCTGTCGGGAAATGCGCAAGCGCGGAGTGGCGGCAGCCATCCTCATGCTGACCGCTCGTGACAGCGTCGACGACCGCGTGGCCGGTCTGGACGCCGGAGCGGACGACTATCTGGTCAAGCCGTTCGCCATGAAGGAACTCCTGGCCCGCTTGCGAGCTCTAGCGCGCCGGGCAGTGGAAGGTCCCCGTATCCCGGTCTTGACCGTCTCCGACCTCGTGCTGGATCCGGCCCGCCACCAGGTGACGCGCGCGGGTAAGAAGATCGTTCTTTCGGCCAGGGAGTTCGCCATCCTGGAGTACCTCATGCGCAACAGGGGCCTGGCACTCACCCGGACCATGATCACCGAGCATGTCTGGGACTACGATGTCTTCCTTCAATCCAACGCAGTCGACGTCTACATCCGCACTCTGCGCAGAAAGATGGATGACGACTTCGAACCGAAGCTGATCCAGACCATTCGAGGCGTGGGTTATCAGCTCACCGCCGAACCAGAAAGCTAGAGTGCTGTGCGACCGCCGCGCCTGAACCAACTGCGCATTCGCTCGCTGCGGACGCGGTTCGGTGTGTGGGTAGCCGTGCTGGTCCTGCTCGCAGTGGCCGCCCTGGGGATCTTTGTGTATGTAGACGTCGGCCGGGGGCTACGCGGAGCGCTCGACGATTCCCTTCGGGTGAGCGCCTCGCTGGCTGCGTCGACCGTCACCGCCACCCAGGGCGCGCTCGTCATCGGGGACAGTACACCCGACACCAACAGTGAACTCCAAGTCCTACTCGCCCAGGGTGACACGATCAGGTATCTCGATGCCCGGGGCGCGATACTGGACGGCTTCGGGTTGCTGAAGGATCTGCCCCCAGACCCAACAGATCTGGAGGCCGCGCGCAGCGAGAGGCCTGTGTTCTCCGACACGAGCGACCCAACCCGGGACCGGGACTATCGCGTCTATACGATGCCAGTAACAGATGGGGGCGCCGTTGTGGGGTTTGTTCAGGCCCTGCACGACCTCCGATCAGTGGCAGAGACGCTGGAACGGCTGCTCGCGGCTCTGCTGGTCGGGGGCGCGGTGGTCATGATAGCTGCCGGCCTGGTCGGTTACTTCTTGGCTAGACGCGCTCTTGCGCCGATCGACACGATCACCAAGACTGCCAGACGCATTTCCGCGCAGGATCTCTCTGCTCGGCTCAACCTCTCCGGGGTCGACGATGAGCTGGGCCGCCTCGCCTCCACCTTCGACGACATGCTCGAACGGCTCGACGAATCGTTTCAGCGCGAACGCCGGTTCACCGCCGACGCCTCGCACGAGCTTCGTACTCCTCTGGCCGCCATGGAAGCCATACTCGGGGTGGTGCGTTCCGAGCGTCGGAAGCCAGCAGAGTACGAGCAGGCCTTGGACGATCTGGCTGAGGAGACGACGCGTCTTCGCGACCTGGTCGAAGATCTGCTGGCGCTGGCCCGTGGCGCGCGCTCGGCCACGATGGAGTTCGCGACGGTGGACATCTCCACGTTGGCTGAGGACGTAGTCGATGCGCTCCGACCTCTGGCCGAAGCCAAGAACCTCACTCTGGAATGCTCGGCGGAACCCGGTCTGACCGCCAGAGCGGACAGCGACGGTCTCATCCGGGTGTTCCTTAACCTCGTCGAGAACGCCATCAAGTTCACGGAGCACGGAGGAATCAAGGTTTCCGCGGGATCCCGCATGGACGCGGTTGTGGTGGATGTCGCCGACACCGGTATCGGTATCGCCTCCGATGACCTGGACGCGATCTTCGAACGCTTCCATCGAGTAGACCGATCACGGTCGACTCCCGGGACCGGTCTAGGACTCTCTCTGGCCCGGCGAATCGTCGAGGACCACGGCGGGACACTCACCGTACGAAGCCGCGAAGGCAAAGGGTCCAGCTTCACGGTCACGCTGCCAGAGAACTGACGTAGGCCGGGGACCCCCTCGGCCCATCCGATCTGCCTATCCGGCGCGCCGATCCACCCGGTGCGGGGCCCCCTTCGCCGCCGGACCTCTACATGAACAAACCGGCCGATTCGCTTCATCTGTCTTTCATCACCCACGGCTAGCTTGGTCTGGAAGCGAGCGTCCAACACCGTGGAGTCGAGATGAAAATGGCGATACGAACCGAGGGCCTCACGAAGCGCTACAACGGCAAAACCGGTACGGTAGCCCTTTCCGATCTATGCCTGGAGGTGCCTGAGGGTGAAATGTTCGGTCTTCTGGGGCACAACGGGGCCGGCAAGACGACCACCGTGAGCATCCTTACCACCCTGCTCGATCCGTCGGGAGGCTCGGCCGAAGTGCAGGGTGCCGACGTGGTGAAGAACAGTGCCAAGGTTCGCCGGTTGATTGGTTACCTCCCGGAGAACGTCGAGTTCTACGATTCCCTCACCCTGCAGGAGAATCTCGCCTTCTTTGCGCGCCTCTCAGGGCTGGCCAGACCTGGGGAGCGCATCAGGGAAGTGCTTGCCTTCCTCGATTTCGAGGGTCACGAGAAGGAACGCCTCTCTACCTTCAGCAAGGGCATGCGCCAACGCGTCGGCATCGCCCAGGCCATCTTGCACAAGCCGTCGGTGTTGTTCTTGGACGAGCCCACGTCCGGGCTCGACCCTGCCGGGGTCAGGATGCTTCGCGACATCATCGTGCGCCTCAACACCGAACTCGGCATGACCATATTCATGAACACCCACCTGCTGGCAGAGGTCACCAAGACCTGCACCAGCATCGGCATCCTGCGCTCTGGTCAGCTCATCTACCATGATTCGCTCGAGCGGACCCTGCGCTCCTTCCCCGCTCAAGACTCCCTCGAGGAGATCTACCTTCACATCGACGGGACCGCTGCGTGAGCACCCTTCTCACAGTCGTGAGACAGGAGATACGCTCGTCCTTCCGAGAGCGGCTGGCCATCGCCCTTCTGGTGGTCTTTTTGGGGATGGCCCTGGCATCGGCCGCCATCGGGTGGTCGGCGCATCACACAGTGATGAACGTCTACAACGCGACGGTGACCCAACTGGGTCGCGACGTCCCCAACCCCTTCGCGAACGTTTCCGCCCTCGAGGTGGTCAAGAACACGGTCATCTACATCGTGCTCATCGGCGCGCTGCTCGCGGTCGTGGTGGGTGTGAGAGCGGGACTGCGCGATCGCAAGGCTGGGGTGACGGATCTGATCCTGTCCCGCCCCGTGGGCGCACGTTCGTACGTGACCGGCAAACTGCTGGGTATACAAGCCTGGATGGGCATCGTTCTTGCCGCCGCCCTCATCGTGAGCTGGTTCAGTGTCTGGGTGATCTCGCGCTCACCTCTGGGATGGACAGCGACAGGTTCTCTAGTCGGTTTCTTCGTCCTGGCGTGGCTCTTCCTGCTGCCCTTCTCCGTGGTGGGCCTCATAGCCGGTTCGCGCAGTCGGCACGAGTCCACCGCTCTCCTTGTCCCCGTGCTCATCTGGGTGGCGATCACCTTCGTCATCCCCCAACTCGGTACCGCACAGAACCCGGTGTCTTTGCTCAACCCCGTACCCACGGCCCCATCGACCTCGGACCTGTTTTTCCGGGTGAACCACGCCGTCCTGCAACCCATCTCGATCACCGAACACTTCAAGCACGTGAGCGGTGTGATCCTGCAGTTGCGGGACGTCGTCTCCACCGCCTGGGTGGGTGACCTTCTCTCAGTGGCGCTGATGGCGGCCCTCAGCGTGGGCGCGCTCCTGCTCACGACCCGCAAGTCGATGAGGACGCCTCTCTATGAATAGTCCCACCCTGGTCTTCTTCCGCAAGGAGCTGCGGGACGCGCTACGCAACCGGCTCCTGCTACTGCTGATCGCCGGGCTGGGCCTGATCGTGGTGCTATCGGTAGTGGTCGCGGCGGCCGGTTTCCACGCTAAGGTGGTCGACTACCAGAACTATGTCCAGGCGATGCAGAAGGCGGGCATGGCCGAGAACGTCACCGCGCCTCAGTTGTTCCCACTGCAGCTCCTCCGGGGCGCCATCGAGTACCTAGAGATTGTCGGGTCGATCGTAGCCATCATCATCGGCTACGGGTTGGCGGCCAAGGAGAAGAACCGGGGCACGCTCCGGCTGCTCTTCAGCCGGCCTGTCGGCGGCTCCTCCATGGCTGCCGGCAAGCTGCTGTCCATGGCGGTGGTCTGGCTCGCTGTCATCGCGGTGCTGGGCGCGATCATGGGTGCCTCGGTCTCCCTCATCGGCGGGATCTCGCTGTCCTCGGTGGAGGTCGCCAAGCTGACCATCACTTTCGCCTTCTCGTGGATCTACTTGGTGATGTGGACCGCCTTCTCCTATTGGTTGGCCGGCCGCTCTAGGCGGCTCAGCACGGCCCTCGTGATTGGCCTCATAGTCTGGCTGGTCGTGGTCCTCGTCATCCCTCAAATCGGAGACACCATGGACCCGGACAACCAGGTGCCCGGGGGACTCTTCAAGAGTCTGCAGGTGGACAAGCCTCATGAGCAGGCGGTGATGGCGCACTTCTCAGGCTACGAGACCACCCGTAACTACCTCGAAGAGACGTCCATCAGCAAGCACTACGAGCGCGCCAGCTTCGCCTACTTGGGCGCGAAGGACAAGTACAACCAGCAACCCCTTGGGCTCATCTCCCGCGACATGTGGGCCAACGTCACCTGGCTCGTAGGCGGACTGGCGGCGGCCGTCGGCCTGGCCGTGACGCAAACAAAGAAACGTTACCTACTCAGAAAGGCATGATATGAAAAAGCAACGATTGGCGGTCTTCGTGGGCATCGCGGCGGTGGTCATCGGGACCCTGACCGCCGCCGGCTGCTCGAGCGGACAAGCCGCCACAGCAACCAGTGCGAGCCCTGCGGTAATCACCCAGAGCACCACCCCGGGGCCGACCCAGGGTTCGACCCCAAGTTCGACTCAAAACTCGATCTCGGGGTCGACTCAGAGCTCCACCGCAGGCTCAGACCAGGCGCTGCCCGTGGCCGAGAACCCCATAGCCAACACCTCGACCAAGCAGGGTCTCGAGATCGTCTCGGCAATGGTCGAGGACAACGTCGATCCGGCGACCCGGAAGGACATCGCCGATCGCCTGCAGATCACTCTCAAGAACACGAGCAGCGAGACGCTCTCCGATCTCGAGGTCTACTACAAGATGACGGATACAACGACCCAGAAGACCGAGGGTTACTACCAGAAGCTAACCGGATTCACTCTCGCTCCAGGAACGGAGGGTACCGTCTTCTTCGACAACGAGACTGGTGCCGGGCACTACCCGGAGAACAAGTTCAGTTTGTATAGGACTTCTGCAAACGAGGTGGATTTCTCCATCGAGGTGAGCGCCGCCGGTTACGCGCCCGCCATGGGTCAGGCGGTCAAGGCTGTCGGGACCGGCGAAAACCCTGGAGAATAGCGCCGATGCAAACGCCCCCCTCACATCACTCTGTACCAACCAGGGCTGCGGGGAGGGGTGAGGGGGGGCTTTCGAAGAGCACATGGCTGTTTTGACAGCCCAGAAGAGTGATTCTTGACTCCCAGCCATCCCGGCGTTGCGGCAATAAGAGCGGCTGCGGCGCCGGTGGAGTTGACTGGTATCCTCGCGGCTTCACGAGGTCGTAAATCAGACTCATCTCCGTACGAAGGTCTCGCCCCTTGGAGGTGGACGCGTATGAAAGCGAGTGAACTCGACAAGAAGTTCGACGCCGGCGTCGAGGACATCATCGACGAACTCGACATGACGACCGCCTCGCGGCCGAATAGGGAACAGCGCCGCGTGAACGTGGACTTCCCCGCCTGGATGGTCGAATCCTTGGACCGGGAAGCCAGCCGTCTTGGGGTGACGAGGCAGTCGATCATCAAGATCTGGATTGCGGAGCGGCTCGAGAAAGCAAGCTAGGGCAGGCGAGGGTCCGCTGATCCACCAGCAGGCCGATGCAGGCAGGACCCGCGCGGCTGAACGTCAGTGGCTTCGCCGGAGAGCATTCCTCTGCGTAATGTAGTTCCAGTTCTGACAATCGTCGCCCCTTTCGGACCACCGCGCCAGCGGCGCCGGCGAGCGCCACCAGCCCGAGCAAGTGCCACCGCCGGCTGGTGGCCGAGTATCTACGGGAGCGCTGGGGCGGTGTGCAGATCACGCATCTGCGTTGAGGCTCGCTGAAGCCGGACAAGCGCTACCATTGGTAATCAGAATGCGCGATGATAGCTACGTGGTAACGATTTTGTGCGCTTCGTAATCGTTCTGCGCGGGGGAGGCGCCTTTGAAAGCGGTCGGGTACTCGACGCTCATTGAGCGCTTCGGCCTCCAGACTCTCAGGCCCGAGATCCGTTCATACCTGCTCGACACCGGACATCGGCGTTCGGTGATCGAGGGCGGGCGGCGAGAGGAGTGGTACCCCCCGCGGGCCGACCCGGGCGAACCCTGGACCGATCACCTCGCTTTCGCCCTGAAGCGAGAGGGCATCTACCTGGAGGTTCTGGCCGCGCTCTTCGCGGTCGCGCCGAGATGAGTTGGCCGCATTCGTGCGCTGCACCCCCACCGGCCGGTACGCCCGTCTGGCCTGGTTTCTTTTCGAGTGGCTGACTGGGCAGATACTGCCACTGCCCGATCTGGACCAGGGGAACTGCATCCTGGTGGTAGACCCGGGACAATACCTTTCCGTCAGTGCGCCTGCGGAGACGCGTCGTGTGCGCCGCCAGAGGGTCCTCGACAATCTCCCCGGCACGCCTGCGTACTGTCCCTTGGTGCGGCGGACCGCTGCTCTCGACGCATGCATAGCCGAAAGGTTGGATGAGCGCGTGCGCCGGGTGCTCGGCCGTTACCCGGCGGAGATTGTGGCTCGAGCGGCCCAGTATCTGTTTATCAAGGAGACCAAGTCGTCCTACCAGATCGAGCGGCTGGAGCCCGATCAGCGCAGAACGGCCCGCTTTGTGGAGCTCCTACGGCAGGCGGGGAACGTCGCGTGCGCGACCGAGGAAGAACTCACGGCGTTGCAGCGGCTGATAGTCGATCCGAGGTACGCGGCCGCCGGTTTTCGGGATTCTCAGAACTACGTCGGCCATAGTCTGGGACCGGGCCGGGAACTGGTCCACTACGTGCCTCCCAAACCTGAAGATGTGGCCTCGCTCATGCCCGGCTGGCAGGCGTGTTCAGCTCGTCTGGCCACGGGCAACACGCATCCGGTGGTAGCCGCAGCGGTACTGGGATTCGGCTTCGTATTCATCCACCCCTTCGAGGACGGGAACGGCCGGCTGCATCGCTTTCTCATCCATCACGCCTTGGCTGTCCGAGGATTCACTCCCGAGGGTGTGATCTTCCCCATCTCGGCGGTCATGCTCCGGGACAGAGCTCGATACGACGCTGCCCTCGAGTGGTATTCGCGAGAAGTGATGCAGCACGTGGAGTACAAGATGAGCGAGGCGGACGAACTCACGGTGCTGAACGAGACCGCGCTCCACTATCGCTATCCCGATCTCACTCACGTGACCGAAGAGCTGTTCGCCTTCGTGCGGGATACGGTGGAACGGGAGTTCACCACGGAGCTGGAATACCTAGTGGTCTTCGACCTCGCTCGTCAAATGCTGGCCGACGTAGTCGACATGCCGGACGGCCGGCTCGATCTGTTCATCCGCCTCGTCCTACAGGGGAACGGGCGGCTGTCGCGGAAGAAACGAAGTGGCTTCTTGGAGCTGACCGACGACGAAGTGGCCCGGATGGAGTCCGTGATCCGAAGCGCCGTGGCCCAGCTGCCCCCAGACCCGATAACCGGCGTGCCCGATGGCGCCGACGATTCCTGAGCGAACCGTCGGCATGTTGTCGAGGCCGGCGTCCCTTGCGTTCGCAGAATAACCTGCTAAGCTACTAGCAGATTATTAGATTAATCAGCAACTCCGGAGTGGACCGACCAAATGTACTCCTACCGCACCACGACCCTGATCGAAGCTCGTCTTGTCCGCCTGGACGAACTGAAGCAGCGTCTCGACTCCCGGGGGCCGCTCCCGCGCATCTGGCTGGATAGGACCCGTCGGGAACTCGAAGCCGAAGCGGTGGCTGCTTCCACCTCCATGGAGGGAGTGTCGGTGACCGTGGACGAGGTGCGGCGCATACTTGCCGGTGACCGGCCCTCTTCCGTGGCTCCCCAAGATGTGGCCTTCGTCGAGGGGTACCGGGATGCCATGAAGTTCGTTCTCAGTCGGTCGGATGACCCGGGTTTCGAATGGCACTCCGAATTGGTCCTGGGCATCCACTACCGCGTGATGGGCGAAGATCGCTCTCTTAGAGCAGGCAGATTTCGGCAAACCCAGAATCGCCTGGTCGATGTGGCAGGTCAGCGACAGGTCTTTCTCCCGCCGCCCCCGAGCGAGGTGCCACGATTGGTCGCCGAGTTGACTGCGTGGGCAGGAAGAGAGCGGAGTACTCCTGCCCCTCTCGTAGCGGCCATGGTCCACTGCCGGTTCGCCGGGATCCACCCCTTCTCGGACGGGAATGGTCGCACCGCTCGGATACTCGCATCTCTGGCCATGTATCGAGGCGGATATCGGTCTCCAGAGTTCACCAGTCTGGAAGAGTGGTGGGGCGGGCGCGTGGGCGACTACTACCGCGCCTTCGAGTGTCTAGGGTCCGAGTGGGGCGATGAGGTGGATGTGACGCCCTTCATCGAGGCCCACATCCAGGCGCAGGTGAGCCAGGTGGAGGCGCTGTCGCTGCGACAGGCGACCGAACGGATTCTGTGGCTCGCCCTGGATGATGCGACGAAGACCGCGGCCGGCGGTGACGGCCGGATGGCGCATGCTCTTTACGACGCCTTCTTCGGGCGAGAGGTCACGAACCGGTTCTATCGGGGCTTCGCCGATGTGTCGGTGGCAACGGCCGTCAACGATCTGACCAAACTGGAGAGCAGCGGACTGCTCAGGGCCTTGGGAGCCGGGAGAAGCCGCAGATACGTCGCAGGACGCCGGCTGGCGGGGCAGATAGCCGAGAGTACTGGCGTCTCTTCCGTCATGGACGAGGAGGGCCCGCTGGAGTCTCAGCGCGACGCGATCATAGTGGCCTTGGCCGAGAGGGTGAAACAGGGAGGGCTGGGTCTGTGAGCGCCTCCTTCAGCGAATCCGTCGCCACGTCGTCTCAGGGCGGCGGGTGCCCGACGCGGGCGCTCACCGATGCCCCTTAGGGCGGTCTGACCGGCCCTCGAGAACTGCTCATAGAAACCCCGAATAGGCGCCGATTTCCGGTCGAACTGTGACACCAGCGTGACACGGCGGAAACGACCCCCTCGTTCTTGCCCTATTAGAGCCAAGAAAGTCGATTTTGCCCTCTCACTCGCAGTGAGCAGGTCAAGAGTTCGAGCCTCTTCACCCGAGTCCCTCAAGGATCAGCTGCCACTCGAGCGTCGCGATCACGGCTGTGTACCTCAAAGCGGCGAGCTGGCGCCGGGCCGAGCAGGCAGCGAGACTCGACCCATAGGGGCGAGCGGCTAGGCGGTTCGGCCTGCGGCGAGCGGGGCATGGCGGCTCCGGAGCACGTGCGCCTGGTTTCTCCGCCCGTCGTCTGTCCGGAGCGTTGGAGAATCCATTTCGTTCCGTCAGACCAAAGTTGTACGATGGCGTCCTGGAGGTCTGAATCTTCTCGAGAGCGACACCGGCTCTCCTGGTTCTATTGCCGTCGTTGGTCCGGTTCACGGTCGAGCAACCGCGGAGGGTCACCAGATTGGATGTCTTCGAGCTTCGCCATCGCCTGATTGAAGACTATCGCCAGTACGTCGAGAGCTATATCCGCATCAAGGACCCGCGGATCGCGGCCAAAGTCGCCGATGAACTCGAAGCGGGCCTCCTCTGGCCCGACCCTCTCCTCCAGCTGAACCCCACGTTCGAGCCCGGTGGCTGGATTGACGACCTTGTCGCGAGAGGCATGCTTCACCAAGAATGCGGCAGCGTCTTTCGTCTCG
>Ga0172371_10005903_pt1 | contig 18001 bp, 14 predicted proteins | sample Lak12m_FD_114543 | JGI IMG/M metagenome (GOLD analysis project Ga0172371, IMG submission 114543) | Freshwater microbial communities from Kabuno Bay, South-Kivu, Congo - kab_022012_12m | ecosystem: Environmental > Aquatic > Freshwater > Lake | place: Democratic Republic of the Congo: South-Kivu...
AGACTGTCGAATAATTCAATTTCCAATTTTTTTATATTGGAGGTCTCTTCATATAATAACAGTATGTGTAGACGCGCCTTTTTTGCTTTTTGCCACTTATTCGACAGTTTCAACGGCTTGCGTCACCTGCAAGTTTCAGTATCCACATTGGATCGAAGAGTAATGCAAGGCGTGTCGCATGATTCGATTGTGCGCTGGATTCGTAGTTTCAGTATCCACATTGGATCGAAGAGTAATGCAAGCGCAAAGCGGCAAGCCTGTTGCATGTGCCTTACCATGTTTCAGTATCCACATTGGATCGAAGAGTAATGCAAGGTTCATACGCTGCGAGTTGCTCCGCCAGTTTAAGCGTTTCAGTATCCACATTGGATCGAAGAGTAATGCAAGAATAATTTCGCTAGTCTGCTTGAAGAAAAGCAGCGAAGTTTCAGTATCCACATTGGATCGAAGAGTAATGCAAGATAATAACGCGACTGTAATCGCAGAGAGTAACAGTATGGTTTCAGTATCCACATTGGATCGAAGAGTAATGCAAGCAAAGGCGCTGCGCTTTGGAGATTGGACCGTGTTTGCGTTTCAGTATCCACATTGGATCGAAGAGTAATGCAAGAGATTCACACGCCAGATTAGGGTCGTTTTTCAATATGTTTCAGTATCCACATTGGATCGAAGAGTAATGCAAGAAACCGTTAGGCGCTTACATGCTAATCAATCGTGTCTGTTTCAGTATCCACATTGGATCGAAGAGTAATGCAAGTTCCAACCCGCTTCGGTGGGACGCTAACCGCGACTGTTTCAGTATCCACATTGGATCGAAGAGTAATGCAAGTATCAAGACCGAAATTGAAAGCGGCGTAATCAGCAAGCAGACGTTTCAGTATCCACATTGGATCGAAGAGTAATGCAAGGCATTTTTTCTAAAAGCAAAAGACGACGCCAAACTCGTTTTTTTGTTTTTCGAGGCTGTAAATGCTTTCTGTGAGGTCAAGCCTCTTAAATTTCACGCTCATTTTACACTCTTTCCTTGGTTTTTTCGCAAATCGCGTTTTGCTTAAAAACATGCCTAATTTGCGAAGCCGCCTCAGACAACGTCATTGCAAAACCTGCGGAACTCACACGCCAGGCACTTATTCCGATTAGGCGTTGGTTCCGGCATTAATTCATAGCGGAGAATTCGGTGCATTTCGTTCAAAGCCGCCTGCAATTTGTCACGCGCGCGCTGGTCAATCTTAATCTCTTCGGCTTTGCGTTTCGGAATGGAATACAAAAAGCCGCGCTTTGCCCTGTACCCCGATACTTCTTCCAGCATCATACCGTATGCCGCAACTTGTAATTTGAAGTGGTCTCCCAAAATATCCGAAAGTTTATAGTCCACCGGAATCACCTCGCTTACTTCATCCAGCCAGACGACCATATCCGGTTTGCCGCGCAGACCCAGGGTCGAAGAAAACAGCGCGACTTCAAACTCGCGGCGTCCCTCTTTCAACCCATACGATTTTAAACTGCGGCGCGTTTCGCGTCCCTCCTCTGCCTGTCCCGCTTCTGTGCCGGATTTCATTTTATACGTGACCGGGCGGACTTCGGGCAGGCATAAATGATAGTAAAACACGCGCGGGCAATACGCCCATTGTTTTAAATCAGTGACGCGGAATGGCGCTTCAACCTCGATCTGGTTCATTGGATTTTCCTTTCTCGTTCTCCAAATCTTCCTTCTCGTTCTTCTGTTCGATACGCTTACGCTTTTTCCAATCCTCGGCGCAGACTGGGAACATTTGGATATTGCCAGATTTTTTTCCGAGGATTTTCTTGACCTTGAGAAAAAGTTCTTCCTGCTGCGTGGGCAGCAGCCAGCCTAAAAACGCGCTGAATTGAATCCGGTCCAGCCCATAATCGAGGCAGGCATCCGCAATCTTTGTCCGCGCCCTATCGTTCGGAATATCGTAAACCAACAAGAGGTTGGGGTCTTTAACTGTCATTTACCAAGCCAGCGCCAGCGGTTTGTAAGTGAGGCGTTCGCCGCGCAGGAAAGTGGAAATATGACGCGCCTGCATTTGGATAATGGCGCGAATGGGATGCCGCTTGCCTTCATAGGATGCTTCGCTATCCAGCCGCTCATTAATCTTATCCGCCAACATACGCCGCGTTTCTTTTGTCAGCATATTATGTTCATCGAAGTCAAATGAAACATTTTTGTTTGCCAAACCAAACACAGTGCGATCTACGACCACCGGTCGAAACTCTTCGATAAAGTCGAGGGTCAGGCTCGGTTTGCCGGGGCGGTCCACATGCAGAAAACCCGCAAAGGGGTCAAGCCCTGCCAGCACAAGGCTGCGTTCCGCTTGACCGTAGAGAATTCCGTAGGCGTAATTCAAAGCCGAATTGATTGGGTCTGTCGCGCCGCGTCCCGTGCGTCCTGTGAAGTTATATTTTTCAGGGACAGTTTGTTTAACGGCTTTCCAATAACGCTGTGCCGCGCGCCCTTCCATGCCCATTAATTCCTGCCGCAGGTCATTAACCGTGACTGCGCCTTCCAGAAATTCGGGATAATCTTTGACCTTCTCCATCTCAATTATGTTATCAAGAATTTCATCGGAGCATAAGCGTAACTCTTCGTACAAAGCGGGGTCGGTCTCTTTGCGGTACTTCGCCATGTATTTGAGTAGGTTTGATTGGTTTTGCAGTTTACCCATGCTAAACGCCAAAACTAATTGCAGACCGCGAATGGTATTCAACGCTTCCATTTGCGCGCGGCGCGTGGCGACTGTGCCGGTTAAGCCCGCGCTGTATAAACTGGCATACGCCGTGCCTGTGCCGCTGATAAAGAAGATGGGAATGCCGCGCTCAGTGCATTCGCGCACCGCTTCGGCGCTTAAACTGACGCCCTGATTGGCAATCACCACCGATTCTAAATGTAGCAGCGGCGCTTGGGCGAGTTTTTCTTCGCCTTTTGTAACAATTAAGCGTTCGCTGTGTTTTCCAAGAAACGCGCCGTATTCATCAATGACAAGATGCTGAACGATAGACATGCTTACACCTTTCTGTTTACATCAAACCCAATACCCATTCTTTTCCTTCAAGTCCGCTTGAAAGACGCCGTTGCCTTTGGCGGTTAACTTGCCAACTTGCACGCCTTGACCCAACAAAAGAAAAGGCAGCAACTTATTCCAATGCGTTGAGCGATACACAGCATGACCGACAAAACCGCTCATGGGCGTATCCCTGCCCGTCCTGCCGGAATGTCCCCATAGGTTAATCCACCGGGTGGATTGCTCAATCAGCCTGACTTGGTCGGCAAATTGATTTAATTCCGCCACTTCTTCGGGGACGCGTCTCTCGCCGCCGTTATGCTGCTTGCTCAATTCATCCATGCGCTCCAACAAGCGGCGGAAGAAGATTCCAAAATCGGGGGCTTTTACCAGCGCGTCTGAATCGATTAACCGCGCGGGCGAAAGAAAGCGGACGCGGATATCGCCTTCGGCTGGATAGCTCTGCGCGGCGCTTTGCGCGTCCTTCCATGACACAGGCAATTCTTTGGGTTTGACCACCTTCGCGCCCTCTTCCAACACGGTATAAGACTCACTTGTTAGCGGATTGACCGCATGAATTGAGGTAATCTCAAATTTGCCGCGCCCGGGTCCAACGCCTGTATCGCCCATTGCGGAGGCAGCCAGCACGAAGTAAGGCAGGAAGCGAAAGCCTTCGCCAAACAAGGTAATGGTAAATTGAAAAGTCTGGTTCGGCGCGAGCGTATCCACTGGCGGCTGCGGACCCGCCATGGTATAGGCACGACGTACCGCGCCCGGGTCAACATCCGCCGCCAACAGCCAGCACGCAGGACAGACAGCGGCATGTTCAGGCGAAGGTTTCTCAGTGCGTCTGGTTTCAGGACATACCGCGCGCAGCATGACCTGCGCCAGCGCGTCGCGCAGCCGCTCGCCCGCTTGATATTCCCCAAGTTTGATGGACGATATGGCTCTGGCATGAAAGCGGAGGTGGGTGAAGGTGAGGTTACTCTGCAACATATTCATAAAGCGAGAATGATTTACTTGTGCTGGTCATGCGATAAGGCAAGATTACATTGCGGCGCATCCTATCTCCATCTTTTAATTTTTTGCCGCTATAGATATTTGCTCTTTCAAACGTTAATTCCGGCGCGCAATCATCCAATACTTGCAAGGTTCCGTAGAGGGAAAACGAAGTTCGTAAATTCACTGTGTCCACAAATTGATTTGGGAGTTCTTCGATATCATAAGGTATTTTTACCAGTTGCATGAACCCGCCGCGTTTGCCAAAATAATTAATATTTAGCAACAGGTCTCTTAAAACTTCCCTGTTTGTCGTACCGGCTTCCAGCGCAACAGCCATCGTTCCGATTAGTTGAGCGTATTCACGATAACCAATTGTTCGTTGAAAGGTTCCAAATGAATCAGGCGTACCCTCTTTTGGTGGATTCTTAAAAGGCTTTAGGATTCTCTGAAATAAGTTAGTGACTACAACTTTAGGCGCAGGTCGAATGGCAACATGTAGGTCACGAATTTCTTTCCAAAGGGATTCTGCCTGCTTTACCCCAAGCGTGCGGCAGGCAGAATCCAATAAAGCCATCTTTAGGGCGTAAGGCGTTGGCACAAGCAAGGTCTTTCCACCTGAAGAGGTTGCCGTACTAGGTTTCAACGAAAATAAAGTAACCGCTTCGTATTCGGCGATTAGCCACATATCGCCTCCTATGATTTTGCAATAGCGATAGTTAATGGGCGGGCGGATTTTGTTAACTCAGCCATCAATTGGGCAAATTCGCCAAGCGAAGTAAATGGCTTGACTTCAACTGCATTGGGGCGCAGGCTATTAATGGCTTCGGCAACCTGCTTTACATCCGCTCTAAAATCTGGTTTCAGGGGGGATATACATGGCGCTGGTACAACATCATGGCTGATGCTGATTACTCCTTTGAAGTCCACGATATGCGGATTTTGTGTGCTGCGCATGGCGCCAGCAGGTTCAACAAAGGTATAAAGCACGCTTTCCAGCAAAACTTTCATGCGCTGCTCCCGTTCTTTCTCGCTAACAGCATAGGATTGGGAAATATCGTTGAACCCAATCCGCGCGGCTTCGAGATTCAAAACGATGGCGTAAATACCCGATGAAGCGGGGCGGTGGAAAATCGCCTGTCCCGTATTCCCTGAACGCGCTTCATCCGATTCATCCGCTTTGGCGCGGGCAGATTCGCTTCTGTCTGAAACGTACTTGACGTGAAAGTAAGTATCAGACTCAACATATTCAGGCACGCCCACAACCCATCCAAATTCAACTACGCTTTTACGCGGCAATGAATTGCCGCCAGATGTTACAAGAATACCTTCCATATCCGTGATAGCGCATTTTTGTAGAACAACATCAAGTTTTTCAGAATATTTATTCGCTTTACCAAACTCTCTTGCAAAGTCGGTTTTTGCGTCAATATCATAGTTAACGCGGTTAGCATTGAAAGCGCGCGCGCCTTCTGAAAGCGGCAGATTGGCGGCAACTGCCAGCCGGTGCATGTGTTCCGCTTGAATGTGCTTGAACATATCGCCCGAAACAGCATTGACGTTACGTAGTTTGCCATCCGCGCCAATGATGTTCACCATACGGGTTTGAATTTGGTTGCCCTCGCCGCCTTCGTTGTTCAGCGAGTGCATATCCAAGGTTGCCTGTGCGGAAATTGCGATGGAATAGATTGAGTTAGACATTGTTTATCTCCTGTTTCAAATGGGTTTATTCTTCTTCATCGGTTTCTTCTACATCAGATTGGGCGTCGTCAATTTCTTCTTCAACGCCTTCGGACTTATCCTTGCTGCGCGCTTCGCTGGCATATCCAAAAGCCACCAACATATTGCAGATGAGTTTTGAGTCGTTGTTGAACGCGCCAAGCAGTTCTGTAATATCTTCTATGGCTGATGTCTCAACGCGCCGCCTTGTTTGTTTTCGCACGTTATCAGGAATAGTTCCGTTATAACGACTCATTAACCCTTCGTGCATTTGAGACGTTTCAGCATTGTATTCGAGCAAGAACTTACTCAGTTCTGCCAGAAAATCGGCGGGGTAATTAGCCTTGCGCGTAATGCTTTGTCCGAGTCCATATCGAACGTCGTATCGGACTTGGTACCTATTCTTATTGGCTTTGCGATATTGCGCCGTCACAGTCGCATGACGTATGGCGTAAGCAATATCTTTAAAACCTTTCGACTTAATAATTCGAGTGTAATCTGGTTCGGTGTTCATAAAAATAGCCTCCAATGTTGGGATAGAAAATTGACGTACATATTTACTACGCTCCTTTTGACTTATGATGAAACCACTATAGGAAGTGGTAAATTCAAAAAATGCGTCAAGATCGCCTCCTGAAATGAAGTCTCGATATTTTGATAATAGGGCAAATTGCTCTCCGCGTGTTTCGTCCAAATTGCGGATAATAGCAATATGCTCATCTAACGATGCTTGAAATTCCATCAGTTGTTCGGGGTTGCGCGGCGCAATCCATCGAGGCAAATTTATAGAAGCCATATTCATGACGGCAGGCGAATTGCCCAAATTCTTGTAAAATGCCATTTGCATTCCGTTGACTAAATCGGCAGGTGGGTCGCCAAAGATATCCTCGCTCAAATTTTCGACACGCGCCTCTTCATAATGTTTCAGAAAAGCCAGTGTGTATTGCAGGGATACCATGACGTCCATTTTGATAGCGGTCTGGCTTGCGCTCATGGCTTGCCGAAAATGTTTCATCACGCCTTGATGTTCGCTCCAGCCTAATTTAGCAGGCGATAAAACATAAGTCTTGCGATCTTTTGCGTTACGCGGGTCTTTGGGGTTGGCGACATTCCGAGTATACGCGCCATAGAATAAACCGACGGTCTTCAACCACTCAAGCATCCAAAAAGCCTTTATGTTATTGGGGTCACGCCATTCAGTCTTTAGATTATTAATTCCTTTCCCTTGTGAGGGATTAATAATTTGATTAGCAGTAACGAGTTTTGTTTTTTCCAATCCTGCCTGTTTGCAAAGCGCTTCCCAAGCCTCGGCTGCCTCATCAATATCATTTGGCACGCTAGCAACCATTGCAAGCAAAATTTTGAGCAAATCTGGAAATGCCTTTTGTGTTTGCCACCAGATACCAATCGGAACGTTGTAACTTTGAAGCGCCCCTGGATTTACGGCGCGGAAAATATCCCAGTTGGGATGTGGTGTTATGGGCGGTAAAATGTCTCCTTGTTGCCATCTTTTTTTGTCAACATCTGAAAGACCATCTTTCCAAGTAAAGAAACTATTTCGGTTTTGTTTTTCCAATTCATAATCAGCGATACTTACGCCATTTGAATCTGGAAGGGTCGCTAAACTAAGTTTTGTTCCTTTTATGGACTTCACATCGTTTTTTGTTGTAACCAGCAACGGGGCGCCAATGAAAAATGTTCGTTTCTCGACCCATTCCTGCTGGATGGGCGGATCGCTAATAACTGCAAAGGCATAGCCCCTGTCTTCCATGCGAATTTTTGCGCGACCATCAGCAATCGCATTAAGAACGAATGCCAGTCCAAATGCCGCCAGATTATCGGCAAAGGTATTTGTGGATTTTTCGATGAAATATGTTGATTGATACAAAGAAGCCTCCTATTTAGTTCCTTTTGCTGTTCCTGCCTGATCCGAGCGACGGAGCGCCCGCGCCAATAAAGTATATGCCATCCAACCGTATTCGTCGTCAGGAGCAATCATCAGGGTTGAAAAAGAATTTTGGTTTTTCGATTCATTGCCTCGTAATAATTCCAAATTAACCAGTTCTTGAATTTCTTTGGGCATAAAACCAAGCGTGGCGCTAATGTGGTTCTTTGCTTGTTCTTCCAACACATAAGTCTTGCACTCGCTTGCAAAAGGCGTATGGTGGCGGGTAATCGCCGTGAGAATCGCTTTTGCCAATCCTGCTTCATTTGGGGCAAATGCCTTGGCAACAACTTTGGCGGTCGCTAACGCGCTTTCGCCTGCGTGATTTGGCTTTTTATAACGTTTACTTATCATCTTTTCTGCGTTGGCATGAATAGGGTTCTTTCTGTCATATTCCGTATGACCAGCGGAAAAATCCTGACTGACAGGCATTCCTATTTCTTTTTGATAGGCGCGCGCCCAACCTTGCCAGCCTGTGCTTAACTTACCAACGTCATGGAATAAACAAGCAAGCCAAACGGCACGCATAACGCTGCCTTCCGACCATCCCGCCGCCTGCTCCAATGCTTTTGTCGAGTAAATCAATTCTGCCAGAGATATTTCTTGAAGCGCCTCCAAAACTCGCCGTATATGATCTTCGTAAGACTCTTTTCGATAAGAAAAGCCTTCGTATCCTTTTTTAGATTCCATATCAGGCATGCTTGAAACAAAACCTGTATTTCCTGTTTCAGAAACAAAGCCCTCATCGTTGAGATAACCTGCCAATTCAGGGTTGACCACAATTATCTGGGTAGCGCTTAATTGGCTGGTTTCAGATAATCTTTCCCATCCATACTCGGTGCGATTACTTTCCTCTTCATCGTTTTTACTTTCAATCAAACGCTTTACGCGCCAATCAACATTAACATCCCGCTCAAGCCATTCTTTGAGCATACCAAACAGTGTCTTCGTTGGTAAATTAAATCCCTTTGCCAGATACGGATCGAGTGTTAATTCATCAGGATTGGGGTGTATCAAAACACGCTTACTATCTGCATCTCTTACCAAAAGGCGACTTGCATTTGCAATATCAGCGCCAATCAAAACATTACGAATTGCCTCAGCGCGTATAGGAGCTCCCGCTGATAGCGACAACAGGATTTTTTCGTCCCTGGGCGTAGCAACTTCATTTACAAATTCCTGTTCTTTGCCAAAGTCAAAGACTTCGCCGCCATGCGCTTTCAACCATTCAAAGGCAATCTTCATTTCCTTGCCCCAAGCCGAAGTTTCACTGTCAGCGCCATAGGGTGAGAATCTCTCAACGGGATACACAATTACGTTGCCTTGTTCGCCTGCGTAGCGCGCGCAACGTCCCGCGCGCTGAATCAATGCGCTGGCTGGCGCAAGTTCCGTGTGTAAAGTCCCTGACGTAATATCAACGCCTACTTCGATGGTTTGGGTTGCAATGGCGATTACACTTCCTTCATGATTGCTGCGCCCAAATAAAGTTTTAATTCGCTGTTCGTTCTGTTGACGATCTTCCTGCAAAAACCGACTGTGTAACAAAATTAGTTCAATGTCTTTATCTTTGACCAAGCCTTTCAACTCACGATAAAGTTCTTGCGCCTTCCGAACAGTATTGCAAATTGCCAGACTGCGTCTGTTGTGTTTTTCCAAAATTGCTTTTGCGGATAGTTGTGTTTCCGCAACTTGCCAAACACGCCTGCGCGCCTCTTGTTCTCCAAACGAAGTTTCGATTGAGATTGCTTCTTGTGGATTAACCAAAACAACTTCGGCATTATGAAGTTCATCTTTGAGCGCACTCAATACCGATTTGCTAAACGTAGCAGTCATCAACAATACGGGCGCAATACGGCTTAACTGCTTTACCGCATACAAAGTTGAAGGCAAGGTTGAATCGGGGTCGAGCAAGTGAAACTCGTCAAAAACGAGATAAGAGCCGACAAACGCGCCTGCGTTGATATTTGCCAATCTACGAGGCAAACCATAGGGCATGGTCAGGTAACTGCTTAAGAATTGGTCAATCGTACAGAAAATTAAATCGCCTTCAAAATTCTTATCTTCAGAATGTTCGCCCGTTTGTATTTTTACATTAATTTCCCTGTTATATTTTCGTCGGTAGGTCTCTGCTAGTTCTCGCCATTCCGCTTCAAATTGATTTGCAAGAACTCGCATAGGAACGGAATAAATACACCTGCGCGGGGTTGACCCGTCTGCGTGGTCAAAGAAGTTTTCAATAAAGGGTGAAAGCGCAGCGCGTGTCTTTCCTGCCCCCGTAGGCGCTTGAAGAATTACGGATTTGCCCGCTTGGATTAATTCTTTCACTCGTTGTTGATAAGGATAAAGAACCATTACTTATTTCCAAAAAAATCGTCAAGCGTAGATGCTTTTCCGGCAGGCGCTGAACTGATATACCATCCATATATTTCCGCCATTGCCTTTGTTTCGCCCATCATTGTTTCGCGTAATTTTTCAGGCTTTAATACTTCACAGTCTGCCCCCCAAGCGCGAATCCACGGGATCATTTCGATTGGCTCTGCAACCTTCGCTTTCCATACAATCGAACCGTCTTCCATCTCTGTCTCTTCTTCAGAGCGATGCCAGCGAGTTTCCTGCAAGCGCTGGGCTACGTTGCGATGGAATTTCAGCGCGACTTCCACCGGTTCGTTTTCTGTATACCAAATCCCCCATGCGTCCGCCAGTAGGTCGCGCGGATCAAAGTCAGCGGGAATTTCGTAACGATCTTGGGTCAATTCCACGCGTTCGATGCGTTCGATCTTCAGTGTCCGCATTTTGCCCAAAGTCTCGTCACGCGCAATAACATGCGTGGTTTGGCCAACTGCGTAAGGCTCGATGAAGTATGGGTAGAGCAAATATTCAAAAACCTTGCCCGCTTTGTCGCTTCTGTGCCAGATTTTTACCTTACGCTGCTCTGCCCACGCGAGCGTGAGTTTTTCAAGCGCTTGCAAATAAACGGGATCCTGCCATTGGTTTGCCTCATCCATTACATCAGCAGATTGCTTCACATGAGCGCTGATGCGCGGCGCGAGTTTCTCCAGCGCAACGCCCAGTTTCCGCAAGGCAGAAGCGGCATGGGGGTTCTGTCTATCCATGCGGGTGGCAAGCAAGCGGGATGCCAGATGAACCGCCGTTGCTTCGTGCAAAGTAAAAGCCACCTTCACAAGATACGCAGAACGGTCAAGGCTGATGCGCCCGTCTTCTTGTTCAACCGTGGGATATATCTTTTGGAAGTCGTACAAGTTGCGATGGATGACGGAACGGTCCACGCCCAGGCGACGGGCAATCTCCGCCTGAGTCAAGCCTTGAGGATTGGAAAGCAACAAGGCTTCCATTTGCAATAACCTTCTGGTTTTGTTTTCAGCACGAGACATGACAAACTCCGCAACAGATTTTGGTTATGAACAGAATAGCACATCGCTGTATCGCATTCTGCAACTTTTTGTCATCAATTTTCATTTTGGGTTTTGAAGGGATACAAGCCCCCATCCTCATCCTCATATATCAACAACCCCTTATCTTCCAGCGTAGGAAGAGAGCGGGTCACTTCTGAACGGTGAAGTCCCAAAAGCCAGGCAATGAACCCCGCCTTTTTACCAGGATTTTCCTCTAACGCATTATAGATGCTTTTCAGTCTTTCGTCATCAGCCTTACGAGCCATAGATGCCTCCATGTTGAGAATTTCTCCCAATGTACAAGGGGCATGTTGCAAGTAATGCAACGCATGGCGATTTTTTAACTGTTTACATTCAACGCCCTCTCCAACGCCTCGGGCAACTCGCCCGCATACGTCAACACCAGCCTTTGCCCTGCCCGTGTAATCGCCATGTATAACTTACGACTGTTGTCTTTAATCAAACTCTCGCGCTCTTCGTCCGAAAGCCGCAAGGATTGCTCCGCTTCAAATAATTGGCGCAAGCCAACCAGAAACACAATCTGACTCTCCAATCCCGCGCCCGCGTTAATGGTAGTCACGCGCACATAATCGCCGGGGAAGGTATCCTTCGCGTCCAGCGCGGCATTCTTCCCCAGCCGCTCATTAATTGCCTGAACCAAATGCTGCACGCCAGCCCCATCGGCGTGGAGTAAAAGCAGATGCTTCCTTGAAAAACCCTGCCTGACCAACATCTCGACCTCATTGGCAACCCGCGCCACTTCATCCTGCGCGCTGGTTAGGCTGAGAATTTGCGGGATTGCGCCATTGGGCATGTTCAAAATATCGGGAATGAGGACTTCGTCTTCCTTGTCTTCCGGCACGCGCAGACGATACAGCAAAGTCGCAAACTGCATAATCTCGCGCGTGGTACGGTAACTCTTACGCAGGTGATGAGTATGCCCGCGCGCTTCCAACCCCAGCGCCTTCCATGAACCGCCGCGCCCGAGGAATCCCTGCGTCGGGTCCGCCACCACAAACAGGTGTCCGCTTTTGGGCGTGAGCGCCTTTTGAATCAACTTCGTCCACAGCGGCGCAAAGAATTGCGCTTCGTCAATCAGGATGATGTCATATTCGGGAAGTTTGACTTCGCCGCTTTCGGTGAACTTCCACAACAGGCGTGGAACGTCGCCCCAGTCGAGAGTTTCGCGTTTTTTCAGCGCGGATTGATACGCCTGTAACGCGTCGAATATCCGCTGGCGCTGCTCTTCGTTCAAACGGAATCCACGCCCGCGCCTTTCTACGCCTAGGTAGTCTTTGCGCGACATCGGGACCTGGTCTTTCAGCCAATCCACTTCGCTCTGGAACATCTGGGCGGAAATATTTGTTTGCTGCAAATGTTCGCGCCACACCTCCTCGATGATTCTTTTCCGCGCGCCGAGTTTGAGCGGCTCCTTCCATTTTGTTGTTGGCGACCAGTATTGATAACACCAACCGCTGAATGTACGCCACTCAACGTTCTTTGCTTCACGCCCTTCCAGTTTTGTAAAACGCGATTCCATGTCGCGGCTCAACGGACGGTTATGGGTTAACACAAGGAAACGTTTATCGGGATACAAGTGAAGCAACAAACGCAAGCGATACAACAAGATTAAAGTTTTTCCGCTGCCTGCCACGCCGTTGATGATATTGAGTCGCATATCGTTTGGCAAGGGCTGGTCTTCGTCTGGCAACTCCAAATCCAGTTTGACCGCCTTCTCTTGATCATAGTCGAGCAGGTAATCAGTCAAACCCGCTTCGCGGCGGCGGTCTATCACAGGGCGGACGGTCATTTCCGCAGGCACAACCACTTCGGGCGTGAAGCGCTGGCGCAGTTTTTCCAACCATACGACATCCAGGGCGGCGGATGGGAAGAGTGTTTCCCAATCAAAAATAGAATTAGGCTGCGCGACTTCTTTCCCCAGCCAATGGGGTTCTCCCGCGCCGCGTTTTAAACGGCTGGCTTGCACTTGTTTATCGTGAATGTTCGGAAATATCACCAGCGTTTCGACAAATTGATTCTTTGGTAGATTTAATGCTTGGACAAACTTGCTTAAGAGCGCATTTTCATTTTGTCCCAAAGCTTGTTTTTCTTCACCAAGCAACAGCATTTGCGAGGCGACGCTGGTTTGGTCTTCCGCCGCCGCGCTGACCTTAATCAACAACGCCTTACCCTGTTTGTTGATGACCAGAAAGTCGGGCATGTTCAATTGCCAAGGCGCAAGATGATGCCAGACATAATAGCTATCGGGCAGGGCTTTCAACGCCTTGAAGACCCGCAGCGCTTCTTTAGGAAGTTTTGTTGGCGGGTTATCAGGCAGAATGCACGCCATAGCCATTTACCACAATGTGACGACAACTGCTAATCAGGTCACGCAGCATATCCATCGTTTCTTTTTTCGTCTCGTCGAATTCATCCGCTTCGAGGAAGTGATGACTGCCCACCAGAATCAATTTCGTGCGCGGGCGGGTGACTGCCACGTTCAAGCGTTGCGGTTGGAAGAGGAAGTCTGCCATTTGCGCGGCGAATTTTGCGCTGCCCGTGGTGAACGAGAAAATGATTACTTCCCGTTCCTGTCCCTGCATACGCTCGACGGTATCCACCACAATCTTTTTGATGGTCTCTTCATCGCCCAAATATCTGCGAATTAAACTGCGAATCAATCGGCTCTGCGCGCGATACGGGACCACCACGCCAATCTCTTCGGGCGCGATGTCGCGCATGAGTAGCGAGAGCGCGATTTCCAAAATCACATCCGCTTCCATGCGGCTACGCACGGTGGTGTTCTGATGACCGAGGTCCACAAACACGGCAGGAATGTTTGGATCGAGTACGTGATCCCACTGCGTCACTTCTTCGGAAAGTTGCAGGCGGCGCAGCGCGGCTTCGTGGCTGGCTTTGAGTTCGTTCTGGTAAAAAGTGCGGCTGGGCCAGTTCGTCAATACATCGTTCAAGCGATAGGTGATGTTGAGCGTGGTCTCATGTCCACGTCCTGCGAGGTAGGAGAATATCGAAGTCTGTGTCGCTTCGGGCGCGGAGAGAATCGTCACGGGCGGCAGTTGTTTTTCATCGCCAATGAAAATATATTTACTGCCCGCCAACATGCCCATAATCGCCAATGGCAGGGTGATTTGCGAAGATTCATCGAAGAGGACGACATCGAATTCCACGCCGCGCAATCGTTTGGACTGCAAAGCAAACGGCGTTGCGCCGATGACGTATCCGCCGTTGAGATTCGCAAATCCCGAGTTGCCGAAAGTTTCATAGTTGGAAACCTCCAAGTCGGTCGCGTGCCGCTCCGCGCCGATTTTGCAGACGGGAATATCTTCGTCCACTTTGCCGATTTTATTCAACGCATTGTGAATCGCTCGATGCGTGAGCGCAGTAACAAAGACGCGGCGCCCATCCTGCACAAGCAGCCGCGCCAAATGCGCGAGCATAAGCGTTTTCCCCGTACCCGGCGGACCTTGAATCAAGTGCAGCAAGTCCATGGCGTAAGATAGCGCAACGGATTCAATTTGGCTTTCATTCAATCCTGCGTCTTTCAATTCTTCTTTGGCGCGGTCATATTTTGCGTAGTCCACATTGGGATGGAGCGAGCCTTGCAACAACGGCAGAATGGTCGAGCGTCCGAGGTTTGAATCGGCGACCTGATCGAGCGCTGCCAGATGATAGCCGCTGGAGTCAAACCAATCCTGATCCATAATCCAGTCGCTCGAATATAGCGAGAAAAAATATTCGTTGCCATTGATAATGCTGACGTCAAGATCGGTTTCCCCATCATATTGAAGTTCGCAATGCAACGCCACTTCCCCTTGCGGATTTCCACGGTGCAAGATGACCAGGTCGCCTTCGCGGAATTTGGAGGCGTTAGTCGCACATACCAGACGCGCGATTCCGTTTTTGAATTCCTCTACGTTTAAGCCTTCAATTGCCCAGCCTTTCGCCACGCGTTCCTGTAATGGATATGACCACTGTTGAAGTAGAGTGCGGTACTGCGCGTCTGCTTCGCGCTGGACGAACTGCTTAAGTCGTTGAAGGAATTCTGCCGTAGAAATTGCCATTAAAAATCCCCCTCGCTTGGGATTGGTCTAAGTATAGCATTCCCCTAAATTATTTTTCGCCTCTTTTTTCGAGGATAATTACCCTCCAATAATATCGCTCTGTAAATACTCTACCCACTGGCACGCCCAGAAAAAAACATCTCAGGCTGGTCTATAAGCCGCATTCTGTCCAGCGGATTTCTCCGCCTGTGCAGTCATCTCTCTGGGCGGCGCGTCTCCGTGCCGCTCGATGCAGCCTACCCGGGGCTGGCTCTTCCCACACGAGGGAAGAGCGCGTGCGGAGGCGGGCAGCCTCCCATCGTCCACAGACGATTTCGCCCCTGCTTAGCCTTGCTCCCGGCGGGGGTTACCTAGCCACCCGCATTGCTGCGGATGCTGGCGGTCTCTTACACCGCCTTTTCACCATCACCTCCATGCCTTTGCAGGCAGGAAGGCTGTTTGTTTCTGTGGCCCTCATCCGACAGGTTCGCGCCTCTCGGCGGCTTCCCCGTCCCGGTTGCTAACCGACGCCGTGCCACTATGGAGTGCGGACTTTCCTCGACTCCGTCAACGCAGAGCCGCGACTGCCCGACCAGCCTGAGACAGAGACATGATACCAAAGAATGCCATAGGATGAAGGTAAAATTGCCATTGAGGGCGGTTTCACCCATTCTCTTTTAAACAAGGATACGATACGCCGCACATGCGAATTAAACTGAATCTTCCAAAACGCGCCCTGCCATTTATTTTTCTTCCCATCTTCTGGCTGAGCGCCTGTCAAACTGCGCTATGGGGCGCGCCGCCGCCCGCCCCCACCACTCACCCCGACGCCGCCGCGCCAAGCCAGACCGTCGCCTCGCTGCGAATTTTCACAGAGACCGCCGCGCCGACTTTCATCGCCCCTACGCTGGCGCCGACTCTGACCGCCAATCCGCCTACGCCGTTCGTTCTCAACGATGAGCAAATTCTCGTCAGCCCGTCCGTGCCTTTTTTGCTGCGCCAAAATTTTTCGTCATTGGGTTTTGAAATTATCACGAATACAGAAGCAAGCGCCAAATTAAAAATTGACCTCGCGCAACCCATTGACGGCGCGCAGAATCTTTCCACTTGGGTCTATGTTTTGGTTGCGCCTTTTCCCACGCTACTCAATGATGTTAGCACGCAAGAATTGCTTGCCGCGTGGAGCGGTGAAAATTACGGACGCGGCGCGGGACATGCGCTGATGATGGATGAATCTACGCTGGCGACATTTAGCGCGTTGTGGGGCGCGCCCGCGCCAAACTCCGTGCGGGTTGTTCCTAGCGGGCAAATATTAGACTCGGCTTGGAACGATATGCCCGCATGGGCGCTGATTCCATTTGAACAAGTTGAGCCAAGATGGAAAGTATTAACCATAGACGGGCAGTCGCCCGTTCAAAAAAAATTTGACGCGCTCATTTATCCGCTGACCGTTCAATACCGCCTGACCTGCGCGGATGAATGTCCGTTGAATCTATCGTTCAGTAACTACGACCCGCAAAAGTTAACCACCGTCATTTTGACGGGCGTGACCGCATTGGTGCGCGCCACCGCCGCCACGATGGACGCCAAAGGAATCACTTACCCGGGCGACCTCATCCGCGACCTGTTGTTGGAAGCGGACATTACGCACATCAATAACGAAGTGCCGTTTTACGAGGGTTGCCCCACGCCAGACCCGAACCAAGAAAAGCAGATTTTTTGTAGCGCGCCGCGTTACATGGAATTACTCACATCCATTGGAATGGATGTGGTGGAACTTTCCGGCGACCATTTTGCCGATTACCATGAAGAGGCAATGTACCAAACGCTCAAAATTTATGAAGAGAATCACATCCCTTATTATGGCGGCGGGTACAACGTGGAAGATGGACGCAAACCGCTTTTCATGGAAGTGAACGGCAACAAGATAATGTTCATTGGCTGTAATTACAAAACCATTTACGCCAGCGCCACGGAGACAGTTCCCGGCGCCGTGCCATGCGACTTTGACTACATGACCGAGCAAATTCGCGCTTACCGTGCGCAGGGCTATTTGCCCATTGCGACCTTTCAATATCACGAATTTGACAGCGCCGCAGCGCGTCCGCAACAAATATTAGATTTTCGCCGCATGGCGGAAGCGGGCGCGGTCATCGTCAGCGGCAGTCAGGCGCATGTGCCGCAGGCTATGGAATTTTATAACGGCGGATTCGTTCATTACGGGTTGGGAAATTTGTTCTTTGACCAAATGACCAACGAAGGCGCAAAATTGACTCAACGTGAATTTATTGACCGCCATATTTTTTACGATGGAAAATATCTCGGCGTGGAGCTCATCACAACCTTCCTTACGGATTTTTCCCGCCCGCGCTACATGACCGCAGATGAAAACGCGCGCCTGCTGACCGACATCTTCGCCGCAAGCGGATGGAAGTTTCCCCAAATTAATGTTAAACCTTAAGCAGTTTGTATTAAACAAAAAAAGACGAGGCGCCTCGTCTTTTTTTGTTTTCGCCTACAAATCATTCCCCGAATAGGACTGGTTGAAGGATTTGTTGCAGAGCGGAAAATCTGGGACGATGTTTTTCAGCAGCGCGTAGGACAACGCGGGCCAGTTGGCAAAAGACGGGTCTTTGACTTTGACGCGGTAGAGTTTGCCGCTATCGTCCGCCATGACCCAATGCAGGATGGCGCCGCGCCAGCCTTCCACCAGCCCGAAGGCGGGCTGCCAGGCGGGGAGATTTCCAAGCGGCGCGGTCAACTCTCCAGCGGGAAGCGCCGTCAGCGCCTGCTTTATCAGGCTGACCGACTCTTGAACTTCATCCACCCGAATTTGGG
>Ga0172371_10005904_pt1 | contig 18000 bp, 16 predicted proteins | sample Lak12m_FD_114543 | JGI IMG/M metagenome (GOLD analysis project Ga0172371, IMG submission 114543) | Freshwater microbial communities from Kabuno Bay, South-Kivu, Congo - kab_022012_12m | ecosystem: Environmental > Aquatic > Freshwater > Lake | place: Democratic Republic of the Congo: South-Kivu...
AACAGGGCGTTGCGGAATCCCAATTCGGTGAACATCAAGACCACGGCAAACCCGACCCCCGCCACCGCCACCACCAGACGCCGCCGGTTGTCCGTGAGGTTGTGCCATGCCAGAGGCGTTCGCGGGCGAGGAAGAGGCATGGTTGAGGGGTCAGGGTGATGGTTCTGCGCGTCTTGCGCGCATCAAGTAGAGTCGTTTGTTCACGTGCATGTCCGTTTAGCGGGCGGGCTTGCCCGCCGTTTGGCCGCATTCGTTCGTTTCCCCGTGCAGCAATTCAGTCTTCTCAAAACAAATCCGCGGGAGCGGCCTGGCGCAGCTTGCGCAAGGCGACCAGGCCGGAGGCAATGCACATGGCGAGCGAGAGCCCCAATACGCCGGCGATCCGCAGCGGCGTCATCTCCACGGGAAGCCGCGTCTGCCAGGCCGTTGCGGCGTAAAGGCCCAGGGAAATCACCAGCCCGGGGAGGAATCCCAGGAAGGCCAGGATCACCGCCTGCTGGAGAACCACCCGCGAGAGAACGCCGTCGGAGTACCCCATGGCCTTGAGCGTCGCGTATTCGGGCAGGTGATTGGTCACGTCGCTCGACAGGATCTGATACACGATCACGCTGCCCACCACCAAGGCCACAGCCACCCCCATGGTGAAGATCACCCCGATCGACATCTGCCACAGCCACACCCAGCGTTCGTACTCGATGGCTTCGGCCCGGGTGAAGACGTCGACGTCGTCGATGCTGTGCTCCGCAAAAAAGTCCTTCAGGCGGTGCGCGACCGCCGCGGGGTCCGCGCCGCGCTGGAGGCGGACCAAGCCCAGGCTCACGTGGTCCTTCGGCCAGGTGGGGCTGACGCGGCGGAACCCCTCCTTGTTGAGCACGATCATTCCGTCGGCGTCGAAGGTCGTTCCGAGAAGAAAATGCCCGACGATGCGCACGCGGCGGTAGCCGAGCTCGACCTCGGTGCCGACGTCTTCGTCGCCGAACTCCCGTCCGTTCTTCGGCCCAAACTCGCTCCGCGACGCGCGATCGATCACCAGGAACTCCGACGCCGTGAGCGAGCTCGCCTTGCGCCGCAGCTCTTCGGCGGTGAACACCGACTCCTGAGGGTCGATGCCCAGCATGATGATCAGACGGGTCTTCCCTTGCGGCGACTGCCAGCGGTTGTAGCCGTAGAGGACCGAGCTCACCTCGCGGACGCCGGGCAGGGAAGCGGCCTGGGACAGGCGGAGCCGCGGAAAGGGCCGGCACTGGGCCAGCCGCTCCGTGTGCGTGGAACGCACGAGGATGTCGAACTCCAGGGCGTCGTACATCAGCGACGCCGTCTGCTCGGCCGTGCCGCGAAAGCCGAGCTGGAGGAAGATCAGCACCACGGCGAACGTCACCCCGGCCACGGCCGCGGCGGTCCGCACCTTGTGATAGGCCAGGTTGTGCCACGCCAGAGGCGTTTTCATGGGCTCGCCGGCGCGAACTGGACCTCGACCTGAAGATGGATGAAGTCGGCCGCGACCTTGCTCCCCGGGGCGTCGAGGTCCACGCGGACTTCGATCACGTGCCGATCCGACTCGGCCAAGGGATTGAGCGGCTTCAACTCAGGCTGGGAGATGGTCTTCCCGATACGCGAGACCACGCCCTCCAAGCCGGTCTCGTCGTACGGGGCCGGGAACGCCCTGCTCAGGACCTTGGCCTTCTGGCCCCTGCGCACGCGCTTCACGTCGCCCTCGTACACCTCGGCAACGACGGCCATCCGCCTGCGGTCGGCCATTTGCAGGATGGGCATGGCCCCGAGGGCCTCTCCCGGACGCACAAACACCTTGAGCACGGTCCCGTCGCAGGGGGCGCGAAGGACCGTCCGTTCCCATTGGGCCTGGACCAACTCCTCTCGCTTCTTGAGCGATTCCACCGCGATTGTGCTGAGCACCTGTTTCTTGCCGGCCAGGGCGGCCTTCAGGTCGGCCTCGGCGGCCGCCACGGCGAGCTTGCCCGCGCGCCGGCCCTTCTCCAAGTCCATTTCGGCGGCCTTCAGCTCCGCCTCGGCCTTGGCCACGGCGAGGTCCTGCTCCTCGCGGTCCTGCGGCGTGACGATGTCGGTCGACGCCAGTTGTTTGAGCCGCCGCTGACCGGCTCGCGCCAAGGCCAGGTTCATCCGCAGTACGTCGATCTTGCTCTGTTGCACCTTCAGCGCCGACTCGTGATCCTTGGCCTGGTTCAAGGACGCCTCGGCCCCGGCGATCCGAGCGTCGGCCACCTTTTCCTCGGCCGCGCGCCGCGTCTCGGCCTCCAGGCGCTGGCTCCGGGCCGCCGCCAGCTCCAGTTCCCGAAACGTGCGGCTATCGAGATAAGCCAGCAGATCGTTCTTGCGGACTTCCGCGTTCTCTTCGACCGCCAGGGAGTCGAGACGATCGCCGGGCAGGCCGCTCAGGTCGATCACTTTGCCGGCGGGCTCCAATCGCCCCAGCGCCACCGGCCCGCGCGCCGCGCCCCGGACCTGACCCCCGGGCTCTCGGTCCGCCGTCGATGCCGACTCCTCGCCGGGCAGTTCGGCGGAGTGATCGGAACGGGGCAGCACCCACTCCCTGGCGAACCAACCCAGAGCCGCGCACCCCAAGGCGAGACCAACCAACAGCACCACACGTTTCATCACTGCGGCTGGCTCCTGCATGCCGTGAACGCGGGTCGAGGAATACTCCGCTGGGACGAGGACAGTCTCTGTATCATGTCCCGGGGCGTTTACCCCGTCAATCCTAGGTCGCGTTCCCCCACGAGAGAAGCGTCAGAATCTCCATCTTTAACGGACTCGCGGGATGTGCTGTGGGCGCCGATCGTAACATAAAGCCGCGACCGCTGGTCGCGCCGGGCGGTGCGATCGAGCGTCCCTGGCGGCGCCCAAAGCGCGACCAACGGTCGCGGCTTTGTGTTGAGCCCACCCGCGGCGAATGCCGGCGGAGATGGTGGGCGGGACTGAAATCGGCTGCCGTCAGGCGTACTGCAGCTCGTACCACTGTCCCGGGAGATAGTGGTCCCCGCTGAAGTACATGCGGAGGATATTCTTGCCCGCATCGACCAAGGCGACCAGCCGGCGGCTGCCGCGGGCATGAGGGTCCCCGGACGTAGGCGCCGTCGCCTGGCCCACCTGGTATTCGTAGTACACCTGCCCGGCCCCAGCCGCCGGCAACCCGCGATCCCGATTCTCATAAACCCTCGGCAGCGGATTGCCGCGGCTGATCTGGTTCTTGAACGCGATCACCGCCGGCCTCACATCGCTCGGCAGGCGTTCATTGCTGAGCATCTGCCGCTCGAGCTTTCCAAACCCCACGGTCTTGGCCATAGCACACCTCCGTTTCCCCGTTTGGCTCAGACTCCGGCGATCGGTCTTGACTGCGGCGACCGGTCTTGTTCTGCGGCGACCTGTCGCCGCTTTGTCTCCCCTCGCCCGCGAAGCGGGAGAGGGGCCGGGGGTGAGGGCACGCCGCCCCAGGACTCGTTGGACCCCGGGCCTCGGCACAGCCCCTCTCCCTATCATCGTTCCATCCCGCCAACGGTTGTGTGCTTTCCTCCCGGTCGATCAAGAGGACGTGAAACGTAGGGCGAGCAACGTCCACAGAATCCGCACCACCCCGGCGCAACGACGAATTGGTGGGCGATGCCCGCCCTACCCGGCTTGCCCGGCTGCTGGCGCATGCGGAGGGTGTGCCACTGCTTGTTCGCATGCGGAGTCGCCATCGGCACGGAATGCGCCCCTCAAACTCGGCACAACCCCGTCGCCGCATGCGAGCAAGCAGTGCGATTCCGGCCACGCGTATCCACCTCGCCCTTCTGCCGCCGCACATGATGCTCCATCCACTGCTTGCCCGCATGCCGCCACGCACCCACGAAGACCTCTCGGCCATGACACCGCAGTGGACCATTCCGGCATACGGTCAAGCAGTGGCACACCCTCCCCCATCGTCCGGCGACCAAACAGGGGCACCCGCGCGAAATCCCGGAGTAATTCCTGGAACGCCGCTCAGGAGGCATTGCCGCAGGGGTCTTTCACAGGAACTGCGTGCAGTGGAGTGGCCCACCCAGAGCGGATCGCGTAGGGTGGGCATCGCCTACCATCTCTTCATGGCTCGCCGACCTCCGCTTGAATCGCCGCGAACCGCGTCGCGGGCCGCCGCTCGCCGCCGCAGCAACATCCCCAGGAGCGTTCGTAGTGTCCCGAATCGACCCACCGCAGGAAACTCGATGCGGGCCATTGGTGGGGGCACGCTACAAGACCGTGCTTCACAGGATTGTAGTGGATGTAATCCAAGAAGGCCTCCAGTTCACCCACCTCGTCGATCGTGTGTTCCCAGAAACGGCGCTGCCAGACGGCCCTTTCCCGATGCTTCTGCCGCGAGGCCGACAATGCCACGGGCTCCCCGGGAGGGCACGATCGCGTGAAGCGGACCTTGATCCGGCCGATCCGTTTCGAGTAGTCGTGGTCACCCGGCGGAAGCGTCCACAGAAAGTGCATGTGCTCGGGAAGCACCACGGCAGCCAAAAAATCGAAAGTCGCTTCCCGCCGCACCGCCGCAATGGCCTCGCGTAAACGCACCACGTTCTCAGGCAGTGCGAAGAGGGGACGCCGACCGTAAGTCACGAGCGTGAAGAAGTACGTCCCGCCCGGCACAAAGTAACGGCGGTAGTCCGGCATCGTCCGCAACCCCAAACCAGTAGGGTGGGCAACGCCCACCAAATCAGAGGCACCCAGCCACAACCACGAATTGGTGGGCGATGCCCACCCTACACGGCTGATCACTGCTGCACCTTCTCGCGTGCGCCGCGTTCTTCTTCCCCGCCTTCTCGCGCAAGTAGCCTCGCACTTGGTCCCCTTACGTCCCGGCCGCCATTACCCGCGTCCCAACGACACAAAACCCAAAAACAAGGGCAGAGGAAAAACCCAGATGCCCAGCAAACTGCCCCAAAAATTGAAAAACGCAAACGTTTGCCGCCGCTCCAAAGGTTAGTGCCATTGGGCGATGCCCACCCTACACGGCTTGGCCATGACACAGCAGTGGACACTTCAGGCATGCGGTCAAGCAGTGGCACACCCTCCCCATCGCCCGGCGACGAAACAGTCGCACCCGCGCGTCGAAATGTGGGTAATACTGAGAGTCTTCGATGGGCGTGGTTTTCGTGCGACCATTGACAGACCACGCCCTTCGCAGTGCCTCAGGGCGTGCCACCCGGCCGTGAAGGTCGTCATGGCTCGGCGAAGCGGAATGCCGCGATGGCTTGCTTGGCCTGCTGGAACGTAGTAGGAAACCGCTCTCGCGTGTCGGTGAGCGTGAGGATGTACGCCGTTTGACCCCGCACAATGTAGTACTGAGCCTGAGTCAACAAGACGCGACCTTCGTTCATTGCGCATTCGTACACGCGGCGAAATGCGGGCGCCGCAGCCAACGTGACCGGACCCTCTTCGAGCAGGTGAACACCATCCGGACCGAAGCCACGCTGCAATTCCGGCCACTGTGCCGCGGCGAATCCCGTCGCGGAGTCCAGCGCGGGGAGCGGACAACGGGCAACGGTCAACGTGGATTGTACTCGATCCTCCCCGGGAGACCGAAGCATCACAAGCGTCGCGTCCACCCAACCTTCGGGCACTCCGACGATGAAATCCCCGTGTGGCGTCTCCCTCATACACCATTCTCCTTGTCGCGAGTGGCGTGGACCATAGCATGGAGCCGGTTAATCGCCAAACATATAATTGTAGGCATCCTGTACGCCCTGCGACACCTTCTCAGCCCCTTTCGCCACCATGCTTTTGGCCGCGCTCACGACGGCGGAAGCGGCCGCGTACGCCTTCTTCACCTTGAGTTTGGCGGCGTTCTCTCGAACCAACAGTTCGAAGCCGCATTGTGCCTTCGTTGCATACGCCTGGCATTTTGACTGAGGCGGGCACTTATCGGTCGCATGAGAGGTGAAATGGATCAAGGCTTCCTGATTGATCCGCGCGATTTCTAGGTCGCCAGTATGGGCCCCCAATTGGTCTTGCGTCGCCTTGCGCTGCTTGCGGGCCACCGCAAGGCGGAGATCGTGAATCATGCAGCCGCGGTCAAGACTGTCTATTGGAGCAGGTACACCGAGGCTGTTAAGGTACTCATCTGTCCATTTGGAGGGGTCGTCCTCGACCGCCGCTTCCAAGCCGGGGGGGGCACCGTCAACCGGCGGGCGCCCCGTGCCGTCAGGATGGAACAGAAGTGGGGCATTGTCGGGTCCACACCAGTACCCGTAGTCCATCGACAAGAGCTTTCCCTCGGCCGGCTTGTATCCGAAGGTCGTATCTGCCGGCGGTGCGGGCGCGCATGACTTTGCGGGAGCCCCGACCGGTTCTGGCTGGGCGGGAGGTTCAACTTCACCGCCGGCCTTGAGGTAGGCGTCCATCCACTTCTTGCGGTCGGACGCATCCGCGGGAGACATGCTAAGCTGACGGCCGACGGCCTCGTTGGCCTTCTTCACAGCGTCGGGATTGAGGGGGCGCTTTGCAATACGCATGTTCAGAGCGGCCTGTCGAGCGCGAAGACCCGATATTCGTCGATCAGGTCCATCTTCCCGTCGCCGTCAAGATCTGATCGGCGGAGCGTCGTGCCAGCCCAGGGATAGCTCTCGCTCTCGTCGAACTCTCGCCCTAGGAGAAGCAAGCATTCGACGAACCGTACTACGTCGGCCTCGTTCACAACACCGTAGGCTCGCGATCGCTCGACTCCCATGCGCGTAAGCTGTTCGACCGTTTGGTCGTCAAGGCCCTGGGATTCGATTTCGGCTGGGAATGCTTCCTTGAGGTACCTCACCGTCCGCGCGACGAAACGATCCACAGATTGCCCCGCGAAGGCATCCATTTGCCTCTTGCTGATTGTGATCATGCTCGCACACTCAAGGGCTTCCGGTGACCGACCGACTGCCGACGGATAGAGCAACAAGTTCTTCCCGGATCTTGTCGCCCCCTAGACTCGCTCTCAGGACCTTGTCGGGCGTCTCCGCTTCGCAAAGGAATACGGCAACTGGTCCGAAGAATACCCTGGCCTGCTCCGCGGAGCACGTCGGGAGAAACGGCCTTAGTACCCGCGGGTCGTAAAACCGGAAGAAGTAGTTCTGTCCCGACTCGTCCTTCACCACGAAGATGTCGCGGAGGTGGCGGAGGAGTTTGGTGGGGTCGGCGGGGGTGGTCAGGAGGATGCCGACGTTTTTGCCCCAGCGTTGGGCCCAGCTTTCCAGGTAGTCGCCGGCCGGATCGATGGGGATCAGGTAGGGGGCTACCTCGTCCATGTATTGGGCGGCATCGCCTTGGAACAACATGCGGATCGGCACCTTGAAGCGGTCGCGGGCCTCGAAGGCCAGGTCCTTGTCCTGGCAGGCGTCGACGATGCCATACAGACGCTCGCCGGACTGGAGATCGAGGTGCGAGCGGAGCGCGGCGGCCAGCGAGGCAGTTTTTGTGGTCGTCATTCGCCGTCCTCACTGCGAGACCATAACACAACCGAAACCGCCCTCACCCCCGGCCCCTCTCCCGAAGCGGGCGAGGGGAGTTCCCGTGGCCAACCTACAAATGTCCGCAGGCCGCACACGGGCCTTTGCAGACCAACGCCGTGCCGGCCTTGGCTGCGGCTTTGAACGCACCGATGGCCACCCCGGCGGCGCCCATCCCCACGTCGCCGATGATGACCGTGGGGCAGCCCATGGCGATGGTGCCGCCGTGGACGGTGAGGTCGCCGATGCGGGCGGCCTGCATGTTGCCAATGTAGACCGTCATGGAGCCCAGGGCGATCGCGTCGGGAGGGCCCACGCAAACGGCCATATCGCCCAGCCGGGCGGCGGGCATGAAGCCGATCAGGACCGTCGGGAAACCCACGGCGATCGGCCCGCCTACGTGCGGCACGACTCCCGTGACCATCGGGCACACGTGCATGTCGCCGATTCGGGCTGCGGGGGGCATGGCTGGCTCCTCTGCGATTCTTGCCGGACGCGTTTGCGGCGGCGATTCAGGGCGGGCAAGCCCGCCCGCTAAACGAGACCCTTTGCACGAATGACCATCCACTCTCCACCGACCACCGACCACTGGCCACCGGCCGCTAACCGCTCGGCTTTTCACGCGGGCCAGCGGCAGCGGCCTCCGATGGCTTTTCTTGAAACCCGAGTTCCTTGAGCACTTTGGCCACCTTCTCGCCGCCGTAGATCTGCCACGCATCGGGCAGGTCGGGCAACTCCACGAGCACGGCGTCGATGCCCGCGAGCAACTGCTTGATGAATTGCGGCCTGGAATACAACAAGAGCGGGCCGAGCACCGAGGGCCAGCAATAGCCCACGATCCCGCCGCCCTGGCCGTCGGCCGGTCCCTTGTGCAGGGCCTGGCGAAGGTGCTCCAGCAGTTGCGCTTTCTCTTGCCTGGAGAAGAGGCAAACGACGGCGTCGTTGCCCCAGCCGTCGTCGATCAGGTTGGGCCAGGAGAGATACTCATCCTGTGACAGGACGATCGGCGACACCAGATCGGCCACGTGCGGCTCAAGCCAGCCGAAGAGGTAGTTCGGGGCAGCTAGTTCGGCGGGCCGGGGGGAGCCGAGCTTCTTGAAGTCGACGATCAGGTGGGCCGGAAGCGCGCTGCACACGGTCACGGCCAGCTCGCCCGGCGGGATCTGGTCCACGGAGCCGCGGCACAGGGTGAGGCCCGAGTCGCACTTCTCCACGGTGAACAAGCGTTGCTGGACGATGGGGGCGGGCGCGACGTAGGCAGGCGACATTTGCTTCTTCGGCGTGCGCCGGCTGGCGAGGCTCGACGCCAAAGGCGACTGCAGCGACGTGGTTGACGTGCTCTCGCCGCCACTCGTTTGGACCTGGACCAAGAAAACGCTCCGGCCCGCTAGGATCTCGACCCCATCCTCCAGCGGCACCCGCTCCTGGGGCTTGAGGCGGCGGCGGTTGACGAAGGTGCCGTTGGTGCTGCCGAGGTCCTTGACGTAGCAGGCCGTGTAGTCGGTTTCCAGGGCGAAGTGGACGCTCGACATTTGTCCATCCTTGGGGACGGGGAAATCGGCCCATTCGGTGCGGCCAACCTGGAGCACCTGCCCCGGACCGAGCGCCATGCGCCCGCCGGTGGCCGGACCCGATGTTATCTGCACAACTACCCGCATCTTCCGTCCTAAAGATCGGTGGACCTCTCACCGCCGGAGCGGAGAGTGCGACTTTTTGTCTTGCATTCTACAGCCCCAGCTCATCCCAGGTGCCTGCCGGATCGAAGTTCTCGAAATCGATGTGTCCCTGGTTGACGAAATCCATCTTGTTGGCAGGCTTGGCGGCTCCTCCTTCCATGACCTCAAACTGGACGATCTGGCGCAGGTCTTTTCCGAATCCGCCTTTGGAAAGATCCTCCATGGGCGTGCCGGCGCTGAGCTTGGCCTTGGCGCCGGGGGTGATTGCGTAGACGCCGTCCTTGAGTACCACGACATCGTCTTTGCCGAGGAGGGTCTTGGCGATGATCTTGCCGTTGCGGTCGACCTTGCAGAGCGTGTCGGCCCACTCGAACCCGCCGTTGGTGATCTCGATCGACATGGTTCCGCCGGGCCGGGCGCCGAAGTCGTAGCCCCGCGTCTTCACCTTGACGATCACGGTGCCGTCGCCGTTGGAGTAGATCACCTGCGCGGCGTCCTGTTTGACGCCCTTGGGGTTGGCCGGGTCCTTTGGACCGTACACCTCCTTCTTCACCACCCTCAATCCTTTGCCTCTCAAGTAGGCATGAAGTTCTTTGAAGGTCCGGAACCTGGGGGCGTTGCCCGACATCATCTCGCTGAGGAGCACGCGGGAAAACCCGAGCGACTCGGTGAACTTGCCCGAGGTGATCCTGCCCCCCGGCAAGACCAGGATGGCCGCCTTGATCTTATACTTGAAACAGAGCCGGACGTAATTCTCCTGGAGCCAGCCCTCCAGGCTGGGGCATTTCTTGAACAAAGTCGTCTCTCGAAGGCCCTTCATTCCGCGCCGCGTGATGTACACGAGGATTGCCTGGATCAACAGGCTACAGAAGATACCGATCGCCTCGGCAAGTTCCCGGGCTGCCTGATCGATCTCGTCCCACCCGCCGCACGAATCCCATGCCAGTCGGGTGCCGGTCTGCAAGTGCTGGATCATGGGGCCCATGTGTTCGAGCAGGTACTCGGCCAGGAAGGCGAGGCCGAGGATCGTGAGGATCGCCATACCCACCTTGAACCCGATGCCCGCGCCGAGCACGGCTCCGGGCGCCCCGGCGCCCAACACCGCGCCGATCCCAGCTCCCGCCAGCGTGGTCGCCACCACGATCGCCGCGGCCGTAGTCATCGAGGGGATCAAGGCCTTGATCAGGAAGGCGAAATCCTTGCCGGTGTACTTAATGACGGCGTCCAGGGCGTAGCGGACGCTCGCGCGATCCCACGCGCTGTGGACATAGCCCAACCGTTCGAGCACCCCGATGTCGCGGGTCAGGCAAATCGGCCCCTGGACCCGACCTCCTTTCGTCCTGTTGCCGGCCATCGCAGACTTCCTCCCGAACTCACTGCAGAAGAAACGGTGTCGAGGTCCTTTGACGGTCAAGCGTTAGAACGGCGTCGATTTCTGCCCGGTCTTGTGGTCGTCGGCCATGTCGGGCTCGGTCGGCTTGGCTTCCTTGGCGTCTTCGGGGGCGGTGGGGCTGGAACCGCCGCCGGAGCCGGCCGCGCCGCCGCTGTTGATATTCACCAGCGTTCCCTGGATGGTCACGCCGGCCGGGCCGATGTCGACGAACCCGCCCGGGCCCTTGATCGTCAACTGCATCCCGGCCTCGATCACGACCTTCATCCCGCCCTTGAGGTGGATTTCCTGACCTGCCTCCAGGGCGTACTTCATGCCCACTTTCTCCTGGTGATTATTGCCGACGGTGAGCGACTGGTCGACGTCGACCTTCTCCAGGAGATTGCCTTTGACGTGGAGGTGGCTATCGGCCTCGATCAACTCCTTCTTGTTGGCCTTGATGACGATGTCCTGGTTGCCGGGCCCGTCGATCCCGCCGACCAGGAGCTGCATGTCGCCGCCGATGTGCTCCGTGTGGTTACGGTGCACTTTGAGGTGCTTGTCGAGGTAGATCATCTCCCGCTGATCGCCCCCCTTCGCCCCATCCTTCTCATAGCCGATGATCTGATGCCGGTCGGCGATGATCCGCTCGCGGGAGACGTTGAGGACCCGCACGTCCATGTCCTTCTGGGCGTGGACGAAGATCTGCTCGTGGCTTGCCTTGTCCTCGAAGCGGACTTCGTTGAAGCCCTCGCCGCCGAGCGATGAGTTGGTCTTGATGTAGCTCTTCGTCTTCTCTTGGGGCAAGGCGTAGGGGGGCATCTGGTCGGCGTTGTAGACCAGGCCGGTGATGAGCGGGCGGTCGGGGTCGCCCTCCAGGTAGCTGACGACCACCTCCTGGCCGATGCGGGGAATGTACATCGCCCCCCAGTTCTTGCCCGCCATGGTCTGCATGCAGCGGATCCAGCATGAGGTCTTGTCGTCGCGTTTCCCTTCGCGGTCCCAGGGGAACTGGACCTTGACGCGGCCGTACTTGTCCGGCCAGATCTCCTCGCCGGGCGGACCGGTGACCACGGCCGTCTGCGAGCCTTGAATCACGGGCTTGCGGGTGATCTGCGCGGGGCGGAAAATGACGTAGTCGGGGATGCAGGTGAAGGCGTTGGTGTACTCGAACGCAGCCGCCTCCCCGCTGCCGTACTGCGTGGGCTCGTGGGCCTGGTGGTGGATCGAGGTGACGACGTACGTCTTCCCGACTTCGGCCTCGCAGTCGTGTACCTTGAACGTGAACTTCCCGCCCACGCCGAAGGTCTTGCAGGTGCTCGATCCGTGGGCCTGGTCGTGAGGCGTCTCGTCCTCTTCCATGCGGACCTGGGTGTAATCGTTGCCTTCCTTGTTGATTTCGTATTCGCCCGGGTAGTCGTACACCTCGTACTTCTCGATCTTGGGTAGCTTCACCAGCGAGGGCTTGCTCTGCATCATCAGCTTCGAGGGAGTGACCGCGCCTCGGTGCGGATGATCGATGAAGTTGTACTCGGTCTGGGTCCACCGGCCCGGCGTGAACTCGAAACTGTGCTCCCAGGCGATCACCGCGTCCTCGGTGAGGCGGCTGCCGTAGGAATACTCGTACTCCACCGTCTTCTCGGGAAGGTCTTTGTACGCCCCCTTCTGATCGGCCAGCACCATAACGTGCTTTTGCTGTTCGTGGCGGAAGTAGTAGAAAATGCCCTCCTGCTCCATCAGGCGGGAGACAAAGTTGAAGTCGGTCTCGCGGTACTGGACGCAATACTCCCACTTGCGATGGTCTTCCTGAATCTCGGAGACCTCGTAATCGGAGAACCCGAGATCGCCGAAGATCTGTTCGATGATCTCGGGCACCGACTTCTCCTGAAAGATGCGGCAGTCGGCAGTGCGTGTGAGAAACCAGAGCCACGGCACCACTTCCGCCTCGTAGCGGCGCATCCCCGTCTCGCGCGCGCCGGCGGCAAAGCGGCTGACGAAGCCGTTGAACCAGCGGGGCTCCCCGCTGGGCAGCCGGACCCGCCAACTGACGTTCTTCCCCACGATCTCCCTGGGCGGGATGAAATCCTCCTCGGAGTACATGGTCAGGTGGTAGGTGAACAGCCGGGACATCGTCTCCTGGCCGCTGAACGCATCGAGGAGGAGGACGTCCTCACCCAACGGCGTGACCACCGCAAGCTGCCGGTTCTCCTGGGTGATGTGCGCCATAGAGGCCTCCCGGAGATCTTCAAAGTGGCTGCCAAGAAACAGGGGAAAGAATGCACCGCGACAGCGACCACGGGACCGGGGCGTCAAACTCCGGTCCCGTGGCCACGGTGTCCAGTGGCATCGCGCCAACAACCGCTCCCGCGGCGACTACCCGCCCGTGTTGTCGACCAGATTCCACCACTTCTCGACCTGGCCGGTCTTCGCTCCGGTCTTGTGGTCGCTCTCGGTGTACGTCCAGGTGACCTTGCCGTAGTTGAACGACACCGTTTCCATCGGCACAGTCTCCGCCCCTTGGCTCGACCCGCCTGGGGCGACGCTGGTGATGAGCACGTCCTCCATCTTCCACTTCATGTACGGCAGCTTGCTCCCGGTGGCCCGGCAAAACTCGACCGAGACCTCCTGGATGTGCTCGCCGTTGCAGCAGGCCAGGGCTAGGGCCGGGCTGGCCTTGTCCAGGGCATGCACGATGGCGAAGTCCTGGTGATTGCACCGCTCGGCCGATCGCCCGCCGCGGTCGCTCGGCGAGCCGCTCGCCGGCTGGCTGACTCCGTGGCTGAACGAGAGCACCTCGATCCAGCCCGTGTGGGCCGCGTCGGTGCTCTCCCCCGGAATCGTCTTGATGTACAGAAATGCGTCGAATGCCATGGCTCACTCCTTAGTCTTAACGGGTACGGTGGACGCTACACAACCCTATTCTCGTGTCCCGCGACGAAAAGTTGCTTCGCTTTGCCAGGAATTCTCCCGGCCGCGATGCGATGGAAGTGTGTATCAAGATAGCACGTCGCAAGGGCGACGGGCCAGGGCCTCGTTGGGGGATGCTGGCAACCTATTTTCGCCAAACATCCCATTCACCCTATACGACCCAGGATCATATCGGCGCGATGTGGCCTACCCTGCGGACTTTCCGCTTTTGGCCTTCCGTTTCGTCCGCCCTACGCGAAGTCGTACCGGAATGTCCCGTCGTCGTTCATGGCGACGCAGATCTTGGCGATCGGCTTGCCCTCGGCCATGCGGGCGAGGAATTCGGCCGACATTTCCGGCAAGAGGGTGCGGGTGAGGATGTGGTCGACGTTCCGCGCGCCGCTCTCGACCTCGGTGCAGCGAGCGGCAATGCCCGCCACCAAGTCCGGCGCGTAGGTGAACTCGGCACGATGGTTCTCTTGCACCCGGCGGCGAATCCGCCCCAGTTGCAGCTCCACGATCTTTCGCATCGAGGCGTCGCCAAGCGGGAAATAGGGCACCATCGCCACGCGGCCGAGGAAGGCCGGCTTGAACGTCTTGAGCAGCTCCGGATGGAGCGCTTCGGCCAGTCCCGCCGCATCGGGGGCGGTCGTCGGGTCCGAGCAGAGTTTCATGACCAGGTCGGTCCCTGCGTTGGAGGTCATGAGGATCAGCGTGTTCTTGAAGTCGATGTCGCGCCCCTCGCCATCGCGGAGCGTGCCCTTGTCGAAGACCTGGTAGAAGATGTCCTGGACGCCGGAGTGGGCCTTCTCCATTTCGTCCAAGAGGACGACGCTGTAGGGCCGGCGGCGGACCGCCTCGGTGAGCACGCCCCCTTCTCCGTAGCCCACGTAGCCCGGCGGCGAGCCCATCAACAGCGATACCTTGTGCTCCTCCTTGAACTCCGACATGTTGATCACCGTCATGTTCTGATCGCCGCCGTACAAGAGCTCCGCCAAGGTCATAGCGGTTTCGGTCTTGCCGACGCCGCTGGGCCCGACCAGCAAGAAGACGCCGATCGGCCGGCGCGGATCGGTGAGGTTGGCCCGGGACGTGCGGATCCGCTGGGCGATCGCCTCCAGCGCGTGCGATTGCCCGATGATGCGTTCTTCCATCCGCTCCTTGAGGGCGAGCACGGTGCGGATTTCGTCGGTCATCATGCGGCCGACGGGGATGCCGGTCCAATCGGCCACTACGCTGGCCACCGCCTGCGAGTCGACGCACACGTTCAAAAGCGGCGTCTCGCCCTGGAGCTTGGCGAGTTGCCCGGAGAGCTCGCTGAGCCGGGCGAGCAAACGTTCCTGCTCTTCCGGCGAGATCGGCGCGGCGCCCGCCTTCCTCCCCTCTCCCGCTCCGGGAGAGGGGCCGGGGGTGAGGGCGGCCGGATCTTTGGCCGGCGGAGCGGCACTCGCGGGATTGCCGTCCGACTTGGCCGGAACGCCGAGGGCAGACGCAACGGTTGGAGATGCCGCAGCGGTAGCGGCCGTCGACCCGGCCGCGGCAATAAGCTGCTCGCGGATCTGCCGGATCTCGTGTACTAGCGCGGCCTCCTCTTTCCAGCGGCCTTCCAGTTCGACCAACTCCGCCTCGGCGGCCGTCTTCTCCTGCGTGAGTTCATCGAGCCGCTTCGCGTGGTCCGCCCCGGCGAGTTTTTCCCGGGTGAGGATTTCGATAGCCGTGCCGAGTTGGGTGATCCGGCGGCGGCAGTCTTCCACGGCGGCGGGAACCGCCGAATGGCCGATGGCCACGCGGGCCGAGGCGGTGTCGAGCAGGCTCACCGCCTTGTCGGGCAACTGCCGTCCGGAAATGTAGCGATGCGAGAGCCGCACGGCGTCCGTCACCGCTTCGTCGAGGATCCGCACCTGGTGGTGCTTCTCCAAGGTCGACACGAGCCCTCGCATCATGACCACGCCGACCGGCTCGTCGGGCTCCTCGACCTTGACGACCTGGAAACGGCGGGCCAAGGCGGCGTCTTTCTCGAAGTACTTCTTGTATTCGGCCCAAGTAGTGGCGGCGATGGTGCGGAGTTCGCCGCGGGCCAGGGCGGGCTTGAGGAGGTTGGCGGCGTCGCCGGAGCCGGCCTGCCCGCCCGCGCCGATCATGGTGTGGGCCTCGTCGATGAAGAGGATGATCGGCCTGGGCGAGGCCTTCACTTCGTCAATCACGGAGCGGAGCCGGTTCTCGAATTCCCCCTTGATGCCCGCCCCAGCCTGGAGCAGGCCGAGATCGAGCGTGCGGAGCAAGACGTTCCGAAGCGGCGGGGGCACGTCGCCATCGGCGATCCGCTGGGCGAAGCCTTCCACCACGGCGGTCTTCCCCACCCCGGCCTCGCCGGTGAGGATCGGGTTGTTCTGCCGGCGACGCATGAGGATGTCGATGACCTGGCGGATTTCGTTGTCGCGGCCGAGCACGGGGTCGATCTTCCCCTGCTTGGCGCGGGCCGTGAGGTCGATGGTGAACTGGTCCAGCGCCGGGGTCTTGGAGGGCCCGCGCGGGGCACCCGGCGCGCCGGCCGCGCCCGGCTGACCTGGGGCGCCGGCCGCCTCTTCGAGCGGCGCCTCGGCCTGCGCCTCCACGGAGCCGGCCGTCACGTCGACCATGTCCTTGCGCAGCGATTCGGCGGAGATCCGGGCGAACTCGGGGGAGATGTCGCGGAAGTCTCGGGCTAGCGATTCTTCGGCCACCAGGGCGAAAAGCAGGTGCCCGGAGCGGATCTTCGACGCCCCATACTCCACCGACGCGATCAGCCACGCCGAGCGGATCAGGTCGACGACGCGGGGCGCAAGGGCCGGCGGCCGGGCGTTGCCGGTCTTGAAATGGTCGATCGCGCCGGTCAGGGCCCGGATCACCCGCGACGTGTCGATCTCATAGTAGCGGAAGAGCGCGGCCAGGTCCGTGTTGGGTGTCTCCACGAGCTTCAAGAGCCAGTGCTCGACCTCCACATTGTAGTGTGTGCGCGAGAGGCAGAACCCTGCGGCGGCCTCGAGGCTGCGATGCGTCGTTTCGTTCAAGCGGCCGACCAGCGATTTCAGATTTACGAAGACCATGGTTACGCCTTTCTAAAGATTGTCTCGTTCCTCTTCTTCTTTCTGAACGTGAAACCCGATGCGACGACTTGGCTCCCCGGGCGGTTCCATCATTTTGTTGAGCACCCAAGCGAGTCTGCGGCGTCCGCCCCGGCCGCCTTTTGATATCACAATTTGTGACATCAAACCAGTAAACTCTTGGCCGGGAAGCTCATGTGTGGGTGGGTGAACACGCGGGAGATGCGGGCTGTTGCCTGGATACTGATTTTGTTCTATGCAACTCGGCCGCTGGCGGCCTTGGTCAGCCCCGAAGGGGCGCAATACGAAAGCCCAGGGCAACGCCCTAGGGGAAGGTGTCGAGCATGAAATGGGAAGCCCTGAAAAAGCGAGATAGGACCCAGGCGGACGCATATTTCGCCCTTTCAGGGCTTGGTTGTTTGATCCCGACCGGTTCCCCAGGGCGTTGCCCTGGGCTTTCGCATTGCGCCCCTTCGAGGCTGAAGCCGCGTGATAGCAACGCTCCGCGGCGGCACACGCGTTCGATGTCTTCGGAATGAAACAAGATGCTTCGGACTTTTGGCCCTTCGCCCACCCAACTCACGCGGGATTGCCACGCTTCTGCAAATGTCTATGAGGTCACCTAAGGAGCGACGGGAAGTTCGATCGTTCGTAACGACGGTACCTTGCCGCGGCCGATCTCGGCAATGTGACGGATGGCCCTTCGACCCAAAAAGGGGCAAGTCCAATTATCGGCGTGACGCCAATTTTGGTCGGGTGAAGCCTTGGCACGATAGGTGAATTGGGCCGCCGCAAAAACGCGACCCAGACGTTTGTATCCAGCAAGTACATCACTCGATCTCAAGCGGCTTGGGCAGCTCGCCCTGCGGCGGGCGCGTAAACGTCTCATCTTCGATGGACCCGGCCAGATCGAAGTGCCCCGGCGGCCACGCCCCCGCCTCCGCAATCGCCGAAGGCGTGACTCCCTTCGGCTGTACGACAAGCACAACATCGTAAGCTGCGTTCGGCGTTCCCAACGGGGCGCTGACGTGCAACACGCCGTCCTTTCCAGTCCGTTCCGTTATGTGCAGCGTGTGCATCATTGGGACTCCTCGATTCGACCAATTCACTATTCGCCGCCGGTCATTGTACTCCTTGAGCGCTGGCGTATGCCAGGCAGGCCTGTACGCGACGCCCACCACGCCCTTCGCAAAGCCTCAGGGCGTGCCACCCGTCCGCTCGACCTCGCCGCCCCCGTGCACCGCCTGGTTCGTCGTTTTGGGCTGCCAAACGGGTCGCTTGGACGCCGCCTGTCGCCGCGCAGCGTCATTGGCGATCGCGACGATGTCACCGCCGAATCGGTCGGAAATCTCGCGACGGATTCGGTGTATTTCGTCAATGGCGGACGGGTGGCACGCCCTGAGGCTCCGCGAAGGGCGTGGCTTGAGTGCCCCGGCGGCCTCCGTTGCCTGCGGTAACCGTAGGGTGCCTCATGGCGATTC
>Ga0172371_10005906_pt1 | contig 17995 bp, 12 predicted proteins | sample Lak12m_FD_114543 | JGI IMG/M metagenome (GOLD analysis project Ga0172371, IMG submission 114543) | Freshwater microbial communities from Kabuno Bay, South-Kivu, Congo - kab_022012_12m | ecosystem: Environmental > Aquatic > Freshwater > Lake | place: Democratic Republic of the Congo: South-Kivu...
CAAGACGATCGCACCCGAGGCCCAGGAACCCGCCATGGAGGTGGCGATGATCGCAGCCTGAGGCGTCATGGAGCGAGGGTGACCCTGTGGTCATCTTCGTACACCACTTGCCGGGGCGTGGCCACGAGCGTCGCCAGATGTGGCGACGTTCGTTGCCAGCGTAGTCTCCGCGTACCGGTCGAGCGAGCGAGTCACGACACCGGATCAGCGCTCCCCGATCGTCTACAGGCCGGTGCACGCGTGTCGCCACGGTAGACAACTGTTCCGGTCCTGTTCTCTACAGATTGGGTGATGTCGGCCGATACCCAGTAGTGTGATGAGGAGCACGAGCGTACAGACAAGCCAGGCAAGGCCCCGCCCAGTGCTCGCTCAGCCGGCCAAAGGGCGCCGTTCTCGCGAACGGTTCCCTGCGGCGCTGCGCGGGCTCATGGAAGAGCGGCGGCTCAGCTACCGTCAGCTGGCCTACAAGACGCGCCTCTCGGCCGGGTATCTCAACCACCTGACCAAAGGCAGTCGTCCTGTGCCGGCCGACCCGGTGATCGAGTCGCTGGCCCACGCCCTGCACGTGGAGCCGGACTACTTCATGGAGTTCCGGTTGCGCAGGCTCGCCGACGTCCTCGGCGAGGCCCCGATCCTGGCCGACAAGCTCTACGGCATCCTGCTCTGCGAGGCTCCCGTGACGTCTGAGGTGGGTGAGCTCCTCCTGGATGCCGCCAGAGCCGATGACGACGAGGACGCCGAGCCGAGCAACGTCGTCTCTCTGTGAGTCGAGCCGGCGCGCGGCCGCCGTCGCGGTCGCGCGCCGACGCGTGTCTGCAGAAGAGGGCGCGCCGCTCAGCGCACGATCAGCGGCTTGCTTGACGGCGCTGCGGTCTGCCACACGCCGTCCGCCGTGAGGCCGTAGACCGAGTAGCGGTAGCGGCCGCGCTGCAACCAGCAGCGGAACGTCGCCTCGAGCGCCGTGCCGACCGGGCGGTCCTCCAGCACCAGCGTCCTGACCGCCCGCCCGTCAGCGCGGCGGATCTTGATCACCACATGCCCCCGCTCGCCGGCCGTCCCCAGAAGCCGACAGCGCAGCTTCACGGTGGCGCCGCGTCGCGCGACGCAGGTCGCCAGCGCCTGGCCGCGCACGGCATCCTGGCCGCTGGGGGAGGCGCTCGGGGTGGCCGACGGCGAGGCGCTCGGATCCGGTGAGTCGCTGGGCGACGGCGACGTCGTCGGTGTGACGGTCGGTGTCGGTGTCGGCGTCGGGCTCGGTGCGACGCCGCCGACGGTCACCTTCATCCTGGGTGAACGGTAGGAGCCGGTGCCGAAGCGGTACGTTGTGGTCACGCCGGGACGGACTCGGTACGAGTAGGTGGAGTAGCTGAGCGTGTAGCTGCGGCCGCCGGCCGTCACCGTACGTGTAGCGCGCTTGATGCGGGCGGCGGGTACCTTCACAGACCGCCAGCGGCCGTTGCGATAGTAGTAGAGCTTGAGCACCGCCGAGGCCGGCAGCGCCGGGTAGGTGCGCCCGCGCAGCCGGATCTGCGCGCCCTTGGCGAGGCGGGCGCCCTCGCCGGGGATCATCGACATCGAGCGCACGCTGAACCACGTGTCGCGCAAGCCGAGCCGGGCCCTGATCGTGGCGCCGCTCAGTGCGGTCGCGCCGCCGGCGCCGACCGCCAGCGCTCGTGTGACGCGGGGCGAGACGCCGCGGCTCACGACGTACAGGGCCTGCAGGCCGCCGGACGGCGTGGCGCCCGATCCCAGCTTGGACTTGACGGTCCCGGAGGTCCACTGGAGCGTGTTCTCCGGCCACGTGTGGTAGGGCGAGGCGCTGTCGTACGGGTCCTCGACGCTCTTCAGGTACGGCAACGTCGCCCAGAAGATGTTCTCGCAGTTCTCGGTCCGGCCGCCGGACGTGGAGAAGTAGAAGGCCTCGATCGGCTTGCCGCCGTAGGTGGCGATGACGCCGCCCGTGCCGGTGACCGCCGCCGTGGTCGAGGCCACCTCGCCGCCGGCGCCGCCGTAGACCTGGCTGCGCGTGTCGCAGTAGAGGTCGAAGGGGCCGCTGCTGCCGAGCCGTTTCACGGCGAACGTACGTGCCGCGACCGCCTGGGCGCGCAGGGCCTCCTGATGCCAGGAGGACGGCATCTCGCGCGGCACCACGCCGCGGAGGTAGCTCTCGAGGGCGACCGTGTTGACGGTGCAGAGGCCGAGGCTCGCGTGGGAGACGACGGTGAGGCTACCGCGATAGGTGGCGTTGGCGGTCGTCGACCAGCCGTTGAGGTTACGGTTGACCAGGCGCAGCAGGGAGCCGCCGGGGCGTACCTCGATGGCAGAGCCGGCCGTCCACGTGGCGCCGCCGGCCGAGGCCGAATACGTGGAGCCCGACTTCGTGATCGACGTCACGACGTCGGCGGCGATGGTCTGCGTGGCCGCTCCCACCGTGATCGTGTACGCGGCGGCGCTGGTGACCTTGACCGGGGACTGGCCGGCGGTGAGCAGGACGCGGACCGTGCGGTCGCTGGTGGAGCCGAACGAGATGCCGCGGTAGTAGTGGCGCAGGATGGCCTTGTAGTCGCTGCCGTGCTGTGCCAGCCCCTGCGCGCCCCACTGGCTCATGCCGACGCCGTGCCCGTAGCCACGGCCGACCATGTTGATGAGCCAGCGCTGCTGGGCAGCCGCGGCGTCGCCGGCGGTCGCCGTCACGACGGTCGTCGCGGCGGCGATCACGAGAGCTGCCACGAGCAGGCAGAAAGACGATCGCCGCCGGGGGGCGGAGATCTGTTGGCGAGGCAGGCGGGCGGTTGCGGTGCGTGTGGGTGGGTGGGTGGTCACGACGTGGCCTCCTTCATGCGCCCCTCAAGGAAAGGAACGCAGTGACGACCTGTTTCCCTACGTCGGGAGGGTGCGGAACCCTTCCGCCCGCGTCGTCACAGCCGGGCTCCGGCCATGGTATCGCGGGCAGGATCGCCGCGCACGGCAGGCTCGTTGGCGCGAGCGACTACTCGTCGGCGATGAGCCAGACCGAGACATCGCCCGGGCCGTGGACGCCGGCGACGAGGATGCCGGCGATGTCGCCGCTGTGGCTGGGGCCGGAGATGAACGTGAGGCAGGCCGGCAGCTCGTGCGCCGTGGACTCGCGGTGGACGGCCTGGACCACCGGACCGAGACGGGGCACCAGCCGTGAGACCGGCAGAAGGAAGCCCGCCGCCGGCGGGACCAGGGAGCTGCTGCGACCGTGCTCTCCAAGATGCCGGAGCACCACGGTGCCCGTCTCCGCGATGCCCCACTCGGCCTCGCTGAGCCCGTAGTCGGCGGTGCGGGCGTCGGCAGTCCACAGCGCGTCGATCCCCGGCCAGCGGAGGCTCGGCGCGCAGGCGACGGTCGTCGTGCCGTGCGCGCGCAGGCGCTCCGCGATGGCAGCCTGGGCGGCGGCGCGTGTGGCGACGAGCGCAGCGGCACCGCCGAGCTCGCCGAGCCGCTCGCTGAAGAGCCGGACCAGGGCGTCCCGGTCGAGAGGCTCTCGATCGGCGAGGTCGAGCTCTGCGGACCCCGGACCGGCAAGCTGCGGATCGTCGTGCTCGAGACCGGCTCGCTGGGACCCGTCCGCTCGCTGTGTCGCTGGTGCGGCTGCCGCGGCCGGACGGGATGCGTGGGCGGTCGCTGTGGCCGGTCCGGTCGCTGTGGACGGCCGGCGTGTGCCGGCGCCGTCCGCGATGGGCCGGGGCGGTCCGCCCGGCCCGCGTGCCCAGAGGCGGCCGAAGCTCAGCGGCGCCGGCAGAGGGAGCTCGCGGGAGTCGGTCCAGGCGCGCACCACGTGCGGCAGCCGGCGGGCCACGCGGCGCGAGCGTCCGAGCGCCGCGAGCGGCGCCAGGGAGCGGGCGGCGGCGAGCAGCGCGTCCCAGAGACGGCGGTGCTCGGAGGCACGAGCGAAGCCTCTAAAGCCCAGCCGCCATGCGACGGGGGGGCGGCGCGCCGCGACGATGTCCGCGCGCAGCTCCAGCAGCAGGTCGGCGAGGGGCACGCGTGCGGGGCACGCCGATTGGCAGGCGCCGCAGAGCGTCGAGGCAAAGGGCAGGTGCTCGTGACCGGCAAAGCCGTACAGCAACGGCGTCAGCACGGCGCCGATGGGGCCGGTGTAGACCGACTCGTATGCGTGACCGCCCATGGTGCGGTAGACGGGGCACCAGTCGGCGCAGCAGCCACAGCGGATGCACTGGAGCACCGGCTGGTACTTGGTGCCGAGGATGCGGGAGCGCCCGTTGTCGACGATCACCACGTGGAGCTCGTCGGGCCCGTCGACATCGCCGTCACGACGCGGCCCGGTGATGGCCGTCATGTAGGCGGTGACGCGCTCGCCGGTGCCGGCCCGCGGGAGCATGGTGAGCAGCGGCTCCAGCGACCGCCAATCGGGCACCAGGCGTTCCATGCCCATCACGACGACATGGGTGGGAGGGAGGGTGGAGGAGAGGCGGCCGTTGCCCTCGTTGGTCACCAGCACGATCGTGCCGGTGGAGGCGACCCCGATGTTGGCGCCGGTGATGCCCATCTCGGCGGTGAGGAACCGCTGGCGCAGCTCGCGGCGGGCGAAGGCGGCCAGCGCCTCGGCGTCATCGGGCAGCTCCTCGCCGGCGACCTCCGAGAAGATCCGCCGGATCTGCGGCATCGTCTTGTGCAGCGCCGGGCCGGTGATGTGATACGGCTTCTCCCCGGTGAGCTGGACGATGTAGTCGCCCAGGTCGGTCGCCGAGACCTGCGCGCCGTCCGCCTCGAGCGCGGCGTCGATGCCGGTCTCCTCGACGACCATCGACTTCGCCTTGACGATGCGCCGGGCGGCCTTGCGGCGCGCCAGCTCGACGACGTAGTCGCGCGCCTCGGCGGCCGTGGCGGCGAAGAACACATGCCCGCCGCTGCGCTCGACGTTCCCGGCGAACTGCGCGATGTAGTGGTCGAGGTGGGCGATGGTGTGACGCCGCACGTCGGCCACGGCGTCGCGCCAGCTCTCGGGATCGCCCAGCTCGGCGTGCACCTGGCGCTGCCACTGCTGGGCGACGACCTGATAGCCGACGAGCCAGCGCTGCAGCTCCTCGTCGGCGACCGTCTGGCGCACGATGGTCTCGAAGGTGCTGCTCGCCGGCGGCTCGCTCATGGGCGCCATCCCTCGGCCAGCACCTCGGCAAGGTGCTTGACGCGCACGCTCGCCCCCCGGCGCCGCAGGCGTCCTTCGATGTTCATCAGGCAGCTCATGTCGAGGCCCGTGAGCAGCTCGGCCCCCGTCTCCAGCACATGGTCGACCTTGTCGTCGACCAGCGACGTGGAGATGACCGGCATCTTGACGGCGAAGGTGCCGCCGAAGCCGCAACACTCCTCGGCGAACGGCAGAGGCACGTAGTCCAGGCCGTCGATCATGGCCAGCAGTCGTTCAGGCTGCTCCACCACCCCGAGCAGGCGGCGCGTGTGGCATGAGTGGTGGAACGTGGCGCGGGCGGCATGGCGTACGGGAAGCTCGGTGACGCCGAGGACGTCGACGAGGAACTGCGAGAGCTCGAAGGTGCGGGCGGCCAGGTCGCGCGCCGCCGTCTCTTCCGGCCGTCCGGCGAAGAGAAGCGGGTAGTGGCAGCGGACCATGGCCGCACACGAGCCCGAGATGGAGACCACGTGTTCGCTGTCGGCGAAGGCGCGCAGGAACGCGCGCGCCGACGTGCGCGCCTCGCGCCGGTAGCCGCTGTTGAACGCCGGCTGCCCGCAGCAGACCTGATCGGGGGGGAAGTCGACCTCGACGCCCAGCTCGCGCAGCACGCGGACGGCGGCGACGCCGACGCGCGGGAACAGGGCGTCGCCGAGGCAGGTGATCATCAGCGAGACCCTCATGGGAGTCGCGAGACCAGGTCGCCGTTGGCGTCGAAGGTGAGTGGGAGGGGGGCCTCGGTCACGGCCACATCGAGATCCCGGCGAAGATGCGGAAGGCAGCCGGGAGAGACCTCGAGGTGCTGCAGGCTCAGGGTGTTGCGGATGTGGACCAGGCGCAGGTCGTCGATCGTGTAGGGCCTCAGGGTGCCGAGCGCCGCGAGCAGCGCCTGACGGTCGTCGGCGAACGTGAGCGGGAGCTTGCAGTCCTCCGGAGCGCAGGAGACAAGATCGTTCATCGCGGTGGCCGGCAGGTCGACGGCCTCGACGAGACGCCGCGACGCGACATCGACGGCGCCGATGCCGACGGCGTTGCCCTCGCTGCCGGCCGTGAGACGCAGCGCCACGAGGCGCGTGATGCGTGGAGACTGGCGCGCCACCGACCAGCAGCCTGCGGTGCGGCCGGTGACGTTGGGATCCATGCCGGCGCCGCTGACGTCCTTGCCGATCTCGTCGACGAGCAGCACGTCGATGTCATCGAGGGGCAGCCGAGGCAGCAGGGTGCGGGCGTAGTCGAGGAGCTTGCTCTCGCCGTGCTCCCAGTCCCCTCGCGGCAACAGACGCACGGCGGCAGCCCGATGGATCTGGTTCTCCACCACGGCGACGCCCAGGATCACCCGGGTACGCTCCATGAGCGCTCGCCCGCACGCGGTGAGGACCTCGCTGAGACCCCGGGTGATGGCATGGCGGTGGCAGGCGGTGGCGCCCTCGTCGTTGCCGAGTCCGATGACGAGCATCTTCATGAGGCCGCTCTCGAACGGACCGACGAAGTCGGTATGCTGCTTGACGCGATTGACGATCACGATGCCGTCGGCCTCCGCCGCGGCGCGATCGCTGACGAGCGGGAGTCCGTCGACATCGCCCAGATGGACGACGTCCATGGACGCGCGGACCGGCGCGCCGACACTCGCTGCGGTGATGCCCAGATCCGCGAGGATGGCCTCCTGGCCGGCGGCGGTGGCGTTGCCGTGCGAGCCCATGGCGGGCACGACGAACGGACGGCACCCAGAGCGTTCGAGACAGGCGACCACGGTACGCACGATCGCGGCTATGCCGTCGATGCCGCGGCTGCCGACCGCGACCGCCACCGAGGCACCGGACGGCACGGCGGCATCGCTCCAGGCGAACGGCCACTGCCGCTCCACCTCGGCCGCCGCATCCACGGCCGGCGGTATGGCGAAGCGCTGCTCGACCAGATGCAGCGGCGGCAGCGCGGCGCCGGCCAGTCCGGCGGGGAGCGGGCAGGTCTCGACGACCGTCACGGCGTCCCCGTCCGGATGCGTCCGCTGATCACACTGTCTCCGATCGGAGGACCTCCAGGAAGCGGCGGTTCTGTTCCGCCGTGCCCACCGTGACCCGCACGTGCGTCGGCAGACCCCAGGCGCCGGCCGGCCGGATGATCACCCCGCGGCGCAGCATGCGCTCGAACAGCTCGTTGGCGTCCTGCTTCGCATCGAAGAACACGAAGTTCGTCTGGCTCGGCGCCGGGTCCAGACCCATGGCGGCGAGCTCGGCGGTGAGGAAGTCGCGGCCCCTCTTGTTCTCGGCGACGCAGTGGCGTGTCCACTCCTCATCGGCGAGCGCCGCCGGTCCCGCGACGACCGAGAGCCGGTTGAGGTTGAAGGGCTCCTTGATCGTGTCGAGGAGCTCACGGATCCTGGCGGTGGCCACAGCGTAGCCGAGCCGGATGCCGGCGAGGCCGTAGGCCTTGGAGAACGTGCGCAGCACGATGATGTTGTCGTGCCCGCCTTTGAGAAGCTCCAGGGCGTCCGGGTACTCGGGGTCGTCGACGTACTCGTAGTAGGCCTGGTCGAACACGACCAGCACCGTCGGCGGCACGGCGTCCAGGAACGTCTGGACCTCGTCGCGCGTGACGAACGTGCCGGTGGGGTTGTTCGGGTTGGCGATCCAGACGATGCGGGTGTCTTCGGTGACCGCGGCCGCCATCGCCTCCAGGTCGTACCGCAGATCGCGCAGGGGCACGTAGATGAGACGCGCCTCCATGAGCTTGCTGACCTCCGAATAGCGGCCGTAGCTCGCTTCGGCCAGGACGACATCGTCGCCGGGTCGCACGCAGAGCTGCGGGATGAGCTGGATGATCGTCTCGGAGCCGTGGCCGACGCAGATGTTGTCCGGATCGACCCCGTTGGCCGCCGCCAGGGCTTCCTTGAGGTCGATGAAGCTCTGTTCCGGATACCACATGAGGTGGGGAAGGGCCGCCTCGATGGCTGCGAAGACGCGCGGCGAGGCGCCCAGCGGGTTCTCGTTCGAGGAGAGCTTGACGATCTCGCCGACCCCGTGTTCTCGCTCTACCTCCTCGACCGTCATGCCGGCCACATAGGGGATCATCGTGAAGACGACCGGGCGGACCACCGTGCCGATCAGCCGGCTCATCGGGCCGCCATCGACCAGCCGGCGTTCACCGGCCACGCCGCCCGCGCGGCTCCCGGGCTCGGCCGGGGCATGGTTCATCGGCTCTCTCCCTTCGCCGGCGTGGACTGCCCGTCGTCCCGGCCGTGCAGCCGCACGCTGTACTCCCAGGGCGCGCCGGTGGGCGTCTCGCTGTCCGAGCCCACGGCTTCGCCTTCCCATTTGTAGTTGAACTTCTCGGTGCGCATGACCATCCAGGTGTCGGCCGAGGCCACGCCTGCGATGGCGGAGATCTCCTCGGTGACGAACTGGAAGAGGTGGTCGTTGTCCCGCAGGAAGGCCTCGACCTCGATGTCGTAGGCACCGACCAGGTAGCTGACGTAGGCGACGTTCTCTTTCGCGGCGATCTCCATCCCGACCTCGCGGACGTTGCGGCCGGCTACCCTGATGAGGATGAGAGCGTCGACCGGGAAGCCGATGGCGGCCGGGTTGATGCGCACCGTGACGTAGGCCGCACCGCTGTTGACGAGGCGCTCAAGCCGTTGTCGCACGGTCGGCTGGGACACACCGGCGATGCGGGCGATGTCGGCATTGGAGCGTCGCCCGTCCTCCCGCAGCAGACGCAGGATGGTGTGGTCGAGGTCGTCGAGCGTGATGGTCCCGAACGGTGCCGATCCCTGGCGGATCATGGTCCCCCCCTGGAATCTCGATGTCATGGAAGTACATACGGACTTTCGCCTCAGGTGTCAAGCACGATGGCGCTGAGGACTTTGCGATTCAGTATGCCACACCGTTGACATCTGACACATCGTGCAGCAGAATCCCGGTGCTCGCACGGACGGCGCCGAGGTAAGATGCCTGGTCGTCCATGTGGCAGAGAGGACAGACGACGTCCATCTTGCAGGGGGTCGTCCGGGGGTCCACGCGAGTGTGGCTCCATGGCCGCGATCACCCGGTCGCAGCGCAGGGACGACGGCATCGAAGGGCAAAGGGGGTACGCAGAATGGCACGCACAGATCAGGGTCCGCGACCCGCGGGCGACGGGTCTACGGACGTCGGGAGTGGGCTCACCCGACGGCAGCTCCTCGCGGGTGCGGCCGGAGTCGCCGGCGTCGCGGCGCTCGGCGGTCCGTTCCTGGCGGGGTGCGGTGGCGGAGGCTCCGGCGACAGCGCCAGCCCGACCGCTTCGGTGGCCTCGGCCAAGCCGAAGAAGGGCGGCCACATCCGGTCGGCCGTCAGTGGCGGCAGCGCCAAGGACTCGCTCGACGCACAGACAGCCTACCTCACCGTGCCGCAGATCGGCATGCAATGGCAGCTGTACGATTCGCTCCTGGGCTTCGACCCCGACCACAAGATGATCTATCTGCTCGCCGAGTCGTGGGAGCCGAGTGCGGATGCTACCGTGCACACCGTGCGCCTCAAGCCGGACCTCGTGTTCCACAACGGCAAGTCCGTGACCGCCGACGACGTGGTGTGGAGCTACGAGCGCATCCTCGACCCCGACACGGGCGCCGCGGGAGTCGATCTCCTCGGCGACCTCAGCCCGGGCAACACGAAGAAGCTCGACGACCTCACGGTGCAGTTCACGCTGGACAGGCCGAACGCCATCTTCTGGGAGTCGCTGGCCTTCTTCTGCAACGCCATCGTGCCGGTCGACTACGACCCCAGCACCACAGCCGGCCTCATCGGCACCGGGCCGTGGAAGATCGAGAGCTACCGGCCCGGCGAGCAGGGCATCTTCGTGGCCAACCCCGACTACTGGGGTGAGGGTCCCTACGCCGAGAAGCTCTCGATGATCCAGTTCACAGATCCCACGGCGCGTCTCAACGCCCTCCTCAGCGGGAGCGTCGATCACTGCGAGATGGTCGAGTACGGCCAGGCGGGCGTCGTGGAGGGCAATGCGGAGCTGGCGCTACTGGAGGCCAAGTCCGGCGGCTGGAAGCCGTTCACCATCCGTGTGGACCAGAAGCCGTTCAGTGACGTGCGCGTGCGCCAGGCGATGCGTCTGATCGTCGATCGCGAGGAGATGATCCAGCAGGCACTGTCCGGCTACGGCTGGATCGGCAACGACATGTACGCTCCTTACGACCCCGGGTTCCCCAAGGACCTGCCGCAGCGGGAGCAGGACCTCGAACAGGCCAAGGCCCTGCTCAAGGAGGCCGGTCAGGAAGGACTCTCGGTAGAGCTCGTCACGTCGGACGTCGTGGGCGCCGGCATGGTGGCTGCCGCCCAGGTGTTCGCCGAGCAGGCCAAGGCGGCCGGTGTCACCGTGAACGTGAAGAAGGTCGACGGCAACGTCTTCTACGGCGAGGACTACCTCAAGTGGACGTTTGCCCAGGATTACTGGGGCACGCGCAACTACCTCGCCCAGACGACCCTCTCCACCTCCAAGGACGCTCCCTACAACGAGTGTCGCTGGGAGGACGAGGAGTGGCAGAAGATCGTGGATGAGGCGTTCATGACCAGCGACGAGGCCAAGCGCAACGAGCTCGTCGGCGAGGCCATGACCATCGAGCACGACCGCGGCGGCTACATCGTGTGGCAGTACAACGTGCTGCTCGACGCCTACAGCAAGAAGCTGGCCGGCCTCATCCCGGACTCGTGGGGCCAGTCGGCCTGCAAGAACCGCTACAACCTGATGTACTTCCAGTGATGCCGCACGTTCGGTGATCTCGCGCCAGTAGGGCCCGATACACCGGAGTCACCGGCGACATTGACAACGGGGCCGGCGCCGCACAGGCGGCGCCGGCCCCGTCTTCTTCGAGTCGGTCGGGAGGGGTGCGGAACCCTTCCGCCGGTGTTCCGGTCAGGGCTCTGCCGGCGCGCCGTCGAAGGAGAACCCCGGCTGCGCGACGACCTGGACGCAGGCGTCGACCACGTCGCGCTGGAAGAGTACGCCGGCGCCGTCGCGGATCTCCTGCAGGGCGCGCTCGATGCCGAGCGCCGGCCGGTACGGACGGTGCGAGGCCATCGCCTCGACGACGTCGGCGACGGCCAGCACGCGGGCCGCCGGCAGGATCTGCTCGTCGGTGAGCCCGTGGGGGTATCCCGAGCCGTCGAGCCGCTCGTGATGCTGCAGGACGATCTCGGCGATCGGCGCGTCGAAGTCCACCGCCGCCAGGATGTCGTGGCCCACCTGCGGATGGGTCTGGATGATGGCCCACTCCGTCGGCTGCAGACGGCCCGGCCGGGCCAGGATCTCGGCCGGCACGGCGATCTTGCCGACATCGTGGACCTCGGCCGCCAGTTCGAGCGTCTCGATGTCGGGTTCCGGCCATCCGAGTCGCCTGGCGATGAGGGCCGCGAGACGGGCGACCCGTCGCTCGTGGCCGGCGGTGTACGGGTCGCGCATCTCGACCAGCGCGCCCATGGCCGTCGCGACACCGGCGACGGTGCGGCGCAGCCGTTCGGCGGTGTCGCTGAGCTCCTGCTCGGCCTGCCTGCGGGCGGTGATGTCCAGATGTGTGCCGTCGGTACGCACGATGCCGCCATCGGGATCGCGCCGCCCCACGCGGCCGCGGTCGAGTATCCAGCGGTAGGAACCATCCTTGCAGCGCATGCGGTACTCGAGCTCGTAGGAGTCGGTCTCGCCGCGCAGGACCGGTCGCCAGCGCTTCTTGACGTCGTCGAGATCGTCGGGATGCACATTCCTGCGCCAGGCGCTGCGCGGCATCTCGACCTCGCCCGGTGCGTAGCCGAGCATCGCGAGGTAGCGATCGCTGACGATCGATCGATCCTCCGGCGTGTGCGAGTGGTACATTCCCAGCTCGCCGCCGGCCAGCGCCAAACTCACGTCCTCGCGCGCCTGAAGCTCGGAAGCCTCCGCCCGCATGCGCTGCAGACGGGCCTGCAGGATCGGAGCGGTGTACGAGCAGACCTCCTCCAGGAGCGCACTGTCGGCGGCGGTGTAGCGCTCGTCCTTGTTGGCGACGATGAGCACGCCGATCGACTCGCCGCCGTAGACGATGGGGACCGCCAGAGCTCGCTCGACGGGCACGTGACCGGCCGGCATGTCGGTGGGACCTTCCAGCGTCTGCGTTTCGCCGCTGCGCAAAGCCTGTGACCAGACCGTGTCCGACCACGTGTGGTGCGAGAAACGAGGATCGTCGCCGCCTGCGCCGCAGGCGCCGTCGGGCCGCGGCCGCAGCGACGGCACGACCAGCGCCCCCTCTTCGTCGAGATAGCCGATGAGCCCGAAGCGGCTGTCCATGGCGTCGAGCACCACCTCGAGAGCGGCGGCGAAGGCCGAGTCGCCGCTCTCCATGAGGAAAGCCTCGGCGATCCGGGTGCGCAGGGTCAGCCGCCGCTCGCTCTCGCGCAGTTCCTCTTCGGCGCGCTTGTGCTCGCTCACGTCCCAGAACTGCCCGACGCACTCCAGCGGGCTGCCGTCGACATCCCGCACCACCTGGAGCTCGTCGTGCAGCCAGCGATAGCTGCCGTCGGCGGCCCGGAAACGGTACTCGCACACATCGTGACCGGCGGCTCGGCAGCGCTTGGCCATGTCCATCGCCGCAGCGAAGTCGTCATGGTGCACATGAGCCTGCCAGAAGGTAGGGTCGGACACCCACTCCTGTGCGTCGTAGCCGAGTACGTCGGCGACGTTGCCGCCCACGAACGTGTTCGGCCAGGGAGGCTGCAGGTCGCAGCTGTAGATCACGGCGTTGCTGGCCGTGAGCAGGCGCTCGAGCCGCTCACGCGCCGCCCGGCGGTCGAGCTCGGCGAGCTTCTCGGCGGTGACGTTGAGGACGACGCCCTCAAGAGCTTCAACGGAGCCGCCGGGTCCGTAGACGGCGCGCCCGCGCTCCCACACCCACCGGGTCGCTCCGGCGGGGTCGATGACCCGGTACGTGACGGTGAACGACTCGCCGTCTTCGATCGCCGACAGCGTCGATGCTCTCACGTAGTCGCGATCGCCGGGATGGATGATGCCGTCCCAGGTGACCGTGCCGCCGGGCAGCAGGTCCTGCGGCGGGTAGCCGAGGACCTCCGCCACCCCGTCGCTGGCGAACTCGACGCTCCAGTCGGCGTCGACGGCGCAGCGGTAGACCATGCCGGGGACGTTGCTGAGCAGGGTGCTGAGCGTGCGCTCACGCTCGCGGAGCCGGCGGTCGGCCTCGCGGCGCGCGAGCCTGCCGCGCCGCTCGCGCACGGCGTGCTCCACGGCCGGCACGACGCGCGTGAGGTCGTCCTTGAGGATGTAGTCGACGGCCCCGAGTCGCGCGGTCTCGGCCACGACCTCCTCCGGGGCGTGCCCGGAGGCGACGATGCTCGGCAGGTCGGGTGCCGTCTCGCCGATGATCGTGAGCGCCTGGGGCCCGGTGAGGCCCGGCAGGTGGTAGTCGACGAAGGCGACCTGCCAGCCGTCGCTGGAGAGGGCGCTCCTCAGCGCCGTCTCGGAGTCGACCCGCAGCCAGTCGCACGAGTAGCCGGCCCGGCGCAGCGGCCGCAGGAAGAGCTCCACGTCGTCGGGCGAGTCCTCGACGAAGAGCAGGCGCACGCTGTGGTCGGTGCCGCGGTCGGCGTCGCCGTCGGTGTCGCTGGAGAAGGTGTCGTGGTCCCCGGTCATCATCCCTGCGTAGGAGGCGTATCGGCACATCATGACAAACCGCTGAGAGATCCGCGACTGCCGGCCGTGGTACGCCGTACCGCAGCGGCCGGGCGCGAGCCACACGACCTCGACCGTGTGCCGCCCGGACTCGACGCATCGCAGGCCACGGCGATTCCGGGACCGTGGCCCTCACGACCAGCGACCACACCAAGTGCAAAGAGCCAGTCGGCGAGGCTATGACCGTCGAGTAAGAACGCGGCGCCTGCATCGTCTGGCAGCACGACGTGCTGCTGGACGCCTGACAAGAAGCCGGCCGGACTCACCCCGGACTCGTGATGTCAAAGGCGCGTCAGGTGTCGTCGAGCCGTGAGTGATATCTGTGCCGCCGGCCTTGCGACCCTCCGCGCCGGGCTGGATACTGGCGGCAGCATGTGGCGGCCGAGTATGGCTCGAGAGGAGGAACTGTGGGCGGCAAGCAGATGTTCGAGCGCACCTCTCGCGAGTGCGATCTTCTCCGGATGAGCCCGGAGCTCGCCGACGCCATCAAGGCATGGGCGGAGGAGGAAGAGCGGACGGAGCTGCTTGCCGACGCAGTGGCCGGCTGCGAGACGGCCTCGCGAGCGCTCAAGCGCGGTTTCGCGGCGCGCATGCTCAAGGCGCCCAAAGAGCAGCTCTGCGGCATGGTGCTGACGCCCACGTGGCTGATCTGGGCGACGAAGCCGGAGGACGCCAGACCGTTCGTGGTCGGCGTACGGCTCGCCGACGCCGAGGTCAAGGACTACGTCAAGCAGCCGGACTACGGGCTGGTCCCCGACAACGGCGTCCAGGTGTTCGGGTTCATCGGGCACTCGTCGGAGCGCGGCACCGTGTTCCTGGGCCTCGGGGACGACATCGACGGGCAGGCGTTCAAGGAGAAGCTCCTGGCCACCTGGCGAGCGGCTCGCGTCTGACGCCACCCTCACCTCGCTCTGAGGGCCGTCGCGGTGCAGCTGCACTTTCGCGGCGTCTCGTCAAGAGCGGCATTCGGAGGCACCGACCAGAGGCGGCGCCGAATGAGGGAGGCAGGACCGCGATCCTCCACGCGGGTACTGCTGCTATGCTGCGCGTACGTAAGCCCGACCCAGAGGGAGGCGAGATGGACTTCGCCAAGATCAACCGAGTGTGGCCGCTGGTCGGCGGCGGGGTTCTCGCCCCCGTCGTTCTGACCATTCTGGTGCTGCTCCTGGTCACGGACGCCGACATCGTCTTCTACCAGTGGCTCTTGTGGCTGCACCTGCCGCTGTTGTGGTTCCACGAGTACGAGGAGTACTTCCTCCCGGGTGGCTTCAAGCACTTCATCAACACCGAGACGCCGCTGGCTGCCGACCCGCCGTCGGAAGACGCGCCACTCAGCGATCCCTACGAGCTCGCGGTGAACGCCTTCTTCTGGACGCTCATCATCGCAGGGGCGCTGCTGGCGAACGTCGCGCCGTGGGTGGGCCTCATCCCCGTCATCCTGCAACTCTGCATCAACAACTTCACCCACACCGTGGTCTTCCAGAGCCGGCACCGCGGCTACAACCCCGGCCTCATCACGACGGTCTTCGTGCTCATGCCGTACTGCACGCTGGTCATCGCGTACATCATCATGGAAGGCCTCTTCACGACGGCCGACTGGCTGCTGGGGATCGGCGCGTCGATCCTCCCCGTGGCCGTCATGCTGACCATCACGATGGTACGCAGGAAGCGGGCTGCGTCCGCGGTGCGCGTCGCCGATGCCTGAGACTGCCTGACCGCTTGCTTATGACGCCGGGCGTTGCCGGCAAGAGAGAGTGCCGATGTGCGGCAGAGAAATGGTCGGCGTGGCCAGATTTGAACTGGCGACCCCTAGTCCCCCAGACTAGTGCGCTAACCAGGCTGCGCCACACGCCGACCGCAGGGCCACATTCTAGCACGGCCACACAGACGCCGGACGAGCGCACACGGCCGGCCACCGCTCGCCTGTCTGCCGGCCGCTGATAGACTCACGCGGCCGTGAACGAGCCCGAGAAGCAGAAGCAGGACGTGGCGGTCGGCGCGCTCGATCCCGCGGCCGCGAACGTGCCTGAGCAGCAGCAGCACATGCCGCTCGGTACGAGTGATGACGCGGTCGCGCCGGAGACGGACCGTGCCGGGGAAGACGCCGGGACCGAGCCGCACCGGCTCGGCGCCACGCTTGCCGGCGACGACCCCGAGTCCGAGCCGCACGCCACCGGCCTCATCCGCTACGTCCCTAACGCGCTGACGCTGTTCCGACTCGCCTGCCTGCCGGTGTTCTTCTGGCTCTACGGACTGCAGGCGCCGGGCTTCGCCTGGATGGCGGCGATCCTCATGTTCGTGGCCGCCTGGTCGGACGTCGCCGACGGCTACATCGCCCGCAAATATCACGCCACCAGCGAGCTCGGCCGTCTTCTGGACCCGTTCGTCGACAGGGCGTTCTTCCTCACCGTCTTCGCGGCCTACATCTACTACGGGACGATGCCGTGGTGGGCGGCGGCGCCGGTGCTGGCGCGCGATATCGTCATGATCCTGGCGGCGGTGGTGCTCTTCGGGAGCACCAGCGAGCGGCCGCGCGTGCTGCCGCTGGGCCGCTGGGCGAACTTCATCCTCGCCTGGGCGGTCGGCTTCTTCATGATCGGCGTGCGCCTGGTGGCGTGGCCGCTCTACATCGTCGGGGCGACGCTCTATGTGGTCACCGGGGTGCTCTATTTCGTCCGCTACGCGCGCGAGCACCGTCGGGAGGGGCGCTCGACGGCCGACGGCTGAGTCTTCACCCGAGCGGCTCGCCGGCGCAGGCAATCGGCGGCCGTCCGGCGCCGCCGCGACCCTCTGCTACCATTATCGCTTGGCGAGGTCGTCGTCCCGGCGCGTCCGGACGCCTGCCGGCCGCGTGTCTGTGCCGTGCGGCACGCGCTCGACGGCAGGCATGCGGATCCGCGTGTGGAATGACGCCAGGGAGGTGATGGCTATGCATGCCGTTGTCATGGCCGGCGGCGAGGGCACCAGGCTGCGTCCTCTCACGAGCAACCAGCCCAAACCGATGGTACCGCTGTGCAACAAGCCGTGCATGGAGTACGTCGTCGAGCTCGTGCGTCGCCATCGCATCGAGGATGTCGTGGTCACGCTCGCCTTTCTGCCCAAGCTCATCCGCAGCTACTTCGACGACGGTTCAGGCCTTGGTGTACGCATCACCTACTCGATCGAAGAGGCCCCGATGGGTACGGCCGGCAGCGTCAAGCTGGCCCAGGGGAGCCTCGACGACACCTTTCTCGTCATCAGCGGCGACGCGCTGACCGACTTCGACCTCAGCGCGCTCGTCCGCTTCCACAAGAAGAAGGGCGCTCTGGTCACCATCGCGCTGAAGCGGGTACCCAATCCGCTCGAGTTCGGTGTCGTGGTCATCGACGATGACGGCCACATCCTGAGGTTCCTCGAGAAGCCGACGTGGGGCCAGGTGTTCTCCGATCTGGCCAATACGGGTGTCTACGTGCTGGAGCCCGAGATCTTCGACCACATGCCGGAGGGCCGGCCCTACGACTTCAGCCAGGATCTGTTCCCCAAGCTTCTCGCCATGGGGGCACCGCTCTACGGGTGCGTCGCCGACGGCTACTGGCAGGATATCGGCAGCCTGCCGCAGTACCTGGCCGCCAACCGCGACCTGCTGGACGGCAAGGTCGAGGCCGACCTCACGGGGCTGCGCCTGGAGAACGACATCTGGCTCGGTGAGGACGTGAGCCTCGAGACGCTCGAGAGCGTGCGCGGCCCGGTCTTCCTCGGAGACCACACGCGCGTCGACCGCGATGCCCGCCTGCTTCCCTACACGGTCCTCGGCAACAACGTGGTCGTCGGCGGCTTCTCCGAGCTCGGCAACTGCGTCGTCGATGCCAACACCTACATCGGCAGTACGGCGGTGCTGCGCGGCGCCATCGTCGGCAAGAACGTGGAGATCAAGGCCGGCGTCACCCTCAGCGAGGGCTCCGCCATCGGCGACGAGTGCCGGCTCGGCGAACAGGCGTTCGTGGGCCCCGACGTCAAGGTGTATCCCTTCAAGACCGTCGACGCCGGTGCCCAGGTCGACAGCAGCATCATCTGGGAGTCGCGCGGCACGGCGCAGCTCTTCGGCAAGGATGGCATCGCCGGCCTGGCCAACGTGGACGTGACGCC
>Ga0172371_10005907_pt1 | contig 17993 bp, 19 predicted proteins | sample Lak12m_FD_114543 | JGI IMG/M metagenome (GOLD analysis project Ga0172371, IMG submission 114543) | Freshwater microbial communities from Kabuno Bay, South-Kivu, Congo - kab_022012_12m | ecosystem: Environmental > Aquatic > Freshwater > Lake | place: Democratic Republic of the Congo: South-Kivu...
TTGTCCCGGGGAGGGGGCAACTCCGGTCGCCCTACGGGCTCCCTCCGTTGCCCCCTCCCCGGTCACCATACCATGTAGTGTAATTCAATCCAACTTTTGAGACATGAATTCAGAAACGGCGCGTTAAATAAAACTTCGATAGATTGTATCATCTTAATATTCAGTGGATAAACCCCTGACGGGTAATCCCGCTGGAGCGGGACTTTTACGGAATTCAGGCGTAAGCCTTTTATTGAGCCACGGGATATTGAGCAATTACGATAGATTGGTAATCGCTGCATAGAAGCTTCGATTGCCATTCCTATTGCAAATAGACTTCTGATCGTATAGAGTCATCTGCCGGAAAGGCTGCTCCAACCATACCATCACCCGTTTGCTGAAACAGCCGCCATGTTTGTGCGGCATGGCACCCTTCCCGGGCCAAATGGAATAAGTCCATTGACCAGCGGGTTGGATACTAAAAAGCTTTATCTGGAAGGAGAGAGAAATGAAGAAGCTGGCATTGTTATCGACGACGTTGGTGTGTTTTGGCGTAATGGCTGCATTTTCTTTGGGCGGCGCTCAGCCGAAACCCGGCTGGCCAAAGTCTGTGACCATTGGCGCTGCCCCCTCGGGGGGTACCTACTATATCTGGGCAGGTGGTTTTTCCGCACTGCTCCAAGACAAGATGGGGCTGCAGGGAGAGGTGGTGGTAACCGGCGGCGCTGTTCAGAACGCACGGTTCGTGCATGAGGGCAAGCTGGACTTCGGATTTGTGACTGCAGGTGCGGCCTGGGAAGGTTTTTCCGGTCAAGGCTGGGCCAACGGGAAAAAGCATCAGAACGTCCGGGTCATTCTCCCCATGTGCAGGACCTATTTTCAGATGTATTCCCTTGCCAAGACCGGCATCAAGAGCATCCACGACCTCAATGGAAAGTCCGTTGGCGTAGGTCCTGCGGGGGGTACCCCGGCCACCTACTGGCCCATCATTCTTAATCTCGCGGGCATCAAGGCGGGCCGGATCTTCGATGGTACATCCGTGGCCATCAAGAACCAGGTAACTCAAGGCACGCTGGATGCGAACGGACAGGCGCTGGGTCTCCCCTGGGTGACCGTCACCGAAATTGAAACGGCCCATGACATCAATCTTTATGGTGTGCCGCCCAAGGACGCAGACAAGTTCATCGAGAACTACCCCTATTTCGCCAAGGGGATCATTCCCAAGGGGACCTACAAGTGCAACAAGGATCATAACATCGACACTCTTTCCATATGGAACTTCGTGACGGTCCGCAAGGATACCCCGGATGATTTCGTGTACGAGGTGCTCAAGAAGACCTATGATAACTTGGATATTCTCATTGCCGCCCATAAATCGGCCGTGGAGGTAAAACCCGAACATATCCTGTTCAGTCCCATCCCTATTCATCCGGGTGCAGTCAAGTACTATCGAGAGAAGGGAATCACGATACCCGAAAAACTCATTGCCAGGTAGCGAGGGTAAACGACGCTTCAAATAACCGCCGGCTGAGCCCTGAAGACATGCCGGAGGAAATTTTGCGCAGCCAAATGGCTCAAACAACCCGATCGCACAAAACCAATCGTGGATCTTGGGGAATCGCCCTTTTGTTGACGGAGCCGCTGCGTTTCTGATATTATATAATGTTTCAAAAGTGTTACACAACTCCAGCCCATGGAACTCAAGGGGCGGAGCTGTGCCCGCTATTCCTTATTTCGTCTTTTTCTGGGGCGTTTACAACCCAACCAACTCAACGAACCCAACGAGCTCAATCATTTTGTCCAAAATCATTTTGCCATGATACAAAACTACCTCACCGTCGATGTCGAAGACTACTATCAGGTCTCTGCATTTGAACCTCTTGTCGGCCTCTCAAAATGGGATCAGTACCCCTCAAGGGTGGTAAAAAATACAAGAACTATCCTCCAGGCCCTGGATCGCAACAATACAAAGGCCACTTTTTTTGTCTTGGGGTGGATAGGTGAAAGACATCCTGAGCTTGTAAAAGAGATCGTTGCAAGCGGTCACCCTATCGGATGCCACAGCTATCAACACCATCTCATATACACCCTCTCTCCGCAAGAATTCAGGAAGGACACCCGCCGCGCAAAAGATGTCCTGGAGAAGATTTCAGGAAAACCCGTTTCGGGCTACCGGGCCCCCAGCTACTCAATCACCCAGCAATCCCTCTGGGCCTATGACATCCTGGAAGAATTGGGCTTCAAGTACAGCTCAAGCGTCTTCCCCATTCACCATGACCGTTACGGCATCCCCGATGCCCCCAGATTCAAATACAAAGTTCCGGGCCACGACATGATCGAATACCCCATTTCAACCGCCCGCTACCTGGGCCGGAATATTCCTGTTTCCGGCGGCGGCTACTTCCGGATCTTTCCTTACCCATTTACAAAGATGGCCTTGTCAAAAATCAACAAGAGGGAAAACCAGCCCTTCGTCTTTTTCATCCACCCCTGGGAAACAGACCCGGATCAACCCAAGATGAAGGATGCCAGCGTGCTGTCCCGATTCAGGCATTATACCAATCTTTCCAAAACAGCAGAACGATTTGAGAAGCTGCTGAATGATTTCGAATTCATTCCCATTCCAGAAAAGCAAAATGGCAAAATAATTTAGGACAAAATAATTAGGGTTGAGTTACTTGGGTTTGTTGAGTTATTTGGCGCATGCTCGCATGCTAAATCCTGACTCTCCTGTGAATCCTGTCAGAAACTCCTTTGAATGATGAGTGTGCATATTCGAGCAGTCCAATCAGCCGATGCCGCGAGGTGGGATGCATACGTCCATGCACATCCTCAAGCCACCCTCTATCACCTCTACGGCTGGCGAAATGTCATCGAAAAAACCTACGGCCACAAAACCTACTACCTCGCCGCCACCAGACAAACTTCTTCAGAAGAATCCAGGTCTCCGGCTAAAAACAGTGGATTCGACCAGCCATCAGCCATCGGCCATCAGCCATCAGCTCTTGTGGGCCTTCTCCCCCTCGTCCACCTCAAGCACTTCCTATTTGGAAACAACCTCATATCCATGCCGTTCTTTGACCTCGGCGGCATCCTGGCCAATGACGAGGAAGTTGAACAAGCCCTTTTGCTCTATGCAATCAAGCTCGGCCGGCAACTGAAAGCCGCCACCATCGAACTCCGTCACGCCCAACCCTTCTCATGCCTCAACTTAACGAACCCAATCAACCCAACGAACTCAAGCAACCCAATGAACCCAATCAACTCTGTTCCTGTTGTGACCAGATCCCACAAAGTTCGCATGCTCCTCGATCTTCCTGATTCTCCAGATAAACTGATGAACTCCTTCAAATCAAAACTCAGAAGTCAGGTCAGGAAGCCGATGAAGGACGGATTGATTGCCAAGATCGGCGGGGGTGAATTGCTGACGGATTTCTACAGGGTTTTTTCGATAAACATGAGAGACTTGGGCTCTCCGGTCCATTCGATCAAGCTGATGAGTCACGTAGTTGAGGAATTCCCAGATCATGCAAAAATCGTCGTGGTTTATGGGGACAATCACCCCATGGCCTGCAGCCTGATCATCGTTTTCAAAGACATTTTAGAAAATCCTTGGGCCTCTTCACTTAAAGAGTACAGCCATCTCAGTCCCAACATGCTCCTCTACTGGAGCATGTTAGAATACGCCTGCAATAAAGGCCTCGCCCGGTTTGACTTTGGCCGGTCCACCCCAGATGAAGGCACATACAAATTCAAGGAACAGTGGGGCGCTAAACCCGCCGCATTGCACTGGCATTATATTTCGCTCAATGTTCATCAACTCACTGAGGCACCAGATGACAAATCCCGTTTTGAATCTCTAATCCCTTATTGGCAAAAACTGCCGATTCCAATAACTCGACTCATAGGGCCTATGATCAGAAAACATATTGGACTATAGACCCAAGTAACCCCTGATGTGCATAGGAAGAACCCTACCCCCTGCTGCCGCACCCATCTATCTGCGCGATATCTTCTCAGGCTTCTCAGCCCTGTGTCACGGCCGGCAGGAACTTACGCGCTTCGAGGCTGAACTCAAGGATTACTTTGCCGTAAGCCACTGCTTCCTGGTCTCTTCCGGAAAAGCCGCCCTGACCGTCATCCTCAACGCGCTGAAGGAACTGCACCCTGACAAGAACCAGGTTCTCATCCCGGCCTACACCTGTTACTCCGTACCCTCAGCTATTGTCCGGGCCGGTCTCAGAATACAACTCTGCGACATGGATCCCAACACACTCGATTTCGATTACACCCAGTTATCCAAACTCCTCCACCCCCCCAATCCCCAACCCAACGAACTCAATGAACCCAAGCAACTCAAGCAACCCAAGCACCTCGATGAACCCAACAAACCCTTCCTCTCCATTATCCCCGCCCACCTTTTCGGCATCCCCTCGGACATCCACCGCCTTCGTTCATTGCTCGGTGATGCGGAGGTTGTCATCGTTGAAGATGCCGCCCAAGCCATGGGGGGTAAATGGAAAAGCAAGAAACTTGGAACGTTAGGGGATGTAAGTTTCTTCAGCCTGGGACGAGGGAAAGCCCTTTCTACCGTTGAGGGCGGCATTATCTTGACAAACAGAGATGATATTGCCGAAAAAATATCCAAACTTCTAACCCATGTCCCGGGCTACAACATTCTCGAATCGTTCAAGTTAGTTATTGAAGCAATTTCACTAAGCCTATTGACGCGCCCGTCCCTCTTCTGGATTCCCAAGTCTCTCCCATTTCTCAGACTTGGTGAGACAAACTATGACCCCGGCTTTAAAATTCGACGGATGTCCTCCTTTCAAGCCGGCATGGCCAGGAACTGGAAGACTAAAATAGAAGGGTTCCAAAAAATCCGTAAGGTACATTCAAAAACATGGTCAACACTCATGAACGATCTCAAAACCCATGAGCTTTCAACCATCAACCATCCACCTGACTCGAACCTCATTCGTTTCCCCATAAGAGTCGTGAATCCTTCTTTAACGAAAGCGATCCTGAGGCAAAGCGACAAAAAAGGCCTCGGAATAATGCCAACCTACCCCGATTCTATTAACGGCATCCCAGCGCTCAAGGACACTTTTGCAGACCAGCAATTCCCTGTAGCCCGACAATACAGTCAACAACTCATCACCTTACCCGTTCACAAATATGTCTCAAAAAGGGACAGAACGAAGATCACAGCAACAATCGCCCAATGAACCCAACGAACCCAATAATGAACTCAAGCAATCCAACCATCCTCTAATCATTCATGCCTATCCGGATGTTGCACACAGCTCAAGAGGCAAGCGGCTTGCGGTTGGATCCGCGCGAAGATCTTCCCGTCACGGTGTTTCAAGCTGGGAGTAACCACTAATTTGCCCATTTTTTCGTGTCATGTGCCTTATAACCAAATGCATTTTTCTCGGACTTTGGGGCATACACTATCAAAACAGAAGTGTGTGCAGCATCCGGATAGGCATGTAATCATTTTGTCCCAAATTATTTTGTCTGAATCATTCTCTTTCTAATCATTTTGCCCTAAATTATTTTGCCAACAGAAATTATCTTCTGGCTTAGCGCACTCGCCATTTTCTATGCCTATGCAGGCTACCCCCTCATCCTATGGCTAATCTCATTTTTCATAAAGGCCCCCATTAAAAAATCGGCCCTCACACCATCAGTCAGCCTCGTCATCTCCGCCTTCAACGAAGAGATGATTTTGTCTAAGAAGCTCGAAAACGCCTTACTGCTGAACTACCCCGAAAACCTTCTCGAAATCGCCGTCATCTCAGATGGGTCCACCGATAAAACAAACAAAATCATTCATCATTTTGCAGAACAATCCGACAACATCGTCCCCTGCATCGCACCAACAAACAAAGGCAAAACCGCCTGCCTCAACGATTTCGTCCCCCAGCTCAAGGGAGAAATAATCATCTTCTCCGATGCCAATTCATTCTATGGCAAAAACCTCATGCGCCAGATCGTCCGCCCATTTGCAGACCCTGACGTCGGACTTGTCACCGGCAGCACCAGATACATCGCTCCACCTGAGGCTGAATCACCAAGCGGCGCTGGTCTCTACTCCCGACTTGAAAGGCTGACCAAATCCCTGGAAACCAAAACCGGCTCCTGCGTGGGGGCCGACGGCGCTGTATTTGCCATTCGTAAATCTCTCTTTTCGCCGCTGCAAGCTGATGACATCAATGACCTGGTGATTCCGTTTCATATCGTGTCAAAAGGATACAGGGGCATACTGGAACCCTCCGTTTTCTGTGCCGAGGAGGCGGCAGGGAAAACAGGAGAATTAGAGAGACAGATCCGGATCACAACCAGGACCCTTCGGGCCATTTTGAACCACAAACATCTCCTGAACCCTTTTGAATACCCTCTGTTCTCTTTCAAGCTTTTTTCACACAAGCTGATGAAATACTTGGTGCCGTTTTTCATGTTGGCGCTGTTGACAACCAATGCGCTTCTTGCCTTTGAAGGCGGAACGTCCTACAGAATCGTTTTGGTATTACAGGGCCTTTTCTATGCCTGCGCCCTCATCGGATTCTTTCAAAAACCGGAAGTTCAAAAAGCGAGAATGCTAAGGGTCTGCTCTATATTTCTAACAGTTAATATAGCTTATCTGGTAGGGTGGTTCAAATACCTGGCAGGGGAGAGGTATACGGCGTGGAAACCCCAAAGATAGCAAAACCATTTAGCGCAAAATAATTTAGGACAAAATAATTTAACAAAACATAATTTGGTAAAGGGGGAATAAAACTTAGCAAAATGATTAGGGACAAAATGATTTGGAAGGGCAGAGAGGCGTTGGGAAAATGATTGAAGAGGGCAACAGTAATGCCGATTGAGCCCAGTGTGAAGATTAGGCCCATTTCGGAGGATGAATTTCATTCGATTGACCATAAGATTATGGGCGTGGTGTTTAAGATCCATAACGAGCTGGGCAGATTCTGTGACGAAAAGATATATCAGAATGAGCTTGCTTACCGTTGTGGAGAAATGGGCTTGGGCGAGGTTGCGACTGAAGTGCCGATCCGGGTTTCGTACAGGGGATTCCAAAAGATCTACTTTAGCGATTTAGTGGTTGATAGGCGGATAATGTACGAACTGAAAGCAGTCGAGGACATTATCGGACAGCATCGCAAACAGGCGATCAACTATCTCCTTCTCATGGGCATGCATCATGGCAAACTCATCAATATGCGGCCTCAGTCCGTTCAGCACTATTTTGCTTCAACAAAGCTGACAACAGAAAAGCGATACGACTTCGTTATTGATGTTCAGAAATGGAAAGATCTGGATGAGGACAGCATCTGGCTGAAGGACCTGATGGCAAACCTCTTATCCGAGTGGGGCGCTTTCCTTGACACCAACCTTTTCTATGACGCCATCAGCCATTTCCGTGGCGGCCCCGAGCATGTTATCAAAACCATACCAGTGACAATCGACTCCCGTGTCCTTGGCACGCAACACATGCACCTACTGAACCCTGAAGTCGCCTTCAAAATATCGTCAGCAACAAAAGCCGTCCCTTTTTACGAGCGTCATCTTCAAAGCTTCCTCAGCCACACCCCGCTAAGGGCCATACAATGGATTAATTTCAACCACGACAAAATCTTGTTTAAGACCTTGTTACGATAGACCCCTTTTCCCCTCATCATTTTGCCCTAAATTATTTTGCTTAAATATTCCTTCTGATAATCATTTTGTCCTCAATCACTTTGCCTTATCATTGTGCAAAGTCTCGTAACAAGATTTGAAGTTGTCCTACAAAATTGAATATTCGCTTGCCGCGGAAGATCATTTGCGCATGCTAACTGCCTATCAGCAATCCATTGTGTTGGACAAAGTTGATGAACAACTGATCAATGAACCAACGGTCGAAACGAAAAATCGAAAACCCATGAGGCCAAATCCATTGGCTCCTTGGGAATTTCGTATCGGCGACCTACGTGTTTACTACGATGTTGAGGAAGACCCCCGAAAACTGGTTTATATTCGCGCAATAGGAATCAAAAAGCGCAATCGAGTCTTTATTGGGAATGAGGAGATAATGTTATGAAAGTAGTAGAATCAGCCAAGGCGACGGATACGCTTGCTGAATATGCAGATCGAGTAAGTGAAGAGCCCGTGATCGTAACGGTCAAGGGAAAGCCAATAGCCGCCCTTGTAGCCATAGAAAATGCAGATTTAGAAACGCTTTCTCTAAGTACCAATCCACATTTTTTATCTCTCATTGAAAAATCACGCAAGCGTCAAGAGATGGAAGGTGGGATCACCAGCCAAGAAATGCGAACTCGATTGGGCATAAAATAGATAGCCCTGAGGACCTTGGGGACCCTTACTCTGACCTCTGGAGATCAAATCCCGGTAACACGCGAATCAACGATGAGCCAGATGTTTTCATTTTTTATGGCAATTCTGTCTTAAATGGTGGGAAAGATGGTCAAGAGAAAGAAAATAATGAATGCAATCGAAATGGAGCAGTGGCTTATCAGCAAAGGAGCTGTTCCTGTGCCTAAGGAAAGGTTCTATCTCTGACATAGACTTGGCGGTTCAGGGGTTAGAACCGAACTCATATTGGGAGGCATGGCGTGTTGCCGAGGAAGAAATGATAGATTATCCGGTCGATTTAGTGGAAATTGAGTCGGCATCTGAGTCATTACGGCAGGCAATAGATAAGTACGGAATTGAACTGTGAATAACCCGCATACCAGGCTTTCAGAGCGAATTCGCGGCGAGGCAACCGATCTGGATCGTATCGTTCAGCGTGCCTTATCGTCTTGGGTACGACTGAAAAGCGAACCGGAGCAAATGAACGTCTGTTTGCATTCGGTAGCACTGAACCTGCACGCATTCTGCCCAGACATCGAGAGATTCTTTGTCCGCGAGAGGAGAATATAATGACGTCAAAACCCTTTTTTATTAGAGCTGAGTGGGATGAAGAAGCAAGAGTATGGGTTGCCACCAGTGACGATGTGCCCGGCCTTGCCACCGAGGAGGCAACTATGGAGGACCTGATTCGCAAGTTAAGAATCGTTGTTCCTGAACTTCTTGAGGCCAATGGTATTAAGGTAGACCAAGAAGTGCCCTTCGAACTCATGACGCGGCGCTTTGAGATCGCTCTATCCGCTGTGACATCTAATGACTGATTACACCAAGCCCTTGAAGCGGCTGCTACGTGAAGCGGGCTGTGATTTCGAAAAGCAGGGAAAATGGGACCACGAGATCTGGCACAGCCCGATCACAGGAATACGATTTGTGGTCGATCAAAGCATCAAATCACGGCAAACGGCAAACGGTGTCTTAAAACAGGCAGGCCTGCCGAAGAAATTCTGATTTCACCCTGCGCGAATGACACATACAAATCCGACAGAACGCCGAAGCGCATTTCACGGGGAAAATCCGTGCCAAACAGGTCAAGAACGTCTGCTACATATTCAACGCACCCAATGAACCCAAGCAGCCCGACAACCCCTATCATTTTGTCCTAAATCATTTTGCCAAGGCTGAGAATTGGAGAGGATAGTATGGACACTACTTTAGACATTGAATTTGCACAGAAGTCAGAGTCAATCGTTGCTCAGTTTGGTTTTAAGGATTTGAAATCCTTTGTCAAGAATCAAGCCTTGCTCATGCTGATGGCCAAAATCGAAGGCTTGAAAAATGAAGAGGTATGTGCAATCACGTCATTGCGCAAAATGGCTTTCGTGTTCCCGAAGATTACGGCGACACCTTCGGGGTCATGGCTGAAGCAGGAGCATTCAAGGGCGAGTTCACCCAACAACTGAAAGCCATGGCAAAATTTAGAAACAGGCTTGTACACCTCTACTGGAAGGTCGATGACATACAGGTGTACAGCATCCTACAAAATCGATTGGATGACTTCAAGACGTTCCTGGACGGCCTCTCAACATTCTTGGGCTGGGCCAGCGACCGAACCCAGATCCGAAGACCAATAACCCAATGAACTCAATAAACCCAAGCAACCCAATAAACCCTATCATTTTGCCGAGTTTGCCGTCAACGTAACGAACTCAATAAACCCTATCGACGCAATCAGTTGACCTCAACGACCTGGTAGTTGTTTGGCAAAGACTATTTATCCAGAAGATGACCAACCAAGGACACGGGAGAAAATGAGATATGCAAGCTAAGACGTCAGAAGCGTATGTCAGGCAACTTTCGGATATTGCCAGAAAATTGCCTGAGGAAAAATTGATTACGGTTCTTGCCTTTGCACGGAAGTTGAAGGAAGAACCTCAAAGGGCGGCTTATCTTACGGCAAAAGAGATCCTTGTATTGGCACATCAACGTGCTGCCGTACTGAAACGTGAATCTCGTTTTGTAATGGAGACGCAGTACCAGGACCTGTTGCAGGCCATGCGAGCGGATGTCGAATCAAAAGGCTTCTCAATCGAGGATTTTCCGCTTGGTGATTGATAATCCCTGGAAGCTCCATCCATGACGCAAATTCGCGCTGTCTTTGATACCAATGTTTATGTGGCTGCTTACCTGAGCAAGAACCTTCGCAGTCCCAATAAGGAACTCTTTCGGCGCTGGCGCAACGGTGAATTCGTGCTCTTGGTTTCTGACGTCATTCTCCAAGAGGTGATAGAGAAGTTTAATCAGATCGGAGTTGATCAGGCCTTAACCATTGAGTTGATCGCTTTCATTTTAGCTGAAGCAAACCACGTGACCGTGTCTGCCGATCAAATTCGATCTGTGATAGCCCGCGATCCTGATGATGATCAGGTATTGGCATGCGCTGTTGTCGGCAAAGCAAACTACTTGGTCACCTACGACCCTCATTTCGACTGCCTTGGAGGAGAATACCAGGACATCCATGTGTTAGATGGGTTGCATTTTCTCTATATTGTGAGAGGCGATAACAGGCCGTTGGCCTAAAGCGCAAACCCAGGGAGTAGAGGGAGACGACTCCCCTTCACTCGATATCCATCAATCAACTTAACGAACTCAAGCAACCCAACAAACCCTAATAGCTTTAAACCCCTCATCATTTTGCCCTCAATCGTTTTGCCTATTTTGCCCTCAACCCAACGAACTCAACAAACCCAAGTCACCCAACAAACTCAATAAACTCGGTTTTCCATGACCAACTTCCCCTATTATATGCTTTGCATGTGGACGGTCGTTATTGTGGGCCGACCTCAAGACATCTTTACCTTCCTCGAACCCCTTAACATAGGTGATATAGCCGCCGGACTGACTACTATTTCTTATTTTTGGGCAGGCCAACACGGACCTGCAATGCGCCATTACCCGGAAACCAGACTTTTCTTCGTTTTCGTGGGATATGCGATCCTGTGTATTCCTTTCGGCTATTATCCAGGCAGGGGCGTCGAATTTCTTATTTATTTTGGAGTGAAAACCGGTCTTTACCTTTGGTTTATTGCAAAACTTGTGACAACGGAAGAACGCATCCAGGGGTTGGCAAAAGCCATAATGTTAAGTGGCTTCCTTATGGCTGTATCGGTTTTGTCAAAAACCGCATTAGGCGAGAGAATGGGTATAGGTGCTTATGACCCCAATGACTTGGCCCTTCTCTTGGTCACGACCCTACCAATTGCTGTCATGCAGTGTCTATCAAGCACTAAATGGTACTGGAAAACGATCTGTTTCTTAGGGTCTGCTTTCAATCTGATCGCCATCATTGCTACCCAGTCTCGGGGAGGCTTTCTAGGCTTAGTTGCACTGGGTGCGTTCATGCTTTCCGTCAAGATTCCACGCATTTCAAGACAAAAACTGTTGATTCTCTTAACCGTCCTCGCGTTTGTCTTTTTAGCATATCTGGGTGCAGATTACAAGGACAGGATAGTAACCATCCTGGAAGAAAGTACTTCTGACGTCACAGGCGGGTCTGGCCGAATCGGGTTGTGGCGGCAATGCCTCGTCATCGCAAAAGATCACCCGATCCTTGGCGTCGGGCCAGATGCCTTTTCAACTGCGTTCGGAGATTACCTCGAAAAGGACAAATTCGAAGGAGAGCTTGCCGCTGAAGAACGAGGACACAAGTGGCAGACAGCCCATAATGCTTTCCTCCTCGTGTTGATCGAGATGGGGATTCCCGGTTTACTGATCTTCGTTGCGATTATCATTCGTTCTTACCGGAACCTTAACACAGTTAGAACACTTTCATTTCAACATGATGCCATTACTAATCTCGGCATTCAGGCGACCGGTCTTCAAATGGCCCTTATTGGTTTCCTGGCTTGCGCCCTCTTTCTTTCGCAGTCCTATAGCCCTCTAATATATCTATTCTGCTTCTTGTCCGGTACAATGCTGCGCATCAGTTCTACGCCAAAACAGGCAGAAACTCCAAATTACTAAACTATTCTCGTTTCCATTTACCATACCTCAAACAAATAGGACATTTGGTCACGCCTGTTGACCCGATAGGTGTTTCGTGGGTGATCCTTTTTTTAAAGGACAATCCCCAGAAAAAATGGTGAAAAATAAACAGGCTCGTCGGATCGTGTATTGTAATTTCGTCGGCTTCAAGGTCCATAAGCAATGCAACCATGCCTTGAACCGCCTGTTTTGAAGGTGCGTAACTTGACGAAAATGATGATGATGGTCTTAGACGGGCCTTGAATTTACGAGTTAGATCAAAAAATGTTAATTCCCCCGTCATGAGACAGATGACATGGCGCATGATTTTCTCGATAAGCGGGTATTTGAAATCATGGATGGTCTCAACAAGCCCGATACCTCCGCTCCGCAAGACGCGAAGAATCTCCATCAGAACTTGTCTCTGATCCGATACGCATTGAAGCAGACCGAAAGAAACAACCGAATCGACACTGTTATCTCTAAATGGAATGTCATAGGCATTGGCCCTGAGAAACGGGATTTGGGGCCACTTTCCTCTCGCCTCCCTGATCGGCGTTTCAGCGTAGTCAATTCCGCAAACATTCAAATGATGCCGGTGGAGCAGATGGGTATATCCTCCGGTGTTACACCCCAAATCGAGGCAGAAGCAGAATTCTTTCTTAAGAGAACCCGTGTTGATCAACAGTCCCTTAAGCAGATGTCGCAGAAAAAGCTCCCTCTTTTTAACAAAAAATTGTCCGGTTTCATAAGAAGCTTTTCGATAAGGTGGAAGGTCCTTTTTGCCCAGTTCTTCAAAAGTCGACAGCCAATATTCGTCGAAGGTCCTTGAATGGTCCTTATTGTTTTTGCGTGCCTTTTTGTTCATCGTCAGGTTCATTTGCTCCTTACTGGGACCTTATTAAAGTCTCGACCTTGGTCAATGTTAGATAGAACACTCCCACGATGTACAGGTCGTATATGCCATTAATACTGAGATACTCACATGGATCTATGACTGAGCTGAAGACGGTGCCTACAACTCGGGAAATCTGGCGGTGTGGATCACGTCAGTTCCCAAAAAGTATCGTATATGAAAACGGAGGTGAGGGCAAGAATATTCTCACTCATTAATGGCAGACTCTTTTACAGGAATTCACATGTATGTATAATCTGCAGGAAATTGTTGGTTCAGAGATCACCAAGTGGAATAAGTTCATTCTGACTTTACCGGGCGGCACCATTTTCCATACGTTAAAATGGCTGAGACTTATTGAAGATCACCAGCCCTTGCGTGCAAAGAAGCTCGGAATATTCCTCGACAGCAATCTGATTGGCATATTTCCATTATTTTTGAAAAGATTCTTATTCATCAAGGTCGCGGGGTCTCCGTTCCTTGTTGAGAATACGCCGTATATGGGTCCTGTGATAGACCCCTGTCATATCCTGAATATTTTGCCCCCATTAGATGAATACCTAAAGGAAAACGGAATTCGTTTTTTAAGGACAATCTCAAATCAAGCTTATCATGTAGGAAAAGGGGACCAAAGTTATAATTTTATCGAAAAGCACACCCACATACTTGACATAACGAGGAGTCAGGATAGTCTGTGGAAGAACCTTGAAGGGAGATGTAGAACAGCAATAAGGAAAGCTGAGAAGTCTAAGGTCACTCCAATTCAAGCTGGCGACAGGCACTTCATTGAAGAATACTATTCAATGATTGAAGAGGTCTATCACGCACAAGGAATGCGCTGCCCCAACTCAAAAGATTTCTACTATGATATGTGGGACAAGTTCGCGCCAGATAATGCCATGTTTTTGTCCGCAAGGTTCCAAGGTCATACAATCGCCGGCATCATAGTCATGGTTGATGGGAGACGGGCATACTATCTAAATGGTGCATCCAAGCATAAGTTCAGGTCACTGTCCGCGACCAATTTACTGCTATGGGAAGCGATAAACATAGCAAGGAAAAATGGAGTCGAGGAATTCGATTTCGTCGGGTCAGATATACCGAGACTCGCCAAATTCAAAAAGAGCTTCGGAGGACAACTGGTCGAATACTCATTAATTGAGAAAGCTTCTTCGCCCCGGATCTATCGGCTGCGAAATCGCTACCCCTATTACAAACAAAAAGTCGGCAATCTAAGCGTAGTTCTTAACAGGGTCCCCCTATTAGGAAGGTTCTTGCCTTAGGAAAACACAATGGTATCTGTAACACAGATTGATGAAGCCAGAAGAGATTTCTGGGATGCCGAAATCGCCAAATTTGAGAATGCACATCCTCTTAATGCCTACGGATGGGGCAAAGTGAGGGCGATTGATGGATGGGCACCTACTTACCTCATGGCCAAAAGAGAAAACAAGATTACCGGAGCTGTCATGCTCCTGACGAAAACGATCCCCCTTCTTGGGTTGTCCATCATGTATGCGCCGAGGGGACCCGTCTTTGAGTTATCAGATACTGAAACCTTACGAACACTCTTATCCAGAATAAGGAAGGAAGCTATACGACATAACGCCATCTTTCTACGAATAGATCCGAGTATTAGAGAGAGTGACCTCGCGAAGCACTCAGATGTGTTTGCTGAGGAAGGTTTTATTCACCTTACACATCGCTGGACATTTTGGAACACACCAAGAGATGTCTATCGAATCGATCTCACCAAGTCCCCCAATGCAAAAGAGCTTTTTAATACCCTTGATCGTCAGGCCAGAAAAGCTGTCCGTAAAGCTGAGAAACAAGGAATTCTTATCAGAAAGGCTATTTCTTTAATCGAATTGAATGTATTTTATGATATTTTTAAACAATTCAGCGTAGATAAAGGGTTTATGTCTCGCAAATATGAGTACCAGAAGTGTCTGTGGGATGAGTTTATCTCAAGAGGAAATGGGGAGCTTTTTCTGGCCATCTATCAACAACACATTATTGGGGGCCTTTTAATCCTTAGCTTTGGTAGAAAATGTTTAGCCATGCACATGGGGACACCGAACAGATTCAGCCATCTGCGAACTAATGATGCGTGCGTTTGGGAAGCGATCAAATGGGCAAAAGAAAGAAATTGTCAATGGTTTAGTTTCCGAGGGGTAGGAGCGACGCCAACCCAGGAAAGGTTCAAGAGAAAATTCGGGCCAGAAGTTGTGTCGTTGGTAGGATACTATGATTTGCCTTTTTGCCCCTGGATATATCGCTTCTTTTCTTTTGGAGAATTCCAAGTCCTCCCTCGTATCTGGCCTGTTCTAATGAGCATCCGCCGTAAGGCCAAAAGGTTAGCGATGCAGTCGGAAGAATGACCTTGTGGCCGTGCTTATCATCGGTGCTTGTTGAAAAGGGGCCTTAGCAAAGCATATTCTGTTGAATGAGTTTTGTTAAGTATCAAATCGCTTATCTCCTCACACCCATCGAATTTGGCGGCGCCCAGAGGGTAAGCCTTGATTTCTTGCGGAATATAGATAGAGACCTGTTTGAAGTACGTCCTATCCTGTTTTTCCGACCTTGGGAAAGCGATACCTTTTTCCTGAAAGAAATAAAAAGGGCTGGCTTCTCTGCATACAACATACCTGTCTCATTTGGAAAACATGACCGTCTTTGGCTCGTCAGACGTTTCAGCAAGCTGTTCTCATTTTTGAGGCAAAACCATTTCGATCTCCTTCATACTCATGGATATGTTGCTGATATTTTGGGCATATCATCTGCCTGTATTCTAAGAACCCCCACCATCTCAACCTGCCACGGATTCATAGAAAACGATAGAAAGCTGTCACTCTACAATTGCCTCGACCGTTTCTTTTTGAGGTTCTCTGATGAAATCCTTGCAGTATCAAACGATATTCGTAAGACCCTTGTTTCGGCCGGTATTGAGTCGAGCAGCATCAGGGTAATTCCTAACGCAGTCCCAACAAACATAGACGAGGTATCCTCTCTTATACATAGACAGGCGATCCGGCAACGGTTTGCCTTTTTGGAAAAAGACTTTGTATTAGGATATGTTGGTCGATTGAGCCAGGAAAAGGGTCTCTTATCCTTGATCGAGGCTGTCTCGCTCACTCGAAAGGCGGGCTGCCCTGCCAAGCTTCTCATCATTGGTGCGGGGGGCCAGAAAGATGAATTGGAGGACGCCGTCAGGGATGAAGGATTGGAGGACGCTGTGGTTTTCGCCGGGTTCCAGAGCGATGTGGATCACTTCCTTCCTTCCATGGATGCCTTTGTTCTGCCGTCCCTGACTGAAGGAACCCCCATGGCCCTTCTTGAGGCAATGGCCCACGGGATACCCTCCATAGCATCTGCTGTCGGCCAGATACCTCACATCATCGATTCGGGAAAAACGGGCATCCTCGTGCCTCCCGGGAACGTAAACGAGGTTCGTGACGCCATCCTCTTCCTTTACAATAACTCCTCCATGAGAAAGACGATCAGCCAGGCTGCCCAAAAAACCATTGAAAACCAATTTGACATCCAAGCATGGGTAAAGAGAATTGAATCAGAATACATAGGCCTGATCAAAAAGCATCGAGGCGACTGACAGCCAAATCCTGTTCTCATGAATCCCCCAAGAAAGATCTGGATAACCTGGGAAAACCATCGGCGTACCACCGAGCTGGCGAGACTTCTGCCGGACCTGACATTATATGTCATCCAGATGAATGCGTCTCGCTGGGCGAGGTATCCATACCTGCTGTTAAAAACGCTTTGGGTGCTTTTGCGATGTCGTCCTGAGCTGGTATTTGTTCAGAACCCCTCAGTCGTGCTTGCGCTCTTTGCGCTTTTCATGAGGCTGGTTTTCAGGTTTCGTCTTGTTGTGGATTCCCATAACGAGGGCTTGAGGCCTTTTTACCGTCATCACAACTGGCTATTGCCCATTTATTTTTGGGTACAAAAAAAGGCGGATTTGACAATTGTCACAAATGACCAACTGGCCAAAGAGGTCGGCTCAAATGGTGGAAACCCCTTTGTCCTCGAAGATCCGATCCCCCAAATGAAGCCAACGGCCGACACCACACTTAAGGGAACCTACAACATTGTCTTTGTCTGCACGTTTGAAAAGGATGAACCTTACGAGGAGGTGATTGCAAGCGCGCGATATCTGGATCCATCAATTTGCATGTATATTACAGGAAAGTATCAAAAGGCCCCACCAAATCTTATCGAAAGTGCCCCAGCCAATATCCTCTTTTCCGGATTCTTGTCAGAACAGGAATATGTCAACCTCCTTCATTCATCCGATATTGTAATGGACTTAACCTTAATGCAAAACTGCCTTGTATGCGGCGCCTATGAGGCAGTTGCCTTGGGAAAGCCTCTCATCCTTTCTGACACCCCAGTTCTAAGGAACTATTTCTATAAAGGGGTAGTTTATACAGCCAATTCCTCTCGGGCTATCGCTAAGTCAATTTGTAACATAATTGCCAGCCATAGGAAACTGGAGCACGAAATGAGGGAACTGAAAAATGAACTCGAGGTAGCATGGCAAACCAAGTTCAATGAATTTACCAAGATTTTGGACAGGATCTGAAATTTCAGTATAACTTATTAACTTGAGAGTCCAAAGTTCTCAATAGGTCGTTTGACCTGGCCGTATAACATATTCTTGTTTGATTACGTACATAAAAAGGGACCCAAAAACGTCCGTGAGGGCTTAAAATAGGATATTTGTAAA
>Ga0172371_10005909_pt1 | contig 17991 bp, 16 predicted proteins | sample Lak12m_FD_114543 | JGI IMG/M metagenome (GOLD analysis project Ga0172371, IMG submission 114543) | Freshwater microbial communities from Kabuno Bay, South-Kivu, Congo - kab_022012_12m | ecosystem: Environmental > Aquatic > Freshwater > Lake | place: Democratic Republic of the Congo: South-Kivu...
CGCGAGGACTACAACCTGGTCGTCGCCGAGAAGCCCCCCGACTACACGATGTACTACGCCGGCCTGGTGGTCGTCGTGGTGCTCGTGGCGGTGGGCTACGTCGTAATGCGGAGAAGAACACCCGGGGCATAGCCCCATCCACCCTTTTTGTAAAGAAAATTGAAATACTCTCAGCCTCAGGGCATATTGATAGTATGGGTTTGCTTTCATACGTCGCCAAGAGGGCAGCCTTCGCCCTAATCACCGTCCTCATCATCATGACCATGAACTTCGTAATCTTCAGGCTGATGCCCGGGAACCCCGTCGCCATGATCGCGGACATGGTTCGGCTGCGGCCCGAGCAGGTGGCGCGCCTCTACGAGCTATTCGGGCTGGAAAGGCCCCTCTGGGACCAGTACGTCCAGTACATGGTGCAGACCCTGAGCGGCTTCTACGGGTACAGCTACTACAGCCAGAGGCCCATAGCCGAGGACATCATGGTGAGGCTCCCCAACACGCTGCTCCTCGTGGGCACTGCAACGGTGCTCTCCATAATCATAGGGATGGTGATAGGCATACTGGCGGCGGCGCGCCGTGGTAGCCTCGTCGACATCACGGCGATAAGCTTCGGCTTCCTGGGCAACTCTGTGCCCATCTTCTGGCTGGGCCTGATACTGCTCCTCGTCTTCGGCGTGGACCTCAGGTGGTTCCCTATACGGGGCACGACGAGCGTCCCGGCTCCCACGGACCCCCTCGCGCTGGTGCTGGACATCATGTGGCACATGACTCTGCCCACCTTCGCCCTGGTCATCATACTGTTCGGCGGGTACGCCCTCATCATGAGGGCCGCCATGATAGACGTGCTGACGGAGGACTACATACAGCTTGCACGGGCCAAGGGCCTGGACGAGAGGACGGTCCAGTACAAGCACGCTCTCCGGAACGCAATGCTGCCCATGGTCACCGTCATCGCCCTGGCCTTCGGGTTCCTCCTGTCAGGGGCGCTCCTCACGGAGACCGTGTTCAGCTGGTACGGGCTGGGCAGGTACATATGGGACGCCATTCTGAAGCAGGACTACCCGGCCCTCCAGGGCATCTTCTTCATAATATCTGTGATGGTGGTGGCCGCCAACCTCATCGCGGACCTGGTCTACGGGTTCCTGGACCCGAGGATCAAGCAGGAGTAAATGGCCATGGAGAGGGCACGCATCTGGAGGGGCGCCTTGGAGTTCGGCCGCATGTACCTGAGGAACAGGATGGGGCAGGCTGGCCTAGCCCTCCTAATCCTCTTCATAGGGATGGCCGTCCTGGCCCCCTACGCGACGCCCTATGACCCCATGTACACAATGCAGCTGGCCAACTTCAGGGCCAAGCCGCAGTGGCTTGACCAGACACTGCCCCCAAACCTTTACCTTGTTGCCGACCCCGGCTTGGACTCCGCGGCCGCCATGGGCGAGTGGAGTGTAGATTCGACGGGGGGCTCTACGGTCTCGTGGACTGGCTCGGAGGGCTACCCCGGGATACCCCTCGTGGAGGAGGGCAGCGGCCCTGGAGCCATAGAGGTGACGGGCGCTCAGGGCGCCGATGGGACTGCCACCATCCAGCGGGCCATCCAGTACACGTACAGGCCGCCACGCAGGTTCTCCGTCCACCTGGCCTACATGGCGAAGGTTTCAGGGGAGGCCGTATGGAGCATACAGGTGCTTCTGAGGCAGATGGACGGGGGCCTCCTGGAGCTCTGGAGCTCGGGGCCCCAGCGCGGCTCACAGGGCTGGACAGTCCCCAGGCCCCAGATCGACACCAACGACGCCATCCTGAGGATGAGGCTCTTCAACGATATCCTGGCGGACGCGTCCAGGATGTTCCCGGCGGCAGGCGACTACAACCTCGTCCTGCGGGTGCAGACTTTAAGCGAGGGCGGTTCCGTGAGGGTCTACCTGGACGACTTGAGCTCCCGTATATGGGGGGAGTCCTTCGGGCTCCTGGGCACAGACAACTACGGACGCGACATATTCACCCAGCTGATGCACGGCAGCAGAATATCCATACTGGTGGGCATATTCTCGGCCGTCATAGCGGTGGTCCTGGGCGTCCTCGTGGGGCTCACCTCAGGATACGTGGGCGGCCTGGTGGACGAGTTGACCATGAGGATCAACGACATACTCCTCACCATACCCGGACTACCCTTCCTCATAGTGCTCACTGCCGTCCTGGGGCCCACCATCCTGAGCGTCATCATCCTCATAGGGTTCCTGGGCTGGATGGGCATAGCCCGCCTCATCAGGTCCCAGGTGCTGACGCTGAAGACCAAGGCCTTCGTGGAGGCCAGCAGGGCCAGCGGCGGGGACACTTGGCACATAATAAAGGTTCACCTGATACCCAACGTCATGACCATGGCGTACACCCAGCTGGCCCTGACGGTGCCTGGGGCCATCGTCACGGAGGCGGCTCTCAGCTTCCTGGGCCTGGGTGACCCCTTCCTGCAGACGTGGGGCAAGATGCTCCACGACGTCCAGTACTACGGGGCCGTGGCCGAGTGGTGGTGGGCCATCCCGCCAGGCCTCTGCATAGCGCTGCTGAGCATGAGCTTCGTCTTCATCGGGTATGCGCTGGACGACATATTCAACCCGAAGCTGAGGGGGCGTTAGAATGGCTGCGCTGCTTGAGGTCAGGGACCTGAGGATGTACTACGGGACCGCGAAGGGCGACGTGAAGGCCGTGGACGACGTGAGCTTCACCCTGGGGGCCGGGGAGAGCCTGGGCATCGCGGGTGAGTCGGGGTGTGGGAAGACCAGCGTCGCCCTGGCGCTGATGAAGCTGCAACCAAGCAACGCCAAGGTCCTTGGGGGCTCCATCACCCTTGAGGGCTTGGATATACTGGGCATGGACGACGACGAGATCAGGCGTGAGGTCAGGTGGAAGCGGATATCCATGGTGCCCCAGGCGGCCATGAACGCCCTCAACCCCGTCTTCACTGTCAAGGACCAGATCGTGGAGGCCATCCTCACCCACGAGGACGTCACGGAGAGGGAGGCCGAGGAGCGCACCGTGAAGCTGCTCAGGATGGTGGGCATCGACCCCTCCAGGGCGGGGAACTACCCCCACGAGTTCAGCGGCGGCATGAAGCAGCGCGCCATGATAGCCATGGCACTGGCCTGCAACCCCGAGATCGTCGTAGCTGACGAGCCCACCACGGCCCTGGATGTCATAGTGCAGGCGCAGGTGCTGAAGGTCATCAAGACCCTTCAGAAGGACCTGGGCCTCTCGATGATCCTCATATCACACGACCTCAGCGTGGTGGCTGAGACCTGTGAGAAGACCATAATAATGTACGCCGGGAACATCGCCGAGAACACGTCCACACTGGAGATGTTCAGGCATCCCCTCCACCCATACAGCATCGGCCTCATAGGAGCTTTCCCAAAGCTGACGGGCGAGAAGAGGAGACTGGAGTCCATCACGGGCAACCCGCCCAACCTCCTTGACCCGCCCCCCGGCTGCAGGTTCCACCCCAGGTGCCCACACGCAAGGGAAGTCTGCACCAGGCTCGCGCCGCCCCTACTGGAGGCCCACGAGAGCCACATGGTGGCCTGCCACATGGTGAACAGGCACCCGGAGTACAGGTGAAGGCCATGAGTGAGACACTGTTAAGGGTCGAGGGCCTCGTGAAGCACTTCCCGGTCCACGTGAGCCTCATGGACAGCATCCTGCGCAGGGAGGTGCCCATGGTCAAGGCTGTGGACGGCGTCAGCTTCACCATCAAGAGGGGCGAGATATTCGGCCTGGTGGGCGAGAGCGGCTGCGGCAAGACCACGACGGGCAGGGCGGTCATCAGGCTCATCGACCCAACCTCGGGCCACGTCCTCTTCGACGGCGTAGACGTGGACGAGCTGCCCAGGGGCGAGGTCAAGGCGTACCGCAGGGAGATGCAGATAATCTTCCAGGACCCCTTCGAGTCTCTGAACCCCAAGATGACCATCTACGAGCTCGTGGCAGAGCCCCTGGATATACACGGTATAGGCGCGACAGACGAGGAACGGCATACGCTAATCTCGGAGGCCCTCAACGACGTGCAGCTCATCCCCCCGGAGGAGTTCCTCTTCAGGTACCCCCACGAGCTGAGCGGCGGCCAGAGGCAGCGCGTCGCCATAGCCAGGGCCCTGATACTGAAGCCCAGGTTCGTGGTGGCCGACGAGCCCGTCTCCATGCTGGACGTCTCGATACGCACCGAGGTCCTCAACCTCATGCTGGACCTTAGAGAGAAGCTGGGCCTCACCATCATGTTCATCACCCATGACCTTGCCATAGCCAGGTACATGAGCGACGATATAGGCGTCATGTACCTGGGGAAGCTCATAGAGTACGGGGGCACCCGCGACGTGCTGGACGACCCCGACCACCCGTACACCCAGGCCCTGATGGCGGCTGTGCCCGTGCCGGACGCCGAGAGGAAGCGGGGCGAGCTGCCCATCCGAGGCGAGACGCCTCAGCCCATCAACGTGCCGCCCGGCTGCAGGTTCCACCCCAGGTGCCCCTACGCCTTCGACAGGTGCATGGTCGAGGAGCCGCCGCTCATGGAGGTGGAGCCGGGCCACGGGGCGGCGTGCTTCCTCTACGATGAGTTCCACGCGGGCAAACTTCAGAGGGGGAGGCTCCCCCCTGACCAGGCGCAGCCCTAGCCCTCACTCGGCTTCCTAGAAGACTGGAATAGCACTACCAGAAGGGCCACAAGCCCCAGAGGGATCAGGTAATCCCTGAACGGGGTCACGACCTGGGAGGAGAGTATGACCAGTCCCATCCCGACGATGATGGCCGAAGCCAGCAGGCCCAGCGTCAGCCGCTGGCTCGACCTGTCCAGCGCCCTCTCGATCCTCGTCACCTCGGGCACGTTTACCTCCATTTTTGAGCGCCCCGACACGAGGGCGTCTGCGAACCTCTTCACCGCCCTGGGGAGCCCCATGATCTCGTTGGCGATGGCGCCGGTTGCCTGCTCCAGGTGCTCCGGCCTCAAGAAGCCGCCGACCATTATCCTGTTCAGGTAGGGCTTGACTCGCTCCACGAAGTTGAATCCGGGGTCCAGGAGGACACCCACATCAGTGATCATTGCCACCACCTTGATCATGAGCATGAACGTCCCGGGCATCCTGACGCTGTACCTGTAGAGGATGCCTGAGAGGTCGGTCATGGTGTCCATGAAGCTGTACTCGCCCAGCTGGTAGCGGCGGGTCTCCTGCATGACGGCGTACATCTCGTCCTTGAAGCCGTCCAGGTCCCTGGGGTCGATGGCCACGTCCAGGTCCTCCAGGCTGTCCAGGAGCATGTTGACGTCCGACGATACCACGCTGTACAGGACCCTCGTGTAGGCGAGGCGGCGCTCAGGCCTCAGTATGCCGACCATGCCGAAGTCCAGAAACACAAGCTCACCGGCGTCCGTGACCAGGAGGTTCCCGGGGTGCGGGTCGCCATGGAAGAACCCGTCCACGAATATCTGCTTCAGGTACGCCTGGAAGCCCACCTCCGCCAGTCTCTTCAGGTCGTGCTTCTCCCTGAGCCGCTCCACGTCGTCGATCCTGGTGCCGTGTACGTACTCCATGACCAGCAGCCTGGGCCCGCTGTACTCCCAGTATATCCTGGGAACCTTGACCTCCGGGAGCTCCTTCATGTTCTCCCGGATTGTCTCCGCGTTCTTGCCGTCCCTGACGAAGTCCAGCTCCTTCCTTATCTGGTGGCTGAACTCGTCCACCAGCCCCACGGGGTTGTACGGCGCCAGGTAGGGGAGCCTCTTCTCCGCGCGCTCGGCGAGGCTCGCCAGTATCGCCAGGTCCACCTCTATGAGCTCCTGGATGTTGGGGCGCTGGACCTTGAAGACCACCTCCGACCCGTCCTTCAGCACTGCCCTGTGGGCCTGGCTGAGGCTGGCCGCTGCGAAGGGCTCCTCGTCCACCAGCATGCAGAGCTCGCTGAGGGGCCCGCAGGTCTCCTCTATGAGGGGCCTGACCTCCTCGAAGGGCACAGACTTGACGCTGTCCGTCAGCTTTTGAAGCTCCTCGATCATCTGAAGCGGCAGCATGTCCCGCCTGACGCTCAGAATCTGGCCCAGCTTGATGAAGGTGGGGCCCAGCTCCTCTATGGCCATCCTGATGCGCCTGTAGATGTCCATGGCCTCGACGCCATCCTCGCGCCTCAGGAACTCGGGGCGCTTCTCCTCCGGGAACAGCTCCTGCAGGGCGATGCCGAATCCGTACTTGGTCAGTATACCGGCGATCTGGGCGTACCGGGCCAGGCGAGTAACCATGAGCGATACATACCTACAGCGGCTTATATACGAGAAGGCTGATCCCCAGGTTTCAGCTCGGCCGGATGGAAAGACTTTAAATGCGTAGCCTCGATACAGTCACAGAATCCAAGGAAAACTTGGCTCATCAATCTCAACAGTGAACGCCATGATCGACGATAAGAAGCCTGAGGCCTTCGACGAGAAGAGTGAGAAGGCCGAGGAGCAGAAGGCGGAGAAGGCGAAGAAGCCCCGGAAGAAGGCCGAGAAGCCGAAGGCAAAGGAAGTAAAGCCCCGGAAGAAGGCCGCCAAGGCGAAAAAGCCTAAGGCGGAGGAGCCTAAGGAGGAGCCCCGCAACGAGAACGCCGTCAACAAGGGCGACTTCATAAAGCTGGAGATGACGGGAACGGCTGAGGAGACCGGCGACGTCTTCGAGACCACCAGCGAGGAGACGGCCCGCGAGCGCGGCATCCACAGCGATGAGAGGACCTACGGCCCCAGGCTGGTCATCGTGGGCGAGAGCTTCGTCCTCCGGGGCCTGGACACAAGGCTCCCGGGGACGCCCATAGGAGAGGAGAAGGAGATCGAGGTCCCCGCCGAGGAGGCCTTCGGGGAGCGGAACCCCGCCAACGTCCAGACCATACCCTACAGGGTGCTGCGCAGTAAGGGCGTGAACCCGGCTGTGGGGGCCGAGCTGGAGATCGACGGCAGGCCGGCAGTCGTGCGCAGCGTCGGCGCAGGCCGCGTCCAGGTCGACTACAACCACCCTCTGGCGGGCCGCAAGATACAGTACAGGGTCAAGGTGGCCGAGCTCATCACCGACGAGAAGAAGAAGATGGAGGCCCTCATAGCCCGAAGGTTCATGGGCGTCGAGCCGGGCGAGTTCGAGATTAAGAGGGCGAAGAACAAGCTGAGGATCGGCGTCCCGGACAAGGCGTTCTTCGGCGAGAACATCCAGATCGCGAAGCGCGGCGTGGCCCTGGACATACTCAAGTACTTCCCGGACCTGGAAGAAGTCGAGTACTACGAGATCATCAAGCGGTCCTAGGGGTTTTTACCCTTGAGGCCCGAGGCAGCCGTGGTGGGCGCGGGCCCCGCGGGCATCCTCGCGGCCGGGCGCGTCGCCGAGCGAGGGTTCAGCGTACAGGTCTTCGAGGAGCACCCCGCCATCGGTGAGCCGTGCCACTGCGCCGGGCTGATAAGCGTCGAGGGCCTGAGGAGGCTCGGCGTGGAGCCCCACGATTCTTTCATCCAGGGCAACGTCTACGGCGGCCGCGTCTACGCGCCCAGCGGCGAGTACATTGAGGTCAGAGACAGGAGGCCGAGGGCCTACGTCGTCGACAGGGCCGCCCTCGACAGGCACCTGGCCGAGAGGGCGGCTGACGCAGGCGCAGAGTTCACCCTATCCGAGAGGGTCGAGGCCTTGGAGTTCAAGGGGGGGAGGGCCGCGTTGAGGCTCAGAGGTGGCTCCGCTGAGCCCAGGGTGATCATCGACGCGGAGGGGCCGGGGGCCCGCCTGCTGAAAGGTGCGGGGCACGACACGGCGCAGAGGGGGCTACTCAACGGGTTTAACGTTGAGGTGGCCGGCGTATACGCCGAGCCGGGCTTGGTGGAGCTGTGGTTCAGCGAGGGCCTGGCGGACGGCTTCTTCGCCTGGGTCATACCCACAGGCGACGGCACGGCCAGGTGCGGACTGGCCAGCAGAGGCGACGGGCTCAGCAGCCTCAGAGGGTTCCTGAGGAAACGTTTCGGCGTTGAGGCCCCCTCCAGCGTCAGGGCGGGACTGGTGTGCACCGGGGGGCCCGTGAGGCGCACCGTGTACGGGAACGTGCTGCTCGTGGGCGACGCGGCGGGCCACGTAAAGCCCACCTCTGGGGGAGGCGTCGTGCTGGGGGGCCTGTGCGCACTCATGGCGGGGGACGTTGCCTCGGGGCACCTGGGCGGGGGGGAGAGGCTGAGCCGTTATGATAAGCTGTGGAGGGAGAGGTATGGCCACGAGTTCGGGTCTATGCTCGCCCTGAGGGGCCTCTTGAACGGGCTGGGCGACGAGCGCCTCAGCAGGCTGCTCCACGCCTTCAAGGAGGAGGGGCTCCAGGCCAGGGCGGAGTCGCTCCTGGAGAGGGGCGACGTTGACATGCAGGCGGGGGTCATCAGGGATGCGTTGACCGACCCTGACGTTCTGGCCTGCCTGGTCCGCAGCCTTGGGCGCGTCGCTCTGGGGGAGCTCCTGTCCCTCGTCTAGCACCGGAGGCTAAGCCATGGGCGAAAAACAGAGGCAACCCAGGGTCGCAGAGAGGTACAGAGGCTTCGACATATGGTACGACCCCGTGAGGGGCCAGTACTACGCGTCGCACTGCGAGCACACGCGCAGGTCGGGGTCTATCGAGGAGATCAGGGAGTGGCTCGACAGGGAGAAGCTATGAGTCTTCACCCGGCCCCCGCGCCCAGCCTCCTGCCCAGCAGGTAGGCCTCCTCGAGCTCCTTGGCGCAGGACTCGATGGGCAGGCTCACGTTCCTCTCAGGGTCGTATGTCCTGCACGGCACAACGTGCAGGTCTATGTGGAAGAACGGCGCTATACGCCTGAACATGTTGGCCGCCGACTCGTAGTGGTGGTTGTAGGTGATGAGAACGGCGAAGGTCTTGCCGTCGAAGCCCCCGCATGCCAGGGCCTCCATCCTGTCCTGCACCGCCTTCATCTGGGCCGTGATGTAGCCCCAGTACATGGGGCTGGCCCAGACGATCAGGTCCGAGGCCCTGTAGGCGTCGTATATTAGGCCCATGTCGTCGTCTATGGCGCACCTGTGACCGGTCGATGAGGCGCAGTGAAGGCACCCCTGGCAGGGCCTGATGCTCATCTCGTTGAGGTAGAAGTGCTTCACCTCGTGGTCCCCCGTCTCGGCCATGCCCCTCAGGAACTCACCTGCCAGCGTGTCGGAGTTCATCCCCTTCCTGGGGCTGCCGTGGAGCACCACAGTCTTCACGCCTGAAGAGGAGCCCCGACCCTCTATAAACTGTGTTCAAGAAGAAGACTGATGTTCACAGAGTCTTCGTTGAATCCTCGGCGGCCCTAACCCGTTAAATAATGCCTGAATCATAGCCTTACACGGTTTCTATGGGTCGCGACAAGAAGTACGGCGGCTACAAGGCGTACCAGTACCTTGAGCCGGGCCGTGACTACCGTGAGTTCAAGCTGAGGGACGCCATCGTCAAGGACTGGTGGGAGCCAGTCCCCCTGAGCAAGGCGGAGGAGGAGAGGTTCGAGGACGTCATGGGGAAGAGCGTGGTCATGGACCTCCACGCCCACCCGGACATAAGCCCCCTGGACCCCAACCAGAACAGGGACTTCGACAGGGAGGGCCGCAACGTACTCGCATACGAGGCCCTGGCCGCCAGTGGCCTGGACTGCGTCTTCGACAACATGATGGACGGGAGCAGCTTCATCAACACCAAGAACGGGTGGGACTGGATGAGCACTGTCCACGACCTGGGGATGAGGCTCTGCGACATAGGCCACCAGGACTTCCTGGTCCACTGCAGGAGGGCCGAGGACATCGAGCGCGCCCACAGGAGAGGCCAGCTGGCCTGGGTCGCCGTCCTGGAGTCCGCCTCATGCATAGAGAACGAGGTGGACCGCCTCGACGTCCTCTACGGCCTCGGGGTCCGCAGCATAGGCGTCAACTACAGCGAGAGCAACATGCTGGGCAGCGGCCTCAAGGAGCACCTTGACGGCGGACTCACAGACTTCGGGTACGACGCCCTGGTGAGGATGAACAAGCTGGGGCTCCTCGTGGACGTGAGCCACACCAGCGACGCTACAGCTGCGGAGGTAATCGAGCTCAGCAAGGACCCGATAATCGTCAGCCACGCGGGGGCACGCGCCCTAACCCCAACCACCAGGATGTTCCCGGACGACGTGATCCAGTCCCTCGGCGAGCGAGGCGGCGTCATGGCCATAGAGGCGGCGCCCAACCTCACGGCCACGGCCAAGCACCCCTTCCACAGCATCGAGAGCTACATGGAGCACGTGGAGTACTGCATCGACCTCATAGGCATCGACCACGTGGGCTGCGGCCCCGACACCAACTACGGTGACCACGTGGGCCTCTACCTCACCAACCTGGAGAACAGCGGCAAACTAGGCCTCGGCCACTACAGCAGGCCGGGGAAGGGCGACGAGAAGAAGTACCTGGGCATAGACATGAACGTCCGGCAGCTCAAGGAGCTCAAGTACGTGCGCGGCATGGAGAACCCCAGCGAGTGCCTCCAGAACGTGTGCCGCTGGATGATCAAGCACGGCTACAGCGACAGAGACATCGCCAAGGTCGTTGGCGGGAACGGCCTCAAGCTGGTCAAGAGGGTCTGGTAGCCGCCCCTATGGGAGCCCCATGAGGCCCCCGTAGCCATCCGCGGCCCTGAATCCTGAGCCCCGGATGGCGGCCCAGAACCCGGCCTGGTTGCTGGTCACCACGGGGACCCCTGTCTCAGACTCGATCCTCTCTATGAGGTGGACGACGGAGATGCTGGAGCACCCTATGAGGATGACGTCGGCCTCGCGGGCGGCCTCCTGCACCAGCGGCATGATTGCCCCCTCGTCCACGGCCCCGATCCTAAAGGCGTCCGAGAGGCCCAGCCCCCTTATGCTGGACACTGTGAGGCCGTGGGCCTCCAGGTACTTCCTCTTGAGCCTGTTGAGCGTGTCCGTGTAGGGCGTCACGACGCCCACCCTCCCGCCGCCCAGGGCCCTGATGGCCTCGACCATGGCTAGGTTGACCGTCACCACGCGGACCCCCGTGTTGAACTTGATCTGGTCCAGCAGGACCTGCTCCCAGTCGACGCTCCCTATGATGGCGCAGGTGGAGCAGCCGTACACCATCACGTCGACGTGAGCCGACGAGAGCAGCTCGGCCTCCCTCTGGACGTCGTCCAGCGACTTCATGAGCGCGTCGTGTGTGAACTCCGTGAGCCTGATGCGGGCGGAGTGCACCGACACCCCGGCTGGAGCCATTCTGTAGAACTCGGGCTCCATGATGGTGTTGCTGGAAGGCACCAGTAGCCCTACTCGATACATCCAGAATTAGTACTCGTCGAGGTGATATTAAGCAACCGCGCCGGCCTGTGGATCGCGATCCGTCGGCGCGACGGCCGCGGCCTCGGCGCGGGGAGCCCCGGCTGGCGGCGGCACATCGTGAACCAGGGGGATGACCACGTTGAAGGTGGTGCCCACCCCCTTCTTGGACCCGAAGCTGATCTCGCCGCCGTGGGCCTCCACGAGCTTCTTGCAGACGGCTAGGCCGAGCCCCGTGCCCTTGGCCTTCGTTGTGAAGAGGGGCCGGAAAATCTTCGAGGCGTCCTCCTCGCTGATGCCTATGCCGGTGTCGGAGACTGATACCTTGGCATTGCCGTTCACCACGGAGCCCTCCACCATGAGGAAGCCGCCCTCGGGCATGGCCTGGACGGCGTTGGTCAGGAGGTTGGTGAAGACGCGCCTCATGAGCCCGCCGTCGGCGTGGACGCTCCTGAGCCTCTCGTCGAAGGACGTGGACACGTTGATGCCCTCGGGGACTGTCATGGAGGACACTATCTCGCCCACCAGCTTCTCCAGGTCCGTGGCCTCGATGCTCAGCCTCACGTTCTTGCTGAAGTCCTGGAGGTCCGACACGATCTTGTCCATGTAGACGGTCTGCGCCTTCAGCCTGTCCTCGATGAACTCCAGCTCCTTCACGTCCTCTTCATCGGCCCTCCCGGTGAGCAGTTCTATCCTCTTCTTGAGGCGGGCGCCGAGGAGGAAGACCATCTGGAGGGGGTTGCGGAGGTCGTGGCCCACCATGGCGGCGGTTTCACCGATGGTGGCCATGCGCTCGGTCTCCTTGAGGCGCCGCTGGTACTGGTTTAAGGCTTTGAGCATGTTGTTTATGCTGGTCGACAGGGCGGAGACCTCGTCGTCGCCGTTGACGGTCACACTCTTCTGCTCTATGGCGTGGGGGTCTATCTCGGTGACCTCCCTACTGAGGTCGAGTAGAGGAGCGAGGACGAGCCTGTTCATGGTGACCATGGCGACAAACGCGATCACGATCCCCACCAGGATGCTGGCGACGGCGAAGTAGGCCACCATCATGACGCTGTGCATGTACACGTCCCTGGGTGCCTCCACCTCCATGAGCAGGATGGGCTCGCCGAAGACTCCCGCCACAGCCGAGTACCCAAATATAGTCTCCTCATTGGGCCTCTCCACAGCCACCCCGCCGCCAGACACCTTGTACGCCACGCTGGCAAGCGCGGGGTAGTCGTCCAGCTCCTCCAATGAATAGAGCCGCAGGGTGAGGAAGGTCGTCTCCTCGAGCTGCTGGACCTCCAGCCGGTCCAGGAACCTACCGCATATCAGGGTACCCGCGATGGGCCCCTTCATCTCGCTTGTGAGAATCGGCTGAGACGACACCATGAAGAGCCCTTCGGGGACGCTCAGTACGCCTGATACCCTGCTGTCGACGCTCTCATGGAGCCTCAGCGCGTCCTCCCGCAGGATTATCTCCATGACGGAGCTGGGGAGGGGCACACTGGAAAGCTGCATCACGTCGAATGCCTTGGTGTAGGCGACGCGGCCTCGGACGTCGAGGAAGACCATGAAGCTGAGACGGGAGTCCACGAAGGCGGACCCCAGCAGGATCCTGTCTATGAACTGGGTTATGTTGCTCTGGATGAAGTAGTAGGAGTTGTCCCACGCGGCGTAGCCGCGGGTAACATCCTCCAGCTCACCTATCCTCAGCCCCAGGGCGTGTACACCCATGTTCACCTGCTTCTCTATGCTGGCGTCCTCCAGATCTGTGAAGCCCCTCATGGTGAAGGCGTTGGTCGCCGCCAGCAGGGCCATGAATACCATTATGTAGCTTGCACCGAAGATCAGGAACAGCTTCGGCCTCAGCTTCATGAAGTGACCACCCTAGAGTCTGCATAGTCGGCCGTGGGGGCATCTGGGGGTACGTTCACAATGGCCATCATAGCTTCGTAGGTCACGGGCTTGACCAGAACGCCCCGTACGGCGCCGCCCTTCTCTACCTCCTCCCTGGTGAGGCGTTTGCCCGTCAGATAGTAGATGGCCGCCCGGCAGCCCATTCGCTTTAGCTCGTCGACCACCTGGTCCCCGCTCATGTCCGGGAGAATGTAGTCGAGGAGCATGATGTCGAACTTGCCTGACCTAGCCTTATCCAGGGCCCCCCGGCCCGTCAAGGATGTCTCTACCCTGTGGCCGTCCTCCTCAAGCATCTCCCTGAGGAACAGGACTATGTCCTCGTCGTCATCCACCAGCAGGATAGAGCTCAATCTGATCGATCTGGTCTCACGTCTACCCGCAGTTTAAAATGAATATGGAGACCAATTCCAACACTGAAATACCCTCAGCTTGCTGGCGATAATGCGCCTGCTAGGAGATAGCAGTGGCCCCGTGCAAGGCTGTTAACACATTGCCGCTGTTGAACGCCGTCCTGGCGGCCCCCAGGAGGCTCTCAGGGTCAACGGGCTTCATGAAGTAGCTCACGTTGAGGCCTCTGTTAATCAAGATTTCCTTGGCGTCATTGTGGCCGCTGATGAAGACGAGCTTCATCGCGCTGTTTACCTCAAGCAGCCTGAGGGCCAACTCGTCTCCCCTCATGTTGGGCAGCTTGAAGTCCAGTATGGCTAGGTCGAACCTGCTCGTCTTCACCTTCTCCATGGCCTCGAAGGGGGTCAACGCCGCCTCCGTGTGGTACCCCTCCAGCTCGAAGAGCATCGTGTAGCACTCAAGGATGTCTGCGTCGTCGTCCACGATTAGCACGTTGAAACCCTTGTCGGAGCACGGGCTCACTGCGCCCCTATGCGACGTGTGCGCTTCGTTAACCTGCTCGGGAAGAATCTGAGTCGCATGTTCCAGTTCCGACAATATGATACTGAACATGTGTCTGGCATATAATAAGAACCCCATGGAACACCATGAAACATATTGACTAATCTACATACAATTATCCATGTATTCAGAACGGTAGTTTGTCATACCTATTTTACGCATATAGATTACTGATACACGTCTTGTGAGACGGATCAGATGATTAGTGTTTCTAATACATTAAAGGTATAAATATAGTCAACATCTGGTCTCCCGATGGGTAGAAGCCTCACAGCCCTGCTGATACTAGTAGCCTTAATGCTGCCCATAGCCAGCGCACAAGAGGACTATGTACCCATGAGCATGAACATCACCCTCTACTCAGAAGGAACCGCGAGAGTCGAGTACCTCGTAGAGTCCGACCCCAACATGGTGCGCACACTGGTCCAGCTGCCCGGGCCACCCTTCATCAACCTGGTCATAAGGGACGAGAACGGGTACCCCCTCTGGTCAACCGCTTCGGGCCATGACGTCACAGTGGACAGCATAGGGGCGCAGAGGCTGTTCATCAACTACCTCACCGAGAGCCTCACGAGTAGCGAGGGACCTATCTGGTCCGTAAACGTTACCTCCCCTGTGGAGACGAGGGTGGTGCTACCTGAGGGAGCGGCGCTCTTCGACATGAGCGACAGACCCATCGAGATAGGGGTGCAGGGCAACAGCCAGTACCTGGATTTCAGCCCTGCCGAGATCTGGGTGTACTACGTCATCGGCATGAGGCAGCTGGAGGTGGAGGCCATGGACCTCATCAACAAGACCGGGGCGTACGTCCTCGGCATGGAGGAGGAGGGCTACGTCATGACCGAGGCCATGTCCCTGCTTGAGGAGGCCCGTGGCCTCTTCATCCACGGTGAGTACCTCAGATCCAAGAACGGCGCCAACGACGCCTTGGAGGTGGCCAAAATAACGGTCGAGAGGGCGGACTCCGCCTCAGAGACGGTGGAGAGAGCGAGGGAGGCCGTAGACCAGGCCAGGGCGGAGGGCCGGCTGCACGGCCTGGAGGGCGCCGAGGCGTCCCTGGAGTCCGCCTACGAGCTCATGGGCTCTGGGGTGTACCTCGAGGCAGAGGCTGAGGCGTCCAAAGCGTACAGGGAAGCCGTTTCAACGTCGAGGCCCATTGACCAATCCATGCTGATATACGGAATTTACTCTATAATAGCGATATCCATCTCGGCTCTATATTATATATTCAGAGGTAAAATACCTATTTTCTGAAGAAAAACGTCGATATCTCTGGTATAATGTTAAAAAACTATTAAATCGTCATGGATAAATAGTTCCATATCGTTCCATAGGGTTCTTAATATAGGTTCTTAGCAGTATTGGGATGCAAGTGAAACAGAGATGAGAGAGAAGGTACTCGCCCTTATACTCCTCTCAACACTGCTAGCCGCCCCGCTCGCTCAGGTGCGCGTGTATGGGGAGGAGAGCGGAGTAGGCGGGTACACCGATGCAGACGTAGAAAGTGAAATCAGTAAAGTACCAGAAGATGTGTTCCGCTCCATCAAGATGGCGGCCGAGGAGCTGCGCGACGAAGCCTTCAGCAGGATGGACGAAGATCTTCCACCTGCCGCGCTAGGCAAGATCAACGAGGCCTTCAACCTCATGATTATGGCTGAAGAGGCCAAGGACTTGGATGCGGCAACGCAGCTGTACATGCAAGCTATGAGGCTGTACAGGGAGGCGTGGACGCACATGGATGAGGAGGCCTTGCCTCCTGGCGAGGCCAGCCGAAGCGATGAGCCTGTTCCAGGGCTGGAGCAGGACGAGAACCTCAACGAGGAGATACTGATAGCCAAGCAGCAGCTGCTCGTGAGGTTCCGTCAGAACTTCCAGGGAAGGCTCGACGCACTTCAAGGCCACGTACAGTACCTGAGCGATGGCCTGGACCCTGAGGACTCTGCCAGGGCTGAGAACGCCCTTGGGAAGGCCAAGGAGAAGCTTCTGAATGCCCAAGGCACCGAGAACGTCAGGGACCTTGAGGATGCCCTGGACCAGCTGGACACTGCCTCCAAGGAGCTCAAAGGTGAACTTAAGAGCCTGAAGGACAAGGAAGCGGCCGAACTGATAGTGACCGTGGACAAGCTGGAAGGTGAGGTCCAGAAGCTGAATGAGGACAAGGCGAAGCCGATCAAGAGTAACGAGGCCAAGTCCGAGGACGCCGGCGACGAGTCGGAGACCAGCGAAGAGCCAAAGGCCACCGATGAACTTAAGGTGAATAGCGGTGCATCCGAGGACGACGACGAGTCTAAGGGCAACGGCGATTCAAGCAAGAACAAGTCCAAGGAAGACTACATTCAGGAGTTGAAGGAAAGAATTCAGAAAAGCCTGGAAGACTTCAGGAATAAGAGGAACCTGGGACAGGCAGGCGACGATGAGGATAACAAGCAGTCCGACAACAACGTAAATGGCCTGAAGAAAGTTAAACAGATCAACATGTCCTCTAAAAACAAGAAAAACCATGAAAACAGCAACTCAAACGAGAACGGCAACGGCAACTCGAGCAACAACGGCAACGGCAACTCGAGCAACAACGGCAACGGCAACTCGAACGAAGATGACAAGGTCAACGAAGAAGCCGAAGCAGAGGACACTATAGAGGAGCCCGAGGCAGAGCCCGAGGCAGAACCCGAGGCAGAGCCCGAGGTAGAGCCTGAGGCAGAGGACGAAAAAGTCAAGAAAGACAAAGAGGACGAAACTGAGCCCGAGGCAGAGCCCGAGGTAGAGCCTGAGGCAGAGGACGAAAAAGTCAAGAAAGACAAAGAGGACGAAACTGAGCCCGAGGCAGAGCCCGAGGCAGAACCCGAGGTAGAGCCCGAGGCAAAGCCCGAGGCAGAGCCTGAGGCAGAGGACGAAAAAGTCAAGAAAGATAAAGAGGACAAAGACGGGTAAGTCCTCCCTTTTTTAATTTATCCTATAAACCAAGTTCGTAGAGTACTCTATTAAATACTCTAGCTTCTTACTCAGTGAAGCCCACTCTTGATTCATATCGTATTCCCTGCATGGAATGAATGGTGGAGCATCGCTACTCGCCTACACGCCGCCGTTTTCTCGGGTCACCGTCTATCTTTAAATAAGACTGCCGTGGGATACTCTGTGAATTAGAGAATGGCTGCTTGCATTAGCTGTGGTCGTAGGGTGAAGGCAGAGGAGAAGGCCGTGAAGTTCCAGTGCCCGAGCTGCGGGGCGGTCACCCTCTGGCGCTGCGAGAAGTGCAGGCTCTTCGGCAGGAACTACAAGTGCCCGGCCTGCGGGTTCACCGGCCCATAAAAACACGTAGTTAAATGCACTGTTGAATATAAAAAGGGGTTTTGTGGAGGTTTACCTGTCGCCCCTAGCGACGACGTAGTTCCACTCGACGTTTCCCTGGGCCTGCCCCATCTCGTTGAACTCGGTGTACGTAACGGTTATCCCGCCGTAGTTGAAGGATACCTCCTCCAGGGGCAGGTAGTCTTCGCTGCTCATCGAGACACTGTACTTAGTTATCTGGACGTCCTGTAACACGTATTTGAGGTAAGTCGCGCTTCCTCCCTCGGCGCCGATGCGCGTGAAATCGATCTGGGCCATCCTGATCATGGTCCCGGCTGAGAGCGCCTCAAGCAGCTTAGGGGACGACTTGTCGACGTATTTTGTTATCGTGATGTCGTATGTGGTCACGTAGCTCCTGTACCTCGACGTGAGCCCGGATCCGCTGCTGGGCTTGGATATGCCGAACTGGAATGACACAACGTCGATCCAGTCCCTGTGGTCGTTGTCCTTCGACTCGCCGTCGATGCCGTCGAACTTCATGTACATTGGGTCCGGAAGAGGCGGAGCAGCGTC
>Ga0172371_10005912_pt1 | contig 17985 bp, 15 predicted proteins | sample Lak12m_FD_114543 | JGI IMG/M metagenome (GOLD analysis project Ga0172371, IMG submission 114543) | Freshwater microbial communities from Kabuno Bay, South-Kivu, Congo - kab_022012_12m | ecosystem: Environmental > Aquatic > Freshwater > Lake | place: Democratic Republic of the Congo: South-Kivu...
CCAAAGACGAACCAAATGCCCTGAGGTTTTCCCCTCTGTCGGCAGGTCCGAAACATCGGTCTGGCGAACGCGTTTTCGTTCCAGGGTGGGTTCGGTTGAACCCTTTTGCAGGCTGCGGAAGAGCCTCTCAAGGTCTGCCTGAAGTTCCCCAATTCGGGGGCGCCTCTCCAAGAAAGGCATACCGTCCAGCTCTTCGATAATCCTGTTGGGTCCGGGGATCGCCTCGACTTCCAGAATTCGGACGTTTCCCGGCCTTCGCTCCCATTTCTGCCTGAGGCGCTCTACGCTTTCCAGAAGCATTGGTTGAGGGCCATGAATCCACACCACCAGCCCGTTCCGGCTTTGAGAAGCCAGATCCCATGCCCTTGCCAGCGCGGGTAAGCTGTCCTGCCCACCCGTGTAAGCTATCTTGGCCAGGTTATCTGATAACTGAGTCCGGAACTGTTCCGAGGATATCTTCGAGGGCTTTACGATCTCCACCACTTCGTCGGCAGCGAGCAGCACAGCGAAATCAATATCCGGAGGCAGCGGTTTTACGGCGCCATAGATTGCCTCCGAAGCAGCCGCCATGGATTTCGAACCGTCCAGGACCACCACTACCAGGTCCGGTACGTTTGCAGCCTGTTCCTGGAGTGTCTGCACCACTAAGTGCCCGTCCTCGCTGACATGATCCTCAACCCAGGATTCGTTGACCTCTTTGGAGCGCGCGGCTTCGATCAATACCGGCTGATTGGCCAAGTCATTCTCCGAGAGATCTCCTCGCACCGCATAGAGGCCTGATCCAACCTGTTCGGGGACAAGGTATTCCCCGCGAGAGTGAAGCTCTTTCTTTGATTCGATCCACACCAGGTGCCTCACCTCCGGAGGCACGCCGAAGTTGCGCTCGGTCACAAAGGGCAGCCTCAGCACAGCTCTGTCCGTTTCGCGGACTGACAGTGGGGCTGTTATGCCGATCCGCACCTTCATCCGGCCGCCCCTGGGCTCCACGGGAAAGCATTGCATCAGGATGCGATCCGGACCACAGGTGGTCACAAGAACAGGGTCCCGTTGTTTGCGCACCACCTGCTGATAGGCCTCTCTCACTTTCTTGCGCGCTGCGAAGGCAGCCTCCCTTTCTTCGCCGTCAATCCACAGTGTCAACCGAGACACCACCCCACCCGGGGGAAGCGCGATCTGCGCCCTTGCCTCCTGCTTCCTCGGGGTTTCGTTCTTGAACTCAAGCGTCCACTCCACATAGGCCAGTGCTGCATCGGAATGAACAGAGCCGTCCAGTCGCGAGCTTTCCAGAGACAAACCTCTAAGCCTGCCGCCAACCGCTGTTCCTCCCTGGTCGGTATCGAAGGCGTACTGGTCGAGAAAGCGCCCGCCCTGTGCGAGAGGGGCCGGAGGCGGAACAGTGTTGTACGGAACACCCGTCACCCTGTAGTAGACTTCCCTGGCCTTTTGCGGCTGGACCGGGTCACCCATGTTCACGGCCAGAGACAAGAGGTCGGCAGCCAGTCTAGGGCGCTGGTAGCACATGCGCAGCATGATGTCCGAATCGCCTATGGAACGCAGCCATCGGGTCGCAGTGAGCCGCGTTTGCGGGGCATCCGATGCGGCCATTTTCACGGCGACCCTTGTGATAGTCGCGGGTAGGTCCGCTGCCACTATTGCGAGCAGTGAGATGAGTATCCCGAGCACTGTGCCCGGCATTCGTGTTTCGCCAACACTTCGGGAGACTCTTCGCAACCGCGTGAAGCCCACGACCGAGTAGATGAAGGAAAACAGGGGTGCCATGGGAAGAATCCCGATTCCCCACATGAGCGCAATCAGAGCCAGCGGCATAAGCGGCAGAAAGAGCACCGTATAGTAGAAGGCCACACCCATGGCTACGCCGTTGACGATACCCAGCAGCCGGAGCCGAGAAGTGAAGTTCCGGCGCAGAGCCAGCCAAATCCCAAGATTTGACAAAGGAACGAAGGATACGATGAGGATGTGTCGGATTGTGGGCATGGGATCAAAGAACTCCTGGGCACATATGCTGGTGGTGAGTTCCAGTATGATCACCAGGGCAGGAAAGATCACACCCGCGGCAAGGAATATGATTCCGGGTCTAGTGTCAATCGGAGCCTCGCTGCCGACGCCATCGGCCTTATCCGTTTGTAGCATCCGCCCAAGTAGTCGCCGGATTTCATTCATCGTAGTGCCTCCTTTCCATCATTAATGCTGCACTCATGCCCGGGCCGGATTCAAGCAAATCATTGAGCATGAGGCTGGGGGACGTTCTGTATCCAAGTCCGGTGTAACCGATATCTGTGGCATGATGATGGTAAGTCCGAGGAGAGTTTCAGGAGATTTTGTGCAGAAAATGTGCAAGTATTGGATGAAGCAATTCCGAGGCGGCAAGAGAGCGGCGACAAGCGGAAGCCGCTGATATGTTGGGAGTCTTTGGAAAAGGGGTCCGGGGCATAGGCGCTAACCTGCAACTCGACCGGCCGTTGTTCGTCGTTCCGGCGAACGCCGGAATCTAGTATTTCCAAGCGGTTCTGGACCCCGGCTTTCGCCGGGGCGACGAGGTTCCTGTTGCGGCAAGTGGCTGAAATCACGTGATCCTGGCCACGAAGTTAGCGCCTATGGGGGGCCGGGGAAAGCTTTTCTGCAGAAAAGTTGTCCCCCGGAATCATTCTTACAAAAACATTCCTTTCCGAGCAAGCACATGGCCAAGCAACATCTCATCCTGATAGCGGACGACGACCGCCACATTCGCCAGGTAATTCGGTTCGCTCTTGAAAAGGCCGGCTTTGGTGTTCTGGAGGCCGGGGACGGAAAGGAAGCCGTGGACATTTTCAATAGAATGTCCCCTGACCTGGTGGTGCTGGACATAGTCATGCCGGAGATGGACGGCACCGAGGTTTGTCGTTCGATCCGAAGAAACTCCGACGTGCCGATAATATTTCTTTCTTCCAAGGACGAGGAGATTGACCGCATACTGGGTCTGGAACTTGGGGGAGACGATTACGTCACCAAGCCCTTCAGCCCTAGGGAGCTTGTTGCCAGGGTCAAAGCCGTACTGAGACGAGTCCCGGTCTCAGGCAGCATTCAACCCGGGCCTTCGACTAATTCCCCAGAAGAGAAAGTGATCGGCCACGGGTCTTTAATGCTGGACACGGAGCGCTTTCTGGCTTCCTGGAACCGTCACCAGGTGACACTCACGGTGACCGAGTTCAACATTTTGCGGGCTCTGTTGGGGCATCCCGGGAAGGTTTTCACCAGGGACGAACTGATGGACCGTGCGTATCCGACGGATACCGTCGTATCCGACCGGACTATTGACAGCCATATCCGGCGGATCCGACAGAAGTTCGGCAGCGTCGGCGGCGATCCCATAGAAACCGTCCACGGCCTAGGCTACAAGCTGGCCTCGTGCAGCGCCTGACGGGAACGCACCATGCGTTGGAGACCACATCTCCGCTCTGTCTTCATCCTTGTGAATACGGTTATTCTTCTCCTTCCCCTGGGCGGCATCGCGATATTGGGGCTCTATGAGAACGAACTCGTCCGCCTCACCGAGACGGAACTCATTGCTCAGGGAGCAGTTGTATCGGCAGGATTTCGCGAAGAGCTGCTCCGCACCGCCAAGGAATCCGGTCAGTGCGGGCCTGATTCCGCCTGCCTGAAGAGTTACGGCGTGACGGCAAGTGACGCGCAGTACGGCGATTCCAACCCCCATGAGCCCTTGAACCCGACGATTCCGACACTAGAAGTGAACAAGGAGCGAATCAGGCCACCGGCTCCCGATGCCAAAGAACCGTCTCATCCGCCCGACATTCTCGCCGTGTCCGCTGCGGAAAGAATTCGACCTATGCTGGCAGCAGCAAGAAGAGTCACCTTGACGGCAGTCCGAGTAACGGATTTTAGAGGCACGATAGTGGCCTCTTCGGGAAGCGAGCTGGGGCTTTCGATCATGGCGAGAGAAGAGGTGCAGCGCGCTCTCACGGGTGAATACGCAAGTGTGTTGCGGGAGAGGGTACCCGAGGGACCGGCCCCCCCTTTGGAATCAATAAGCCGCCGGGCCCGAGTGAGAGTATTTGTCGCGATGCCCGTTCTTCACGAGGGGAGGGTTTTCGGTGCCGTCGTGCTTTCCCGGACGCCTCTGGACGTGCTCAAGGCTTTGTATCTCAATCGCCATTATCTTATCGGCGGAGGCGTCGCGCTCGTGGCGGTCATGGTGCTGGTTTCCCTTCTTACGTCCTTGTCCGTGAGCCGTCCCGTCAAGGCGCTGATCCGCCAGGCTGAGCAGGTGTCGGAAGGCCGCAAATCTGCAGCCGTACCGCTGGAAAGACCTGGGACCTACGAGGTGGATCGTCTATCCAGAGCCCTGGCGGACATGTCCGTCAGACTGGAACAAAGGGCCGACTACATACGAGCCTTTGCATCAAACGTCTCCCACGAGTTCAAGACCCCCTTGGCCTCAATGCGCGGAGCCGTGGAGCTTCTGAAGGACCACTTCGACGAAATGAACCCCTCTGAGCGGGATCGTTTCCTCGACATGCTCGAATCGGATGTGGACCGCCTTGCAAGGCTGGCTAAGCGGCTCATGGAGCTGGCAAAGGCAGATGTTGTCAGCCCTGGAGAAGAGGCCGCGGATGTCCGCCGTATTCTTGACGAAGTTGTGGAGCGCCACCGTGCCAATGGTCTGCTTGTCAGCGTTGATCTCGGTACGGATGTATTGCTGGCGGCGATGTCGGGAGAGACGTTGGATTCGGTGGTCTCCAATCTTCTGGACAACGCGGGACAGCACGGCGGCCCGGGTGTTCGAGTCAAGGTCGCGGCGCGAAAACTTGGGCCGGCCTCGGTCGAGATAATGGTCAGCGACAAAGGTCGAGGCATTTCACCAGCGGACGCGGAGAAAATCTTCGCTCCTTTCTTCACCACGGCCAGGACGTCCGGAGGCACCGGTCTCGGGCTTTCCATCGTGAGATCACTTCTGGCAGCGCACGGCGGTAGCATTTCCGTAGAGCCCGGCGAGCCCGGGACGATCTTTCGCGTGGCCATTCCTCTGGCGGGGGGCCATGAGGGCCGGACCGATCCGACGTCCGCAGCGCCCTTGTGAACCATCGGAAGATCTGATATGAACTCCAAACAAGAAAACCAAACAAGAAGACGTCATGCCCATATCGGGCACAACGGACAATGAGAATGCCGACTGCCGCGCCCCAAAGCTCCGGTTCTGCACGCGTCGCGCGAGCGGCGACCAGCGGAAGCCGCCGATATATTAGGAGTTTTTTGAAAGGGGGTCCGAGGGAAAGCTTTTTTGCAAAAAAGTTTTCCCCCGGAAACGATCTTATAGAAAGGACCTTGGCATGAGGCGCTTGGTGATTATTGCTCTTGTGGGGGTTTTGCTGGTGTGTGTGCCTGTGCTTTCCGAGGCACAAGTGAAGTACCAGTTGCCCGATGTGCGCAATCTCAAGCATCTGACCAGCAAGACCACCGATCGTGCTCCGGACATAGCCGGCAATGAGACCACCGTGGATTATTATTCGGCTCCCAACGGTCAGATTATATCCACATATTCGTACAGAGGCCGCTGTTATGCGTTCAGCACGCATTCCAACAACGACGTTCAGAACACTTACAGGATCTTTGTGGATCAAAAAGGTGACGGCCTGTTCCTCGAGATAAACCGATCCGCCCCCTGGCAGATCCCTCCTTGGATCAGATGATCGGATTGGCATCAGGCCGGAGCAGTCATGCACGAGATGGGAATTGTTCAGAGCATAATGGAGATCATAGAAGAACACGCGAGGGCCAACCAGGCCAACAAGATATTGTCGGTAAAGCTTGAATTCGGCGCCCTGACTGCCGTCATGCCCTCTGCAGTGACCTTTGCCTTCGAGGTCCTGTCGCAGGGCGGAATGGCCGAAGGCGCTCGGGTGGACATCGAGATTATCCCGGTCAAGGTTTTCTGTCTCGAATGCGGGACAGAGTCAGTGTTGGAGCAGTATCAACCGTTCTGCCCGGTTTGCTCGTCTCCTGCTGCGAGAATAATCCAAGGCCGGGATGAAATGCGTGTTGTCGAGCTTGAAATTGAATAACTAACTGACGGCAGAGCTCAATATTGGGCGGCTCTGCAAGAATCACCCACCGCAGCAATCCAGGGAGGAAGGTCATGAGACTTACGGGCAAACGAGCGGCAATCCTCGTGGAGGACCTGTATAACGAGTTCGAGGTCTGGATACCCTATTACAGGCTCAAGGAAGAGGGCGTAGCGGTAACGGTGGTGGGCTCCGGGACGTCAAACACGTATCATGGAAAGTACGGCATTCCCATCCATGTGGACAAGACCGCTTCAAAGGTCCGGGCCGACGACTTTGATGCCGTGGTCGTACCCGGGGGCTACGCCCCGGACAAGATGCGAATTCATCCCGAGATGGTAAATCTGGTGAGGGAGGCCTACAACAAAGGCAAAGTCATTGCAAGCATCTGCCACGGAGGATGGATGCTTGTCAGCGCGGGCATCCTCAAGGGAAAGAGGGCGACGTCGTACGTTGCCATCAAGGACGACATGATAAACGCCGGAGCGTTGTGGGAGGACTCTGAACTGGTCCGAGACGGGAACCTCATAACGTCTAGAAAACCCGACGATCTTCCAGCATTCTGCCGTACCATGATCGAGGCGATGGAAGGCCTCTGAAAAAGATACAAGAGTCTCGGCAACGAACCGAATTCTGTAGCTGGACGCACTGAAATGCCAACCCACCTCACGGTTCTGAGCGGCAACGCAGTTTTCCCCGACGGCGCTCGTCCGGTTAGGATTTCGATCCAGGCAGGAAAGGTGCTTGCCGTGGATGACGCACAAGCCGACGAGTCTTCGGGATCAGTGCTAATATTCCCAGGCTTTGCGGACATACACGTTCACGCGCGGGAATATCCGCGGCCGGCTTCCCCTGAACCTGACGCTCTGGCCAAATGGGAGGCTGCCTGCAGAAAAGAAACCTTCGCCACGGCGGGGAGAGCGGCCATCAACGGAGGCGTGACGCTTTTCGCAGCCATGCCCAATGATCCGGTCCCGCCGGATGATGAACAGTCCTATGCGCGCAAGAGAGCCATCGCGACGGGATCACCTTGCCCGGTGATTTTCTTCGCCGCAGTGACGCCCAATTCCGAGCCGTGGGCAGATCTTCCATACAAGGTTTATCTGGATGCTCAGCCCTCGGCGGTGTCCTTCACCTCGTGGAAGGATCTGGAAACAGCCCTGGCAAGGTATCGCGGCTGCCGGGTGTTCTTTCATGCGGAAGATCCGGATGTGCTTCGGGAAACAGCGGGGCCGGGGCCGCGTTGGTGTACTAGGCCTGCTCGCGCCGAGGTGTCTGCTGTCACCAAGATCTTGGATCTTACAAACAAGTTCGATCTCAGGACCCATATCTGTCACGTGTCCACGAGTGAAGGTTTGAACTTGACAACCTCTCACAATAGGCAAAGCGGCCGTAAGGTTACAACCGAGATCACTCCACATCATCTTTTTTTCAGTGTGGACAATGGCGGTCAGGTTTTGTGCGCCGGGGGTCAAGTGGCTGCGAGACAAGAGTTTCTGGGCTGCAATCCTCCCCTAAGATCCGAAGAAGACCGGCGCTTCCTGCTGGAAGCACTCAAGGCCGGACTTATTGACGCACTGGCATCCGATCACGCTCCACACACGCTGGAAGACAAGAGAAACGGAGCTCCTGGAATGCCACACCTGGATACCCTCGGCCTATTCGCGGGATGGCTTCTCAAGGAATGCAGGTTCTCCCCGGAGCGAATTGCGGAAATCCTGGCATCGGGTCCGGCTCAGATCATGAGTCGGGATCTGGACGTTCCGCAAGGAGCTATTGAGCCGGGGTATGCAGCTTCGTTCACCGTCCTTGACCTTGACCGTGAAACTGCTGTTCAAGGACAAGAACTCAATATAGCCCCGTTGGAGACGCGATGCCGATGGTCGCCTTTTTTGGGGATTGTTTTTCCTGCCGCGGTGAACACTACTATTATTCGAGGGATAGAGTACACACTTCCCCTCTCGCCAGACACATCAGCCTTAGGACCGCAATCTGCGGAGACAGTCAGGGGTGGCGCGACATGAGCTTCCAAGGAAGAGACATCATTTCCATGAACGACCTCACACGTGAGGAAATTGACGAGATACTCACGAAAGTGCAGGAGGTTCAGGCTCACCCGGAAAAGAAGACCCTGTGCAAAGACAAGGTTAGTGCAATGCTCTTTTTTGAGCCGTCAACCAGGACTCGAACCTCCTTCGAGGTGGCCATGCGGAACCTCGGAGGAGAAGTGGGCGGCTTCTACGACGCCAACATAACGTCGGCGGTCAAGGATGAATCCCTTTGGGACACCGTCAAGATGCACGACGGCTACGGTTTTGACGTGATAGTAATTCGCCACCCCCTGAAGGGAGCGGCCAGGCTCGCTGCCGAGGCTGCCCGAATCCCGGTGATCAATGCCGGTGACGGTCCCAACCAGCATCCCACACAAACCTTACTGGACCTCTATTCTATAAAAGAGACCCAGGGAACGCTCGACGGATTGACCGTGGCAATGGTGGGAGACCTGGCAAACGGAAGGACTGTCCATTCTCTGACCGAGGCTCTGCTGAAGTACGAGGGGTGCAGGCTGATCTTTATCTCTCCCAGGGACCTTGCCATGCCCAGGTTCCTGATTGACAAGTGCGAGAAGGCCGCTGACCGGCACAAGACAACCGTCCTTGAAGGCAGCCGCATCGAGGATTATACGGGCGAAGTTGACGTGCTCTACATGACCAGGATTCAAAAGGAGCGGCTGCTGGAAAGAACCGCGGCCGAGAAATTCAGGAGTATCTACAGACTCGAAGCGGCCATGCTCAAAGACGCTAAGCCCACAATGAAGGTCATGCATCCCCTTCCCCGCGTCACCGAGATTGCGCAGGATGTGGATTCCACACCGTACGCCTATTACTTCGAGCAGGCCAGAAACGGACTCTTGGTGCGCGAGACACTTCTTGCGCTGATCCTTGGAGCGATAAAATGAACCAGAGACCCATAACCATCGCGAAGATCGAGACAGGAATAGTCATTGATCATATTCCGGCGGGAAAAGCATATCTTATCGCCCAGGTCCTGGGCCTCAACGCGCTTGCCCGGCAGACCGGGGACATCATCGCTATAGGAATCAACTTCGAATCGCCATCCATGGGAAGAAAAGACATCATCAAGGTGGAAAACCTCAGCTTGAGCCGCGACATGCTTAATGTTGTGGCCCTGATAGCCCCCATGGCAACAATAACCAGGATCGCCGATGGAAAGGTTATAGAGAAGCATAAGGTGGAAGCACCCGCCAGAGTCCGGGACATTGTGGTGTGCCCTGATCGGTTCTGCATAACCAATCACGAAGAGGTGCCCGGCAAGTTCGAGGTGGTGGCAAGGGACCCTCTGACTCTGAAATGCGCGTACTGCGAGACGGAATTCTTCGGACCGCTGATAAAGTACAAGGAGAAGACCTGAGCGACCGCCAATCCTGAAAAATGAAACGCGCCTCTAATGCGAGGCGCGTCCGGACTTTCTTTGCAACAAAGATCGGAGGAAGACTCCATTGCAGAAGAGTCCTCCCCCAGGTTCTTCTTAGTACATTCCACCGCCGGGCATACCGCCGCCGGGCATCGGTGGGGTTTCTTTCTCTTTGGGCTTCTCGGCAACCATGACCTCGGTGGTCAGCATAAGGCTGGCAACGGAAGCAGCGTTCTGCAGGGCCAGTCGGGTGACCTTGGAGGGGTCAATGACGCCGTTCTCAATCAGGTCTTCGTAAATTTCCTTCTGGGCGTTGAAGCCGAAGGCGCCTTCCTTGGACTTGATCTTGTCAACGACTATGGAACCGTCATGGCCGGCGTTCACAGCTATCTGGCGGACCGGCTCCTCGAGGGCGCGCTTGACGATCCTTGCGCCCACTGCCTGGTCGCCTTCGAGCTTGAGGTTTTCAATGGCAGCTATACAGCGGAGATATGCCACGCCGCCGCCGGGGACGATGCCCTCTTCCACGGCCGCGCGGGTCGCGTTTAGAGCGTCCTCCACCCGTGCCTTCTTCTCTTTCATCTCGGTCTCGGTAGCAGCGCCCACATTGATGACCGCCACGCCGCCAACCAGCTTCGCCAGCCGCTCCTGCAGTTTTTCTCGGTCATAATCGGAAGTCGTTTCATCTATTTGTGTACGGATCTGGCGAACGCGACCCTCGATCTTGTCCTTGGCACCGGCGCCGTCAACTATGGTGGTGTTGTCCTTGTCAATCGTGACTCTCTTGGAGCGGCCCAGATCGTTAAGGCTTACGTTCTCAAGTTTCAGGCCCAGATCTTCGGAGATCGTCTGGCCGCCGGTCAGTATACCGATGTCTTCCAGCATGGCCTTTCTGCGATCGCCGAAGCCGGGGGCCTTCACTGCACAAGCTGTGAGCGTGCCCCTGAGCTTGTTGACCACCAGAGTCGCCAGAGCTTCGCCTTCCACATCCTCCGCGACTATCAGCAGCGGACGACCCATCTTGGCTACCTGCTCCAGAAGGGGCAGCATGTCGCGCATGTTGGAGATCTTCTTCTCGTGGATCAGGATGTAGGGCTCGTCAAGGACGACTTCCATGCGCTCGGGGTCGGTCACGAAATACGGGGAGAGATAACCGCGGTCGAACTGCATACCTTCCACCACGTCCAGGGAGGTCTCCATGGCCTTGGCTTCCTCGACCGTGATGACACCCTCTTTGCCGACCTTCTCCATTGCTTCTGCTATGATGTTGCCGATGGTCGAGTCGTTGTTGGCAGAGATCGTGCCGACCTGCGCTATTTCTTTCTTGTCTTTGGTGGGCTTGGAGAGTTCGCGAAGCTTGATAACCACTGCGTCCACCGCAGCGTCCAGTCCTCTTTTCAACTCCATGGGCGAGGAGCCCGCGGCCACCATCTTGATGCCTTCCCGGTAGATTGCCTGGGCCAGGACCGTCGCTGTGGTTGTGCCGTCACCGGCTACGTCGGAGGTCTTCGAAGCGACTTCCTTGAGCATCTGCGCACCCAGGTTCTCGAACTTGTCTTCCAGTTCAATCTCCTTGGCCACGGTGACGCCGTCCTTGGTCACGGTGGGGGAACCCCAGGATTTCTCCAGGATTGCGTTGCGACCTCTGGGGCCGAGTGTGGACTTCACCGCGTCCGCCAATATGTTTACGCCTCTAAGGATCTTGTCCCGGGCCTGTTGTTCGAACATAATTATTTTAGGAGCCATTTATTCCTTCCTCCTTGAATTGGGTCCTTTTTTTGATCGTTATGAGATTATCGGCCGGAGTACGTCAGGATTCGACGAGACCGAGCACATCGTCTTCTTTCATGATGAGGTATTCGTTCCCCTCGATCTTGACTTCGCTCCCCGAGTACTTACCGAAAAGAACCAGGTCGCCTGCCTTGACTTCCAGCGGGACGAGCTTGCCGTCTTCAGTGCGGCGTCCGTGGCCCACGGCAATGACTTTGCCTTGCTGGGGCTTTTCCTTGGCTGAGTCCGGGAGTATGATCCCCCCTTTGGTCACTTCCTCCGATTCCACCCTCTCGACGAGGATGCGATCGTAAAGAGGCCGAAATTTCATGGTGTTACCTCCGTTGATCATGTTGTATGGATGCGCGAAGCGCGTTGTTAGCACTCAACTATAGTGAGTGCCAACAGCTCGCGTCTTTGTCAACCCCTCAAATAAATTTTTCATCATGCCCCGCAATTTTTCATACGCGGGCCCCTGCCCTGGGCCTACTCGGGCTTGATTCCCGCCGAAATCGTCGCTAGTCTTGGGCATCATCGCTACGGGATATCATCATGCCTGGAACAATCACTTGTCCGAACTGCGGCCGGCAGATCCCCATGTATCGTAATCCGCTCCCCACGGCTGACGTAATAATCAGGGTGGGCAACGGGATAGTCCTCATAAAGAGGAAGAACCCGCCACATGGATGGGCCTTGCCCGGGGGGTTTATTGACTACGGCGAAAGTGCGGAGAGCGCTGCGGTGCGGGAGGCCCGAGAGGAGACTTGCCTGGAAATAGCAGATCTGAGTCTATTCGGGGTCTATTCGGATCCGGACCGCGATCCACGCCATCATACTATCACGGTGGTGTTCACCGCCCAGAGTGATGGTCTTCCGGTCGCAGCCGACGATGCGACGGAGATCGGGATCTTTACTCCTGACAGACTCCCTTCCCCCTTGGCCTTCGATCATGCCAAGATACTTCGGGAGTTCTTTTCCAGGGAACATGGCGGTGAGTGAGAGCAAGAACCCGGTTGATCTCAACGTCTCTGCGAACGATGAGAATGCCGTTACCCAGCTTCTGGAACTCTTGTTGTCCACCCCCGCCACCCTCCGGAGATAGCGGCGACCAGCGGAAGCCGCCGTAATGTTGGGAGTCTTTGGAAAGGGGGCCCCGGGGGAAGACTTTTCTGCAGAAAATTTTCCCCCGGGATCATTCTTTCTAAATGACCAAAGTTCCGTGGCGCTTGTTCCGAGCGGGTTGCAAGTCTTTCAAGACCGCGTTATCCTGTGACGCAGACGCTGCACGAGGTGCATCATATGATTGGTATTTCAAAACTTTATTGCGGTTCCGTAGAAGCATCGGACCCTCTCCGTTACGGGAGGCACTCCAAGGACCTGCCGTCGCATCTGCTCCAGTTTTCCAAGGACAAGAAACCCGTGGTCGTGTGGAACGTCACCCGCCGGTGCAACCTGAAATGCGTTCACTGTTACTCACGATCGGAAGATCGGAACTACCGCGGGGAACTTTCCCACGACGAAGGTAAGGTCCTCCTCGACGACCTCGCCCAATTCGGTTCGCCAGTGGTTCTTTTCTCCGGCGGCGAGCCTCTCATCAGGCCCGACATATTGGAGCTTGTACGTTATGCCGCTCAGAAGGGGCTTAGGGCGGTGATTTCGACCAACGGCACTCTCATTAGCCTTGATATTGCCCACAAGCTCAAGGAGATAGGCCTTTCTTACGTAGGCATCAGTCTGGACGGGCTGCAGGATGTTCACGACGCGTTTCGAGGCGTGACGGGAGCATTCTCCAGGGCCATGAAGGCCATTGACAACTGCCGGGAAGTCGGACTCAAGGTAGGGCTGCGCTTCACCATAAACCGGCGCAACTACAAGGATATCCCCGGCGTCCTGGATCTCGTGGACGAGCGCCGCATTCCCAGAATCTGCTTCTACCACCTTGTCTACGCCGGCCGCGGCTCCGACCTTGTCAACGAGGATCTCGACCACGTCCGTACGAGAGAAGTGGTTGACCTTATTATGGACAGGACCCGTAAGCTCCACGAAGGTGGGCTTCCCGTGGAAGTGCTCACCGTTGACAATCATGCCGACGGACCTTACGTTTACCTGCGCCTGCTCCGGGAAGACCCCAAACGCGCAGCAGAGGTTCTTGAACTGCTTCAGATGAACGAAGGGAACAACTCGGGCCGCGGGATCGGATGCGTTTCCTGGGACGGCTCAGTCCATGCGGATCAGTTTTGGCGGCACCACAGCTTCGGTAATGTCCGCGAGAAGCCTTTCAGTGAGATCTGGACCGATGAATCGGACGAATTCCTTATGAAGCTCAAGGAGAAGAAGAAACATGTCAAGGGCCGTTGCGCCGAGTGCCGGTGGCTGGACATCTGTGGCGGAAACTTCCGGGTCAGGGCTGAAGCGGTCCACGGAGACGTCTGGGCACCGGACCCTGCCTGCTACCTAACTGATGAAGAGATCGGAGTTTCTTGACGTGGATCGAAGGGGCTGTGATGGCTATCAAGATCTCTCTGCCCGCTGGGGTACAACGGGCAATGAAAATGCCGATTGCACGTACATTTCTCGACCGATGCGGTTCACTTCGTTCACCACATCCTACCTGAACTGCAGATGAGCGGCGACCAGCGGAAGCCGCTGACATGTTGGGAGTCTTTTGAAAAGGGGTCCGGGGGAAAACTTTTCTGCAGAAAAGTTGTCCCCCGGAAGCATTTCCACATTGCTTATTTCGGGGCTGGGTGATGTTAATAGGTGGTCAACTCAGGGCTGTCGAGGATGTTGGTTTCCTGAAAAGTCTTTGCCTGGATTTGGGCGAATTCTCTTTTCGCAACAGCAAAAGCCGGGAATACTGGATTGAATCGGGAATTTCCAGCGGCCCGGCGCTCGGACTGCTGCTCAGAGCGCACGGACCGGAGGAAGGGCCTCCCAACGATCCGGCGAATCTCTGGGACAGATATTTACCGGAGCTGATGGCAAGTGTGGACGCGTGCATTCCTCTTGCCATTGACTTTATCACCGTGCATCTCTGGGTGGACCCGAGGTTCGTAAGGCAGGAGGTCATTCAGGAAAAGATCCGGGCCCTGGCAGGTCTGGTCGCGTACGCGAAGGATCGGGGAGTAAAAATAGCCTTGGAAAACCTCTCGGAAAAGGCTTCAGACTTCGAACCCGTCGTCCGTGAGATCCCTGATCTTGCCATTACTCTGGATGTGGGCCACGGCCAGCTTCTGGCGGACAAGAACACCTCCTATGACATAATTGCCGGGCTCTTTCACTTTGTTCAGCACGTTCATCTGCACGACAACCGTGGCGGCAACGGGGTCCGGGACGACCTGCATCTGCCCGTCGGTGACGGAGTAGTGGATTTCCAGGGTATTCTGGAGACCTTAGTGGCTAAAGGCTATGACGGGACCTTCACTCTGGAACTGAAGAAGGAGGAACTACCCGCCTCTGTGGAAAAAGTAAGATCCCTCCTCCGCGATATCGAGAGGCGCAGGCGCGACTGACAACCAGGGCGTCCAGGAGGATCCTTCCGCGTTTCCGGCCGGGAATAATGGAATCTGACCACAAGACTGTTGACGTTGCCATCCCGATCCCTTTGGAGGGACCATTCACCTACCGCGTGCCCGATACTCTGGTGGGCCGAGTCCAGTGGGGGCGCAGAGCCCTCGTGCCGTTCAGGAACAAGATACGCGCGGGCTTCATAGTTGGGTTGGGCAGTTCGAAAATTCCGGCCGGCGAGCTAAGAGACGTCCACGACATACCTGAAGAAGATCCTTACCTGACGCAGTCCCTTTGGTCCTTCATACGCTGGGTGGCGGGCTATTACATGTTGCCGGCAGGCCTGGTTCTGAGGACCGCACTGCCGCCCGGCTCAGACAGGCGCTCTAAGACCTGGGCCATCGTAACACCGGAAGGCAGGCGCCGGCTGGGCGGCACTGATCGTAGGGACGCCCTAGGCCTCCCTGCAAAGATGCTTCGCACTGGTGTGGCCCCGGCAATAGAGGTCAGCGAAAGCATTGGAGCTGATAGACTTCAGGAAGCCCTTGATCGCGGCTGGATCAGATTGGAGGAGCGAATCGCCCGGCCCAGGATAAGGCTTTGGAGAAAGACAATTCCCGAACTCCTCTACCCGGCGGGCACGCCGTCACACCCGGGGGAAATCCCTCCTGAACCGACCCCCCATCAGGCCGCCGCAGTCGAAACGCTCCGGGAAGCCGTAAGATCAGGGGAGTTCCGGCCCTTTCTGCTGTATGGGGTCACGGGTTCCGGCAAGACCGAGGTTTACCTCAGAACCATCCAGGAGGCCCTCGAACAGGGAAGGCGAGCTCTTGTTCTTGTTCCCGAGATCGCTCTCACGCCTCAGTGGGCCAGGCGATTTTTGAGACGCCTGGGCGGAGGATTGGCCCTCTTTCACAGCGGATTGACCCGAGCACAACGGCTGGACGAATGGCGGCGGATCCAAAGCGGCCAAGTCAAGGTAGTCATCGCGGCGCGTTCGGGGATATTCGTACCGATGGACGACCTCGGGCTGATCGTTGTGGACGAGGAACACGACCCCTCGTACAAACAGGAGGACAGTTGTCCGTACAACGCCCGCGACATGGCCCTGACCAGGGGAAAACTGCAGAACGCCTGCGTAATCCTGGGGAGCGCGACACCTTCTTTCGAGACCTTTGTCAACGCGAAACGTGGAAGGATGGTGCGTCTGGTTCTCCCGTCCAGGTATCACGGCGGCGCGCTGCCCTCAGTACGCCTTGTGGATCTCAAGGAATCCAAGGCGAAGGCCATGAAGTCCGCGTTTCTTACTCCTCCTCTCCTGAAGGCCGTAGGGGAGGCTATCCAGCGCCGGGAGCAGGTGGTCCTCTTTCTCAACAGAAGGGGCTTTGACACCTTTGCCCAGTGCCGTTCCTGCGGCCACGTGTTCAAGTGCCCCAATTGCGATATAAGCCTGACTCATCACAAGGCCGCACGGGATCTTCGATGCCATCTTTGCGGATTCTCAAGATCCGCTCCGCCGCTCTGCCCGCAATGCTCGGGGGCCAAGCTCTTTTTCGGAGGAGTAGGCACCCAGAAGGTTGAAGAGGAGCTGGAAGCGATCTTTCCTGAAGCTCGAATAGAAAGACTCGATCGGGATTCCACACGCAAGCGCCAGTATCTTGAGGGTATTCTGAACCGGTTCCGAAAAAAGGAGATAGACATACTCACCGGAACCCAGATGATAGTCAAAGGTCATGATTTCCCCGGTATTACACTGGTAGGAGTGCTTTGCGGGGACCTGTCCCTTCATTTTCCCGATTTCCGGGCTGCGGAGAGGACGTTTCAAATGCTGGCCCAGGTTGCGGGAAGAACCGGCCGGGAGTCTGCATCGGGGCTCGTCCTTTTACAGACCTTTGATCCGGAGCACGACGCGATACGATACGCGGCTTCCCACGCGTACGAGGCTTTTTTCGAGAAAGAGTCCGCCCTCAGACGGGAGCTTCTTTATCCTCCCTTCGGCAATCTGATACTGGTGAGGATCGAGGGCAACATCGAGAAACGGGTCGAATCGAAAGCATTGGCCATCGGCCGCGCTGCCAGGAGCATCAAGGGGAATTCCCGGGAAGTGTTGATTCTTGGCCCCGCGCCCTCCCCTCGCAAGAAAGCCGCGGGGAAATTCCGTTGGCAGGTTCTCTTCAAAGCCGCTGCCCGCGAACCGGTTCGCAATCTCGTCAAATCTCTTATGGAAAACGGCGAACTGAAAACCAAAGGACTCAAGATTGTCGTGGACGTGGACCCAATAGACCTGATGTGAGCCGGCATCATTTTCGTACGAACCGGACGATTCTGCTCTGATAAGAGTTTTCTTTCTGCCGGAAAATTAGTACATTATATGAGGGCTTGAGTAATACGGAGGAAACATGAAGAAGGCCGTTGTTATAATTGTGACCACCATTGTCCTATTTCTAGTGGGCGGACTGATAATTGCCTGGTCCGTATATCAAAAGGAAGACACCGTCAAGCATGTGGCCCATATAAAGGATATCACGGACGATAACTTCGAGACCGAGGTAGTGGAAGCCTCCAAGAAGCATCCCGTCCTGGTGGATTTCTACGCGGACTGGTGCTTCCCCTGCAAGATGCTGGACCCCATCCTTGAACAGGTGGCAAAGGATCTCGACGGCAAGGCCATCGTCGGCCGGATTAATACCGACAAGCACCTCCTGGGCAGACGATTCGGGATCAACCGCATTCCCGCCATCTTCGTAATCAAGGACGGAGAAATAAAGAATTCCTTTTACGGCGTGGTTCCAAGGGAGACCATAATGAAGGCCCTCACGGAATACGGTTCCTGAGGAATCCACGAGCAATGCCGTTAAGTCTCTCAGATCTGAAGATCCTCATCCGCGGTGCCGGAGAAATGGCCACAGGCACCGCGTGCCGGCTTCATCGCGCTGGTTTTCGCAAGCTCGTCATGACGGAGATCGGTAATCCGCTGGCTGTCCGGCGCCTGGTGAGCTTTTGCGAAGCTGTTTACCAAGGCCGCTGGTCCGTCGAGGACTTCAGGGCTGCAAGGATTGAAACACCCGAAGAAGCCGAAACGTTGTGGCAACAGGGGCTGATTCCCGTTCTGGTGGACCCCGAGAACCGCTTCAGACCGGCTATTGACCCTGACGTGGTGGTAGACGGAATACTCGCCAAGAAGAACCTGGGGACC
>Ga0172371_10005915_pt1 | contig 17983 bp, 14 predicted proteins | sample Lak12m_FD_114543 | JGI IMG/M metagenome (GOLD analysis project Ga0172371, IMG submission 114543) | Freshwater microbial communities from Kabuno Bay, South-Kivu, Congo - kab_022012_12m | ecosystem: Environmental > Aquatic > Freshwater > Lake | place: Democratic Republic of the Congo: South-Kivu...
AAGCCGAGGGTCAGGATATTGACCTTGAACAATTCCAAATCAATGATAACCGGGATTTGAATGAGATAATGGAAGAGCTGATTGACCACAAATATATTCCGTCATTTTGTACGGCATGTTACAGGCTCGGGCGTACAGGAGAACATTTTATGGAATTCTCAGTTCCGGGTTTTATAAAACGGTTTTGCCAACCTAATGCATTGCTTACCATGGTTGAATATCTGGAAGATTACGCGCCCCCGGGTACAAAGGAAAAAGGCAATGAACTTCTCGAAGAAAAGTTAAAGGAGATAGAAGAGAATCCATTTAAAGAAACGTTGATCGAAAAGATCAGAATGGTACGGGAAGGGAAACGCGATCTTTATTTTTAATTTTATAATTTTTATCCTATGAGTGAATTCCGGATTCTTGGTCTGCTTATTACCGATCGCATTAAAGAGGCTGGTTATACCCAAAAAACTCTATCCCGTTATGCTCATGTAATAAAATCACGATTGGGATCTCATGAAGTCACAGAGGATGTTTGCAGCCGGGTTGGGATAATTATTCTCCATCTTGCAGGTAACCCTGATGAATGCGATAAACTTGAAGCCGAGTTAAACAAGATCGGTGGCCTGGAAATTCAACGGATGATATTTAATTATTAATTGCAATAGATGGAAGGGCGGTCAAAGAAGGATCTGAATAAGGAATTTTACCAGTATTATCTGGAATCTTCCCTTCAAAGCATGCGCTATGGGCTGATTTTTACTACTATTTTATTCCTTGTTTTTGCCATTATAAGTTCACTCCTTTTTCCTGATAATGTCGAGAGGGAATATTACCTGCGTTTTGGGATTGCCGTCCCATTTCTTCTCTTTTCTATCGCTGTAATGTATATCAAACCTTTAAAAAAACACCTGAACCTGATATACATCATTGTTAACGTTTTATTATGTATCTCAATTTTTATGATTGGCGTTACTTCGAAACCGACTCAGAAAGGATACGAATTTTATTATGCCTGGGTCATGCTGACCATTATCGGATTTTTCATTTTCTATCGTCTTTCATTCAGTGCATTGATTCTGATAGGCAGCTTACAGTTATTTGCATATATCCTTGCGACTTTTATGAATGGTACTTTCCATACAAGTCGCGTGCTATATGTAAATAATCTATTCTTTATCATCTCCATGTCCTCCCTTGGTTTTTTCCTTACTTACCTCATACAAAGCCTGAACCGGAAGAATTTCATACATCAGAAGGCATTGTCGGAAAACAATAAAAAGCTTTTATCTGAAATCAAGGAAAGAAGGCGTGCCGAAGAAGATCATCACAGGGTAGCAAGGCAGTATGAGGACACACTTGATTCGATCCCGGATTGGATATATGTTGTGGACGAGGATAAAAGATTTGTCATCCTCAATACCGCCTTGAAAGAAGAGCACGTCCGGCAGGGATTTTGGGTTGATTGCCGTGAAAAAAAAATCACCAATATATATCCCCTGATATCCGATAAAACAATTTCTTACATTGACAAGGTCTTTACATCAGGGACAATCCTTATCTCTGAGCAAAATTTTCCCCTTAAAGATAAAACCATATACGCAGAAACGCGAATGGTACCCATTTTCAAGGATCGTAAAGTCGTACAGGTTATAACAATCATACGCGACCGTTCTAAAGAAAAAGAGGTTGAAGAACTTAAAGTGAGAAATACGGAACAGAAGGAAGTTATGTTGCGCGAAATCCACCACCGGGTGAAGAACAATCTTGCAATTGTAATAAGTCTTTTGAACCTGCAGATACAGAAACACCCTGATCCGGAGCTTCAAAGGATCATGAAAGATATTGAACTGAGGATCCGTTCTATGGCGTTGATCCATGAACATCTGTACCTTTCGGATAATCTGGATAAAATTCCATTGGCGAACTATCTTAACGATCTTGCTATGATTATCCTAAGTACCTTCACCGGTAAGAATGTTCAACTTCAATGTCATTTGGATCCAATCGATGTTACCATCGAAACTGCCCTCCCCTTGGGACTTATAACAAATGAATTGTTGACAAATGCATTCAAATATGCTTTTCCCGACAATGGACACGGTATAATAAAAATCATTTTAAAAAAAATTGAAGAGAATCATTATGTTCTGACCGTAAAAGATAACGGTATAGGACTTCAGGATGATTTTAACCTTCAGAATCAGAATACCCTGGGAATGTTCATCGTCAGGATCCTCGTTGAACAGTTGGACGGATCAATCCAATTATCCAATGATGACGGGGCATCCTTTTCGATAATGTTTAAGAATCATGTCATTGTTAACCATAAAATTCCTATAAAATTTTAGTATGCAAGATATCTGGATTTTAGGGGTATATATCCCGGACAGGTCCCAGAAGATAGAGGAGGTTCAAAACCTCCTCACGAAGTTTGGATGTACTATAAAAACCCGTCTAGGTCTTCATGAACTAAATGATGATATATGCTCTAAAGGCGGAATAATTTTGCTTGAACTGACCGGGGAAGTAAATGAATTCAGAAAACTTGAAAAGGAGCTGTTGAATATTGAGGGTCTGACTGTTAAAAAAATGATCTTTAAACAAGGGTGATCCTTGTTCCCCCATTGTCAATTCCCAGCATTGTAGTTTTTGTGATGATGGTATCTTTCCCTGAATTCTCGACAAAGTAAATTGCCGCCCTGATTTTAGGACCCATGCTACCTTCAGGAAATTGTCCTTCCGCAAGATATCTCTTTGCTTCAGCAATTGTCATCCTGTCGAGTGATTTTTCCTGGGGTGTATTAAAATTAATACATACTTTAGGAATGTCAGTAAGAATAAAGAATTTATCTGCATTGATCTGACTCGCCAGCAAGGCAGAAGCAACATCCTTATCAATTACAGCATCGATTCCCTGCAATTTATTCGGTTTAACATAAAAAACCGGGATCCCACCACCGCCAACTGCAATGACTATCTGACCTCCGCGTGCAATCTTTTCAATGGTTTTTTTATTAATGATCACCAAAGGTTTCGGGGATGCTACAACTTTACGCCATCCCCTGCCACGCGGGTCTTCAGCATAAACCGAACCTGTTTCTTTTATAAGAGTGTTAGCTTCCTCCCCGGTATAAAAAGGTCCTACCGGTTTGGTCGGGTCCAGAAAAGCAGGATCATCCTTGTTAACCAGAACCTGTGTGGCAATAGTAATGATATCGCTTTCCATGTCGTGCAACTCAAGCACATTTCTCAGTTGCTGCTCAATAAGGTAGCCAATAAATCCCTGACTGTAAGCAACGCAGATATCCAGCGGCATCTCAGGAACTCCATACATCTTATGCCCGGCCGCATTTGCCAGCATAATATTTCCGACCTGAGGTCCATTTCCATGGGTAATGACAATATTATAGTCCCTCTTAAGTAGTTTTACAAGAGATTCGGCCGTCGCATAAGCATTTCCTTCCTGATCATCAATGGTTCCTTTTTGATCGCCCCGAAGTAAGGCATTTCCACCAAGTGCAACAACGGCAAGTTTTTTCATAAGTTGAATTTATGGAAAGCAAAAATAGCAATATTTTCCTTTCTTTCTTACCTTCGTCACCGCTATGAAAGACCAACGTAAGGCATTCCTATTCGCTATAACAGCCGTTTTTTTCTGGTCGACCATTGGGACTGTATTCAAACTTACTCTCAACTACATGGATCCTCTTAATCTGCTTCTATATGGATCTTTTGTAGCATGTATAATACTATTCCTGATACTCGTGATCCAGGGTAAATGGCGCCTTTTACATAAAATGACATTCAATGAATTGCTCTTCTCTGCTTTCCTCGGACTTCTCAATCCTTACCTTTACTATATTGTATTATTAAAAGCCTATGACCTTCTCCCGGCTCAGGAAGCGGGAACCCTTAATTATATCTGGCCACTTGTACTGGTTCTGCTGTCGATTCCGATTTTAAAACAAACGATAAGCGCCTGGAGTGTGGTTGCAATTTTAATCAGCTTTTCCGGTATTATTTTAATTTCAACTCATGGCGATCTGTTCAGTTTGAAATTCTCAAATCCTTTTGGCGTTGTTCTGGCAATAGGCAGTGCAGTGTTTTGGGCATTCTACTGGATTTTCAATGTAAAGGATCAGCGCGAAGCAGTCATAAAACTTTTCATCAGCTTTTGCTTTGGCTTTTTATACACACTCATAACGTTGGTTTTTACACAAGGATTTTCATACCCACATTTGGAAGGACTTGGCGGTGCGATCTATATCGGAATCTTCGAGATGGGAATTACATTTTTTATATGGCTAAACGCGTTAAAATATTCCCTGACTACCGCTAAAGTTTCCAATCTGATTTACATTTCTCCTTTTATTTCACTGATCATCATACATTTTGTAATTGGTGAAGTTATTTTATTTTCCACGATTTTTGGACTTGTCCTGATCGTTGGTGGGATTATAATGCAACAGTATCTTAAGACCTAAGTTCATATCTTTGTAAGATGAATACCGGAACAATTGCTTTTCATAATTTCGGATGCAAGGTAAATTTTACCGAAACTTCTTCCCTTTCCAGACAATTCAAAGAAAAAGGATGGACTCTGCTAAATTTTCATGAGAAAGCAGATGTCTATGTAATAAGTTCATGCGTCGTGACCAGGATTGCTGAGAAAAAATGCAGGTCTGCAATCCGTCACGCACACAAGTTGAATCCCGGGGCAAAAATAGCTGTGATCGGTTGCTTTCCCGAATTAAAACCAGGGGAATTAGAGGCTATGGATGGAGTACAGCTGGTATTGGGTCATTCCGACAAATTCCGTCTTTTTCAAGAATTGGAGAAACTTGGTGCTAAAGACTATCAAAAAGATGTTGTGATAATAGAGAAACTAAAAAACGATTACTTTATTCCCTCCTTTTCCTATGGCGACCGCACCCGTTCCTTTTTAAAGATCCAGGATGGATGTGATTATTTTTGTTCATATTGTATTATTCCGCTTGCCAGAGGTATGAGTCGCAGCGATACTATTGCCCATGTATTGGACACGGTAGAAATCATTGCAAAGAGCGGAGTCAAAGAAATAGTCCTGACCGGAGTCAATATCGGCGATTTCGGAAAACACAACGGTGAAACTTTGCAGAACCTTCTTCAGAAACTCGATAATTTAAATGCAATCCCACGGATCCGGATATCTTCAATTGAACCTGATCTTCTGACAGATGAAATTGTTGACCTTGTGGCAAATTCAAAAATTTTCCTGCCTCATTTTCATATACCGCTTCAATCAGGGTCAAATAAGATTCTTAAAGCCATGCACCGGAGATATGAAAGGGAGATATATCAGGGCAGGGTCGAGAAAATCCGTTCCCGTCTTCCATTTGCTTGTATAGCGGCCGATGTTATTGTCGGTTTTCCAGGGGAAACTCAAACAGATTTCCTTGACACCTATCTCTTTCTGGAGACTTTGCCCATTTCTTACATGCACGTTTTCACTTACTCTAAAAGAGAAAACACCCTTGCATCAAAAAATCCAAACCAGGTACCCGATACCACTATTAAGGAAAGAAGTAACCTATTACATTATCTTTCCAAGGAAAAAAAGAGTTCTTTTTATCAACAAAACCTGGGAAGATCAGCACATGTTTTATGGGAATCAAATGATGTAACCGGATTGATACATGGATATACAGAAAACTACATTAAAACCAAGACCCTGTTAAAGCCTGAATGGATAAATCAGATTATGGAAATCCGTCTCGATCAACTTGATGATGATGGATCTTATCTTATAAAATAAAATCTCTATGTTCCCACGCATCAGCGATCTTTTTAATTACCTCTTTGGTTTAAATCTCAATATTCCAATTCAAAGCTACGGTTTGATGATGGCTCTGGCATTTTTAGCCGGAGCAATCGTTTTGTACTTTGAGTTAAAAAGAAAGGAAAATGCGGGTCAGATACTGGTTCAACAAAAAAAGATCTTAAAGGGCGCTCCGGCAAGTGTTTCCGAATTGGGTTTCTCGTTACTTTTAGGGTTTCTTATCGGATGGAAACTTATAGGGCTGATAATTGATTACTCAAGTTTCAGTTCGGATCCGCAGACCTTTATCCTTTCCGGGAAAGGGAGTTTTATAAGTGGATTAGTCCTTGCAGCCGGATTAGGGTATTTAACCTATTATCAGAAAAAAAAGAAACAATTATATCCACCTGTTTCAGAGGAGATCACTGTTCATCCATATCAACTAACCGGAAACATAGTTCTTATCGCGGCAATTTTCGGAATCACCGGTTCGAAAATTTTCGACTTGTTCGAAAATATTGATGCTCTTATCAGTGACCCCATTGGCAGTATTTTTTCTTTCAGCGGACTTACATTTTACGGTGGATTGATCATTGCAGCTTGTGCAGTAATATATTATTGCCACAGGAATAAAATCACTTTTCCACAAATTACCGATTCCATTGCTCCTTCTCTGATACTGGCATACGGAATAGGGCGAATCGGTTGTCAGCTTGCCGGGGACGGGTGCTGGGGTATCGTCAATAACAATCCAAGACCCTTTTGGCTTGGATTCTTACCTGATTGGATCTGGAGTTTCCAATATCCACATAATGTTATTGACGAAGGTATCAGAATACAATCCTGTAGCGGAGATCATTGCTTCATACTTGCGAACCCTGTTTTTCCCACGCCGCTTTATGAGACAATGCTATGTTTTATAATTTTCCTAATCCTGTGGATGATCAGGAAACACTTGTCAATCCCCGGATATCTCTTCTCTATTTATCTTATCCTTAATGGCATTGAACGGTTTTTTATAGAAAAAATCCGCATTAATACTGTACATGAAATTGCCGGGGTTAAGCTGACTCAAGCCGAAATTATTGCAGTTGTGCTTATTCTTCTTGGGTGTCTTGGTTTCTATTATTTCAAGAAAACCAATCCCCAAAAACCGGCTCAAACGATCTCACCAGGAAAACAATAATCTACTGATGATGGATCTCGAAAAACTGACAAATCAGGTTTGCTCTCTGGTCATGGAAACCGGTGATTTTATTCACCTGGAAATGAAACATTTAAAAGTTGAAGATATTGAGACAAAGAGCCTTCATAATTTGGTTACTTATGTCGATAAATCATCTGAAGAGCTACTTATAAAGCGGCTTTCCAAATTATTACCAGGTGCAGGCTTTATAGCAGAGGAGAATGACGGTCTTCTCTCCGGGGAATATACCTGGGTAATCGATCCACTGGATGGAACGACTAATTTTGTTCACGGAGTTCCAATTTACTCTATAAGTATCGGCCTTCTTCATGGCGATGATGTGTTGCTTGGAGTTATATATGAAATAAACCAAAAAGAGTGCTTCTATACATGGGAATCGGCTCCCTCATACCTGAATCAGAACCTTATAAAAGTGTCATCCACGACAAAATTGACAGACTGCCTTCTTGCTACCGGATTTCCTTATTTTGATTATGGACGACTGGATGAATATTTGATTCTTTTCAGATACCTGATGCAACACAGCCGGGGGATCCGTCGTCTCGGATCTGCTGCCGCCGACTTAGCATATGTTGCCTGTGGACGGTTTGATGGCTTTTATGAATACGGGCTAAGTCCCTGGGATGTTTGCGCGGGTGCGCTATTGGTGAAAAATGCCGGTGGAAAAGTCAGTGATTTCAGGGGAGATAAAAATTATCTTTTTGGAAAAGAGATGATTGCAACAAATTTGTTAATTTATGGTGAACTATTAAAACTCTTTGATTCCTGGAAACCGACTGTTATCTGATCCGATGAAAAACCCTATTCTTCTGATTATCCTGGCGCTTTACCAACTTACTTTATTGGGACAAACCGTTAAAAAGAGTGTTACAGCAATACCAGTTTCATCTATCATAAAAATTGACGGAATTCTTAATGAATCTGCCTGGCAAACCGGTTCTCCAGCCGTCGATTTTATCCAGAGAATTCCTTTCAATGGAAAACCCGCGACCTTCATGACCGAAGTTAAATTTTTATACGATAATACCGGATTGTATATTGGGGCCATAATGCACGATCCTAATCCTGACAGCATTCCCATGCAACTGGGTCTGCGGGATTCGGAAGATCTGAATGCGGATTATTTGCTGATCATGCTCAGTCCTTTTAACGACGGACTTAATGCTTTTTGTTTCCAGGTTTGGATTTCAGATGTGCAGTCTGATTTCAAAATTCCCGGAAACGACGGATTAGGAGGAGAAGATCTAAACTGGGATGCAGTGTGGCAAAGCAAAGCGAAGAAAGACAGCGCAGGGTGGATCGCTGAAATAAAGATTCCCTATTCCGCTTTACGTTTTCCTGACAAATCCATCCAGGAATGGGGTATCAACTGCCAGCGTGAAATCCGCCGTTACCGTGAAGTAAGCACCTGGAACTTTGTGGATTCAAAAGTACAGGGTTATGTCAACCAGGGTGGCTTACTTGAAGGTATAACAGGAATAAAGCCTCCTCTCCGGTTGTCATTTATGCCATATGTTTCAGGGTATCTTGAAAAAAATCCGGAGAATCCCCAATGGCAGTTTTCATACAATTATGGCGCTGATCTGAAATACGGAATAAATGACAGTTTTACTTTGGATATGACCCTGATCCCGGATTTTGGGCAAGTACCATCGGATGATAAAATATATAACTTCTCACCGTTTGAAATCCGCTATGACGAACGGCGCCAATTTTTTACTGAGGGTACGGAACTGTTTAATAAGGGAGGCATCTTCTATTCAAGAAGGATTGGTGATCAGCCGAAAGGTTATAATAATGTTAACGCTGAGATAGATTCGACGGAAAAGATCATAGAAAATCCGATGCAGACCAAACTGATAAATGCAACTAAAATTTCAGGCAGGACGAATAAAGGGCTCGGAATTGGATTTTTTAATGCCATATCGGCTAATACCTGGGCAAAAGTCGAGGATACAATAACCGGGGAGTCCAGGAAAATCCTTACGCAGGGATTCACAAATTACAATATGATCGTCCTTGATCAGAACCTGAAAAATAATTCTTACTTCGATATCCTGAATACGAATTATTTTATGCCCACAGAGGGATATACTGCCAATGTAACCGGCACAGATTTCAAATTTGCCGACAAGAAATATACTTACGCCCTGACCGGCAGTGGATTTATAAGTCAAAAATATTACAGTCATGCAAATCCGGAATTCGGATACATGTATGTGCTCGGATTTGGAAAGATCTCGGGTAATTTCAAATTTAACTATACCCAGACCCTTCAAACTGATACGTACGATCCTAATGATATGGGTTTTAACCTGGTAAACAACCATTTCAACAATAATCTCTCCTTTAACTATGACATTTATGAACCATTCGGAAAATTCCTGAACTGGTTCAACGGGTTATATCTTTCATACAATTGCCTTTATCAGGATTTCAAATACACTTCCTTAAACATCCACGCCGAGAGTAACACTACCACGATCAAATATCTGACAATTGGCACGTCCATAAATGTCAATCCCATTCCATCAAATGATTATTACGAACCCCGTGTTGACGGTTGGATGTATATTTCACCGGCAAGCGCTGATTTTACTTTCTGGCTCTCTCCTGATTACCGGAAAAAATTTGTTGTCGATGCTGCTATAACCGGATTACTTTCGGCAAAGTACCGTTCATCCGGAATCGCTATTTCTTTTGAACCACGGTATCGTATTACGGATAATATATTTATGATATACCACTTGAGTTATCAGAAGTTGTGGAATAATATTGGATATGTAATGGATTCTGTCAGCGCCGATAATAGCGTCGTTATTCTTTTTGGTCGACGCGACCCTCAAACAATTACAAATGTCCTCGAATCAAATTTTATGATCACCAGTAAAATGAGCTTTAATGTCAGAATACGGCATTATTGGGTTTCAGCGCCATATTTTTCCTTTTACCAGCTTCTTCCCGATGGAAACTTGAATCCTGTAGATTACAATCAAAACCAGAATATTAATTTTAACCAGTTCAACATTGATCTTAGTTATATCTGGAATTTTGCTCCCGGCAGCCAGCTATCTTTTGTCTGGAAAAATGCTATTACCACCTTTGATAATGATATTGTCCCTAATTTTTTTAATGATCTCGGGAACACGCTGACTTCTCCGGCCAGCAACAGTTTTTCCATCCGGGTTCTTTATTATCTTGATGCTCTTTATTTTAAAAAGAAAAAAGTAATTACGGGATGAAGAAGACGCTCCTATAATCGAATATACCTTATGACTAATTGATCTACCGAACCAGGAATGGCTTGACAACAATTCCGGAATTTGTTTGTATCCTGAGAAAATACAAACCCTTTGAAAGAGCGGAGAGATTAATCTGTTTGTTTAATGAGTGGTCAACCCGTTGAATGAGTTCTGAATATAAAACTTCATCAAGTACATTTACAATAAAAATATTTATATCATGACCCTTCGCTCCTGAGATTTCAAAAGTCAGCTTTTCGTGGGCAGGATTAGAATGTAATCTGACAACCAATACATTTCCGGAAATTTCGGTTATTCCTGCACATGTATCAATTATTACATTCCGGGTACTTGTTACTGCCAGACATGGTACAACAGGGTACACCATTAGTTTGAGGAAGAGTGTATCTGATAATCGATCATTGATTCCAAGTTGATAAATGGTATTCAGTGCATCGGGTTGCAGGAATGTACCATCGCCGGAGGTAAACCACCTTACTGAATTATTGTTTGATGCTGTTCCGGAAAGTGGCAATTCAGAAATATACCTGCAGACAGCCGTATCGTTTCCGGCAAAGACTGACGGAGGTGGAATTACAGATACCAGCACCGAATCCGTTTTTACCTGTGAACCCGATAAGACCTCTACAATGCAGGTAGTGGACATAGCCGGTAATATCAAAGGATTTCTTTGATCTGAAGTGAAACCGGCAGGATAGGATGTCCATGTGAAGGTACAGGTATCGGATCCTCCGGATACTTCGACATTCAACCGGGAGGAATCCCCGGCGCAGATCACACCGGGAGAAGCAGTTGCATTAATGTCAAGAATTCCTGTAAAGGAAAAAGAAGCAATCCTTGTTCTCCAACTATTCCATGACGTTGTGACATAATATTCCTGGGTATACCAAAATGTTGATGGCACAGAAGGATCTACAGTCATAGAACTATAATCCCCCCAGCGGCTTTGCTGGCTCCAGATGCCTGTCTGGCTACCGGTACCATCGAAAATTGTCTTCTCAAGGATGGTCATCTGTCCAAGAGGATCATGTTTCATCCTGCCGGTAAACCGGATGGAAGGGTAAATGGAACTTCCGGATATTGAATAACCCAGGGCTATGTTACCTGAAGAGTCCATGGCTATACTTCCCATCCAGCGGTATAAAGAATCATCCGGGGAATAAGTTGAGTGCTGATAGACGAACCAGTTTCCGCTTGTTTTCCGTAGTTCATACCAACGGATGCCCACACATGAACCAGCATCCACGGTATGGTTCACCACCATAGATTGATGATCTTTGAACTTCCTGAACTGAAGCCGATACATCAACCGGTCATTTAGAGAAACCAATAGTTTGTCGGAATCCTTTTGCGGGATACCAGGATTAATAATATTATATGGACTTATAGGCAATTTAAGGGTATTTCCAAAAGTAGATTCATCGGGATTGTTCCAGTCTGAGTGAAATTCTCTGATCACAAAATAATCAGATGCGTTGTTGGCATAATAATTAGGTGTGCCTGTTGGTGGAAATGGACCATCACAATCGGCAGGAAGTAAAGAAACAGGATTGTTCAATGTAGGTAATGTGAACTGAATTGCCCGTGGTGCAGGGTCGCCGATAATCATGGCATCCCGATCAAAAGACACAACTCCGATGCCGATCCTTTGCAAAAAATTTGATTTTATTCGTGTATAAGACATGTAATAGCCATCAGGCCATATTCCGAATTTCGGGTAATCGGGCAGATCTACAAAAACATATTCCCACCGGTACCATGACCCTGTCGGATCGGGTGTTTGCGATACGGCAATCATTTGGTAAAAAGGTCCATCCGGAAAGGAAGGAAATGAGAACTGACTTATAAGCCAGCGATCAGCCTGTTCGTCATATAAAACAACGCCATCGCCATTGTTATAATTATGCGGCAATCCTTCCCAGATTGAGCTTGTGTTTAAAGGTCCAAGCAGTTTGGTTCCTGACTTGTCAAAGATTGCAAAAGAAAGGTTAACCAATTGAAAATAGTGTGATGGTCCGACATCTCCGTATGTATCGGGAGGTACGCAATTATTAACATTATTTACTCCATCGAAATTTTGAATAATGCTGCCGGGGATTATATGTCCGGGTTGTAATTGTAAAACGGTATCCATTGGGCGATCTCCAAACCGATCAACTTTGCCAGGAGTAGTGAAAAAATTCGGTACAACGCCATCTTTCCATGTACGGTCTATTTTTCCAGAGGGTTTCAATTGCATACTTCGCAATGGTGGCGAAATATCAAAATATATTGCTTTTGATATTATGGGGTGGATCTCTTCCTGAGCGGAGACGAAAATAACAGGGAGAAGAACAAATACAAGTATGGAAAAATATTCTCTCATCTATCCTTCCTTTAGTCTGTAAAATCATGCGGTACTCACAAATATATTGATTTTTCCAGTTTAAATTACTATGCTTCAAAAGAATAATTATATCCTAAAATCCCTAACTTTGAGTCTCTAATTCTTGACGTGAAGAAAACCGTTTTTCTTTTTTTTCTTTTGCTGAATTCCGGATTTGTAAGGGCTCAATGGGCACAGACACAGGGACCTTATGGCGGTAATATCTATGGCATCGCTAACGATGGAGCGAAAATGTTTGCGGGTACCTCATCCGGTGTTTATTTTTCAGCCGATGAAGGTTTGACCTGGATTGCAGTAAACAATGAGTTCCCGGATATTCCGGTGTATTCCATTGTAACAAACGGATCAACAGTTTTCGCCGGTACTTATGGCAGGGGGATCTATCGCTCTTCCGATAATGGAAATAGCTGGGCCTCTGTAAACACTGGATTAACCAACAAAAATATTCGTTCCTTGGCTTTTTGTGGTGCACAATCCTTCGCCGGAACTGATGCAGGATTATTTAACTCAACGGATAATGGCGAGAGTTGGAACCAAATATTCAACGGATTGATAAATACCAAGGTTTATTCATTGGGCGTAGACGGGGTGAACATCTACGCCGGAACTCATGGAGAAGGCGTTTATTATTCACCGGATTCAGGAGTAAACTGGATGGTTATGAACAACGGTCTGATCAATTTAAATATCATGTCACTTTCATTTAATGAGAATTCGATTTATGCAGGTACCGACGGTGGTGGTGTTTTCAGAAACACCGGTGATGAGTGGTTAGCTGTGAACAATGGCATCCCAGATTTTGCCATAGTGAATTCTTTGACTTCTTCAGCAGAAGGGATATTTGCCGGAACTTTTGGTTGGGGTATTTTCAAGTCAATAGACAACGGCAGTAACTGGTCGGCAGTAAATAATTACCTGATCAACCTACGAATCAACAGCATGGGATCAACACAAACCAAAATATTTGCAGGAAGCGATGGAGAAGGTATCTTTTATACAATTGATCAGGGTGAAAGTTGGATTTCTGCCAATGAAGGACTGAAAAATACAAATATCCATACAATAAAAATCTTTGGGAATTATATTTTTGCAAGCATATGGGGTGGCGGAATCAGTCTTTCATCCGATAATGGTCATTACTGGAGATCAATGAATAATGGTCTGACATGTCCCTATATCAGTGACATTATGAAATCCGGAAATAATTTAGTTGCCTCTACCATGGGATCGGGATTTTTTTTATCTGTCGATAATGCAAATTCATGGAATCCCAGGAATAATGGACTCGAAAATCCATATACAACTTCAATCGCTATAAAAGAAACTAAAATTTTTGTGGGGACATGGGGAGGCGGTATTTTCTCTTCATCCGATACAGGAAGGTATTGGGTGGCAGTTAACAACGGCCTGACCGATTTTAACATTACCACATTGACAGAATCCGGAGGGTGGATATATTCCGGCACATGGGGAGGTGGGATCTTTGTTTCGAAAGACGATGGGAATACATGGCAGTCTTGTAATACCGGTTTGACCTGCAAACAGGTAAATACAATAGAGATAAAAGAGGAATACCTCTATGCCGGTACGACAAAAGGTATATTTAAATCACTTGACCAAGGTTTGACATGGACACCGGTAAACAATGGATTGCCTGAATGCGATGTCAAGTCGATAGATTTTTGTTTTGAGTCTATATTTGCCGCAACTGAAGATTATGGCATTTTTCTTTCTATCGATCACGGTGATAGCTGGACTACCCTGAATTCGGGTTTGCCGGATACTTCAATAAATGCACTTGCCCTGACCAGCATGAATATTTTCGCCGGAACCCATGGAAATGCTGTCTGGAAAAGACCTTTAACTGATATCTTCACAATAATAGCAGATCCAGATACTGTTTTTTTAGATTGGAGTTCAGGGAGTATGGATACACTTTTTATCACAACCGGTGTGGATTGGTCACTTCAAGGTTTAATGCCTGACTGGCTTGAAGTAAACAAAGCAGAAGGCAAAGGGAGCGATTCTCTTGTATTTAAAACGACTGAAACCAATACAGGGACAGTCCAACGGGATGCTGTTTTATACCTCTTTTCTTCAAAGGCGACCGCTGTTCCCTTTACTGTTTCACAGAGAGGGAAGCCGAACTTAATAACGGAGATCAAATCCGGTTTTTTGCGAGTTTTCCCGAATCCGACTTCAGGCATATTTGAGGTTCAGTCGGGTATCACGGTAGAAAAGATCTTGCTTAAGATCATCAATTCCGTCGGTAAAATCATGGATATTCTAACCTATCCAAATGGTTTGAAAAAGATCACCATTGATGTGTCGGATTATCCTTCCGGACTATATTTATTGACATTCTATTCAGAAGGATCGCTTGTAACGAAAAAACTCTCGGTCATCAGGTAAGACCTACCAAAGTTAATTCATCAGTTAATCATTTATCTTTGTCTGTCAAATTCTTACTGCCATGAAAAGATCAATCCTTTTATCCGTAATATTGTTCACATTAGTTTACCCGGGGATCGCACAGAATGGAGATAGCTCGCTGAAAGAGATCAATGATAAGATCGAATCGATGGAGTATGATATTTCCAGCCTACAAAAGGCGGTTGACGATATTTCCTGGTACAACCGGGTCGGCGATGTTGCATTTATTGATAAAGTTTATATAACGGGTCCGCCAGTGCAGGAAAAGCAGGTGAAAAACCCTACCGCAATGGGAGTGCGAAATCCGGTAAAGTTTTACTGTTATATCTTCATTCCGAAAGAGATAAAACCGGATAAAAAATATCCGTTGTTAGTACTTCCTCACGGAGGCGTTCATGCCAATTTCACGACATACCATACTCATATCATAAGGGAACTGATGGCACAGCAGTACATTGTAATCGCGCCGGAATACCGTGGAAGCACCGGTTATGGGAAGGATTTTTATGAAAAGATAGATTACGGGGGACTGGAAAACGATGATGTGAACGCCAGCCGCGATTACATGGTAAGCAACTACGAAATAGTCGATAGCGCCCGTGTGGGTATCATCGGCTGGAGCCACGGCGGAATGATCGCTCTGATGTGTGTGTTCGAGCATCCCGAAAAATATAAAGTTTGCTTTGCGGGTAATCCCGTAAGCGACCTGGTGGCAAGGATGGGATATTCGGATGATGAATACCGGAAATTATTCTCTGCAGATTATCATTTGGGGAAAGATGCAAGGGAGGACATCAGAGAGTACCGGAAGCGTTCCCCTGCATGGAATGCAGAAAAGCTTAAAACCCCGTTACTGATACATACCAATACCAACGATGACGACGTCAATGTGTTGGAGGTCGAACACCTGATCCAGGCATTAAAAGCCGAAGGCAAACAATTTGAATATGAGATTTCCAGGGATATTGAAGGCGGGCATTCCTTCGACCGTATAGATACCCGCATTGCAAAACAGACCCGGCTGAAGATCTACTCTTTCCTGGATAAATACCTCGATCCGCCGCAGAAATTAAAATCCATCTCTGAAATGGATAAAGCTGCTTACAGGTAATGATCGTGTTAAACGCCTTCTGTAATGCCCCAGGTGATTTAATACAAAACGGTTTGGGTTCCGACCCAATCGACCGGCGCGGTTAATAGGGTTGCTCCTGTATTGCGGGTTTCATGATCGGGGAAAATCACCACATTGTTGTTGGAACAATTGATCAGGATAAAGGTAAGAGGTGCTGACAGTTCTTTAGGGTGTTCCGTACCGAATTCCCAGGATAATTCCATTGCCTGGTCAGCTTTGGCAGGTAAGGTCACATAGGATACAGAACTCCCTCTTATGTCGCAAAAGGTGAGCCTGTTGTGATCAATTTCAGGTGGCTCGCCTACAAAGGAATTGTTAATATTGAGACCGACAATTTTGTTGAACGAGCACATCATCTCAAGTATTTTACCATAAAGGCATTTATAATCGGCAATACGCGGTGAATAAGGTGTACTAGTGTTGCCAACTTTCTACGATACCTAATTTGTGCCGGTGTTTTGGGATCTCTGACCTTGAGCGGTCTGGCTCTCATCGTATTATGTCCAGACTGCCGGGAAAATACGGCAGATCCAAATGATTTGCGTGCCCTGCCAATGATCGGGTTTTCTACAATTGCTATAGTGATTTGTTTTTTGTCAACTACAAAGATACTATCCATAAAAGGCAAAAACCTTATAATACATTGGTTATCTCTGATTTATGGATGATTATACCCCGCTTTGCTTTGACTTACGCAATACATGCACCTCAATCCCCACACCTTCTCACTTGAGGAGTGGGGGGTGGTGTTATTATCATATCTAAATAACTTTGATACTTGTCAATTAATAAATGTATATTTGTCATATATCAAAAACTAGTTTTCAATATATCAAGCCATTATTTTGTAACTATTTAATAATTAAATTGTTTTAGACATGAGAATCATCAAGTATTTAATTTTGCAATTATGTTTTTTTCAACTGACCACATTATTTGGTCAAGGGAATTGGCCTCAAACGATTTATGGTGAACCAAATACATGGATTGGAATGGTCTCCCCGGTGATAGCTGATCTGGATAATGACGGAATAAAAGAATTAGTGATTACCACTCAGGGAAATGCGGATGGACATTTATCCACTTTATTCATTTTTGAAGCAAACGGTGATCAGAGGTCAAAAGTTGATGTTGATTATTATTTTGATCCGAGGACATTTCCATCAATAGCAGATATCGATAAGGATGATTCTTTGGAAATAGTTATGCCATGTGTTGGTACTAAAGACAACCAAATATTGATATATGGTTCTCATGGAAACCTGGAAAAAGGACTCCCAATCGAATTTCAGATGTCGGATGATCTATATGCTGCTGTAGTCCTGGCAGATATTAATAACGATACAACTATAGAGATCACATATAGTGGTTGGTACCTGGATGGAACCAGATTGGTTGTTTTGAATAACAATGGATTAAATATGGCTGGATTTCCGATTTTATTAGAAGAGAACAACGGAACTTGCCAGTCAAATACTCCTGCAGTAGGCAATTTAGATAATGATGCCGATTGGGAAATAGTGGTTATTTCACACAGGAACAATGAGCCAGCCGACACTTCAAATATCAGAGCTTTTAAAGTTGACGGAAGCCTTTTATGGGCTCAGAAAATATTTTCTATAACCGATTGTGATCCTGTGATCGGAGATGTTAACAACGATGGTTTTAATGAGGTTGTATTCACTTCAGAAGCTGGTATTTATATCCTGGATAAGAATGGTAATTTTTCATTAAACTTACCATTAGGGATGGGTATGTCTCATTCAAACATAGC
>Ga0172371_10005916_pt1 | contig 17980 bp, 15 predicted proteins | sample Lak12m_FD_114543 | JGI IMG/M metagenome (GOLD analysis project Ga0172371, IMG submission 114543) | Freshwater microbial communities from Kabuno Bay, South-Kivu, Congo - kab_022012_12m | ecosystem: Environmental > Aquatic > Freshwater > Lake | place: Democratic Republic of the Congo: South-Kivu...
ACATGATACATGTGCCAGATGATAATCGCCAGCACAGCCAGGATCGCTTCGCCGCCATGCGCAGCTTTGGCGGCTGGAATGGCTTCGCCGGGCAAATATTTAGCGGTAGTGATGGGATTCCACATCATGAAACCGGTTAGCCCCATGATGATTGTCCCCCAGACCACTGCCAGGTATTCCACTTTTTCGGCGTAGTTATAGCGATCATAAAAGGCTTTATGTTTTCGGAAGCCCAGGTAATAAGCGATATCCTGGAACAGGTGGGTAAAATCTTCCAACACAGGCATCATCGTCCAGCGTACGCGTAAGACGATCACGCGGTATAACACCGAGATAATGTGGTAAACCGTCACCCACATCATGATAAAGGCGGCAATATGATGGATGCGACGAATGCCTTCGATGCCGCCCAAGGATTGGATGATCAAAAGACTGACCGGTGAAGCCGAGAATTTTTGCGCCAGACCTGTCAGACCGAGCAAAGAGAAGGAGGTCAAGAAGATGATATGCTCGATGCGCTGATAGATATTGAAACGCGTGAATGCCTGGCTGGCGGCGGGCATGGCCTGAACAGGATGATCGGCGACGGAAATGGGATTATCCATGCTCCACCTGTGAGTCGCTGGAATTTGGTTCAGTTCGTTCCGCAGCGGGTTGGTCTTGGTTCGGCGGCTCCGTTAGGAGTTCTGGAAAAGCCGCTTCCCTGGTCTGGTCTGGCTGAAGGGGGGGCGCTTCGGTCGCTTGCGCTTCGCTCTTGATGTCTGGCGCAGCAGGAGAAGCGGCTTCCTGCGCATTGTCTATCTCAACTTGGTCTATCTGATCAGTTTCAGGCGCGGTTGGAGGGGGAGAGCGCCGCCGGCGTGAGCGGTTGATCAGCAATCGACTCACATCCATGACTACGAGTAGAGCCATCCCGCCCAGCGTGCCAGGGATGAAGAACTTATAAAACAGGTTGACATAGTAGACCACCGCATAGTGGTCTGGGGATGGGATATAGTGCGACATCCAGGCAGAGGGGAAGCTGGTTGATGCATCTGGATGACAGACCTTGCAGCGCGTAAGCAAGTTTTGCTGCATTTCCAGGCCGCTGGTGGGATCATCCACCCGGCTGATATCATGGACGCCGTGACAGTCGTAACAGACGGGCTTATTCACCTGGGCATCCGGGGCCTGTTTCTCAAAGAGCGCTACGGTCTGGCCGTGAAAATCTGCCACATAGGTGTTTAATACATCGGTCGGCAAGTCATATTTCGCCATCAAAGCCGGATTTGTATGGCATTTGGCGCAAATCTGGGGTGATTTTAGACGAAAAGAGGCAGTACGCGGGTCGGGGATATTGTGAACGCCGTGACAGTCTATACAGGTCGGTACATCCGGGTTACCATCACTTAATGCTGACCCATGTACGCTAGCCTGATATTTCAGGTAGATCGCATTGTGGCATAAAGCACACCGTTCGGGAATCCAGGTTTTTACATCCTGCACAAGCTTACCGGTTTGAGGATTGTTTAATTCGCGTACTTCATGTGCAGTATGGCAGTCAACGCATAGGGCAGCCTCACGGATCCCGCGCTCTCGGGCAGCTTCATGGGCGCTATCTTTGGAAAAGTCATTCTGTTGGCGATGGCAGCGTGCGCAAGCAGTATTTAACTGTTCGGTCGCATCTCGCCGATCTATGGCAGAAAATTTTGGGTGAGGATATTCGCCGACGGTGGTATGGCATTGCACACAGGCATAACCGAGCTTACCGTGGATAGAGCCCTGGTGCATCTCTGCCGGGACGAATAGCTCCAGCACATCGCCGTTTTGCAAAGTCAGGCTTTGGCCCGGCTGACCGTGACAGCCCAGGCAAACCTCATCCGCGATTGAAAGTTTGCCGGTTGGTGGTTGAGCAGTTGGCTCAGGTGTGGGGGGGACCTGAGTAGACGGCGTTTCCTGAAGGGCAGGCGCGGCTGCTATCCTTAATGCAGGGGATATACTAATGCTGGCAAGCAACGCAAGCACGCCAAAGGTAAGAAAGATGAAAACGCGACGGACAGGCATTACTGGCTTCCTCCTGGCGTCTTAAGATCAGATTGCTTGTCGTCGGTCAGGCGTTCAAATTCAACTGTATGGAATGTTCTCAACTCTTCTTCACTCAGGCGACCGGTGAAGATACTGAGATTGAGGCGCTGGAAATGAACGTGGTAAAAGTGCCAGACCAAAATAAAGACTGCTGCAACAACCGCTTCATTGCTATGCGCCAGATACGCTGCCGGCACGATGCCACCCGGTAGGAAGCGAGTGACGACCAGCGGGAACCACAAGATCAGCCCAGAGAGCGCCAAAATTCCGATCCCAAAGAACAGAAACCAGTAGGTAAATTTCTGTTCAAAATTATATTTACCAAAGGCCGGTTTCTTACGGGTCAGAAAGAGCAGATACTTAATCATCTGCCAGGCGTCACGCAAGTCTTGCCAGGTGGGAAAGATCGCGCCAGACAGATGGCGGCGGGTCATTAAAACCACACCGCGCACGAGATGATAAAGAATTTCGGCGATCAGCAAGAGCGCAAAGATGTGATGAATTCGTTGGATCTGGCTTAACCGTACAGGCGAAGAAATGATCCATTGACTCCAACCGGCGGCCTGGTATTTTTGCGGCAGACCGGTGAGCAACAACACCGCCACACTCAGGATTAAAATGGCATGTTCCCAACGTTGACCGAGTGTAAATCGCTGGAAAGTTCGTTCAAGCCTGACCGGAGAGACCGTTGAGGCGTCTTTTTTACTGAGCGCTTTCATGGCAGGCTGCTCCTGATCCGCTCCACGCTCGCGCGGATAATCTGTAACCCGACATAGATGATGGATAACCACAATACAAAGGGTGTAAATGAGCTATAAAACGCTTGTGTATAGAACAAGAATGGCGTCCGGCGGATATCTATCCGGTTGTGGCCGATCCAGGCGCCGGTCCAATTTGGGCCCGCCGTGGGGTGACATTTACGGCAAGTAGATAGTAAATTCGTTGGATTGACCGATGAGGCCGGATCTGTTGTCTTAAGCATATTATGCACGCCGTGGCAATCGGTACAGACTGCGCTGGTATGCCAGGCGGTGGGCCATTTGGCTTTGTATACAGAAAGATCTACGCCGTGCCAGGAGAGGTTATAGAGATTATAAACATCAGCATCCAATCCATACTTTGCCATCAGGTCTTTGTTAGCATGGCAGCTCGCGCACAGGTCGGGGGACTTTACCCGGAAAAGGGCGGTACGTGCATCCTGAATGTTGTGTACGCCATGACAATCTGTGCAAACCGGGACATCCGGATTGTTTTCCTGGATTAGCGCGCCGCCATGGATACTGGTTTGGTATTGCTGGAAGATTTGGTCGTGGCAACGCCCACAAGTGGTTGAAATTTGCGAGCGAGGCTGAGCAGGCGGCTTGACATCATGAGCGCCGTGACAATCCGTGCAGATGGGCGCATTCTGATTGCCAGCCTTGGCTGCTTGGGCGTGCATGCTATCCAATGTTTTTTCATAATTAGCAGGATGGCATTTTTGGCAGGCCTGGTAATACGAGCGGGATAGCTCCCGTTTTGTTTGAAAGTTTATCGCCGGGTGTGGGTAGGTTTTGATGTCAGTGTGGCAAGCTTCGCATTCGATCCCGGCTGGGCTATGAACCGAAGAACTCAACATCGCGGGCGATATATAAAGCGATATGCTCTCCCCGTTGGGCAGAGTCAAACTAAGATCGGGCTTGTTATGGCAACCGAGACAATAGGCTTCAGTTTGCTGGGCAGGTTTATCGGCCTTCGCCCGATTGGGCGATAAACCTGCTATCAATAGTGCAGCGATGAGCGCGAGGCTGCCGCTTATCAGTCCGATTGCACGCAGAAGGTGGGTTCTAGACATGGGCAAACCCTCCCTGGTCGTTATGGCCGTCGTCTTTATCCGGCGGTGGTTTTGGCGGCGGCGCGATCAAACCGAGTCGTTTTAATAGATACGAAATTCCCAGCATGATGAACAGAGGAAGCAAGCAACGAATAATAAAAAATAAGGCGACGAAGAATGGGTTTGTATGGGCATTTTCCACTTTTTAGGCCCTCCATGAGGCTCGCTATGAAGCGTTTTGACCTTCTTAGCGATGATCCTCTTTTTCTGTAAACAAGGGCAGGAATAGCACTCCGAGCGTCAACATCAGCAAAGCATAGCCAATGATACCCAACGCCACTCCCCATTCAGTCAGGCTTGGAAGATAAGTTCCGGATGGAGAGGTATAGAGAGTCCCTGGCGAATACGAGAGTGGTACGATCAGACCGGAAACCGTAACATTCCATCGGTTGATGATAACACCGATCACTGCCAACAGAGCGCCGATCACCAGAAAAAGCGGTCGTCGGTTGAAATATGGGACGAGGAAAAAAAGCGCAGGGACAACAACGCCAAGCAGGATTTCTAGAACCCAAAAACTGAAGTTATACGGGGTTGATTCGCGCAATAATGTCAGGCTTTCGATCACCGAAGGTGTGCGGCCATAGTAGGTAGTCGCCATCGTATCCCAAAAACGCAGATAGCCATACACCAACAATCCAAAACCGCTGAAACGAGCGATGGTTTGCAGAATATGATGTGCAATGGCGCGTTTTCCAGTGATCCATTCAATTACAAAGGAGGCTGCCATTGTCAGCGCCGGGCCAACCGCAACGGCGGACAGAATAAACAAAATTGGCATACTGGGTTTAAACCAGATTGGGCGTGACTTGAGTATCCCATAGGTAGCGCCGAGCGAAGATTGGTGCAATAGCGAGATCAGTAATCCTACCAACGCCAAAGCAGGGGCGGCGCGGTGTAACCCATTGGCGATTTTACGCAGTATTGGCCAACGCTTAAATATTTGTAACTCGGCGAATACCGGCAGAAATTCGAGGATCATGATTGTAAGATAGATGGTGATGCACCAGGTAATTTCCCATAGCACGGAGTGGATATTCCAGTATACCCAGGGGTGCCAGAAGCGGTCGGGACGCCCAATATCCATAATCAGGGTTAGCAGGGCGGATGAGTAGCCGATAAAACCAACAAAGACGGCCAGGCGGATAACGGGTTTGAAGGTTTTAAGACCCAGCAGGTAGACGATTGCCGAAAGAGTGAATGCGCCGGCGCCCAGGGCAATGGATGATAAATCAATGGTGATCCACAATCCCCACGGAACGGTGTTGCTCATGTTAGTCACGATGAGACCGCGCCAGAAGACCTGAATGGCCGACATAATGCCAACCAACAATAACAAGCCGATCAAGGCTATCCAGGCTAACAATCCAGGGCTAAATTTCACAGGTTTCGATTCAAGCGAGATCAAGCCCATTTTAGAGTCCCTCCTTTGGCGGGATGTAATATACACTGGGCCGGGTGCCGAGTTCTTCACGTAAAACAATCGTGGGGTTTTCGGCAATCAACCTGGCAACCGCGCTTTGTGGGTCTTTCAAATCGCCAAAGGTGCGGGCGTTGACCGGGCAGACATTGACACAAGCGGGGGTCGCTTCAGCATCTATGCCTGGCATTAATCCGTTTTTTATCCCGGCATCAATGCGGTGCCAGCAGAAGGTGCATTTTTCGATCACACCACGTGGACGACGCGGCGTCTCGGCAATACCCCAGGTTGGGATATAAGGATTGACTTCAGTATTGGCCTCCCAGTTGAACTTACGCGCATCATAAGGGCAGGCAACTTCGCAATAACGGCAGCCAATGCAACGTTCATAATCCATCACAACCAGACCATCTGGCCGCACATAAGTGGCTTTCACCGGGCAAACTTCGGCGCAAGGCGCCACCTGGCAATGAAGACATGGACGGCTGAAATAGAAAGGACGGCCAGAGGTTGTCTTTTCTGCCACCACGATGTTCCAGGGTTTATCACTGCGGACATCATTGACAGCCGAACAAGCGCGCAGGCAATATTCACAGCCAATGCAACGATCCAGGTTGATGACCATGCCCCAATGGGTGGCGCCGCTTGCGCCATGCCCGGCGCTTTCCTGACCAGCAGTGACCTGTTCCCGTTGTAAACTCGCGAAAGGTGAGAGGGGTCCACTGGTTAGCGCAACCGCCGCGACGGCTGAACCTGTAGCAACGCCGATTAACGATAAAATATCGCGGCGGGTCAGTTCTACCGTTACCCTGGTTTTCTTCTTACTCATTTTCTTCTTCCTCCACAACGCGGATACGTTTACTCACTACCCAGGCTGCTGCGCCGCCGGTCAAGAGACCCACGATAGCGCCTTGAATCAAGCCAGTGTAGAGCCGCGATTGGCTGGAGACTTTCAGGTCAGTGATTTGCTCATCTTTGGCAGAGATGGTTTGTTGGAGCGATTCGAGGCTGACCTGCGGTGTGGGCAGACTGAGGCCGCCCAGTCTAATCAATTGGTCGCGAGTATGAACGGTTTCTTGATGACAGCCGATACAGGCATCTGAACCGACCGAGAAGGTGTGACCAGTGGGCGCAAGGCCGCCGATCGGGTCCTCCTGGCGTGGGGCGGTGTACATGTGGCAGTTGCTGCATTCGAGGCCAGCGTTGGCATGTGTGCTGTGAGTAAAAGAATCGCCGCGTTGCTTGTGGCAGTTCGTGCATAAACCAGTGATGGAATCGGCCTTTGGAGTCTGGTTGTGTGGATTGTGGCAGGCCTGGCATTGTACCCCGGCTGCGTTATGTTTACTGGCGCGCCATTCGTCAGTAGTGCCTTTATGGCAGGCGCTACACAGGTCAGCATCGGGTTTTAAGGGCATCGGTTCAGACGGATGATTGGGCTGGAAGGGGCCATGGCAGGCTTCGCACGAGACGCCCTCCTCGCTGAAGGAACCATTTTGAGCATTGAAACCGGTGGTGTGGCATTGTAAACAACTGGTCTGTTTGCTTAATTCGCTCCAATCGCGCTGGAAGATCGGCGAAGAGAAAGCCATTGCGTGGCGGGTGGACGTCCAATCGGCATGGATGTCTTTGTGGCAATTTCCACAGGCGGCTGAACCAGCGTAAGCCGGCTTATCGCCGGTTTGTTCAGGCGGTACAGGCGGTGGGGCGGCGTCAACCGGTTTCGCCAGGCTGAGTATTGCCCCAATGCCCAGGCTTAAGCTGAAAAGAACAATAAAGGCGAGCCAGACGAGTATTCTGCGGTCTCTTTTACACTGATTCATCTGCATCTACTCCATTATTTTTTGACGTCTACCAGGTCAATCAATAATCGTACATCCCATTGCATAGGTATTAAGGCATTCGGAGCGTATCTTACGCGGAGGTTCATTCCGAATGGATGGATTATTTAGCAGGCAGCGAATGATAACCTGTCGCGACCGCGATCAATTCATCATCTGTTTTCGGAGAACCCAATCCACCGCCGTGACAGTGGCGGCAGGCAAAATCCAGCCCGATTTCGGGCAAAACCTGACCTTCGGGCGTGAACTGGCTGACCTGAGTCGGGTTGATTTTTACCTGGTGAGTGCGGAAATCGCCGGAGAATTTCGCGGCATCCGCCCAGGCAACCTGGATTAAATTCGGCATGTGGCACTGCGTGCAAGGCAGTTGCATGCTGAGATGAGTGGGGTTTTTCTGCTGGCGGGCTTCATTTGGATGGCATTGTTCGCACTTAAGGCCCACGGTTTGCTCGCCAGCCTGACGGAGCTGAACGACGCCCTGGTGTGGATCATGACACAGCACACAATCTAAAACAGCGTGCTTCCCACGAAACAGGTCTTGAGCCTGCTCATCTTGATGGATAAAGCCATCCTGGGCTGTCACAGGTGCGCCCGGCTGGGGCTGATGGCAGGCAGAGCAAGCCTGGGCGTCGCGCTCGATCTTCATAACGAAACCCTGGGGATTGCCAGCGTGCAAACTGCCGGGGCCATGGCATTTTTCGCAGCGCACGCCTTCTTGCGTCCAGGCGCCTTGTAGACCGGCCAGGCCATCTTGATTGCCCTGGGGGTTATAACCGGTCGTGTGACACGCGCCGCAGGAAAAAGCCAGCTTATCCGCGCCAGAGTGATATTTAACCCAGGATGCGTCCTGCTTCAATGCTTGATTGGCAAAATTCCATTGGTTTAAATATTCGGCGTTGCCGCTCTTGCCCGGCTCGTCGGTGATAATATATCCGTCCTGATTGACGAATACTGCTTTCCAGTTATAGCCGCCAATCACATACAGGATATCCGTCCAGGCATAACCCTGTGGCGGCTCACCAGGCTTGTTGAAGGGGGCGGCAGGCGGTTCTCCTGTGGAGACTTTGCTCATATTCCAGGGATGGCCGGATTTCATGTAAATATCGTAAAGGTCTTTATGGCAACCAGCGCAAGTCTGGTCGCCGATATAGGTTGCGCCATTGGCGGCAGCGTCTTGTCCGGCTGGTCCAGCCGGACCGGTGACGCCAGGAGGACCTTGAGGTCCTTCAGGCCCGGCTGGACCCGAAGGGCCTACTGGTCCTTGCGCCCCTTCTGCACCAGCGCAGGCCGCCAGCAAGCAGACTAGAATCAACATCATGATTATCAGGTAATATTTTTTCATTTTTAACTCCACAATTGCCACTCGCCTTATCAGTATGCTAGATCGGCTGCCTGTCGTAGGGGTAAAATACCCATTGTCTTACTGATTTTTAAGCAAAAACACCAATTATTTGGGTAAATATCCTTAGATATTTTACTACATAAATCGCAATATTAGCATATAATTAACAGAGTGGATATTATTTTGGTCTATTTTGTGTATGGCCTGGCCTTTTATAGCATGGGATTAGCGGTGCTATTTGGTTCAGCTCGTTCACCAATCCTGGCTGCTGGACGAGTAATGTTCCCATTAGCGGTGTTTGGCTTTATTCATGGCTGTCATGAATGGATCGAAATGTTTTTTATCAGTGGTTGGTTTGATTTCCATAGCGCCAGGGTGTGGAACTGGCTGGATCTAGGATTATTGGTTGTTTCTTTTATCAGCCTTTTTATTTTTGGAATTTGGATCATATCGCTGCAAATGGCGCTCTCTTCTACCCAACGCGCCAGGATGAGCATTGTTGTCATATGCTATATGTTGTTTGTGCTTATGATTGGGGCATGGGCTTCATCGGGGAGCAATGACAGGTTTTTATTTTGTGACGCGTTGGTCCGTTACTCCCTGGCCGTTCCCGGCGCAGCTATTGCCGGGATTGCGTTACAGCGCCTGTCGGGTAGGCTGGAACACCGGATATTAAAAGGGCTAAGACCTGCATTACAGATTGCTGGATGGGGTTTTATAATCTACGCATTGACTCAACTTTTTGTCTCGAAGCTGGCTTTCTTCCCGGCGGACCGACTGAACACAAGCAGTTTTTTAGAGATGTTTGGCTTTCCAATTCAGGCGATGCGATTGGCAATGGCTGTAATCATCACGGTCAGTTTAATCTGGGCGGCGCAATTGGTGGATAAAGAGCGGCAACGCCAGTTTTTGGCGGCGCAAGAATCTCGGATTGAAACCTTGAATTGCCTGGAGCGCGAGTTGCGCACGCGTGAATCGATGCGTCAAGACCTGTTGCGTCATATCGTAGTAGCCCAGGAGGATGAGCGGGCACGGATTTCGCGCGAATTACATGACGAATCGGCGCAAATCTTGACGGCTTTTTCCTTTCACCTGGCGGCGATACGCAATGCCACGCCAGCCAAAGCCAGTATCTTGCCTCAAATCGAACAACTTCAATTGCTTTGCCGCCAGTTGTCCACAGGCATTTACCGGTTGGTGCGTGACCTTCGTCCTGCCCAACTGGATGACCTGGGCTTGACGCCAGCGCTTCAGTATCAATGCGACGAAGTTTTCAACCGTTCCGGTTTAAAGGTCCACCTGGAGGTGGTAGGCGAACGGCGCCGGTTGGATAAATTGGTCGAGACCGTCTTATATCGTGTGGCGCAAGAAGCGCTGACAAATGTTGCCAGGCACGCTGAGGTGAATGAGGCATACCTGAAAGTGACGTTTCAACCCAATCAGGTTTCGCTGAAGGTTGTGGATTCTGGCAAGGGATTTCACCAGGAGGATTTTTCGCCGGGGCGGCGGACCTGGGGGTTGGAGGGGATGCGCGAGCGCGCTGAATCGGTGGATGGGAGCTTCTTGTTGCATTCCACCAGCGGAATTGGAACTGAAGTAGAGATCATTGTACCGGTCGCAAATGAAACCCGGCCGTTAAAAAAATAATGCCGCAGGAGTAAAAATATGGATAAGATCAGTTTAATGCTGGTGGATGATCACGATGTTGTGCGCACCGGGCTAAAAACATTTCTGCACACGCAAGATGGATTAGAGGTCATTGCAGAAGCAAATAGCGGGGATAGCGCGTTACAAATACTTACCCAAAAAGCTCCTGATTTAGTGGTGATGGACATTACCATGCCCGGCATGGATGGTCTGGAGACTACACGGCAGATGAAGGAATTGTATCCTCAAGTCAAAATCCTGGCTTTGACGGTGCATGAAGATAAGCAATATTTCTTTGAGATGTTGGCCGCTGGAGCGGATGGTTATATAACCAAACAAGTCGCGGCTGAGGAACTGGTTGAGGCGATCCGGGCGATAGCAGTTGGTCAGGTATTCTTACAGGCTACCCTGGCGGCCTGGTTGTTGGAAGATTACCGACGACTGCTGGTCCAATCTCCAGCCAGGGTAGTGGAAGGACAAGACGGTCATGAAGCGAGAGGTCTGGAGCATCTTTCAGAGCGCGAAATCCAGGTCTTACAATGCGTGGCTGATGGCAAGACAAACCTGGAGATTGGCGAGAAGCTTGGTATAAGCCATAAAACTGTCGCCCGTCACCGCGAACGTGTAATGAGTAAGCTGGATATTCATTCAACCGCGGAGCTGGTCAAGTTTGCAGTACGCACCGGGTTGATCCAGGTAAGTTGAATGGATATTGATAGATAATCCAGACGACAAAGCCCGGCAGCGCGTGAGCTGTATCCGGGTTGCATCACCGGACCGAAGACATTGTTGAAGAACTCCGGATACAGCGCCACGCTCATGTAGATTTAGCCGATGATGGCGTCCATGCGCTGCTGGATGTCCACTGGCAGGGGTTCGGGCTGATGAGTGTCCAGGATTTTGAGGGCTTTTTCGCGGGCGCGTTGCCGCAATGACTTAGCGCCGGCCCGATGCCATTCATCATAGTTTGAGCGGTCGAATAGCTTTGGATACCAATCTTCGCGATAGTGCTTGCGAGTATGATCGCTGCTCAGGTAATCGCCGTCCGGGCCGATTGTGTCTATCAAATCCAGCGCCAGCGTTTCAGCATTGATCTCCAACGGGCGCATGAAATGTTTTGTGTAACCGATGAGCTCGTCGCAGATCACAATCTGCTCGATTGAATTGCACATGCCGCCTTCCAGATAGCCGACATCGTGCGCCATCTGAGCGCCAGCCAGGGTTTCCAACATAATCGAGAAAGCCGCTTCGGCTGCTGCCTGTTCATCGGGTAATTTGGAATCGCTGCAACCAGTCAGTCCAAAGATCGGCAGGTCATAACGGTGGGCCAGCTCGACCAACATCACCCGGTTGGTTGGGTCGGCGTAAGCGTCTACAGTGGAGCGCATATCGAGCATGTCATTGACGCCGCCGGTCAGGATGATTGGAGCGCCCTCTCGTTTGAGCTGCGCCAATACCAAACCGACCAATTCACCGGCGTTTGCCAGAGCCATCGCGCCGGCTGCGGTGACTGGCCCGGTGGCGCCGCGTAAGATGACCGGTGTATAGGTGGTTGGCAGACCTTTACCAGACAGGAATAGTAATTTCTGCAACGCTTCCTGGTTTTGGCGCATGGGGTGGGTTACGTTGATATAGCAGGCGCAAATTGGGTTGCGGCGCAAGGCTTCTTCCCCGCCTACCACAGCTTCGGCCAACTTGATCACATCTACGCAACCATCAAATTCGGTGGTGACGAATAAGATTGGCTTGACGCTATTCATCAACATCGCTCGCATTTGATGACGGTCGGCGGTAGCTTGTGGCAGATCCGAGGCAATACAAAAAGACATCAGAAAGTCAATATTTGGTAATGCGTCGCAAACGCGGGTGGCCTCGACAATATCTTGCAAGGTTCCATCGCGACGCTCACCGCTGCGCAGGTCCAGCACATTCGGACAGTCGGAGCCGGGACCGAAGAAGACATTATATCGTTCCAGCGGCATGACCCGCTGCCCGTTCCGGTTGCATAACACAGCCCGTTTGGGCGCGACCGAAAGCGCCCACTCCACCAAGCCGGGCGGGATACGCACACGGTTGCCATCTTCGGGTTGGATGCCTTTCATCCTTAGAAGCTCCAAGGCTTCAGGTTCGAACAATCTCACGCCGGTGCGATCGAGGATTTCCAGGCTGGCATGATGCAGCCGCTCAAGCTGGTCGTCGGAAAGCTTGCGAAAACGCGGGGTATCATAGGCGGTGTAGTTACTTTGTAGGACCATCTCATTCTCCTTTTTTATCTGGCAACGATTGCAGTTTTTTATATTCTTCATGCCTGTAATTGGCGGGTCAGCTCGCCCAGGTCGGAGAGTTGATCGAAATCCCAGAGCAGGGCGAGGATGGCCTCGATTTTGGCATCCGGTAAAACAAAACCGGCCAACCAGCGAAACTTATCCGACATCCGCTCTCGATCCCAACCGGAGGGTGGAAAACGCAAATCGCCATCCACCAGTCCTGAGTGGAATTGCTGGCCGTTTTGGATGGTGACCGTTACCCGGCTGGCAAAACGCCCACGCGGGTCGCCTCGTTCAAAGAGCAGGCGCAGGTTTTCTAACTCCTCGGTCTCGACCACTTCTACTTTAGCGGCTAAAGCGCGCAGGTTAACATCGGAAAGACGCGCTTCTAACATCTGCGCCGGTCCGATTTCGCCATCAACCAGCATGGCAGCCAGCGGCCAGGCCTGGTTGAATTGAGCCTCTTCCAAGTTAACAGGCAGGCGAGCGCCCAGGCGAAAAGTTCCGTGGCTGCCTTCCACGCGGATGTGGGCGATGTCTTCCAGGTTGAGCTGGTGGTCAATCACCAGCCGCCGGGCGCCTTCAACGCCAGCCTGCGCCCAACCGCAACAGGCATAACGCGCCGGTTTCCAGGCGACCCCATCTACCATCAGGAAGTTTTGACCAATATCTTCGCCCCAAGGCTGATATTCCGCGAAGGACAAGACGCCGGGTATGCCGGTAAAACCGCGTGCGGCCAGTTCAGCCGATACAACGCCGGTCATCGCTGCCCACTCAAGACCGTGTTTAACCATCGCCGGGTGGTCAACATCCCGCATCATCGGCAGATTGGGGGCGTGGTATTCGGCAATGCCCAGGGCGTGCCAGACTTGGGCAGCCGAAAGCCGCATCAAATGAGCGGCGACAGCCGCACAGGCTACCGAACCCCATGAACCGCAAGCCTGATATTCTGGACGTGAAGCATGCCAGCAACGGCCTACGCGATGGGCGATTTCGTAGCCTACTACCATACTGCAAAGCAGTTGTCGCCCACTTAAGTGGTTCGCCTCGGCTACTGCCAGGGCAGTGGGGAAGATTTGAGCGCCGGCGTGACCATAAGCGTAGCGGGCGCTGTCGTCAATATCAATGCCATTGGCGGCGCAGGCGTTCGCAAAAGCCGCGCCAATGGCGGAAGCGCGGCAGTTGTTTCGTAAAATAGTCGTCTGGTCGCCCGGCCAGGTCAGCGCAGCATATTCCGCGCAGATATGGCTGGCGTGCGTCAGGCTGCCGGCCAGCGCAGCCCCCAGGTTATCCACCAGGCACATACGGGCTTTTTCCTGCACCGCGCCAGGCAGACTTTCCCATTGGGCACTGGCAATGAAATGAGCAGCCAGGTCGTTTGCGTTCATCTGCATGGGTTAACTGCTGGCAAAATGCTGGCCGCCGATTTCTACCCACATGCCCAGGTGAGATTGGCTGGCTTTTTGTAGCACATGGTGAGCGGCTGCCAGGTCTTCGACAGCAACGCCTAACGATTTGAACAGGGTAATTTCATTCAACGAACTGCGCCCGGCAATTTTCCCATTCAGTATTTCACCCAACTCGCCGAGGATATGTTCGTTGCCAAAGCGACCTTCCGCTTTCGGAAGGATGAACTCGCCGGCCTCGTGCAGCGTTGATTCTTTGCGATCTACATACAGGCGCGCCTGGGCGACTGCTTGCGAATCCAGCTCGCGCGTGGTGGGGGTAAAAGCGCCTACCGCGTTGATGTGGGCGCCGGGCGCGATCCATTTGCCTTTCAACACCGGATCGTGAGAGGTGGTGACGGTGCAGATCAGGTCGGCGTCCTCAACGGCTGCCTGAACCGACTCTTTCACCTCCACCTGGATGCCGTGACGCCTGGATTCGCGCTCGGCAAAAGCATAAGCTCCATCGAGCGGCAGGCTAAAGACGCGCACGCGGCGCAACTGGCGCACACATTTCATCGCTTCCAGATGGGTGTGAGCCTGGGTACCGGCGCCGATCAACGCCAGATCGCCAGCGTCCGGGCGCGCAAGCAGTCGGGTGGCTAATCCGCTTACAGCCGCAGTGCGGATAGCGGTAATGGAGGCGCCATCTAGAATGGCGCGTAGCACGCCATAATGGGCGTCGAACAGAATCACTACTCCCATGTGGGTGTCATACTCACTGCCAAAATTGCTCGGGAAAGCGGCGATGACTTTCACACCCAAAGATTCAATATTTGCCAGGTAGGAGGGCATCAACCCCAGCAGGTTTTCGCTGCCGGGCACTGGCATCATCGTGCGCAGGGGCAGGTGGGCTTGCCCGGCATCCAACGCCTTGAGCGTCTCTGCCATAACATCGATACATTCTGCCATCGGGAGCAGCTCTGTGACTTCGCGTTGGTTGGCGATCAGGACTTTATCCATTGTGCATGTCTTTCCTGGTCATAGACCGCTTGTGTCTGGCTCGGAGTTCCGAAGTCTTCCAGACTTCGGAACTCCGAGGAGCAAAGCGCTGTCGCGCAACTTATTCCAGGCTGCCGACCGCGTCTTCGACGGCTTCCAGGATTTCACATGATTTGACCAGCGCCTTCATCGTATTATGGTCCTTGTGTAATGGGCGATCCACGTCCAGGTGATCCACATGCTTACGAATTACCTGGCGGGCTGTTTGGACACCCGCGCCGGGTGTAAATTCGCGGAAGTCCAGCGCCTGGGCGGCTGCCATAAACTCAATGCCCAGCACACCGAAGGCATTATCCATGATCTGACCATTTTTAATGGCAGTGGTCATGCCCATTGAGACAAAATCTTCCTGGTCAGCGGCAGCGGGGATGGAACCAATGCTGGCGGGAGCGGAAAGGATGCGCTGCTCGACGATCAGGCTGTCGGCGGTGTATTGGCTGAGCATCATGCCAGAGAACATGCCGGCGCCTTTGGTCAGGAAAGCCGGTAAACCGACGCTTAAAGCCGGGTTGGTCAGCCGGTTCAACCGTCGTTCAGACAGGACGCACACCATCGTAATGGCTACACCGGCCATATCCATCGGTAGCGAGACAGGCGATCCCTGGAAGTTGGCGCCGGTCAGGGTTAATTTGACCTCGGGTAACCAGATCGGATTATCGCCGACGCCGTTCAATTCGATCTCCACCTGGCTTCTGGCGTAGGCAATGGCATCATGCGCCGCGCCAATCACCTGCGGCGATGAGCGCATCGAATAGGCGTCCTGGACTTTGGTCTTGAGCTTGCCGCTCACCAAGTCGCTGCCCTGCACGCACTTCATGATGGCTTGGGATGAGCGCATCGCGCCTTTGAAACCACGCAACTGGTGCAGGCGCAGGTCATAAGGTTTCATATTAGCCAGCAAGGCTTCCAGGCTCATCGAGCAGGCGATCTCGGCCTGTTTCAGCCAGCGGTTCATATCATAGACATGCAACGCACTCATAGCGGTTAATAAATTTGAACCATTGATCGCAGCCAATCCATCGCGCGCTTGTAACCCGGGGATCGGGATGCCGGCTTTATCCATCGCTTGCTGCCCAGGCAAGCGTTCACCCTGGTAGAAAGCCTCGCCTTCGCCCATCAACAGCAGGGCGATTTGGGACATCGGCGCCAGGTCGCCGCAAGCGCCTACCGAGCCTTTCTGACAGACTACCGGCGTGACGCCTTTGTTAAGCATCTCGACCAGTGTTTGGGTGATCTCTACGCGGCAGCCAGAGTTGCCATGAGCGTGGACGTTAATCCGCCCGGCCATGGCTGCGCGCACATATTCGATGGGCGCCGGGTCGCCGATACCGGCAGCATGGTTATAGATCAGATAGCGCTGAAATTGTTGCACCTGATCGTCATTTAGCACAATCTCGGAGAACTCGCCGATACCGGTGTTCGTGCCATACATGATTTCACGGGCTTTGAGTTTTTCTTCCAACATGGCGCGGCAGGCGTTGATACGGCTAACCGCGTCGGGGTGTAGCTCGACTTTTTCCCCATCTCGGGCGATGCGGACTAATTTTTCAACATTCAGGTTTGAGCCGTCAAGAACGATAGACATTTTTCCTCCAGGTATGAAATGTGGTTTAGGGATTGGAGCGGTTATTTGGACTTTGAAATCGAGATCAAAATTCGGCGGTGAAACGATATTCGTCGCCGCGATAGATGATGTGGTAACGCGTAACCGGTTGGTTGTTCAGGGTATAGGTTATGCGGCTGACAAAGAATCCCGCTGATCCCGGTTGGGCTTGAAGCAACTCTGCCTCCGGCTCAGTCAGGACGTGGGCTTCGATCATGTGACGCGCCCGAATCAGAGGAATATCATATTTGTCTATTAACAGGTTGTGGATGGACTGGTTTTCCAGGTCTTCGTGGAATAGATCCGGGCAGATTTTATGCGCCAGATAGCGGGTCTCAAGCGCCATTGGCAAACCGTCTGCCAGCCGCAAGCGGACGATCTCGATCACTTCTTCGCCCACTGCAAGTTCTAGATCAGTTGCGATGGCTGCATCGGCAGGGACGACATTAAGTTGCAGAAGGTGCGTGCTAGGGGTTCGCCCGCGTTGGAGCATCTCTTCATCGAAGCTAGAAAGCCGGAAGAAGATGGGGGTCAAGCCCGGAGCCGTGACAAAAGTGCCACGGCCTTGTTCACGGCGCAGGCGACCTTCTTCCACAAGCATATCAATGGCGCGCCGTACGGTGCCACGGCTCAAGCCATATTCAACGCACAGGTTTTCGTCGGTGGGAAATTGATCGTCGGGCTGAAATTCACCCGATTGGATACGTTTATCCAGAATAGCTTTAAGCTGGTAATAGCGCGGAACCAGACCAGGTTGGATGTGCATGATCTCCTTGACAAAAAAGAGGGTATGCCCTATCATCTAGTTGTATATATAACTAGATATATTGTAAGATTCTTTGTTATCCCTGTCAAGCAATCAGGAAATCCATTGAACAGCCCTGATCCAAATCACCCAACAAAACCTATTCGTAGCACTCCCATTGGCGGCAGCGTCATGCGCCTGGATTCGCTTGGGAAGGTGACAGGCGCCACGCGTTATGCTGAAGACATGGTGTTGCCTGGAATGTTGTACGCGGCTGTGTTACGCAGCCCGCACCATCACGCCCGCTTGCTGGCGATGGATAGCCGGCAAGCCGAAGGTCTGCCTGGGGTCGTGCGAATTATTACGGCGGTGGACATCCCGGGTGATAATAACCTGACCGGTTATAGCCACAATGAGCCTGTGCTAACCCCAGTGGGCGATACGTTGCGTCAAAAAGGCGCACCGATCACCCTGGTAGTGGCGGATTCGCTCGAACACGCCCGAGCGGCAGTTGGACAGATTCAAGTCGAATATGAAATCTTGCCTCATCAATTTGACGCCGATCAGTCTTTGCAGCCAGAGGCGACCAAGATTTATCCGGCGGGAAATGTCCTGAATACCTTTTCCCTGGTACATGGCGACCTGCAAGCCGCCTGGACGAACGCAGACGTTTGTATCGAAACGGATTACTATACAGCTTTCCAGGAACATTCAACGCTAGAGCGTGAAGCCACCCT
>Ga0172371_10005919_pt1 | contig 17977 bp, 13 predicted proteins | sample Lak12m_FD_114543 | JGI IMG/M metagenome (GOLD analysis project Ga0172371, IMG submission 114543) | Freshwater microbial communities from Kabuno Bay, South-Kivu, Congo - kab_022012_12m | ecosystem: Environmental > Aquatic > Freshwater > Lake | place: Democratic Republic of the Congo: South-Kivu...
GCCGTTTTCTATCACGTAGCCGCGGTCAATGCATCCGAGGGTCAGGGCAACGTTCTGATCCACCAGGAGCACAGCCATGCCCAGTTTCTGAATCTCCGTGACCTTGGCGTAAACCTCCTTCACCAGCAGCGGCGCAAGCCCGATGGAAGGTTCGTCCAGCATGAGGAGCCTGGGATTCAGCATGAGCCCGCGGCCTATGGCCAGCATCTGTTGTTCGCCTCCCGACAGTGTACCCGCGAGCTGGGAACGCCGCTGCCGGAGTCGCGGGAAAAGCGAATACGCCATTTCCAGGCCTTCCGATCGCCTGCTCTTGGCAGATGGAATAATTGCGCCCAGGTTCAGGTTCTCTTCGACCGTCAGGCCCGAGAACAACTGCCTGCCTTCAGGAACGTGGGCTATTCTGAGCGCGGGGACCCGATGCGCGGCGCGGGTGTGAAGAGGACTACCGTCCCATTGTATGCTCCCCGCCGAGATCGGCACCAGATTGGATATGGCTCTCAGCAGAGTTGACTTGCCTGCCCGGTTGGAACCGATAACACCGACGAATTCGCCCTCTGCCACGGTGATGCTCACGTCTGCAAGCGCGGGCACGTGACCGTAACGGACGCTCACCTTGTCAACGCGTAACATACTCACTGTCGGCCCCCAGGTACGAGTCAATGACATCAGGGTGCCAACATCCCCAGCCAGAGGGACAGCCCGGCGTATTTGAGCAACAGCGTCGAGGTGTACGCTCCGACTCCGAAAAATGCTGCGTGCCCTAGAGATATCTGATTGGCAAACCCTCCGATGATGTTCCATGCACCGCCCAGCCCGGCAAAAAACAGGACCAACGTGGCGATCCGCAAATAATAGCCTCTGTTCTCGAGGACCAGAGGCGGAAGCAGTAGGAGGACTGCCAATAGAAGCCACCAAACAATCCTTACCGACTAGTATCCCGGAAGCGTCCATGAAGCCTCATCTCCCCAACAAACCGGCAGGCCGATAGGCAAGAGTCAAGATAAACACGATGAAGACCACCAGGTTCTGCAGCTGGGTCGGCAGGTAAACCGACGTCAAGGACTGTATGACCCCTATAACGACCCCGGCCAAAAGCGCTCCCGGAACGCTTCCCAGGCCGCCCAGCACAACCACCGTAAACATGATGAGACCCCAGTCATGGCCTATGGTAGGGAATATAGCGGTTCCTATAAGTGACAAAATTTCTGTCCGATTTCGATGTCCTAAAGAGACAGCGATGCCCGCCCCACCAGAGCATCGTCATTATCGGATATCGCCTATTGAACTTGGTCAGCAGGGAACAACATCATCAGGGATTTCGCGATATTGAAAACTCCTGGGCCATGAATAGATTCAAAGGTCTTCACTGGGTTCAGACACGCTGTCAGAATTCCTCACGAACCTGGCCAGGCGATCAAGCTGTTGGTATTATGGGAGAATATTGTCACACTTTCCATCGGACCCTAGCCTGTTCCCCGAGTTTAAGAACGAGTTCGTGCTGAGGTAATTCAATAGGCGAATCGGATATTATTCTTGGCAATCACTATAAGTCACCAACATGGTGTAGGGGGGGGCTGGAATGAGGAACTGAGTTCAGTCTCTGACAGTGAACCGGAGCGAGTCGGTATCAGCAATCAGGGACTCTATCGTCCTTCCTCGGATTTCTCGCCCACGCGTGCCATTTTGCCGCCGCACTTGGGGCACTCATCAAGATTTTCGAAATGAATATCACCGCAACTGTGACATGAAAAAACAGGCATATATACCGTCTTGGCCAGGAATCTCCGATTGGACAGTTCCTCGGCGCTAAGAAGTCCTTCCCACAGCAGTTTACTCAATACCTTGAGAATCTCTGCGCGGGAGAGGCGGTGCTTCTCCATCAAGCCTTCGTCGTCCATACCTGCCCTGACGTCATGAAGCACGTCTATGATGTTGAGCTTTCGGGAGGTTCTTTTCGCAGCCGCAGGTGAAGGGGGCGCCGGTTCCTTGGAAGGCATCAGCAACAGATCGAGGTCTTGCCTGATATTCTTCAGGAATCCCTCAAGGGAATTCCACTGCTTTGATTTCTTGCCGTTGCAGACGGCTCTAATTGCGGTGATAGCGAAATCCGACGCGCTGTAGGAGAAGGTTAAGCGAATTTCGTTTCCGGGGACGTCCACATAAATGATCCCGTCCGGCGGTGAATCGTCAGAGAGCCTGTAATTGTCCAGCCTCTTGAAAAGACCTGATGCATTGAGCAGGCGGTTGATTTCAACTAATTGCCGAGCAAAGATATGAGTGTTCATCCGTGAGATCGGATTCAGCCGAATGGTCTCCCTTAAGGAGTCATACATTCCTGATGTTTCGGTTGGCTTGATGCACGGCCGCCGGTTGTCAATTGACGGCTTCGACGATTGTTACCACCCCAGAAGCTTGGTGAGCTCCCTCAGGCAGGTCTTGGAGATTCGGATTATCTCAAAGCCGGCCAGCACCTCTGGACGCCCTCTGGTCTGCTGAACCCACACACATCTGGCCTCGAAGCCGAACGGCTCACACCCCGAAAAGCCTCCCACACTGACCACGAGGCTCTTGATCTCTCCGGGTCGGGCGTCAAGCCCGGCTACAGAGACCCCTTTGGGAGATATATCCCTTACGTACCCCGTTGACAGACTGTTTTTCAAATCGGCAACCTGAAGGGGAAAGCCCACTCTTTTCCTCGGGGTCTGCCTGAAATTGGCTTCGGCTCCATCTCCATCGTACAAAGACGATCGCTTTTCGATCTCGTCCTTTTCAACGGCTCCAAGATTCACCAATTGGGAGAGAAGGTCCTGGAAACCTTTTCCCGAGACTTTGTACTTCACCATGATCTCGGCAGCGGTCATCCCAAAACGTATGTCCTTGACGACTTCCCTGGCGCTTATTTCGCGCGATCCCATGACTGTCGGCTCCTCAATAGTGGCAGTTGAGACCCTGCGGGGATGCCGTTGCTCCAGCGGCCTTTTCCAGACGGTCCCAGAGCTTCTTTCCCGGGCCCGGCAAACGATTGTTTGCGACGCTTGTCTTGTGATTCATTCGCCCCCCATGATTCTGACCCCCGCCTTGGGATATTCCGGCTGTCTCGGAGTGAATAAAGTGTAGAGATTACAGTCGTCCAGGTCAAGAAGAATCTAATTCGGAGTCTTATACCACCTCGCGATGGAGAAAGTGTGGCAGGCGGGGCCCCTCCTCCGCTTCGAACGGAGGACCTGACTTCGCTCCGGAGGAACCTCGCCTGCCTTCCAGGTTACTTGTTTGAAAGCGAAATGGTATTAAGTGCGCTTGAGACGGGGCTTTGCATTTGACGTATGTGTCCAGTGGGGACTATAATTTACCGTGAAACCGGCGGACACCATACGAGCCGAAGTCACATACCGTTTCGCTTTCAAACAAGGGACTCGGGGCGCAGGCCAGGCTCCTACGGAGTCGGGTGGGGTCGGCTTTTCCAAACAGGGAATGAGCCGATGTGCCTCACTTTCTTGAACCAGACGCGGCGCTACAATCTGTGTGACTTGCGCGTAGCGAAACTCTCCGTGATGGGTGGTCAAGCCCAACCTCAATGAAGTGGAGTGAACAATGGGGGGTGAAAGGATCCTCATCGTAAAGGATGAATCGGCGGCAGCCGAAGATTTGGTCGAGACTCTCGCGGAACTCGGGTACGAAGTCATAGGCAGGGTGTGCTCGGGCGATGAGGCTGTTCGCCTGGCGAGGGACACAAGGCCGGACCTGGTCCTAATAGACGTGGAGCTGACGGCCGAGGTCACTGGAATCGAAACAGCCGCTGGACTAATATCCCACAGCAATCCAGCCGTTGTCCATCTCACCGGGATGAGCCCAAGTGAAATCCTTGACCGCGCAAAATTGACAGGTGCCTACAGTTATCTCATTAGACCGGTGTCGGAGAACGCATTTCGCACTACCCTCGAAAGGGCACTTCACTATCGCGAGATCCATAAGAGGCTCCGGGAGAATGAAGAGCGTTTAGCGCTGGCCCTGGAAGGGGCGGATCTAGGCTGGTGGGATATTGACCTGAAGACCTCAACCGGAATCTTCGACAATCGCTGTCACCAGATGCTGGATTACGAACCCGGAGAGCTGGGAAGGGACTTTCAGACCTGGCAGAACCTTGTCCATCCCGAAGACCATCCCATGGTGACTGAAGCACTCGACTCGCACACATCAGGGGAATCCCCGATGTTTCAGGCAACGTGCAGAGTCGAGACCAAGACGGGGGCCTGGAAATGGATAACGCTGCGAGGCAAGCTGGTTGAACGTGACAAGAAAAACAAACCGATCCGCCTGACAGGAACGAGCCTTGACGTGACGGACCAGAAGCTGGCCGAACAGGAGCTGAACTCCGGCCGGGACAAGCTTCGAGAGTACACGGGATTGCTTGAGCAGCAGATAATGGAGAGAACCAAAAACCTCAGACGGTCTCGCGATGAACTTGAGAAGAAAGCCTGTGAACTGGTCAAGGCCAACGACGCTCTTAAGATGATGATCTCGGGAATAGCGGAAGAAAAGAGACGCGTGCAATCCAGAATAGCCGAGAATATACGTTCGACCGCGAAGGCCATTGTGCATCAAATGAGGAATGAAACACTCTCCGCACGCATGAAAAGCCTTCTGGACGCTCTGGAATCCAGCTTGGACGATGTCGCGGCGTCCATGGACGCTGTCATGGTGAGAAATGCTGAAAGGCTCAGTCTGAAAGAGATGCGAATTTGCGAGATGATCAGGGCAGGCTTGAGTTCGAAGGAAATAGCGGTCGTATTGCGCGTATCCCCTAAGACGGTGTCTTTTCACAGGTGCAGCATCCGGAAGAAGCTGGGTTTGGCGTCGTCGAAAGACAATCTGGCAGATTATTTGAAAAGGACGATCCGAGACGACCGCCGGTAAGCATTTACCGGCCTGGAATGTGCACAGGCGACTCTCCATATTGATTCAAACCGAAGAAGCCACTCGCTGAAATTGGGTATTTTTCATACCCAATTTACTAGCATCTTTTCCTTATTGACTCGTTGCAAGAAAAACCACATCCTTGTCTTCCAGTCCTTGGGCAAAGAGGCCTTCTGAGCAACGGTGTCGGTTTGCGGTAAAGGGGGCTAATCACTGAAATGGCCTGCCTGTCGCCTCTGGAAATGCCTCGGGGCGGAAGAAAGAGACAACCACAGCAATCGTACCCTACAGAACCAACACTTTTTTCGCTGTCATTAATGAGAGTTATCTCCGGGGCGTGTGGGGCCTCCAGAGTGATGCAATATCCCAAGCGGGAAGTTCTGGGGATGAGGCCGGGTTGCTTTACCGCTTGAAAAAAGAGCGGAATGAATAGTGGTAGAGACGGTCGGCAAGTCACATGAACTGCAGTCTGGTATCTCACGTAGACAGGTTTTGGCGAAGAACGCCCAAAGAAGCTTCGCTGAAGCCGCTCTTGGACGATGGAAGGGGGGATTGTTCAGGACATGGGATCTCAAGAGGCGCCAACCGGTTTCTTCGGCTGCTCATGCGAGAACCTGGGATCAATCACTGTCACTACCGATGAATTTACCAGGCCGGACGGAAATAGCCAAAATCCTCCTGGATCGGGGAGCCAATGTGAACGCGAGGACCGCTCGCGGCAAGACATCTCTCATGAAGGGATCAGGAGCAGGAAACCCGGAACTGGTAAGACTTCTTCTGGCCTACGGAGCTGATGCCGACATGCGTTCCCTGAACGGGAACACTGCTTTGATGCGAGCTAGCTACAAGGGTCACTCCGAGGTGGTGCGGTATTTGTTGTCGGCCGTACGCAACGTCAACGCGACCAACGAGGCAGGCAATACTCCTTTGATTCTGGCTTCCGCTTCGGGGCACAACGAAGTGGTAACAGCGCTACTTGCGGCCGGGGCTGATTCACGCATGAGAAACCGGTCCGGTCAATCAGCTCTCGATCTGGCTTTGAACAAAGGAAATCGCGAGATCGTCGCGATTCTTGAATCCCACCGGACATTATAGAGATTTTAAGACGGGTTGGCACCGAGGCCGGCACCCACTGGCCGGTGTCTCCGCAAAGGCTCGATGGCGGCATGGCATGAATATTCGAGATGTCGGACTTCACTGCCACCGCGATTGATTGGGGAACCGGAACATGGAAGAAGATCATCTGCCGACGTTTGACGATGACAACGACACCGGGAAGATCCAGTTCTTCTATTCTGATGACAATGACCATACGGCGACAATTGATCTGAGCACACTGCTTTCAGACAATTTTACCACATCGGGATCGTTCGATCTCCGGCGAACAAACCTCGCCGCCTTCGGCAAGCTACTTCAGGCGCTCTCGGTTCCTACTCTTATCGTGTCCAGATCGAACGCCATAAAGTTTGCCAATTCGGCCTTTGGCAAGCTAAGCAGGAAGTCCTTTCAGCCCAGGGAGGCGATGTTTTCGTCCTTGTTTCCCAACCCCGTGGAATCGCGAAAGGCGTTGTTATTGTTGGAAAAGGTGTTTCTCGATCATAATCCCCAAGTGACGGAGAGAATACTACAGATCCATAAGACCAGAATATGGGCGAGACTGCATCTCTGCACCATTAGGCTCGGCGGAGATCACATGGCCCTGGTCCAAATCGAGAACCTGACGGCCGAAAAACAGCTGTTGACCGTTCAGAAGTACAAGAGACTCGTGAACATATTCCCCACAGCCATAGGCGAATTTGCCATACCCAAACCTGTTGTTTCCGACGCGGGAATTGAACAGTCCTTGAGCGCGATATTGGACGCGAGAGTGGTAGACGGCAACAACAAGTTCGCTGCGGTTCACCATAGGAGGCTCATCGGAGACCTGGTCGGCGCAAAAATGGGGGCATTGTTGCCCGCGACAAGGAGGGCCAGGGCCATATACGAAAGATGGATCAATTCCGGATTTCCCATCGTGTCGTTCGAAACCAAGGAGGCAATTCTGTCGGATAGGCCCAAATACTTCGAGAACAACCTCATTGCGAATGTCAACCGCTCTCGTCTGCTGGGATTCTGGTGGCTGAAGCGCGATATCTCGGAAAAGAAGAGAATTGAGGAGGAAATACTCAAGCACCAGAAACTGGAATCCGTAGGAATTCTTGCCGGTGGTATAGCTCACGATTTTAACAACTTGCTTACAGGCATCCTAGGAAATATCGCTCTGGCCCAAAAGAGTCTTCGCGACGACGACAAAGGGTACGAGCGCCTCGAGTCAGCCGCAAAGGCCTGTTTGCGTGCTCAGGATCTCACCAGGCAGCTGCTCACGTTTTCTCGCGGTGGCGATCCAATAAAGAAGACGGCGTCAATCAATGAGTTATTGAAGGATTCCGTGATGTTCGCATTGCGGGGATCCAAAGTTCGTTGCCAATTTGAAGTCCCTCACAACCTGTGGCCGATTGAGATAGACGAGGGACAAATATATCAAGTTATCAACAACTTGGCGATCAATTGCGTCCAAGCCATGCCGGAGGGCGGGGTGATCACGGTGGTCGCGTCTAATGTGACTGTCCCGGCTACTGGATCCTCTTTGTCACTGAAAGAGGGCATGTATGTCGCCGTTTCGATTTCCGACACCGGCGGGGGAATACCCGTAGAGAACCTCAAGAGAATATTCGATCCCTACTTCACCACAAAATCCACAGGAACGGGACTCGGTTTGGCCACGTGCTACTCGATCATCAAGAAACATGGGGGCATGATCACCGTACAATCCCAACTCGGAGTCGGCTCGACTTTTTTTTTCTATCTTCCTGCGTCCGAAGCCGAAATTTCTGTTCAGGCAGGATTGACCGAACAAGCCGAGCCCATCAAGGCGCGGATACTGGTCATGGACGACGACGAGACAATAAGGGAATTGGTGTTGGAACTTCTGGGAGATATGGGCTACGAGGTGGTGTTGGCAAAGGACGGAGCCGAAGCGATTTCCGCATACGTCTCCGCTCAAAAAGAGAACAATGCCTTCGACGCGGTGATCATGGACCTCACCATTCCAGGGGCCATGGGAGGCAAGGAAGCCTTTGACGGACTCAAAGAGATTGATCCGGCAGTGAAGGCCATAGTCTCCAGCGGCTATTGCAACGATCCTATCATGGCGGATTTCCGGAAATATGGATTTCTAGGGGTGCTTCCAAAGCCGTACAATCCCGGGGAGTTGCTCAGGGAATTGCAGAGAGTTTTGGAAGGCGGTAGCGAATAAGAAGAGGGTCACGTATCTGAACATAACGATAATCCTGAGGACTTGTAGGAATAGACCAGGTGCGAGTTCCGCAACATTGCCTCAAGAAAGAGACGGAGGACTTTTTCGTGCAAAGGCGCAAGATTAATCCACTCTTGCTCGTTTACGACATTAGGAGTGGACTTGACGATAATGCCCTCCTGGAGAAGTACGGCTTGACGCGGACAGCCCTGCAGTACCTGTTGAACAGACTGGTTCACGAGGGCTTTATTTCGGAGATGGAAGCATATGAAAGGACTTGCCTTTCCGAAAGCGATACGTTCAGGGTATTCACGAACGGAAAACCCCATTTGAAATGCCCTATCTGCGGTAACCCTTTGCCCGATGACGACGGAAACTGCCAGTTCTGCACTGAAATTACTCAAAGGATTGAGCTGACCGAACCCCAGGCCTTCCCCCTGCCGGAAGAAGTCGCGGGCGTTTCGACAGCCGGGGGGCTCCGGATGCCGGACAATCGTCTGAAGCGACTCGATCCCGCGGCTCGGCCCCAGGTCGCTGTAAGGTTCCAAGATGCGGATTATTCGGCAACCAAGGCTCTGGCAAAAGCCTCGGGACGGGGTCAGTTAGAGACCGTCCGAAAGATGCTTGACCAGGGGGTGGACGTCAATTCCACGACGAAGTACGACAATACGCCTCTGATGCGTTCGTCGTTCAGAGGCTACGCGGATGTGACCAGACTCCTGCTGGAAAGAGGTGCCAACGTCAACAGCGAAAACGCGAGCGGCAATACTGCTCTGATTGTCGCTGCAAGCGCAGGTCAATCTGAAGTAGTTGGTATTCTTCTTGATTGCGACGCGGACGTCAACAAACGGAATATAGATGGCAACTCTGCCTTGATGGCCGCTGTCGAGCAAAACGACATCGAAATGGTCCAAAGATTGCTCGAAAAAGGCGCCGATGCAGACTGCCGGAACAACAACGACGACACGCCGTTGATGCGTGCCTGTGAGAAATCCTTCATAGCAGCCGCAGCATTACTTCTGAGCCGAGGGGGCAACCCCAATATCGGCAACAGATTCGGCAACACAGCGCTGATGAAAACAGCACTCAAGGGTGATGCGGACATGGTGAAGGCCCTATTGGGAGCTGGGGCCGACGTCAATGCGAGAAACATTTACGGAAACACAGCTCTGATGAAAGCCGCGTTCCGAGGCCACCGCGAGGTATTGAGACTTCTTCTCAATACCGGTGCGGACACAGGAGCTGAAGACAATGAGGGCCGGAATGCGGAGGTTTGGGCCCGTCGCGGTGGTCACAACAAGACAGCTGATTCACTTGGCCGAGTTCTGCGCGATAGACCTAAATGATCTGGTCGGATTTGTCGAACCCCATGCGCCAAGTATCTTTCTCTGACCTTCACCAAGGCTGACGGAGGTAGGCATTCGGTTTTCGGAGCGGGGGCTTTCCAGCCTGCCTATCGTGAAATACCCTTCATGACCAACTGGAACGAGTCCAAGTGAAAGAATGTGGTTCGTGCTACTTTTTGTATATTCCGGCACACACACCTCGTCTTTTATAAGCCTCTTGTGTGAAAAATATCCATGACGCTTGCCAAGACGTACCCAAATCAGCGAAATCATCCTGCCCAATTCTTCATTCTGGAGGCTTGACAGAGCCATCTTAGGCTGAGCTTGCGGAAAGCGGTTTGGAATTGACCGGATTATACGCGTGATGGTATTCTCGGGACTTGGCGCGAGGGTCTCTCACGACTTCCGGAAGAGTGAAAGTGCCGTCATGGGATGGAGACCCGGTTGAGTAGCTCCAGTGACGTATCCGAAATGCTGTGGAAACAACCGGCGGGCTGACTGGACGCGTCGGGACAGGCTGTCGCAGCATGATTCCGGTGAACAGGATTTGGAGTGCTCCACAAATACCAACTCCAGTGTTCCAGAGAACCTAATGATCCCCAAAAGGGAGCGATTATGGCAGAAGTGAACCTGGGAGAATTGCCTGTAGTTCTGGACGGCATGTCGGAACTGATGGTGTTCTCCAACTATCCTGAAGCCAGGAACGTAATGTTGTTCGGGTTTGAGCTCGAAGGCCCGGTTGACATTGGAGCCATGAATTTGGCTTTGAAGCTCAGCTTGAGTGGTTTTCCGCAATTTGTCAGCAGCGTGAAGGAATCCCGGGTCTCGGGAAAAAGCCGTCTCGTATGGCGCCCGGATCCGGATTTCAGTCCCGAGTTGCGGCTCTCAGACCTCGAGAATTCTGACTCTTCAGTTCCTTTTCAGCATTCCTTGCTCCGTCACCTTAATCAGAGCCTGGAGAAGGATTGGGACCTTCTACATACCGTGCCCTCCGAATTTCACTTGATTCGCCTTCCGAACAAGGGGCACTGCCTTCTAACCCTGGTACACCATGCCGCTGCAGACGGCTGGACTCTCACGGCATTCTACAAGCAACTTCTTACACGCTACCACGAGATCACCACCGGTCGTGAACCGGGGTGGGCCCCTGACTCTGACTTTGCTTCCAGCGTGAAGAAGGGGATGGTCAAACTAAAGACCAGGCGATGGCGGGACGCTCTTTTCTTTGTGCGCAACGCCCTCAGCCTGTATTTCACCAGGCCGACGCTTCCCCGGGGAAACGGAATACCGCGGGAATCCGGGGTACACTACGCCAAGTGGGTGTTGACCCCTGAAGAGACTGACCGTGTTGTTGCCAACGTGGCCAGATTCAAGAGTCCCTTCATAGACGCCCTGGTGGGGGGAGTGGCCTCGGCAGTGGACAGATGGAACGGGGCTCAGAACATTGCTCCAGGCAACACGGTGATTTGCGTCACCGTCCAGATGAGAGGCAGATTCGGAGAGGCCGAAGCTGCGACCAATAGTTCTTCAATTCTGCTCAAATTGCGTCCCGAAGAGCGCAAGACTCCGGAGGTCTTTGCCAGGGCTGTGGCAGACCGGCGGCGGGAGCAAATGGACAGTCTGGCGGACGTCAGGGCCTGGCAAGTGGGCTCCAGCCTGTCCTCAGCGGTAAGGGTACTTCCTTTGGCAGCGAGACAGCGAATTGTCCATTCTGTGTGTCAGTTGCCCCTCGTGCCCATCCTGATCGCTCCCTTCGGCCTGATGTGGCCGGAGATCAAGGACGGACGCCGTACCGGCGATTCCTACCTGAAACAATCGGGAGAGTTGTCCCTGAACGAATTTCATGCGATGCCTTACAAGCTCGGATATCGCTGTCCCCTGATTCTGGGTGCCCATACTTTTCGCAAAAGGCTCAACCTTCAGGTCATGGCGTCAGCCGGCCTTTTCACCGCCGCCGAGGCCGAGGGTTTCGTGAGGCTGATCGGGGAAGTCCTGGTCCAAGACCCGTTTGGAGGAGCGAGCGGGCGGAGCTGAGGGTTTTGGAAAAGAAGTCCGCCGGGGGATCTCCATCGCAGACTCTTGGCTCCCGTGAGGTTAGGCAGATCAAGTCCGCATCGGCAGACTACCATTCATTCGGGCGCGTTTACGACAGTAGCAAGACAAAGGGCTATAGATGCAAGATACGCCGACTTTCCTGGATCCGAACTCCGAAATGATTGCTTTGGCCAGTTACGCCAACACCAAAAACCTGCTGATCACTGCCATCGAGATCAAAGGCCCGGTTGACGAAAGCCTGCTGAAGCCGTGCGTCATGGGCGCTCTCGAGGAATTTCCCCAACTGGGCAGTTGCCTGAAGGAGATAGGAAGAAGCGGCAGGCATCACTTGTACTGGGATCCAAGGCCGGATTTGGAGTTCCCTGTGGACTTGTCCCAGTTGAAGGATTACGAGGCCTCGACCCCGATTCTCGATGCCGTGTTGAATCATCTCGCGCCGAGGCTGGACCGGGACTGGGACCTGTTCCGTGAGTTGCCCGGCGAGGTCCATTTCGTAAAAATCTCTGAGGATCATCATGTAGCGGTTACGGCTACTCATCATTCAGCCTTCGACGCGGCCACCGCTTCCGAGTTCGGCAGACAGTGCGTTCTCAAGTATATGGAATTGCTGACGGGAGTTAAGGATGATTTCCCCGGGCTTCAGACCCACGCTCTATCAACGTCCAGAAAGAGGGCGGTTGAGATCCGGAGGCGCACGTGGGAAGACATCATTTACAGCGGTCGGCTGGCCCTGACGCCTTTGATTTTGAAGCCCGCCCTGCCGCACGGCAGCGGAAAGCCAAACGATCCGAGGCAGTTTCACATCAAGAGGGTTTTGTCATCGGTGGAGACCGCACGCATAGCCATGTCCTCGCTGCGAAAAGGCGGAGCTTTCATAGACCTGTTGGCCGCCTCCGGCAATCTGGCGATAGAAAGATGGAACCAGCGACGGAACGCGGAGACCGGACGGATTACCACAGCCGTCACAATGAACATAAGGGGGAGATACGAAAGCCTTGACCACTCCAACAACGTCAGCGCACTTTTCTTCGAGTCTGATTCCGCTGACAGGAGGGACCCCGATCAGCTCGTTCGTTCCTTGTCAACCGCCCGAATCAGGCAGTTCCGAAGGCAGATGGACTTTAAGCAATATGAGAACACAGCCCGCCTGATTGCGTGCGCGAGCGTGTTGCCCTTCAAGGCACGGCGAAAGATCGTGCATCAAATAATCCAAAGACATCGGTACTCCATAGCCATAACTCTTCTGGGAATCGTGTGGCCGGTCATGAAGAACGGCAAGGCCTCGTTCGATTCTTATCCCACCCGCGTGAGAGATACCGTAATAAGCGAAATACACGGCACAGGCTACAAACACCTGACGAGCACGCCGTTGGTTTTGATAGTCTATTCCTTTTTGAAGAGGCTCAACCTGGTGATGGCGACCTCCGCTTCCCTGTTTACCCGTGAAGAAGCGGAGGCTTTCATGGATCTGTTTATGGAAGTCCTGCGGGAAGGTGCCGCGCGCATGTCTGTGTCCGACCGTTCCAGAGGTTGAGCGCCCGGGCAGTGGAGGCCACCGTTACTGAAAACTGTATATGGACCCCAGCCCGAGAAGGCCGGAAAGCTCGTCAAGGGCTGTTCTGGTCTCCATGATAAGTGCGGGGTCCGATAGGTCGTCGCCATGGAGTCGGTCGCGATAGTGGCGGAAAGCCCATGCCCTAAGGGCCTCGTACAAGGAATCTGTAAGGAAAACACCTTGATGAGCCAGGGCCAGCTCTCTCTCGGTAAGCGCCACCCGGAGCCTCAAGCAGGCAGGCCCTCCTCCGTTCTGCATACTTTGGCGGACTTCGCAGTACTCGATTCGCGAAATGGGGTTGGGACCGGACAGCAGATCATCCAATACCGCTCGCACCCGGCGGTTTTCGCAGCACTCCGCGGGGGCCACGAGACACATGTCTCCATCGGGCAGCGTGACCAATTGGCTGTTGAACAGGTAAGTGTCCACGGCCTCGGCTACGGAAAGTCTCCGGGCACTCACCGGGATCAGAATCAGCTCGCGCTTGCTGCACGACACGAACTCTCGCTTCAATTCTTCTATTAATCCTTCGGAATCAGCAAAAGCCAGCTCGTGGTAAAAAAATACATACTCGTTGCCGACTGAAATTACGTCGTTATGGAAGACTCCCGAGTCTATTGCCGCAGGATTCTGCTCCGCGAACACGGTCCGTTCGCTCTTCAGGCCATGGAGACGAGCCACCGCCCGGGACGCTTCGAGAGTCTGTCGGCCGGGGAAAATCCTGGGACCCTGTTCCCCCAATTCAAGAGCTTTCCTTCCGTAGACAAACAGCTCGATCCCCGAATTTCCGTGAGTGCCGCACAGCCGGGTGTGATTGGCGGCTCCTTCATCCGAGAACTGCGCGGCCGACGGTAGAGGCTCATGATGGATGAACGCGTCCCCATTGCTGAAAATTGTCTTGAGCAGCTTTGTTGTGAACCGGGTTTCTATGGAACGGTGGAGATGGCTCAGAAGGTTCGCAGGCGTGAAATGAACCCTGCCGTCCAGGGTGTCTGCCCCTGGTGAAACTGTGGCGGCATTGGCCGCCCACATGGCTGAAGCGCTGTAGCAGGCCGCCAGCAGGACCGGCTCGGTCTCGGCGGCTGTGGAAACGACCTGGGCATCGGTGCCCGCAAATCCCAGACGCCGCAGAGTGTGCAGGTCCGGCCGTTCCTGGGGCGGCAGCACAGCTTGTTTCACCCCAAGATCCTTCAGGAGTTTCATCTTGTCCAACCCCTCAAGGAACGCTGCCCTGGGGTTGGATACAACGAGCCGGTGGCTGACGGACGCAATATTGCCGTATGCGAGCCCCGCATAGTTGTGAGTCGGGCCGACCAATCCGTCGAAATTGACTTCGAAAGCGTTCATGTTGTTCAAATGAGAGAAACCGCACACGGACCGGCAAGATGCTGGTCCTACTGAGGCCAGGTCGTAACGGTCTCAAGGAACCGTGTCACCCGGCACCTCTCCTATGCCGGGAGTCCTAGACTCAGGGATCGCCCCAACGTCCGATTCCATGGACGCAACAGGAAACGAACAATAATCAGCAGCGTAATAGCCGCTGGGACGATGATTCCCGCTCGCGCCTACGCCTCCAAAGGGCAATCTGCCGGATGCGCCCGTAGTCTGGCGGTTCCAGTTGACCACTCCTGCCCTGACCTTGCGGAAAAAGAGATCGTACAGCTCCTCGTTGTCGCTCAGCAACCCTGCGGCAAGCCCGAACGAGGTGTTACCCGCTTCCCGGACAGCGGCCTGGAAATCAGGTACCCGCACCATTTGCAGTATAGGGCCGAAAAGTTCAACGTCGGGCCTGTCCTTGACCGCGGTCACGTCCAGAATGCCCGGCGAAAGGAAATAGCCCGGCCGCTCAAGGCGCTTCATGGGGACTAATGATCGCGCCCCGGCGCTGCACAGGTCTTCCTGGGCCCGGAGCAAATCCTTCAGCACCTGCTCGGAAATGACCGGCCCCATGAAACGCTCCGGCAGGTCGGTGTAACGTCCGACCCTGATCTCTCGGACCAGTGATGCAAGCCGCTCCATGAAACGATCGCCCGCGTCTCCGGCTGGAACGATGAGGCGCCTGGCGCAGGTGCAGCGCTGGCCCGCTGTTATGAAGGCAGATTGAACCGTAAGATAAGCAGCGGCCTCCAGATCGGACACCTCATGGACGACCAACGGACCGTTGCCGCCCATCTCCAGTGCCAGGATCTTCTCCGGGAAACCTGCAAAAGCCCGATGGAGGGCCTTTCCCGTCTTGACGCTCCCGGTGAATAACAGTCCGTCAATCCTTGGATCGCCAACTAGAGCCGTTGCGGTCTCTCTGCCGCCCTGAACCATGTTCAACACGCCTGGAGGCAGACCGGCCTCCTGCCATGTCTCCATCATTTTCACCGCGATAAGCGGCGCCTGGCGGCTCGGCTTGAAGACGACGGTGTTGCCGGCCAGTAAGGCAGCCACAATGTGCCCATTCGGGAGATGGCCAGGCAGGTTGAAGGGCCCTATGACTACCACCACGCCGTGGGGTTTGAACCTCACCACGGTCCGGATCGCCCCCATCCGGCCCTGGACTACTCGGCACCTGTCATTGTATGCCTCGATGGAAACAGGCACCTTCGCGGCCATGGAGTCAACTTCAGTGAGCGCCTCCCACCTTGGTTTCCCTGTATCGAGGCTGATGCACTCTGCCAACTCCCACCGCCGAGCTGTCACCAGCTGTTGGAAAGCCTCCAAAATTCCGATCCGTTCCGAAAGAGGCCTGTCTGCCCAGGCTTCAGAAGCGCGATCCGCAGCCCCCACGGATAGCCCAACCTCGCGAGCTGTAGCGGATCGGCCTCGCCAGACAACCTCACCAAGGCCCGGATCCGTGGCTGTGAACTGCGGCCCCTCACCAGAAAGCCAGCAGCCGTCAATAAGATGAATTCGATCGGCCATCAGATATTCTCCGGTCGAGGAGCCGACGGCTTAAGGGGTCCGAAACGGACCCAGTCACCGATCTTCACATCTAGTGCCGACGCAACTCTGGAGGTTAGCAGTGCTCCGTCGCCTGGACCGAAGTCTATATTTCCCGCGCAAGCCCTGAAATCCTCCTTCATATGGGTAATTAGGTATAATGGCGACTCTATTTTGCCAGCAACTATGTCTTCCACCCGGCTGTTGTGACTCTCTTTGACGATGCGTATTTCCTCCAGAGGACAGCTTATGATAGGCCCGGCTTCGAAGATGTCCACCATGCCCGTAGATTCGAAGCCTTCGTCCTGGAGCATCTTGAGCGCCGGCCTGGTTTGCTGGTGTACCTCGCCGACGACTTCCTGGGCGGATCTCGGCAGCAGAGGGATATAGATGGGACAAGAAGGCATCAAATCGGCGATGAATCTCTTGTCCATCGCGCTTAACAGGTCCGCTGCTGGATAATCCATCTCGAAGAAATGTCTCCCCAGATTCTCCCAGAACGGGGACATTCCGTCAGGATGTACCACTCCTCTCATCTCAGCTATCACCACAGGCTCAAAGCGCTCGGGATGTGCCGACATGAAGAGGAATCTGAACAGAGACAGCAACCTCCCGTTGCCGTGCCTGCGATACTCGGGCGCCAGGAAGAGCCCGCCGATTTCGGAGGGCCCGCTGTGCTCTTGAACCAGGTGAAGGGTGGAGATCTCTTTTCGTATCCCGAGAGTCCTGGACTCATGGACGCACGTCTCGATCCTGTAAGCGTAAAAGGGCTGAAAACCGCCTACCTTCGAGACTATGCAGCTCGTCCCCACCACCGTATCGGTCTCCAGGTCTTCCATAACGAAAACGTATAGTTCTCCGCCGGGCTGATCCACATGTTTCTGAAAGCCATGGACGGATTCCCTGATCCGCCTCTTGAGGAGCTCTCGATCTCGTGGAAGCGACGTGAGCCCGTAATCCGCGCTGAAGGCCAGCTCGAAGAGCCGGTCCAGATCCTCCATTTTCGCCGGCCTTATAATGACCATGACAACGGCCCCCTTTTCGAGTGGACAATCTGGAAAGGGATTCTCGGCACACCGTTTACACCCTTTGGCACTGGCTACCGCACAAGGTCTTTTCAACGATATCCGCCACCTGATCAATGTCATCGGGGGTGGCTGCTCCGACGGGGACAAGGAATCGCACCCTGGAGGAATCGCGACCCGCATAGAAGCTTATTACGCCATTGGCGAAAAGCGCATGGACGAATTCCTTGACTCTTGCCGGGTCGCCGTCGAACGGTGTGAACGCTATCATTGCGCCGATGCCGAAGGGACCTGAGACCAGGTCTGGTCTCCGGCTCCGGATTTGCTTCAGCCGATTGACGAAATGCTCGCTCAGCGCTGCAATCCGTCCCTGAGGACCGAGGAAACCTTCTTCGGTCAAACCCTTGAGGATCAGTCGCGCTGCAAAGATCGAGGATGTGCTCCCCGTAAAGGTTTGGCTCAACAGGCCCGGCTCAGGGTTGAATTCGTCGGTGAACAGCGTCGCGCATACCTGAAGCGACTTTCCAACGGTCACCACGTCCACGAACTTGTCCAGGCCGAAGTGTTGAAACGCGAAAAGTTCGGTTGTGCGCCCGAATGTCTGGATTTCGTCCACCATTATCGCCACTCCATTTTCCTGCAAAGTTTCCATGAGAGGGACGAAAAAACACTGGGAACCAGGATAAAAGCCGCCTTCCCCGAGGACCAGTTCGAAGATCATTCCCGCGTGGCGTCCGGGATAGCGGTCGAGCTGCCGCTTCAGGTGTTCCACGGCTATCCGAGTGCTCCGTTGGGGCTCCTTAGGATCGAAGAACGGCACGTAATCCACTGCCAGGCTGGATGGCAAGCCCTCGCGAAA
>Ga0172371_10005920_pt1 | contig 17977 bp, 19 predicted proteins | sample Lak12m_FD_114543 | JGI IMG/M metagenome (GOLD analysis project Ga0172371, IMG submission 114543) | Freshwater microbial communities from Kabuno Bay, South-Kivu, Congo - kab_022012_12m | ecosystem: Environmental > Aquatic > Freshwater > Lake | place: Democratic Republic of the Congo: South-Kivu...
AACATGAGAGGAACCGCATGCCGACCTACCTGCTGCAATGGGAAGCCATGCGCTGGGCAGCGAAAGCCGGCTGTACGGAATATGACCTGTGGGGTGTGCCCGATCATGCCGAAGATTTCCTGGAGAAGAATTTCTCGGAAAGATCGGATGGCTTGTGGGGCGTGTACCGCTTCAAACGCGGTTTCGGCGGGCAATTAAAAAGAAGTGCGGGAGTATTTGAACAAATCCTGCAGCCTGGTTTCTACCGGATTTATGATGCCGCGCGAAAAATGAGAAAGCAGGGCTTTTCCGGCTAGAACCAGCGGAGCGATTAATAATGGATCAACAGGAGTGGAACCAGATCATCCGGCAATTCCCGCTGCCCAGTTTGCTGCAAACCTGGCAGTGGGGGCAAGTTAAAACGCGCTTTGGCTGGGAGATGGATACCAAAACCTGGAAAGATGAAAAAGGGGAAACGCAAGCGGCTGCCTTGATCCTGCGGCGCGCGCAAAACCTGCCGGTCATCGGGAAGAAAATAAAAATCCTTTACATCCCCAAAGGGCCATTGTTGAAAGATTGGGGTCACCCCATCCGTGAAAGGGTATTCCAGGACCTGCTGGATTACAGCCGCGAGGAGAACGCGGTTTACCTGAAGATCGATCCCGAGGTGATCATCTCCCACGGTTATGCCGGCAATCCGGATTATGACGAAAATCCCCATTCTAAAGCGATCATTCAAGCGTTGCAGCAAAGTGGATGGCTGCTTTCCGGGCAGCAGATTCAGTTTAAGAATACATTCTGGATTGATTTAGAACCTTCGGAAAAAGAACTGCTGGCTGCCATGAAGCAGAAGACGCGTTACAACATCCGTCTGGCTGAAAAAAAAGGTGTGCGAATCCGCCAGGCTGGACTTGCCGATTTGGAACGAGTTTATAAAATGTACGCGGAAACCGGACACCGCGATGGATTCATCATCCGCCCCAAAGACTATTACTTGTATCTTTGGGAGACTTTCATGCAGGCCGGCATGGCTACGCCGCTGCTGGCGGAAGTAGCGGGTGAACCTGTGGCCGGCTTGTTCCTGTTCCATTTTGGAAATCGTTCCTGGTACATCTACGGCATGAGCAGCAACCTGCATCGCGAGAAAATGCCCAATTACCTGCTGCAGTGGGAGGCCATTCGCTTCAGCAAGGCGCATGGCTGCCAGATCTATGATTTATGGGGTGCGCCGGATGTTTTCGAAGAATCCGACCGTTTGTGGGGCGTTTACAGGTTCAAAGAAGGCTTGGGCGGCCAAGTCGTTCAAACCGTTGGCGCGCTCGACTATCCCTTAAAACGATTTGAATATAAAATAATACAAGACGTGCTGCCCAGGTTGCTGGCTTTTACGCGCGGGATCCGGCGGCGGCAAATTCAAAACGAATTGTCCGGGTAAATTGTAAAGGGAAGATGAACCTCGACATCGAAACAACCGTGAAGACGATATTTATTATGCTGCTTATCGCGGGCGGCGCATTGGCGCTGGTTGCTTTGCGCGCTTTCCGTGAAGCCAGCCGGCTGCGCTTCTTCCTGAAAAGGCGGGCACTGTTAGGCCGCGCGTGGCAGTTCGTCTTCCTTTCACTGGCTGCCATCATTCTGGCATTCCTGATCAATAGCTATGCCGAACCGGTTACCTACAGGGTCTTCCAGCCATCTCCAACCGTAACCCAAACACCAACCATCACTTCGACCGCCACCATTACGCACACCCCAACCATCACTCAAACTGCCACAATTACCCCCACGCTCGAATTTACGGTCACCCCGCAAATGCCGGTCGTGATCAGCCAGGATTTCACATCCCAGGTCACGCCCAATCCAAACGCGGTTTTCAGCAGCCTGTCTTTCTCGCGGCGCTTGAATGGCGATTACCAACCCATCGATCCCGCTATCGCGTTCAGTAATCCGATTGACAGTATATACGCCTCGTTTTCTTACAATAACATGTCTGTCGGCACGCAATGGACCGCTTTATGGTTCAGGGACGGTGAATTAATTTATTATGAAAGCAAACCCTGGAATGGCGCTTCAGGTGGATATGGTTATTCCGATTGCCTGATTCCGGCTGAAAATTGGCTGCCGGGTGAATATGAAGTCCAGATTTACGTGGGCGAAACCTGGAAAGCAACCGGAAATTTCAGCGTCAGCGGAGAACCTCCCACGCCGACGCCCACGCCTTCCCAGACGCCGACTCTAACCCTGACGCCGACGCTCAGCCCAACCGCATCGAGAACGGCAACCATCACACCTACGCCTTCACGGACGGCGATCCCGAGCGCCACAGTACCCGCAACGGCTACAAATACACGCACAGCGACCCCCACCCGGACTTCCACATCCGCGCCGACATCCACCAAGACTCAAACTGCAGCCCCCAGGACCACGGCTGCCCCCACCCGGACGTTAACGCCCAGCCGGACACCGTTGCCCAGTTTCACGCCCACCATCAGCCTGACGCCTTCAGCGACGCTGGTGCCGACGGCTACGCGGCGTTCTACAATTTTCCGCTGATCCGCGCCAATTCGACGGCGATCAATCCCGCTACGCGGGCATTGTTTTTCAATAACGCCACGTTGGTGACCATGCTACGTGCGTGGCTGATTTCGCTCACTTTCGACAGCAGGAAGGGTGTTACCTTGGCGCCCTTGATGCCTTTTTCCTCCGCTTCTGCGACCGCACGCTGGATGGTGCCCTCGATTTCCTCAGGTGGGATGGCCAGTTCAGCAGGCGGGGGAACCGTGACCAGGATGGTGGCTTTCAGACCGAATCCCCACTGGTTTTTGGCAATTTGAGCGATCTCGGCCGGTGAATCGGAGCGATAATCGACCGGCAGGCCGCTGCTGGTGGAATAGAATGCCGGGAAATCATCCGTTTGGTAGCCGATCACGGGCACACCGGCGGTTTCCAGGTATTCGCGCGTGGCAGGCAAGTCCAAAATAGCCTTGGCGCCGGCGCATACCACCACCATGGGGATCTGCGCCAGGGTGGGCAGGTCCGCCGAGACATCCTGCAGGTTGCCGCGGTGGATGCCGCCAATGCCGCCAGTGGCAAACACGCGGATGCCGGCTTTGTAGGCAATTTCCATTGTTCCGCTGACAGTGGTGCCGCCGTCCCTTTGAGCGGTGATGGCAGCCGCGATATCCCGCCGGCTGATTTTCACCGGGTTTTTCACGGTCGCAAGCTGCTCCATTTGTTCATTGTCCAGGCCAACCTGAATGCTGCCGCCCAGCATGCAGATGGTGGCGGGTAATGCGCCGGATTTTCGTACCTCATCTTCCATGCCAATCGCGGTATTGCGGTTTTCCGGGTAAGGCAAACCATGCGTGATCAGGGTTGATTCCAGCGCTACTACCGACAGATTTTTATCAAGCGCGCTTTGAACTGCTTGCTGTAATTGCAGGTATTTCATTAAAAGTTATCGCTCCTAACTGAATGATTTTTAGGTCTGTAATCGCATTATTGTATGCGACTTTATATGCTTGCGCCAGATGCTGCTGCAATTTTTCAGTAAAATCCCCTGGAATCTCGATATTTTCAACAGGCATTACAACGGTGGAGCGTAATTCTGGTGTGATCAAGCGCCGGCGCTTGCGAATTTTTGATTTGGAACGCCTTGCCGTGCCGGAAGCCAATATCAGGATACGCGCGCGCCCATGTTGTTTCAAATGATGGGATTTCATTACGCGAGGTGCTTTTTGACCTTTATTGACTAGCATTCCCGAAATCACCTCTGACTGATCCCGAATTTCACTGGCGCCGTGTTCCAAAACAAAGTTCATGACCTCCAGTCGTAAAGTCTCGCTGGTGAACTCGTTCCATTCCGCTTGGGAGCTGAAATTGAATTGCTCACCCCGCTGCAAATCATCCGCGATTTCAGCAGTATCAAAAAATACCGGATTCAGCACAGAGATACGCATATCCTGAATAGTGAACCAGACGCCATCCGCGCAGGTTGCTGTCAGGTTGAGGTTGAACTCTTGCCGGTTGCTGGAAAAGATTCCCAATAGCTGCTCCCCATGTTCGATGTTAAATTTTGCTACCATGCCATCGCCGCGCAGGAACATGCGGCTGCTGGCGCGGTTTTCAATGAGCAGCGCGTTATCCGCTTCAAGCGCCGTGCTGCAGGGACCGCCCAAGACTGCCGCGATTTTTTCCTCATCGGAATGTGGAAATCCCGGATGTTGAGGATTGACCTCCCCCGGGCGCGGCAGGAAAAAAGCGCAGCAGCGTAAAAATCTCCCAGCCCGATGTGGGCGGGAAAGCTGCAGCGCTTCGGATGTTATCGCGCGCGTCAGCCGGAATCCCAACAGCAAGAGTAAAACAAAAGTGGCCAAGTTCAATAAGGTGAAAGGGGAAAAGTAAGCCGCAAGGATATCGGAGAGGACATCCCCTGCCAGGCTGGCGGAAGTCTCTGACACGCTGCCAACCAGAGCCGGCAGTTGCGGCAGCGGATTGTTATAAGAAACCAGGGTTGCCAAAAATGACCAAAAAATAAAAAAACCGATCAGCAGGAACGCCAAACGCAGCCTGCCGAAATGCGCATCTACTCTCAGAAAATTCAAGTGGTCGTGATCAGGAGCATGTGGGGATTTCATGGCTGCGTGCTTTCATGTGTTCGCTGATTTTGGGGCTGCGTCCACAACCTGTTCAGGTATATGCGGATCAGCGGGAGATTCCAACCTGCCACCTGATTATTTTTATGAGACTTAGGCTTTTCGGATTCCTGATTAAATTCTCCAACCGAGGGGTTATCTTTACCCGTAAATGACCGGTTGATATTCACCATAATCCGGGCGAGTGTATTTTGATGGAAAAGCATTTCCGAAGGGAGCCTTGAAACCTGCCCGAGCCATAAGTCATTCAAATGTTTGCCAATGACCTCTTCCAGGATTGGCGCGGCATCTCCGGTTTTCCCCAATTGGTGCAAGTAGCGCGCTACAGCAAGCAATGACCCGGATTCGGATTCTGATGCCGTATTCACTTCCAACCTGTAAACAACCTGAAATGAAGGATAGATTTCACGCGAATCCCTGGTGAATGCTTTAACCTTGCGTGCCCTTAATTGGCGGGCATGAAATCCGGTATAACTCTCACCCAATTTTTTCACCTCGAAAGGATTTTCATCCGCATGCGGCCCATAAGTAAAGCTGTGATATTTCATTTCGAAACACAAGATAATTTCATCGCCTGGCTTCAGGCTGTGAAATCCTGAACGCATAATTTGAATTTTATCCTGTCTGGTGCGGATCGCGGCAGCGCTGTCCGGATAGATGAAAAGAATGCCAGCCCGCGGTTTGTTTTTCAGCAGAAAATATTCTCGTAAAAGCGAACCCGATCGAACGATAAACAGGGGAGAGTTCTTAAGGTAAATACGGGCAAACGCATCAGCCCAGGTGGAAATTAATTCGTTGAATCCCAAATCGGGATCGATGAAATGGAACCAAAAACGAAATGAAAGCAAAACCGCGATCAGCCAGGCAGGAATCAGGATTGAAAGCCAACCTGCAGAACCCGCCTGAACGAGTAGAATTGACTGGATGATGAAAAGGCACAGCAGCACGGAAGCAAGAACCACCTCCGTTCTTTTCCTGGAAGATTGCATACCCAGATTTTATAATAAAACAGATTTGCGAACAAATGCGGAATTCTTAAATGATTAGAAATGCCAGAGCTGTTTTAAAGTTTTTTATCTCCATTATAAACTGGGGTGACCTTTTCAATGGATTTCTGTTATTGTTGCTTGGGTTTTCATTCAACCGGCATTATGGTTATCGCTTTGAATGGGGAGTCTATCTCTCTTTGGGCGTTTGGTTCTTTTTTTTGCAAGCTTCGGCGAACTGCCTGGGCGCGGTCCTTTCTGGCGAGGTATTCGACAATCTTGATATCGCGGTAGTGGAAGACAGGAATGCGGTGGAATTCCGATTGTTGATGGTCAAATGTTTCTGGATTTTGGCGATCCTGTTTGCGTTGATGAGCTTCCTGCCGTTAGTGCAAATTAAAAACCAGGTTTACTTCAGTTACCTTTCCCTGTTCATCGTATCTACGATTTATTTTTGCGAGTATCTCTTTTTTATAGAATCTCTGAATAACTTTTTTGGAGGCATGCGGGAATTTTTATACGCATTCAGTCATGCTTTCCTGCTGCCGGCTTTGTGTTTCAGTTTATCGCAGGATTATATAAGAGCCAACCTGATATTGATCATCTTCCCGCTGTTTATCCAGCTGATCGCCTGGAAAACCAGCTTCCATCTACAGGATAGGCTGGAGGGAAAAAAAGTTCCGTCTTCCAGCATGCTTGAAAAAGTGGGTTCATCCAATTCGCTGTATATAATTGTAGCTCTGCTGGTTCTGGGTTGCATCACATTATTCCTTGAGGTGGATATTACGGGCATTCTGAACAAAATATTCATCCTGCCGGTAGGCGCGGCTGCTGCCTGGCTGACTTTTCGAAGCATCAGAAAACAAGAACCCAACTGGAATTGGGCGCTCGCACTGATAAAACTGCTGCCGGCAGCCAGCATCCTTTCCATCGTCAGCGGATTATGGGTTTATTAATAAATCGCTAATGCCCCCTGACTGACGGGTTCATTATGATATAGGTCAGGAGGTCGTATGACACTAGCAGAAAAAACCAAAGCACCTGAATTTACGTTGGATGACGAGCAAGGCAATAAATTCAGCTTGTCCCAATTATTGGGCAAACCTGTGGTATTGTATTTCTATCCCAAGGATGATACCCCAGGCTGCACGACCGAAGCCTGTAACTTCAGGGATGATTACAGTCAATACCAGCAAGCGGGCGCCGTGATCCTGGGCGTCAGCCCGGACACCGGGAAATCGCATGCCAAATTCGCCGACAAGCATCATCTGCCATTCACGCTGCTGGCGGATGTGGGTCACAAAGTATGCGAACTATACGGCGTATGGGGAAGAAAGAAATTTATGGGAAAAGATTTCGATGGTGTTTTACGCACCACCTACCTGATCGATGCCAAGGGCATGATTGCCAAGGTTTTTGAAGGGGTAAAACCTGCTGAGCACAGCGCCGAGGTGCTGGCCGCTCTGGCCAGGCTGTAATTCAATTCCCTTATTTGACCCTCAGCAGCGTTTTACCGCCTGACCATAGTTCCTCAAGCTGGTAATAGTCGCGCTGCTGGGGAGAAAAAACATGCAGGACGATCCCACCGAAATCCACGGCGATCCAGCCGTTGGATGCGGAGCCGATGATTCTTCCTTTCATGCCGTGAGAAATCGCCATGGCGTCATTGGCCACCCGAACCAGGCTGCGGATCATGCGGTCGCTGGTGCCGGAACAAATAACGAAATAATCGGTAAAAATGGCCACCCCCTGCAAGTCGATCAGGACGATATCTTCTGCTTTTTTCTCTTCAAGCGCGCTGACTAAATCGCGCGCGACCTGTATCGGATCCAACTCTTTCAGTATTCACCTCGTTGATCAAAGTTTCCGTTCATTTTAGCATGGAAGTCATTCAGGCGGAGAATGGCAGGTTGAACAATTCATGATAGCGCGGACCGGCGGGAGTTAGCTCGCTTTTAATGAAGTGCAAACTGGCGATCATTTGGCTGCCGATTACAACATCCTGCCTGGATTGAATTTCGTTTCTGAGATTGGCTAAATCAGTTGAAGATGCGTAAGGTTTTACCCTGCCCAGGGTGATGTGAGCCGAGAAAGGGCGTACTTCCGGAGGGTAACCCAACATTTTGGTGGTCTGCGTGACGATTTCGACCAACCTGAACAATGCTGGCTGCTGCTCAATGCCCAGCCAGACCACCTTTGGCCTGGCTGGCGAAGGAAACGCGCCAAGTTTCTGGATATTCAGGCTGAACGGATGCATAACCGAGAGTGCTTGGTTTAGCTGTTTCTCCACGCCTGCGACATCCGTTTTACGAAATTCCCCCAGGAATTGCACTGTTAAATGCATATTATTCGTATCGACCCATTTGACCTGCTGCGGCAGCCTGGCGCGCAGGTCTGCCAGAAGTTTATCAATTTTGGTCAGGTTCTCAGATGAGATCTCGCAAGCGAAAAATGTTCTGATCGTGGATGGCTGCATGGCTCCAGTATATGGAAGCTGAAGGTTGGTGTCAAGCGCTGCCTCCTCCCAACCAACCTATGCACTTGCTTTGAATTATGGTATAAGATTAAAACCCTGCTGTGCTCGTGATGCGGCAATCATCGTTTTGAGCCAACACTTTAAAAAATGGGCTCTGTTCTTTCGGGTGCAACGCGATAGGCGCAAGCCAAGGCGGAGCTTACGAGGCAAAGCCCGTCCTGCATTTGCAGGTTCAAAACCTAGCCGCACACGACATGGCGGGGAGTTTTTAGGGATCGGGTCAAGTCGTATTTCATCGGCTTGACTTTTTTTCTTCCTTAGACTATTAATTGAGGTACAGGAGAACCAGCGCTATGGATGGAAAAATAATTTTTCAAGCCGGAGTTCAATCAGGGAAAGAAATTCCACTTGCCGAAGAAATTACCATCGGGCGCGACCCGGACAATGTGGTTGTGCTGGATGACGTGCAAATCTCCCGGCAGCATTTAAGGATTTTCCAAAAAGACAATGACCTGTTCATCGAGGACCTGCGTTCCACCAATGGGACCATGTTGAATGGAAAAACTGTCAAGAAAATCCAAAAGCTGAAGAACGGTGACCTGGTAACCCTTGGGGAGAACAATGTCCTCGAAATTCAGACTTCCGCTTTGCCGGAAATAAAAAGCGAAGGACAAAAGAATCTCTTTAAATTCGGGAAGCAGAAGAGATCCAACCAGAAAGAAAGCGCAGAACCAATCGAATACGTCGAAGATTTGCCGGAGGATGTGGCGGAAGTAAAACCCAGGGAAAGCAAAGTCAGCAAATATCCAACCTGGGTGATTGTGGCGATGATCGTGATTGGATTCATTATTATCTTCTGCATTGTTCCAATTGTGATTATTGAAAGCACCGACCAGTGGTGCAACTTGTTCTCGGGTTTCTTCAACGCTATCAGCCCGGGCGTTTGTCCATAAACTAACGAAAATAATAAGAATCCGCGTGGAGATAAGCGCGGATTTTTTTTTTATTTCACGCCGGTTGGCCGGGGAGCAGGATGGAAAGCAGCGCGCTTTCACCCCATTTCAGGGAAGCCTGCACGACCCCATTGGCTTGCAGGTAATCCCTCAGGATCTGCTCGTCGATGCCAAAGGGTTGCAGGACGGAGGAAGCCGCCCGGATGAGCAGCCTGCCATAGTAAACGTAATTCACCGAGCGCGGGTCGATTTGCATCCCGGAATGCCAGGCCTGGATGCCGGGCTTGCCAAGCGTGTAGACCAGCGGCATGCGCTGGCCCAGGCGGGCTGGCCGGCCCAGCTCTTCCAGCTGGCGGGCGGCAATGGCGGCCGGCGAGGGCATGCGGTAAGCGTCCAGTTCGCGCCCCATGCGTTTATGCACCACCAGGTCGGGCGGAGCCACCTCGCCCCGGCGCAGCCGCTTGTAACGGCGCAGCACCAGTTCCAGCGCCTGCGGCAGGCGCGCGTGCAGTTCTTCCAGGTTACCGGCGCTTTTCAGCAGCTCCAGCAGGCTTTCCTGCATTCTGGCGACATAGGGGGCGGTGTCATGCGTGCGCAGTTCAATGCCGCGCACGGTGGTGCTGCCGTCCTGTTTGGCGCCGAAATAGCGGTTGGGCACGCTCAGGCCGCTGTTGTGGCGCGCGGGCAGAAAAGCTACCCAGCGGTAGACACAGTCCAGCGCAATGGGCAGTGCGGTGCGGTCGACAATCTCGTTCAGCAGGGGCAGGAAATCATCCGGTTCGGCGCAGCCTTCTTTTTTGACCCAGATGCCGTCCACGTACAGATGCAGCACGGTAAAGCCCAGGTCTTCCGCCGCTTCCTTGGCTTGCAGCAATGCCTCGCGGCCCAGGGCGGAGATGGCCTCGTGTGATTCGATGCGGCCGAATTTGGCCGCTTTGTAACCCATGTAGCCGAAGCAGCAGACCAGCAGCATCTTGAGGGTGGACGCCCTGGCTTTGTTCAATTGCCGGGCAGGGTCATCGGGCGGCAGGGCCAGCATGCGCTGTTTCAGGGCGACCCTTTTTTCCAGCAGCGGTTTGAGCGTGATCGGGATCAGGCCGGGCGGGTAGGGTGAATTGCCCAGGCGCTGCGGAACCGGCAGCTCCGGCGAGATGTTGCAGTGGGTCATGATACTGGGATAGAGCGAGATGAAATCGATCATGCCCACGTTTTCGTACACGCCGGCCGTGGGTTGATAGACCAGACCGCCCTGGTCGCTGTGCAGCATCTCGTAGGCGGTCTTCACTTCTTCGCCGTGGGTTTTCTGCCAGGGCACCAGCACCTCCTGCCGCAGGGCGGTGTAGATTTCCATCATATTAATGCCTGTGCCGGGGGAACAGCGCGCGGCAGTCTGGATGGGTAGACGCGAGACGCGCGCCATCTCCAGGGCGCTTTCCAGTTCATAATCCTGCCACAGCATGGCGTTCTGGCTGTCGATGTGGCAGCGGCCAAAGAAAAGCGCCTGCTGTCCGCGGTAAACGATGCGCCCGTAGGAGAAATAAGAGCCCTCTTTCTTGATCAATACTTCGCGGCCTTCTTCGCGGTTGAAATTCAGGGGCGCTTTGGCCTGCCGAGCTATTTCCAGCAGGCGCGGGATCAGCCAGGTATCGCCGCTATTGGTCAGCACCAGGTCGGGGTCGCAGCGGGTCAGCAGTGAGTTCAAACGGATGAGCGAGGAGCGCTCGTGGCGCAGCGGCAGGCGGTGTTCCTCCTCCCCGAAGCGCACGGTCAGCAGCGCGGGTTTTTCATAGCGCGGGTCGCTATCCAATCCCATCATGAAGACGCGCAGCGGCGGCGGGGCGGGGTCGAGCTCCCAGGGCGAATCCAGCACCGTGATGGCCAGCAGCGCGCCTTGCGCGTGGGTCACGCGGCAGCGCGCCAGCGGGAACGTGCCGTAACAGGCAGAGTGGCGCACGAACAGGGGAATGTCGGCGTCATAGAGGTCCAGGTCGGGGAAGCGGCGGGAAACCTGGCGGACCAGCTCCCCCAGGCGGGCGGGCTGCGTTTCCACTGCCAGCACCGGCAGCAGATCGCGCCGGTAAAGGTCGCGGCGCCGGGTGTATGCGCTTTTCAATGCGGCGGACTGCGAGCGCAGAAAGACGCTCAGGTTTTCCAGCTCCCTGGGAGAGCCTGCAGCGTAAAACGCGACTGTGAAGTTCTGATGCAGCCTGAAGCGCTCTCCGGCGCTGCCGATGAACCACAGGGTGATGCCGGAATGCGCGTCTTCGAACAGGTCCAGCAGCCATCCGGAAAATTCAGACATTGCTTTGCTGTTCGAGCAGTTCCTCCACGAGCTGGCGCAGCCGCACGACCTGTTTGTGTTCTTCCAGCAGCATGGCCAGCAGCGCGGTTTCGAACGGCAGCGCGTGGGCGGCGTAGGAGATGGCAGCCGAATGTTTGCGGGCCGAGGTGAACAGGTCGTCCAGCACGAGCTGGTCGCTGCGGCGCAGCGCGCGGCGGAATTGGCTGAAGGCTTCCTGTTCCTGGATCAGGTATTGGTTGGCGGAGGGAATGGTGCGTCCCATGGCTTCACTCCCACAGGGCCGGCTGCAGCGCCTTGGCCGTCTCGGGCTGCCACTGCCAGGTGCGGTCGGCTGCTTCCAGCAGGGTGTCGATCAGGAAGGGGCGGTTTTCAGCCTTGGGCGGCGGGAACACGCTGACCAGCACCGGCGCTGTGGCGCTGCAGCGCTTCAGGTGCCCGATGCAGTGGGCCAGCAGCCGCTGGCTGGTTGCGTCGTTGACGCTTTGATCGTAGAAGGTGTTGAGCAGGTCGATCACCAGCACGGGGTTGAGCGGAGCGGGCAGGTCGTGCAGCATGGATTCCATCTGGAAGCAGGTGAAGGCGCGCGAGATGTGAACCTGGCGCAGTACTTTTTCCACGCCGGCGGTGCGGCGGCGGATCATGCGGTTGAGGCTTAAAACGTTGAAAAGATTGCCGCCGTCGATCACACGCAGCGGGCCCCGCACGGCCGTATCGGCGGCCAGCGAAAACAGGTCACGCATCGCGCGGCGCGGCAGCGCCAATACCACCAATTGGTTGCGAGAAATTGCCGGTAAAAAAGTGTTCATACCCTAATTATAGAACGAAAGTTCTATAATTGCAACGACGCAGCAATCGGCTGGCGCGGGAGTAGTTTGAGGGGATGAGGAATGCGCTTACTGCCCGGCGGGCTGGATGCACTGCGCTCCATCCGCCTGGGGGCTGTTGACGGTCAGTCCCACCGGGTGGGCAGTCATGCGTTCAGCGGGGAAGGGCGCCAGCAGGGATAGCAGCTGGTCGAGAGGATGCTCTCCCAGCCAGGCCTGGCCGCTTTCGCCATCCAGCATGACCGGCATGCGTTCGTGCACGGGGCGCACCAGTTCATTGGGCATGCAGGTGATGATGGCGCAGGTGGCGGCGGGTTGTTCATCCGCGCCGCGGACGGATTCCCACACGCCGGCGAAGGCGAAAGGCTTGTTCTCCCGCAGGCTGAAATAATAAGGCGTTTTGGGAACGCTTTTTTGGGTGGATTTCTGCCATTCATAAAAACCACTGGAGAGGATCAGGCAGCGTTTGTCTTGCTGCACCAGGCGTTTGAAATAGGCTTTTTCGTTGATCGTTTCGGCGCGCACGTTGATCAGGTTGAATTTGGCAGGGCTGCCTGACCAGGCGGGGATCAGCCCCCATTGCATCAAACTGACCGCGCGATCAGCTGCGGTGGTGACGACCGGTATGGGCTGCGAGGGAGTTACATTGTAACGCGGCTTCCAAGCGCTCTTTACGGAATCGTCCATTTGAATGTCGAATTCCATCTGGTATGCAACCGGATCGGATATGATTGTGAATCGTCCGCACATGACAAACCTTTTATTCCTGTTTTAATAATTATAAGGATAAATTCGCATATCCCAGCAAGGATGAAAAACAGGGCAAAGATTCAGGCAACCGCCAGCCTTGAGAATCCGTATTCTTAATCGAAACAATGCCAAAGCCCGTATTTCCCCGTGGGCGTTATAATTACCCTGGTTCAATTTTTGAAAAGATGAAACAATCCGAAGAAAAAACGATTTCTCCAAAATGGAGCACGGCCACCAAAGCCATCGTGTCGCTGTTGATCGTCACCGCGGTGGTGGCGCTTATGATTCGCTTTTCGAGTCTGCTATCCACCCTGATCACAGCGGTAATCCTCGCTATCCTGTTCCATCCGTTGGCGGAGTGGATCCACAAGAAATTGAAGATCTCCTGGGGCTGGTCAGTCACGATTGTCTATCTGCTGACCCTCATCCTTGTTTTCGGGTTACTAACCCTGGGCGGGATTGCGGTTATCGACCAGATCCAAAGCCTGATCGCGTTTCTGCAGGCCAGCCTGGATGAAATCCCTGCGTTTTTTGAACGGCTGACAGCTACCGTGATCACGATTGGCCCGTTCGAGCTCGATTTCACGTATATCAACTGGACTGATATCGGCAACCAGCTGCTTTCCACCCTGGAGCCCATGCTTTCCAACCTGGGTAACTTTATCGGGGGGATCGCTTCAGGCACAGCTGGGTTTATCGGTTCGCTGTTCCTGGCGTTGGTGGTTTCTTTCCTTTTGTTGAATGAAAGCGGAGGGGCGCGCAGAAAGATATTCTCCATTGAGCTGCCAGCTTACCAGGAGGATTTTGTCATTCTGGGTGGAAAAATCAATACCATCTGGAATACTTTCCTGCGCGGCCAATCCATCGTTTACCTGATCCGCTTCATCATTTATCTGATCATCCTGAGCGTCTTCCGCGTGCGTTTTGTGGTCGGCATGGCGCTGATCGCCACCATCGGCAACTTTATCCCTTACATCGGCGTGGCCATCTCGTGGATTACGATTTTCCTGGTCTCCCTGCTGCAGGGCAGTACCGCTTTTGGGCTGGATGCATTGCCTTATGCCCTGATCGTGATGGGCACCGGCTGGATCACTGACAATATCTATGATACGTTTTTCAGCCCGCGCTTTTTAGCCAATGCCCTGGAAGTCCACCCGGCGGCTATCCTGGTGGGGGTATTCGTTGGGTTGAATTTATTCGGTTTCTGGGGTATGGTGTTGGCCGCGCCAATCATTGCTACGTTAAAACTGGTTTTGGCATACGTGGGTAAAAAGCTGACCGATCAGGATCCCTGGGAGGAAGCAACCGGAGTGGTAAAAGGAGAGAAAATCTATACCCCCTTGGGAAAACCCTTGAAAACAATAACAAGCTGGGTTAAAACCAGCTATAAAAAAATAAAAAAAAGTAAACCATAGCCAATAGAAGCATAAGGAGAAGAAAATGAGCGAGCAGCCCGAAACCAATATTGAAAGCATTGTCGAGACTGAGGATAATTTTTTCTACACGGCGCACGAACCGGATGGCGAGATCACCTATCACCTGCAGTTCAATAATGTCACCATGCACTTTTTCACGGAAGAATGGCAAATTGCGCTGGATTTCCTTGATAAAGTTGTGCAGGCTTCCAAGAAAATGAAATAACCCATGGGATTGAAAAAATCATGAATTTGGACCATGCAGCACAATTCAAGGAACTCGACCTCAGCAATATGCTGGGGGCTATCCAGAGTTTGCCTGATCAATTACAGCAAGCCTGGGAGACTGCTCAGCAACAGCCGCTGCTGGATCAAAAAGAAATATCGCGGGTCATCGTAGCCGGCATGGGTGGTTCGGCCATCGGCGCGGATATTTTGGCTGCTTATATATATGATGAATGTAAAATCCCGCTGACTGTACTGCGAGGCTACCAGCTGCCGGATTGGGCTGGCGGAGTGCAAGACCTGGTGATCTGTTCATCGCATTCCGGCAACACGGAAGAGACATTGGCAGTATTCGATGAAGCGCAGGAAAAAAGTTGTACGGTAATGACCGTTTCGACTGGCGGGAAGCTGAACCAATTGGCCCGGGAGCAAGGGAAAATAGCCTGGAGTTTCCAGCACCAAGGCCAGCCGCGCGCTGCGGTGGGTTTCTCGTTTGGGCTGCTGCTCAACCTGTTCTCGCGCCTGGGCTTTATGCCGGAACAATCCGGCGAAATCGCGCAGGCAGTTACCGGTATGCGCAAGCTGCTGCCCGAAATTGACGCGGAAATACCAACCGTGAGCAATTTCGCCAAACGCATCGCCGGTCAGACGATCGGCCGTATGCCGGTGGTGTTTAGCGCTGAACATCTGGAACCGGTGGCGCGCCGTTGGAAGACCCAGTTGAATGAAATCGGAAAATGCCCGGCGCAGTTCGAGTTCATTCCCGAGGCGGATCACAACACCTTGGCCGGGTTGGTTTGCCCCGAGGACTTGTTATATAAAACTTACGCGCTTTTTCTGACCTCTGACCGATATCACGAACGCAACCGAAAGCGCTTCGACCTGACCGCCGAACAGTTCATGGTGGCGGGCACCTGCATCGACAAGATTGCCTGCAAAGGCGTCACAAAACTAGCAGAAATTTGGAACGCCATCCTGCTGGGCGACATGATCTCGTTTTATGCAGCCATGCTGTATGAGGTTGATCCAACCCCGGTGGAAGCGCTGGAAGATTTCAAACGCGCCATGCGGGGATGAACCTCACGTGAATGACGAAGAAAAGCAGTGGCGACACTGCTTTTTTTTACTTAATGAATTACGGGTTGTTAATATAGAACATAATTGCTAAACGAGTGAAAAAACCCTATAATATAGAAAATGACCCGCAAGATTTTACACTTGGACCTGGACGCGTTCTTTTGCGCGGTGGAGGAGAAGTTCGATCCTTCATTGAAAGGCAAGGCTTTCGCCACCGGCGGCTCGCCGGAGGGGCGTGGGGTGGTGACCTCCTGCTCCTACGCGGCGCGGAAGTACGGCATCCATTCCGCCATGCCGATGATCCAGGCACTGCGCAAATTTCCCGGCCTGATCACGGTACACAGCCATTATAAAGATTACGTGGATCTGTCGCGCCAGGTCATGGATATTATTCGGCAGCTTACGCCGCTGGTCGAACAAATCTCCATCGATGAAGCCTTCCTGGATGTAAGCGACCTGCCGCAGGATGCCGAGGACATTGCCCGCGGTTTGCAAAAGAAGATCTACGATATACTGGGGCTGCCCTGTTCGATTGGCGTTGCTTCGAACAAACTGATGGCCAAAATTGCCACCAATATCGGTAAATCGCGTCACAAAGAACCGACCTCTCCCATGGCGATCCTGTGCATCCCGCCCGGCACGGAAAGGGACTTTTTGGCTGAGCTGCCGATTGAGGAAATGTGGGGTATCGGCCCAAAATCCGCTGAGCGCTTTAAATCGTTGGGAATTTCAAAAATTGGGGATATCCTGAAATATCCGCTGCCCTGGCTGCAGCAGCATTTCGGCAAGTTCGCTGCTGACCTGCTGGAACGCGCGCAAGGGATCGACGACCGCCCGGTGGCGGATTATGAAGGGGTAAAGTCCATCAGCAATGAAGTGACCTTTTTCGAAGACCTGGGCGACCGCCAATTACTGCTGCGCACAATGCGCGGAATTTCCGAAAAAGTCGGTGAACGCTTGCGGCGTAAGGGACTTTCAGGCAAGACTGTACGGGTTAAGATCCGCTGGCCGAGTTTCGAAACCATCACGCGCCAGGTCACCCTGGCGCAGCCAACCGACCAGGACAAGGTCATTTTCCAGACTGCGTCCCGCTTGTTCCTGGCAGAATGGAAACCGGGCATGAAGGTCAGGTTGATCGGGGTGGGGGTTGCCCAAATTTGCACCGCTTACCAGCAGCTTTCACTGCTCGATCACTCGTTTGAGAAAGAGAAGAGCCTGCTGGATGCCCTGGACAGCCTGCATGAATGCTTTGGCAGGGACTCCATTCAAAAGGGCATTCACTCGGATGATTACCGGTCGTGGAAGGATTCGTAAGCGCGGATCGTCTGCTGATACAGGTCAATAATACGCGGCGTGATAGCTTCCCAGGCATAAGAACGCGCGTAGGCAATGCTGTTGCGGCTCATCTCTTCGCGCAAATCCCGTTTGCAGATCAATTGGGTTAATCGTTCTTCCAGCACTTCCACGTTGTCATTGGGAATGGTAAATCCGGTCTTGCCATTTTGAACCAGGTGCTGCAGACCGCCTACCTGCGTGGCGATCACCGGCGTCCCGCAGGCCATGGCTTCCAGCGCGACCATGCCGAAGGATTCATAGTGCGAAGGCATCATCACGATTTCGGCAGCGGAATAATAGTACTGCAGGGTGTCCTGGTCGCGTTTACCCAGGAACAGCACCAGGTCGCCCACTCCCAGCTCCTGGCAGAGATTCTTCAATCGCTGCATTTCCCTGTTCATGCTGCGGCTGTCAGCGTCCAATTCGCCGCCGATGATGTACAGGTAGTGCGGGCACTCCGAGAGCACGTCTGCGTGCCGCAGCTGCGCGATGGCGCGGATCAGGATATCGATCCCTTTCAGCGGCTCGATGCGCCCCACAAAGAGCAGCATGCGCTCGTTTTTGGGAATGCCGATGAACTCTTTGGCTTCGTCCGGGGGGATGGGGTAAAAGCGCGTGATATCCACGCCCGGGGGGATGACCGCGATCTTTTCATGCGGTGTCTGATACAGTTCCTGCAAGTGGGTTACTTCGTTTTCAGTCGCAGCCACGATGCGATCAGCGAGTGTGATGACATCGCGCTCGCCCTGGATGCGCACATCACTCTCCAATTCTTCAGGCGATTTGGCGATTTGATTTTTCAATAAAGCCAGGGTATGGAACATATGAATGATCGGCTTTTTCCACGATTTGGAGAGTTCAACCGCGCTAAGACCTGAAAGCCAATAATGACTGTGGATCAGATCGTAGTGTATTTCCTTTGATTGCGCGAACGCATTAATGCCGGCCACAAAATCCGGAATGTATTTTTTCAATTCCACTTTGGGTAGTGGTGTCTCGGCCC
>Ga0172371_10005922_pt1 | contig 17974 bp, 16 predicted proteins | sample Lak12m_FD_114543 | JGI IMG/M metagenome (GOLD analysis project Ga0172371, IMG submission 114543) | Freshwater microbial communities from Kabuno Bay, South-Kivu, Congo - kab_022012_12m | ecosystem: Environmental > Aquatic > Freshwater > Lake | place: Democratic Republic of the Congo: South-Kivu...
CCCGGCAGCGGTAAAACTTTGCTTGCCAGAGCCATGGCCGGCATTTTACCGGATTTGTCTTTGGAAGAAGCCTTGGAATTAACAAAAATTTACAGCATTGCCGGAAAGCTTTCCGGGAATTTTGTGGTTAGCCGTCCGGTGCGCAGTCCGCATCACACCACCTCCAATGTTGCTTTGGTCGGCGGCGGGACTTCCCCTCGCCCCGGAGAAATAACTTTATCGCATCGGGGCATTTTATTCCTTGACGAGTTTCCTGAATTTCCAAGAAATGTTTTGGAGGCTTTAAGACAGCCTTTGGAAGACGGTATTGTAACAGTCTCTCGGGCTTCGGGGAGTTTTACTTTTCCCGCCAAATTTACATTGGTCGCGGCTCAAAACCCCTGCCCATGCGGGTATTATGGAGACAGTACAAAAAACTGCGTTTGCAGTCAAGGGCAAATTTTTAAGTATCAGAAAAAAATTTCCGGGCCTCTTCTTGACCGTATAGATTTGCATGTGGAAGTGCCACGCTTGCCTTATGAAAAAATGACTCAACCGGCACAAAGCGAAAAATCTTCCAGTATAAAAGACAGGGTACAAAAAGCCCGTGCGATTCAAAGTGCCAGATTTAATAAAAGTAAGACCAACAGCGAAATGGGGTTGGTGGAGATTAAACAATATTGCGGACTGGAAGACAATGGTAAGGAATTTTTAAAGCAGGCTATGAAAAAATATAATTTTTCCGGGCGTTCCCTGCACAGAATTTTAAAAGTTGCACGAACGATAGCCGATTTGGCCGGTGTGGAAGAAATTAAATTTGGCCATTTGGGCGAAGCAGTGCAGTATCGGCCTAGACAAGATTAAACTCATAAATAGAAAGAATTGTTTAATCTATTGAAAAAAAGGAAATAATATTTTTGCAGCAATAATACCGCCAGCAGAGGAATTTATACCGAAATCGTCAGGCCATTTGAATCACAAGACGCCGTCATTTTTAGGGCGGTTTTTTTGGTGTGTAGTGTCCATTTAAGCGTTTGACATAAATTCCTTCGTTATTTATACTTCTTACTTTGGGTGGCCAAATGAAAGAGGGTACTATGAAGATGCTCTATGCGTCCTCGCTCATTGTTTTGGCTTGTTTGTAGGCCCAATCATTAACCGTTGGCACGAGAATAGGGATGTCGGCTAATCTCGGTTTCGAGAGGGCACCGGCACTAGGCACGTTCGTTAGGTACCGCAGCCTCTTGGCAAGTGGCTGGAAGTCCGCGGTTTGGGTGAAGTTAGCCAAGAAAAGAAGTGGTTTTTGTCGGACGGCTACAGTTGGCGAGCGAATGGGATGCTCGATCTTTTGGCCTCCGACCACTTCTCACTACTCGGTGTGGTCTCTTCCGGTCAGCATCGGAACAGCCAGTACACCAAGGCGGGCGTGAGCGCTGGAGGTGGCGTTCGCATCCGAGGCGGCACGAGTGCGGAAAATCTTTCATTTTATGTTTATGCAACCGGATCTGACACATCGCTGAACCAGGGGCGGAGATTTGTCGGCGGCATGGAGTTACAGCGGAGGTTAAATCGGAGGATAGGAGTGTTCGTCCAGTTCGAGGCAGGTAAGCTGTGGTTCGTCCAACCAGGCGCGCCCACCCTGCTTTCCGGCAGCAGTTTCAGCCTGAGAGTCGGGTTGTCTTGGTCCGGGGCGCACGTCAAATAGCGAGGCTATGAATTCAAAAGTGGTGTGGACCATGCAGTCCATGCCACTTTTTGTTCTTTTAGTTTAACCCCTTGGCTATTACAGTATTTTCGTAGTAAATTTGCCAGAAGAGACATTTTTATTGAAAAAATTCAGATGGTTAAAATTGAGGCGCCTGTCGAAATAATTTTGCCAGCAAATGAAGGAGCAATCACAGGACAAATAACAGAAGGGTCAATTCCAGAACAAACCACGGCGGAGTTTGAAGTGGTAGAAGGGGTAGCCGGGCATTTAGAAAATTTGCTTATCCAAGATTAGCAAACAGAACAATCTTCAATTCAAGAAACGGTTTTATCAGATCCTGATAAAACAGATATGCCTTTGGTTGAAAGTCCAGCTGAATAAATTTAACCAAAACAACCATTGGCCACAATGCTAAGGGTGTTCTTTTGTGGTATAATAAGCTTAAAGAAAATTCTTTATATGGAAAGAACTATAAAAAAAATTAGAAAAGCTATTATTCCGGCGGCTGGGTTAGGAACAAGGTTTTTGCCTGCCACCAAAGCTATGCCAAAAGAGATGTTACCCATAGTGGACAAGCCCATTATTCAGTATGTCGTGGAGGATGCGGTGTCCGCGGGAATTGAAGATGTTATAATTGTTACCGGATGGAGCAAGCGCAATATTGAAGACCATTTTGATTATCCGTTTGAGTTGGAAAAGCGCCTACAAGAAACGAATAAGCATAAGGAGCTGGAAGAAATTCGTCGTATTGCCGATATGGCTAATTTTTATTATATCAGGCAGAAAGGGCCTTTGGGCAACGCGACCCCTATTTTAAATGCCAAACATTTTATCGGCGATGAACCGTTTTTGGTTCTGTGGGGTGACGATTTTATTGAAGCCGAGCCGAGCCGTAGCAGACAGCTGGTGGATGCTTACCAAAAACACGGAGGTAGCGCTATATTGGGCAGTATGAAATTTAACCAACCGGAAGATTACAAGCGTTATGGCTATGCCGCGGGTAAGGAAATTGAGCCGGGGGTATTGAAAATTAGTCAAATTATAGAGAAGCCGGGGGCGGGCATGATAGATTACGACTATGCGGTAATTTCCGGAAGCGTCTTCGGACCGGAGTTCTTTGATGCGATTGAAGAATCTTCCAGAAGGTTAGAAGCGGAAAATATTCCCCGCGAGCTGGTTTATGTGGATGCGGTAAATATTTTATTGGAACAAAAAAAATCCTGTTTTGCCCTGGAAATTAAAAACGGGAGGTATCATGATTGCGGCAATAAGCTGGAATATTTAAAGACCGTGGTGGAATTTGGGCTTAAGCATAAAGAACTTAAAGATGATTTTTCTGATTACCTTAAAACATTAAAAACTTAAGTTAATTGGAATAAAAAAATATGAAATCAAAAATAAACAATAAATTTGTAAAAGTGATTGGGACATTACTGTCCATTAGTCTGCTAGCTGCCGGTTGCGGCGGCGGTGGTTCTTCCACGGCTCAAAAACAAGTGGTGTTAAATTTTTGGAAACCGTTTGAAGACACCGAAAATCTACAACCACTTATAGACGCATACCAGCAAAAATATTCTAATGTCCGGATTGTTTATACCAAGAAAAATGTTGAAAATTATCAGCAGGATTTGCTTAACGCGCTTGCTTCCGGAACCGGCCCGGATATTTTTTCCATAAATAATTCATGGCTTCCGGCCTATATGGACAAAGTAACTCCGGCACCGGAGAAAATTTTTATTTACAAAGATTTTAAAGATTCTTTTGTGGACGTGGTGGATAAGGATTTCGCGGTAAACCAAAAAATATACGGCGTGGCGCTTTCGGTAGATTCTTTAGGCCTTTACTATAATAAGGACATTTTGGGTTCCGCCGGTATTGCGACCCCGCCTAAAACCTGGAATGAAATGGCTGTTGATATACAGAAAATTAAGCGTTCCGACAGCAGAGGATATTTTACCCGCAGCGCTTTTGCCATAGGAACCAATGCTAACGTGAACCGGGCGGTTGATGTTTTAAGTTTGTTTATGCTCCAAAAAGGCGCGACCCCCTATTCTTCGGACGGCAGTCGCCCGACTTTTGCCGACAGTGTTCAGCAAAGCGGTAACTATTCCACTCCCGGACTGGACGCTTTAAATTTTTATACTTCTTTTGCCAACCCTTCTTCGGTAAATTATAATTGGAATTCCCGCAGCGACTATTCCATAGACGCTTTTATTAATGGTCGGGCAGCCATGATGTACAGCTACGCGTATACGGCCGACACTATCCGCCAAAAAAATCCGAATTTAAATTTTGATGTTGCCGCGGTTCCTCAACCCAACCTAGACAACCCAAGCGTAAACTTTGCTAATTATTGGGGAGAGGTTGTTAGCAAACAAAGCAAGAACGTGGACTATGCATGGGATTTTTTGAAATTTATTTCCAGCAAAGATTCTTTGGATAAGTATTATGCCAAACACAAACAGCCTTCCAGCCGGAAAGATTTAATTTCCCTGCAGATTCAAGATACGGACATTGGAGAATTTGCTAATGCCAACCTTACCGCCAAATCGTTTTATAAGCCAGATCAGGAAAAAATGGACGGCATATTTGGAAGAATGATAGACAACATTATTTTAAACGGAGTGTCTGCCTCGCAAGCCTTGTCACAAGGCCAGCAGGAAGCCGCGGCAATTACCAGACAGTAAGGTTTTGTGGTATAATAAGTCCATAAAATGAACATTTGGAAACAAAAACTAGCTATAATTTTTATTTCTCTTAGTATCTTATCCGTGCCCATGTTGGCGCAGGCTCGCGGGCTGGTTCCGTGCGGGGGATATTTGGATGATGCCGGAACGCAAAGGGAACCCCCCTGCGATGTCCGTTATATGTTTATTTTAATCGCCACTGTGACCAATTGGCTCATTTCTACAGCCGGAATTTACGCGGTCTACCAAATTGTTGGCGGGGGATTTTTTCTGGTTATTACCATGGGCAATGAAGAAAATATTGCCAAACATAAAAAGACCATAACCAACGCAGTTATTGGGTTTGTTTTTGTAATGATAGCGTTTATTATAGTAAATACCGCGTTAAATGGAATTTTGTTGGGGATTTCAAAACCCGATGATCCCATGCGTATAGATTTTACTCAACCTTTATGTTATTTAAACCCTTCGGCTAAAGATTGCATAATTAAGTAAACAAAAATGAAAAATTATTTAAAATTTTTAATTTCGCTTGGCTTGATCGGGACATTTTTAATTGCGGTTTTATTACCCTTACCTGCTAAAGCGGGCGATTATGATTGTTTAGCCGGAATAAATTTTGATGCAAGCCCAAAAAAAATTACCGATACTCAATCGGTAGCTATTTCCGGTTCAATTACTTTAAATATTCCAGATGGCAACAGTTGCGTAATCCCGGGAACAAACAACCAACGGATGTCACAGTTAATTTTAAGCGTATTTGATGAAAAAAGTTCTCAGGAAATTTTTTATGTTGGGGGATTTACCTATTCCAAAGGGGTAAGTAATAAATGGATATGGACAATTAATCCCAGACAGATAGGCCTAAATGAATTGAAGCAGACCAGTTTAACTTCAGCCAATTCTTTAAATTTGGTCGGAATTGTAAAAGTGACCAGTGGGGATGGTAAGTGGTATCAACTAACGAAGTCTTCGCCTGTATCTGTGGCAGTAAGTGTTACGCCTGATGCTAAAACTACAACAACTGATTTAAAAGATACCACTACTGCTAAAGGAACAGAGGCCACAACAAATGATACTGCTTCCGGTGGTATGCAAAGCCAGAGTTCACAAACTTTGTATAATCCAATTAAAAATGCCGACAATCTTCTTGAGTTGTTATTAAAAATAATGCAAGGGTTTTTGATGGTTGTTGCTGTTTGGGCTGTGGTTTTTGTGGTCATTGGCGGGTTTAAATTGGTAATTTCCCAAGGCAATGAAGAAGCGGTAACTGCGGCGAAGAAAACCATTATTTGGGCGGTTTTAGGAGTGGTAATTGTTATGCTGGCTTTTAGCATAATTGCCATTATCCAAAACCTTATTGGAATTGATGTTAAAGATGTAAAAACCAGTCAAAATAAAACGTTTATTCAAACACAAAAATTATGAAAAAATATTTGAATAAAGTTCAAGTCCGGTGGCAAACAATTATATTGAGTGTTTTAGTTTTTGCCCCAGGATTGGTAAAAGCGGTTGAAGGTTTAACCCAAGAGGAAAAACAGCGCTGCGATGCCTTTAAAGCACAGTTCCAAGGTATGTTTGCCAGTTTGCCTGACCAGTACTGCAGTTCTAATGCTCTGCTACTTTGGGTAATAAAACAGGGTTTGGTTTTGGCCGGAGTTGTGGCGGTATTGTTTATTATGCTTGGCGGGTTTTGGTATTTAACATCAGCCGGAAACGAAGAAACTGCGGAAAAAGGTCAGAAGACTTTAACCAATGCAATTATCGGGCTGGTAGTAATTATCTTGGCCTCTACCATTGTGAGAATCATTGCCAATACTGTAACAATGGGGAAATAGGGTTCGGAATGTCGGAGGAACAGAGGGTCGGAACTTCGGAGATTAAAATAAATCATAAAAATATTTTATGATACGTGATGTTGAAGACCTAGATGTTTATAGACGGGCGATGAAATTATTAAAACCAGTTTATAGATTAGCCGGTTTGCTTCCAAAAAACGAATTTAGACTCAAAGACCAATTAACCGGCGCAGCCAAGTCAGTACCGGCCTTAATTACCGAAGGATTTGCTAAGAGAAGATCGGAAAAAGAATTTAAAAGGTTTCTCTTAATGGCTTTGGGATCTTCGGATGAAGTAGTCACCCATATAAAACAAATAAATCTTATTGAATTTCCAGGAATTAAATCTGAAACTTGTAAAGCATTAATAAAACATTATATTGTTGTTTCCAAACAGATTAATAGTTTACACAAAAAATGGAAGAGCTCAGGTCTGATTAATCCGATAATCCGATAATCCGATAATCTGATTTTCTGATTTCCTGATCTTATGTTATAATATTTACAATTAAATAATCCAAATTCCTCATCCCACCCTCTCCTAAAGAGGGAGAGGGAAAGGGACATTGAGAGGGGGTGAACAGCTTGAAACAAATTGTTAAAAAAATTAATTTCTTAAAAGTCGCGGAAGTGCTGTTAACGGTAGTGATAATTTTCGCTCCGTTGTTTGTTAGCGCGCAATTAAGCAGAAATTTCCAGTGTGACCCTTCTTCCGGACTTAATTGTACGGCCGGTACCAGCGTTAACCAATTAATTAGAACTGTAATTAATTGGATGCTCGGTATAGCTTTTGGTGTTGCGGTATTGTTCTTGATTATCGGTGGGTTCTGGTATATTACCTCCGCTGGCAACGAAGAAACAGCCGAAAAAGGCAAAGGCACGGCAGTCAATGCTATTATTGGTATTATCATTATTATTCTTTCCTACGTTATTGTTAACGTCGTTTCGAATTTAGTGGCTAATCCAAATTCAACCACTGCTCCGTAATTGTTTAACCTATCTCATCCCGTTTGCTTTAAGCCGGCGGGATGGGATAGGGTTTAAACTTTAAAATATAAAAAATTTTTATTTTGAAGTTTAAAAAATAAGCAAAATATTATGATGAAACAAAATTTTAAAAAAATAATCAAACTGGCATCTGTCGGGGCGGGGATGATTATACCGTCAATTACCTCGGCTTACAACGAAGTGCAAAACGGCCTTCAAACCGGCGGACTACAAGGGTTGTTTGGCACCGGCGGTCTAACCAGTTCACAAAGTTTGCCGGAACTGATTGCCAATGTAATCAGGTTAATGTTATTATTTGCCGGAGCCATTGCTGTGGTATTCGTAATTATTGGTGGATACCAATATTTAACTTCCGGTGGGAATGAAGAAACAGCCGAAAAAGGCAAGAAAACTTTAATCAACGCCATAATTGGCGTAATTGTTGTGGTATTGGCTTATGTAATTATAAATGTGATTGTTAATTTGGTAAGCGGTTATAATGGCTTTGGTGGCTAATAATATATAACATGATATTTTTAAAAAACTGTTTTAAAGTAAAAGCCTTTATATTAGCCGGTTTATTTTTACTTGGCCTAGTTTTTGTTATTAGGCCGGTAAATGTATTTGCCCAGCTAATTGGAGATACTTGTAGTGTAGACAGCCAATGCGGATCTAGTGATTTGTTTTGTTTTAACGACCAATGTGCGGTAAAAAGTGGAGAGAGTTTTTCTAATTATAATGAATGCTTTTCTTCTCTGATTGGCAAGGTGTCAAGTGCAAAAACTGTGTGCTGTCAAACTTTTACCACTGATGCAGAGTGTAAAAGTTCTATTTCTACATCAGGTACGAATGGTTCGGGTAGCGGGTTGACAACTACCCAAATTTTAAATGGGTTTAATGCCTGTGTTGATACCAGATATAATGACGAAACAGAACAGCAAGCCATAATCAGGTGTTGTCAGGACAATGATTGGAGTAAAGCGCCGATCTGCACCACTGTTGTTGCTTCCCCTGATTTAGGATCCCTTAAAACATGTTCACCTGCTTGTGCAACAGGGTTTGTTTGTAATACATTAAATGGAGTATGTGTACAAGATTCTTCGTCAACCGGTTCCACTGGATCTTCTGGTTCTACCGGAAGCCAGGGCGCAGGTAGTGGCTCCACTGGTTCATCTGCAACATGTAATCAGGGCAGTTGCCCAATTGGTTTATGCGAGGCTAATGGGCTTTGTTTGCCAAAAAGCAATTTTAATACCGGCATTGCCGCAAGTGACAGTTTGGTGGATTTGCTGACAAAAATAATAAAATTTCTTTTAACTTTTGCCGGCATAATTGCCGTAGGAGTATTGGTTATTGGAGGCTTTTGGTATATTACTTCCAGTGGGAATGAGGAACAGGCGGAAAAAGGCCAAAAGGCAATTACTAATGCGATTATTGGTCTTGTGGTTGTAATTTTGGCTTATACCATTGTGGCAATTATTTCTGCCACTTTAGTTGCAGACAAGTTTACTAAATAATTTTAGCCTCTTAGAGACTCCTTAAAAGGAGCCTCTTTTTTGTTGCTCAAATTGGAAAGTTGAATTCTACGCAACTCTGTAATTACAGAGTTGCGTAGAATCCTTAGCACCTGATAGGAACAAAATGGGGCGATAAGAGATGGGGTAGTATTGTTGCCAAAGATGGGAGGAAACTGTTAAAATATATGAGCTGTTCAGTTAGCTCGACCTTAGTAGTAGACCCGACAAGTCGGGACACTACGGGGCAAGGCGGCGTATTCATCCTGTACAGATGGCGGGCGGGTGGCGAAATGGCAGACGCACTAGCCTTAGGAGCTAGCGAGAGAAATCTCATGAGGGTTCGACTCCCTCCTCGCCCACCACTCGTACGGGACGCATCAGCCTTCTAATGGCTCGTGCCGATGCGGTGTCGGGATTTTCAGTACAATTATCACTCTTGTCAAAAGTCTGATAATTTCATATACTGTATAAACTATTAAATTAAATTTCAAATGGGAAAAATTGTAAAAAATATAGTATTCATTTTAGTCGCGTTTTTATTGGTCAGTTTTTTATTTGCCGCTTTTTCCGAAGATAGCAAGGTTAAAGAAGTTTCCGTGTCGGAAATAATTAATCTGGTGGATCAGCAAAAAATTGAAAGTTTAAGTATAAGTGAATCCTCGGTAACGGCTAAGCTAAAAGACAGCGACGCAAGCGAGACAGCTAAACTGGGGAAAAATGACAATGTCTACGCTTTGTTAAAAGACAGCGGAGTGGCGGCGGAAAAAATCCGGGCGGTAAAAATAGAAAATCAGACCAGTGGAACGTTTTCCACTTTAGCCGGAGCGGTTTTGCCGTTTTTAATTCCGCTGATTTTTGTTTCCCTATTTATTTATTTTTTAATGCGCCAGGTTCAAGGTTCCAACAGCCGGGCTATGAGTTTTGGACAAAGCTCGGTAAAATTAAATGATGAACGTAAAAATCGGGTTAAGTTTGCCGACGTAGCAGGAGCCAAAGAAGCTAAAGAAGAATTAAAAGAAATTGTTGAATTTTTGCGCTTTCCGCAAAAGTTTTTACAACTGGGGGCAAAAATTCCTAAAGGAGTTCTATTGCTCGGCAGTCCGGGGGTAGGAAAAACTATGTTAGCCAGAGCTGTAGCCGGCGAAGCCAATGTGCCTTTTTTCCATATTAGCGGAAGCGAATTTGTGGAAATGTTCGTGGGGGTGGGAGCGGCCAGAGTACGCGACCTGTTTAAGAAAGCAAAAAAAAATGCGCCCTGTATAATTTTTATAGATGAAATTGACGCCGTTGGGCGCCAGCGAGGAGCTGGATTGGGTGGTGGGCATGATGAACGTGAACAAACGTTAAATCAAATTTTAGTAGAAATGGACGGTTTTGAAACCGATACCAATATAATTGTTATGGCGGCAACCAATCGTCCCGATGTGCTGGACCCGGCTCTGCTGCGCCCGGGCCGTTTTGATCGACAGGTAATTTTAGACTTGCCGGATATCAAAGACCGCGAAGCGATTTTGATAGTCCATTCAAAAAATAAGCCCATGGCAGAAGGCGCAAATTTGCGAAAAATTGCGGAGCGGACGCCCGGTTTTTCCGGCGCGGATTTGGCCAATTTAATAAACGAGGCGGCAATATTAACCGCCCGCCGAAATAAGAAAGAAATTTCGGGCGATGAGCTTAAAGAATCCATTGAAAAAGTTATGCTTGGTCCTGAACGCAAAAGCCATATACTTTCGGTTAAAGAAAAAGAAATTACCGCTTATCATGAGGGAGGGCATGCTTTGGTTGGAAGCGTCCTGGCTTACTCCGACCCGGTGCATAAGGTTTCTATTATTTCCCGCGGTCGTGCCGCCGGCTATACAATGAAGTTGCCGAGTGAAGACAAACACTTACATACCAAACAAAGTTTTCTGGACGAAATTGCCGCGCTCTTGGGCGGTTTTGCCGCGGAAAAATTGGTTTTTAAAGAATTGACCACCGGTGCTTCCAACGATTTAAAAGTCGCAACCGGCATAGCCAGAAAGTTAATCATGAATTACGGTATGAGCGATGCAATCGGGCCGATAGTTTTGGGTAACCAGCATGAAATGGTTTTTTTGGGCAGAGAGATTTCCGAACAGCGAAATTATAGCGAAGCTGTAGCCAAAACCATAGACGATGAAGTAACTAAAATTATGCAACAGGCACTGTCCCGCGCCACGGAAGTCTTAAATAAGTATCGCAGTTATTTAAATATTATTGCCGAGCGCTTGGTAAAAGACGAAACTTTGGAGCAGGAAGCGTTTGCCGAAATTGTTAAAGATATTTTACCAATAGAGAAAACGCAAACCCCCCAGTCCCCGGTTTCCTCTCCGGAAGCAGTAGGAGTATAGAGGTTCCTCGGAGTAATCCGCCAGCTGGCGGAACGAGGTATTTACACCAAGGAGCTAACCGCATTTCGTAGCTTAAACTACGAGGTATTGAACCTATATTAAGACTCCTTGGGTTCACTCGTCACCCGAAGGGTGACGGATTCGCTCTACGTCGCTAATAAATTTACTTCCCCATGCTTTCCAATACGGCGATTATTCAAAAAGCTTACAGGAGCGCAATTTATAATCCGGCACTTTGGTTGTTCGGGTTATTTGTTGTCGGCGGGTTTAATTTAAATTTTTTACATTTTCAAAATATACCGTTAAGAAAAGTATTTTTGGAAAATAATCCGCAAGATATCGCTTTGTATTTACAGACGCATCCCGGGGCCCTGGCTTTTGCCAGTGCCACCGTATTATTTTTTACTTTAATCGGACTGGTTGTGACCAATTGGTCCAGAATTATGCTGATATTGTTGGGTCGGCAAGTATTGGAAGCAAAACCTATAGCCTTTAAACAATCTTTGCGCGAAACCAAAAACAGTTTAGCGGGGATAATAAAAATTAGTTTACTTACCAGCGCCTTAATGTGTATCACTGCCGCGGTATTAATAGTGCCAACCTTGTGGTTACCTATGGAAAATCCTTTGCGTTTGTTGCTTTTGGAAGCTTCAGTAGTAGTCTTTTTGCCGTTGGCTTTTACAATTTCCTGCATTAATATTTTTACCGGTTTTTATTTGGTACTATATAAAATTCCTTTAAATAAGGCATTAAATAGCGGAACGGATTTTTTTATTTCTTCCTGGGCCCGGATTTTAGGCTTAGTTTTGGTGCTTATCATAATTTATTTAGCCAGTTTTGCCGTCGGGGTATCGGTTATTTTTCTGGCGAAGGAAATATTAAGGCTTGGTTTATTGGTTTTGGTGAAGTTCCATATTCTGCCACTTTCTGCTATTATATTAATGCTTAAAACAATTTCTACCTTTTTATTCTGGTTTTTACTCTCGGGATTGAGCGTTTTTTTTAACCAGGCCTTGCTGATTTTGTTTTTGGATCTTTCCAAGCCGATAGAAAACCCCGATTATAAAAAAGACATTGAACCGGTGCCGGTAGCCGTTGTTTAAATTAAATTTATGGGCGGTTAGCTCAGTGGTAGAGCATCTCATTGACGTTGAGAGGGTCGAAGGTCCAATCCCTTCACCGCCCACCACAAACTACTCACTACGTTCGGGTTCATGGCAAGCCATAGCAGAAGCATCTGAAATTAGTTTATAAAGTAACCATAAAAACGGGCGAAGTGAGTGGTGAGTGCCCTATACCGGAGTTAGACGACTGGTATGGGGCAGAAAAGTAGTATTCAATTAAAAAATCCTAAATTTTAAACCCTAAATCCTAAACTCTGAATTTATTTGAGATTTGGGATTTGGGATTTGTTTAGAAATTAAAAATTAGGATTTAGAAATTTCTAAATACCGTGCCATCTTTAGATAAAAAAGAGCTAGAAACAATTTTACATCTAAAAATCCAAAATGCGGATTTATATTTATCCGCTTTTACTCACCGGTCTTATTTAAACGAAAACCGAGGGTTTGCGTTGCCCCATAATGAGCGATTGGAATTTTTGGGAGATGCCGTTTTAGAGTTGGCGGCTACGGAGTATTTGTACCGTAACTACCCGCATCCGGAAGGCGAGTTAACCAATTTTAGAAGCGCGCTGGTAAATTATAAAATGCTTTCAATAATTGCCCAGCAGTTGGGATTTGAACAATTTTTATTAATGTCACGAGGGGAAGCCAAAGACACCGGACGCGCCCGCCAAGTTATTTTGGCCAATTGTATAGAAGCGGTTATCGGGGCGATATATTTGGATTTAGGTTATGAGGCGGTTCAAGAGTTTGTTAAGAACAAAGTCCTGGTGGAATTGCCGAAAATAATAGAGGGTGGCAGTTATATGGATCCCAAGTCGCGCTTGCAGGAAATTGTGCAGGAAAAGCGGGGAGTGACCCCGACTTATGGCGTAATTAGTGAAACCGGCCCGGATCATAATAAAATATTTATAGTAGCGGCTTATGTCGGTGAACATGAAGTCGGCCAAGGCCAAGGCCCTTCCAAGCAGGAAGCGGAAATTTCCGCGGCCGAGAATTCATTAAAAAACAACATCTATTAATTTTTACTAATGGCTAAAAATAAGTAGAAATAGTTTGAAACAAAATATAAATGTATTTAAAACGTTTAGAAATTCACGGGTTCAAGAGTTTTGCCCAAAAGACCACCATGGAATTTTCCAGCGGGATTATTTCCATTGTGGGCCCGAATGGAAGCGGTAAAAGTAATGTGGCCGATGCCTTAAGGTGGGTTTTAGGCGAGCAGAGCCCAAAAATTATTCGCGGGAAAAAAGCGGACGATGTTATTTTTGCCGGGAGTGATAAAAAAAGTCGCCAAGGTATGGCTGAAGTGGCGGCGACTTTTGACAATTCCGACCACCGAATTCCAGTGGATGCTTCGGAGGTTTCTATTGGACGCCGGATAGACAGAAGCGGGGAAAGCGAATATTTGCTTAATGGAAACAAAGTCCGTTTGCTGGATATTGTTGATTTGGTTTTAAAAAGCGGGATTGGAACTTCCCGCTATACTGTTATTGGTCAGGGGACAATTGATCAAATGGTTTTGGCCGGACCCGCGGAAGTAAAAAATTTATTGGATGAGGCCAGCGGAGTGAAAACTTATTATATTAAGCGCGAAAAAACTTTGCGTAGGCTGGAACAAACCGCCCAGAATTTAATGCGGGCGGAAGATTTAATTGCGGAGATTGAGCCCAGATTAAAAAGTTTGCGCCGGCAAGCCAAGAAAATGGAAGCAAGGAGTGAAATAGAACAAGAATTAAAAGTTTATCAGCACGAGTTTTTTGGCAATACTTTTTGGACTTTAAAAGACGTTTTGTCCGGGATTCTTTTGCAACTGGAAGAAATAACAAAACAAAAAACCGTTCTCCAGGAACAAATAGAAAAATTACGGGGACAGGTGGAACTTTTAGAAACCGGACACCTGACTAATAACAACAAGTTAAAAGTTGTTCAGGAAGAATTGACACAGTTACAAAACCAGAAAAATAAGTTATTGGAAGATTTAAGTTTGGTGCGCGGTAAAATGCAAAGCCAAAAGACAGCCGTTGCAGGGGACGCACAAAGTTTGCAGGTGGAAGTCCACGGTATAGACAGAAAAATAGAAGAGGTCAGAGCAAAAATTTCCCAGACCCAAAAAGAAAAACATCAGCTGGAACAAAATTTTGTCAGCCAATTTAAAGCTTTGGAGGATGTAAATAAAAAACTAAATGAATTGTCGCAAAAATTAAGCAACCCGGCACAAGTTGACTGGTTATTGGTAGACAAAGAATTAGGGGCGCTCCAAAATATTTGGGACGGGTTTTACCAAAAACTTCAAAATACGCAGAATTTAGACGAGGTAAGACAGCAGGCCGGTGAGGTCGGCGTGTCTTTACAAAAATTTAAACGGGCCGCTAAATCTGCGGTGATTGATCCTCATTTAGGACTTTTGGCGGTTAAACAAGAGTTGGAAAATTTGTTAAAGGAAAAAGAACAATTAAGCCTCAAAGTTAACGAAGCTCAATTGTCTATGAGTAAGGGTAAGTTGTCTTTGGATTTTTTGTCCAGGGAGTTAACCGGCTTGAGCCAGGAAAAATTGCACTTGGATTTGGAGTTGAAAAAAGCCCGCAGCAGTTCTCCGGACGAGTTTTGGAAAGATCTGCTGGCCGAAGAATACCGGATAAAAAAAGTTGTGGAAACCATTGCCCACGAAGTTTTAAAAGCGGAAAGTACACTAAAGAGCCATTATGAAAAGGAAACACAGAGGCAAAAAGAATTGCGCCAGGGTGAGAGCCATTATCGTGACTTATTAGACAAACTTTCAAAAATTAAAGACCGGGAATCGGTAATAAATATTGAGAAAGCCAAATACGATACTCAAATGGAAGTTTTAGCTGAGGAAGTAAGAAGGCTTTTAGGCCATGAGGAGTGGGGCACTTTACAGGAGCAAAAAGTTGAAAGCAAAACGCCGGATTTACAGGCAAAAATTATGCGCCTTAGGAATCAATTGGAAACTATTGGCGGAATGGACGAGCTTACTTTAAAAGAATATCAGGAAACCGAAAGCCGGCATTCTAATTTAAGCGGACAGGTTGAAGATTTAAAACGGGGGATGATGGATTTACGGCAGATAATTGACGAGCTTGATGTCCATATTAAGCAGAAATTTGGCGAAGCCTTCCATAAAATTAACGAAAAATTTGAATTTTATTTTCGGGTTTTATTTAATGGTGGCCGGGCGTATTTAAGTTTACTTAAAAGCGAGGATGAGTCGGCGCAACAGGAATTAGCCGAACAAGAAGATGAGAGCGGTGACACAGGAGCGGAACAATTAAGACCGGAAGAAAAGATAGTGAAAAAATATGAAAAGGGCAGTTCCAGTATTGTGGGTATAGATATTAAAGCTACTCCGCCGGGAAAGAAATTGGCCACTATTCAGGCACTCTCCGGCGGTGAACGCGCCATGACTTCCATTGCCTTGCTTTGCAGTTTGCTATCTTGTTTCCCTTCGCCTTTTGTGGTGCTGGACGAAGTGGATGCGGCCTTAGACGATGCCAACACAATTCGTTTTGGGCAGATTTTAGGCACGCTGGCCCACCAGACCCAGTTTGTCACCATTACTCATAATCGGGAAACTATGGCTCAGGCAAATGTTTTATACGGCGTTACTATGGGAGACGACGGAGTTTCCAGGCTTTTGTCCGTTAAGCTAGACCAGGCAAAAGAATTTGCGAAATAATTTTTTTAAGTATGATTGAACAAATAATTTCACTTGTTGCCGGATTTATTATCCAAACTATTTCCTCTCTCGGTTATGCGGGGGTGGGTTTTTTAATGGCCATCCAAACTATGGCCATTCCAATGCCCAGCGAAATTATTTTACCTTTTGCCGGTTCGCTAATTGTAGAAGGGCGGTTTAATCTTTGGGTTTTGGCTGTTGTGGGTGCTTTGGGAAGCGGTGTTGGCTCCAGTATTGGTTATTATATCGGTTATAAAGGCGGACGGCCGTTGGTAAACAAATACGGACGATATATTTTAATTTCAACGCATGACTTGGATTTGGTAGAAAAGTTTTTTTTGCGTTTTGGAAATTGGTCAGCTTTTTTTGGACAGCTCTTGCCCGTAGTTAGAAGTTTTATTGCTTTTCCGGCCGGAGCGGCAAAAATGGCTTATACAAGGTTTATTTTGTATAGTATGACGGGTTCATTTATTTGGTCATTGGCATTAGTATATTTTGGTATGAAACTCGGGGAAAACTGGACGTCTTTGCGGGAGAAAATGCAGGGTTTTGATACGGCAATTGTAGTATTGATTGTGATCGCTGGAATTTATTGGGTATATAGGCATTTTAAGAACAGGAATTAGGTTTTAGCTATTAGCTTTTAGGAAAAATAAAGTGAAAAGCCCGAAAGTTGTCCGCGTGGTATGCGGAGTCTTCGGGCTTTGGTGGTTAGAGGCTGGGTTTGGTTTTGCTGGACGCCACGTTGGAATGTAGGACACGTTCCCATCCGGGCATGTTGTCCCATGTTCTTTCCATATTGGCGATGAGCTCTTTGACTGTCGTGCCGCGATGAGCGGTGATGACATGAACTGGAACAGTGGCGCTTAGAGCAATTGCAAGTTTCTCATCTTCTATCAGTATTCCGCCGATAACTGAGTCCTCGGTGACCCCGGGGATGCGTTCGGTAAAAAAATCCATCACCAAACCATGAATCTCTTCTCTTTGCATTTGTTATTCCTCCTTCGCCAGGATGGCTCGGGCTGCTCTGCGACAAGCAGGTCAGCCATAGTCAATTAGGAGTTTAGTAAATTAAAGATAGACAGTCAATAGTGAAAATTAAAGATGAAAAATGTTGCTCCTATTCTACGCGATTCTGTAATTACAGAATCGCGTAGAATAGGAGAATCACGGCAGGGTAGATATACCAGAGATTGTGAGCTATAAACAATTTAGGCAAGGTTGACCGAGTTAAAAAAAAATGGTAAGATATTTTTACGCTCAATTTCTATATTAAGGTTCTCGAGTTTGCTGCTTAGAGGCTTTAATTCAGAAAAAGTAATTAATCAGTATTTAAATTTTATATTTTTTTATGTTAACTATCCGTTTACAAAGAACCGGCAAAAAAAACCAAGCAGATTTTAGAATTGTCTTGGCCGAAAAAGAAGCCCCGGTTCAAAAGAAGTTTGCCGAAATTTTAGGTTCTTACAATCCCCGAAGGAAAACTTTTCAGGTAAAAGAAGAACGAGTTAAGTATTGGCTTGGACAGAGAGTGGAATTAAGCGAGACAGTTCACAATTTATTTGTGACCAAGGGTTTGGTGGAAGGAAAAAAAGTAAAAGCTTTTACTATTCCTAAAAAACCGGTTGCTCCGGCAGAAGCCACCGCTCCGGTTGCCGAAGTTGCTTCGGCAACACCTCCTGCAGAAACTCCGGCAGAAGTTGCGGAAGCTCAAGTAGAGATGGAAGCAAAAATTGAAAATCCACCGGCCGTGTAAAAAAAGTTATTTTAAAATCCCCCTATAAAAGGGGGATTTTTATTAATTGACACCCGCTATTCAATCGCCTATAATATTTCCTAGATAGCAGTAAGCTAAGGAAGAAAGGTCGAAGCGCAATTTAGCTATCCAGAAATTGTATAAATATGGAAATGGAACAAGACCAGTCGTTTGTTGAATCCCTTGTCAAAGCTTTGGTTGATCAACCTGACGATGTTAAAACCGAACGCGCTGTGGCTGATCTAGGAGTTTTAAGTAATCTGCATGTTTAACCCTAAGACTTGGGTCAAGGTATCGCTCGTATGGGCCCGA
>Ga0172371_10005924_pt1 | contig 17973 bp, 19 predicted proteins | sample Lak12m_FD_114543 | JGI IMG/M metagenome (GOLD analysis project Ga0172371, IMG submission 114543) | Freshwater microbial communities from Kabuno Bay, South-Kivu, Congo - kab_022012_12m | ecosystem: Environmental > Aquatic > Freshwater > Lake | place: Democratic Republic of the Congo: South-Kivu...
TGCCGCTTCAATCTTAGCTAAAATATTATTGAGATAGTTTAAAGACTTTATCTGAGGATTAAGCGCCTCCGGCAAATTCCTTACTGTTGGCACGGTAACAATCTTGAGCCCATCTCGATAGAGCTTCTCAGGATAAAGAGCGATTCTATCGGCGATAATAATAACCGTTGCGCCTAACTTGCATTTACGGGGATCTAAACCTAAATCCCCTTCGCCCCGGGTAATTACGAGCCGGATATAAGCATCCTTTAATTCATTCTTTTTCAAAGTAAGGATAACTGCCTTAATTAATTCATCCCTGGATAGAGGAATATCCAACATGATACTCTTGGCAGACTCAAATAAACGCTCGATATGTTCCCTCAACTTAAAAACTAAAGAGTTATAAGAACGAATACCCTCAAACACGCCATCCCCATAGAGCAAGCCATGGTCAAAAACAGATATTTTAGCCTCATTTTTTTCATAAAATTTACCGTTAATATAAATTTTCATCTATCCTCCGCTTTTTAATGAGCGCATAACTTACGGAACGACAGTGATCGTAAGTTATTTGCGCAAATTAATCCCTTAGTCAGCTTTAGCTGAGTAAGGGATAGAATTAACTCACTAGCATTCCGTCTCTTAAATGATAAATCTTATCCGCCGATTTAGCTAATTCAATATTATGCGTAACTAAAACTACAGACATCCGGTTCTTAAGATTAATCTTCTTTATCAATGAAATTACATCCTCTCCGGATCTAGAATCAAGGTTGCCAGTAGGCTCATCGCAAAAAAGTATCTCCGGTTTGTTAATCAAACTGCGTACAATAGCTACTCTTTGCTTCTCTCCACCGGAAAGCTGATTAGGAAAATGCGTCAACCTTTCCCCTAAACCAACCTGAGTCAAAAACTCAAGAGCGCTCTCTTTTAAAACAGAATTGACTCTTTGACCTAATAAAGCAGGCATCAATACATTCTCTAAAACTGTAAACTCGGAGAGGAGATGAAAAAACTGAAAGACAAATCCAATCTTCTCATTCCTGACTTTAGCTAAATCTAGATCATTATATCTATAAATAGATTCTCCCTGGAAGATAACTTCACCTTGGCTGGGAGAATCCAAACCTCCCAGAATATGTAATAACGTTGATTTACCCGCTCCGCTTGGCCCAACTATCGCAATGAATTGAGCCTGTTCAATCTTTAAGCCTACACCATTTAAAACCTGAAGATCTCTTTTACCGTCATTATAAACTTTATGTAAATTTCTTGCTTCTAACAAATCTTCTCCTTACTCATATCGCAACGCTTCCACTGGGTTTAACTTAGATGCCCTCAGTGCCGGGTATATCGTTGCAACAAGTACAATTACCATAGCGCAACTAATAATTAAAACGACATCCGGCCAAAATTCTATCGCTACCGGCAGGCGGTCAATATAATATATATCCTGCGGTAATTTTATAAACTGGTATTTTTTAAGCAAAACACAAAGAAGGAAACCGCTTATGCCCCCTAGCAATGTGCCTAAAGTTCCGATAATTAAACCTTGATAAGTAAAAATTCTTTTAATACCCCTGGAACTCATCCCTAGAGCCTTAAGAATCCCTATATCTTTAGTCTTTTCAACAACCATAACTATAAGAGTACTGATTATATTAAAAGAAGCAACCAGAATAATTAAAGTAAGAATTATAAACATAGTCAGCTTTTCTAATTCTAAAGCCGCAAAAAAGTTCTGGTTCGCTTCCATCCAAGTCTTAAAGCTATAATTAAAACCCAGCCTGCTCATCAAATCCTGCTTAACCGAATTAACCAGATCCGGGTTATCCAACTTTATAGCAACCGCGCCTATCTGATCGGGTAGTCCAAAAATATCTTGAGCGCTCTTTAAATTCGTAAAAACAAGATTAAGGTCATAATCATACATACCGGAATTAAATATACCTACTACCTTAAAAATGTGCTTCTTTCCGGAAGGAGAATTAAGGCTGAGCTCAGAGCCCAATCCTAACCCTAGATAATTAGCCAGCTCTTTACCAATAATAATACCATCTGAAGATAAATTATCTAAACTGCCCTGTATAATATAATCTTTAACCTTAGTAACTTTCGCTTCGGCAACAGGATCTATGCCCTTTAGTCCGACAGCAAAAAACTTATTCCCTTCTTTAACCAAAACCTGTCCCTGAAGATAAGGGCTAACGCCTTTTACATGCGCATTAGCATAAACCTTACCGGCAATATCATTATACTCATCCTTATCAATCGCCTTAAACCCGGTTAAAGTAATATGAGAATAATTACCTACTATTTTTTCATGTAAATCTTTATCAAATCCAGACATAACGGCAATAACCACAATCAAAGCCATTACCCCGATAGCAATCCCCAAAACAGAAATAACACTAATCAGAGAAATGAATTTCTCTTTTCTTTTAGTTGCCAAGTAGCGCCAGCTGATTATTAATTCAGTTTTCATTATTCTTGTTCGGATCTAAGCAAGGGGAATAAAATTACATCTCTAATTGAAGCTTGGTCAGTAAGCAACATTATCAATCTGTCTATACCTATCCCTAAGCCACCGGCAGGAGGCATACCATGCTCTAAAGCTAAAACATAATCAATATCCACGCTCTTCTCTTCACCGGGGAGAAGCTCTTTAATCTCTTCTTCAAAACGCTTCCTCTGCTCCAGTGGGTCATTCAACTCAGAATAAGCATTGCCTACTTCAAGCCCGGCAATATAAAATTCAAACCTCTCCGAGATAAGAGGATTTTCCTGCTTAGTCTTTGCCAAAGGACACATACTCGTAAAATAATCGGTAACAAACGTAGGATTACTGCTCATCCCCTCTTCCAAAACTTCTTCGATTATTTTAGCAATTTGAGTCCGGGAGAGCTTATTAACTTCTTTAGCAAAACCTTTTTCTTTTAATTTTGCTAGCATTATATCTTCGTTATCTGAAGGCTCGATACCAAATCTCTCCTTTACCAGCTGGGCAAAAGAAACTCTTCTCCAAGGAGGAGTAAAATCTACTTCTTTGCCCTGATAAGTAATTACGGTTTTGCCAAACAAAGACTCAACCAGAGAAACTATAAGGCTCTCGGCCAAATGCATCATACCCTGATAATCTGAATATGCCTGATAAACTTCAAGCATGGTAAATTCCGGATTATGCCTGGTCGATACGCCTTCATTACGAAAAGAACGGTTAATCTCATAAACCCGGTCAAGCCCGCCGACTAAAAGACGTTTTAAATATAACTCCGGAGCTATTCTTAAGAATAAATCCATGTTATATTCATTATGATGCGTCTTAAAAGGCCTACCGGCTGCTCCACCCACAACAGGATGCATCATCGGGGTTTCAACTTCTAAAAAGTTAGCTTGGTCAAGAAAATCTCTAATTAATTTTATAATCTTAGAGCGTGCTTTAAAAACCTTACTCACATCCTCATTAGAAACCAAATCCAGATAACGCTGTCGATAACGAATATCAACATCATGCAGGCCATGCCATTTCTCCGGTAAAGGCCTAAGCGATTTTGAAAGAAGGGTTAACTTCTCAACTTTCAAAGTCGGCTCACCCGTATGCGTCTTAAAGAGTTCCCCATCGGCCTGAATAAAATCAGCAATATCAATATTGGTAAAAATAAAAAAAGTATCTTCGGTAACCATAGACTGCTTTAGATAAAGCTGTATCTTACCGGTTGAATCCCTCAAATCCAGGAAAGCTGCTTTACCGTGTGAACGCTTAGCAGTAATACGGCCGCAAAAAGTGACTTTCCTGCCTTCTTGAAAATCAAGCAGGACTTCGGATATTGGCGTAGAAACACTTGCCTGGGCAGGGTATAAAACTACCCCCTTAGCCTCAAGCGCCTCTGCCTTTGCCCTTCTCTGCTGTATAAGTTCGTTTAATTCCATAGTCTATCCCGCAAGATACCTTGTAGATACGGGATCCCATTAGCTAATTTTAAATCAAGAGTAATGGGATAATTATATAGTGGAATTGGGGTTATGTCAATGCCGCTCTTAACCCTGCTTCCGCCCTGATTTGTTCGATTTTAACTTCTGCTATCCCTAAAAACAAGCTAATAAAAATATGACCCGCAATATATCAGCGGGCCATATTTTTTAGAGTAAATTAAATCTTAAAACTTATATTCGGAGAGCCTTTTTATACGCTTAAGCATATTAGGATGCGTACTTAACAGCTCCATCAATTTATCACCTGTTCCTAAGCGGATATCTTTGCTTCTTAAAAACTCCAATTCGCTAGACTCAATTGTTCCGCTTTTATCCAAGTCAAGCTGAGCTAACTCACGAATTTCTTTTCTGGCCGCAGAAGGATCATTAACAAAAAATGCTTTCAGGCCTTCAGCCTCCTTCAAAGACTCCTGGTTCATGCGAGCCGAACCATAAACAAGCTTATAAAGACTGGAAGCAAGCGCCGCAGGCCTGGTACCTAACTCTATAGAACCTCTATCCGCAAAATACTCCCGAATACGGGAAGCATAAAGCACAAGTAGATTAGTAATAAAGTAGAAAACAAAAGCTGCCAGGCCGATTAATACAGTATTACCCCCTCTGTCGTCGCGACGGCGACCATAAAAAAGAAACTGCCAGGCAATCCTGTACATAATCATAGGGATAACAGATAAAAGGGTAATGGTTAAAACATCCCGGTTTTTAAGATGGCTTAGTTCATGCCCTAAAACCGCTTTTAGCTCCTCCTCGTTAAGTAAATTTAATATCCCCTGAGTAACACAAACCCTGCCGTCCTTGAGGCTTCTACCAAAAGCGAAAGCATTGGGTATATCAATCTGGGCAATACCTATCCTAGGAGTTGGGATGTTAGCCCTCAAGGCCAAACCTTCTACAATTTGAAACAATCGGGGGTTATCAGATTTTTTAATGTACTTAACATGCATAGTCCATTCTACAATCTTAGGCCCGATCATATATTGGATAAACATCATTACTAATGAAATAATCAGATAGAAACTAAACCCCCCTACATGGAAAAAAGTCCTTCCAACAACTACAAAAACTGCATAAATAAAGCCAAATAAAATTGTCAATAATAACCACATCCTCAATTGTAAAGACCACATTTTACTTATACCTCCTCTTTTTACTCTTTAATTACGCGCGCCTTAATTATAAATCTAATCACCGGATTGTCAATGCTATCCGTATTCAAGTAAACAAACTGCTGAATAGGGCCCAGATACCCTTTAGAATCAAACTTAACTCTGATAGAAGTACTTTCTTGCGGCTGCAATACCTTTTTATTTAGGGCAAAAACAGTGCAACCGCAGGAAGAAACTGCATCCCTTAGATTAAGAACTACAGAAGACTCATTTTTAAGTATAAACTCATGCTCTAAAATCTGGCCTTGTTTAATCTCTCCAAAATCCCAAGTGTAGGGATCTACCTCTACTGCAACTGGTTCATTTATAGAAGAAATTTTCTGATTTTTTAGCGCGCTAGAGCAACCAACTAATATAAAAACACTTAAGAAAATAAAAAAATACCGTATGAACATCACCCTCTCCAGATTAGAAATATACCTAAACTCAAGAAAAATAACGCCATAAGAATCTTAATACTTAAGATATGTCTCTGCATTAACCTTGCAAACTGTCCTGAGGTTACCCCTAAAAGAGAGAAAACAAAAACTATGATTAAAGGAAAAATAAACATAACATTATAAATAATTAGATATAGAAAAGCCCGAAGCTTAAATGATGTAGTTTTGAATATAAAAGAAATTGTCGGTAAATACAGTTGCCCGGTACAAACTGCCTCTAAAATAGAGACTAGAAAACCGGTAATGAACGCGCTCAGAATTAATTTAGGAAAATGCCCAGAGGGCTTCTGTTCAAGAGATTGTGTAAGCTTATTCTTACGATAATGCAACCCGATTACAGAGTGTATCCTATTCTTAATCGATTTTGGTAATTGCAATAACAACCCTTCTATATTTTTGGTCTTCTTAAACTTCCAAAAATCGTAAATCGCTAATAGGCCTAATAAAATACTAAATAAACCGATTAAAAGATTGAATAACCGAGAAATAAACCAGAAGTTAGCTAACTGATAAAGAAAATTAAAAATACCTAAACCTATCAAGAGATAAGTCAGAAAAACCGAGAATATAAACGATAATCCTATAGCGATAAGTTCCCTCTTGCGGTAGCCTTGCAAAGCAAGATAAGAGATAAAGAAAACAATTACTGTAAAAGCGCAGGGGTTTATACCATCAACAAATCCGGCCCCGGCTATAGCGATGGGTTTAAAACCTTGAAACTTCTTAACCAGATCTACATCTAAATGAGTATCTTCTTTTTTAATCGCTTCCAGAGAAGAAACGATAGCCGCTTTTAGATTATTCTTTAAATCACCTTTGGCATTAAGAATGTTACCGTTTATAAAGAAAACTGGGATACTAAGTTCGAGATTCTTACTATATTTATCTCTTAAACCAAGCAAAAGAGTATAATTTAGAACATCCGTAATATCATAATACTCTATATTGATCCTGCCTTTAAATTCTTTTTCAATTTCAGGTAAAAGCTCCTTCTTCACCTGTATACACTTATGACAAGACGGGGAATGAAAAACTAAAAGGCTGGGAATATCCTTACAGTATGCAGTTTTTAAGGTTAAGCATAACCACCCAAAGAGAAGCAAACCTGACAAAATAACTTTTCTAGTATGATTCATGGTCATAATTTATCATTCGCACTGCTTTTTTGCAAGCTAAAACTTACCGGGTAAAATAGAGGAAAATCACACTATTACTTTAAAGAGTACTCGGAATAGATCTCCCATGCGGGAGTATAACTCGGGAGATTTGATTATGTCAAGAATAAAACGGCTGTGATTTTCAAAATCAGCCCTATCTTCAATTATAGACTTTTCCTTCTTAAGTAAACTAAATACCAATTCTAAATCTTCTTCCGAAAGACGCGCATATATTTTCTTTAATTTAAGGCCCGTGCTTATCTCCGAGACTAATTCCTTTTTCCAGAGATAATCATACTCTTTCAGGCGGTCATTCTTTATGCATTCAGCAAGAATAGCAGCAGCCTTTATCCCAAAATTTACCCCTCCGTAACTTAAAGGCTTTAATTGACAAGCAGCGCCTCCAACCAGAGCAATATTATCTTTAACTGTATTATTAACTACCCCCAACGTAACTAAACCTCCAAACTTCTCAAGGATCTCTCCATGAAGCTTACCTCTGCTCAGAAAATCCTGAAGATCTTTATGAGGATTCTCCGAAATTACTCCTACGCGCGCAATATTCTTACCTTCAGGGACAATCCAGAAGAAATCCGGTTTATGTAAATACACATCTACTAAATCTTCCTGCATTGAATCAACAACCATCCTGAATTGCAGGCCTTTATAATATTTAATATCTTCATCCTGCGCCAATAATCTCCTCATCGAAGAATTAGCGCCATCAGCAGCAATAATAATATCTGCAAGAAACTCCCCTTTATCAGTCTCGACTACATAACCGCCGTTATTTTTCTCAAACCCAATAAACTTATTATTGTAGATTACGTCCAACCCCTTGCTTAAACCTTTATCAAACTTTTCACGGTCCACAACATAAGCGACATCTTTTCTCTTTATAACAAAAGAAAGCCCGTTATGATAAACATTTGAGCCATTAATTGTATTTATAATAGAATCTTTAGGTAGGGGAACTAAACTAGGCTCAGAAAACAATCTACTCCCGACAAGTCCTGTGCAATGAACCGGCCTTCCTACTTCAGCATGCTCTTCAATAATAGTCGGCTCATAACCATAGAGCTTTAAGTTCTGCCCCAAGTAACAGCCTATAGGCCCTGCGCCGATAATTATAATCTTCTTATTCATAGACATCCTTAAACAATGTTAAAAATACTTCGAAGTTATTATGTTACTTTAAATAATCTGGTAAAGCAAGTTATTTACAAGCTACCTCTTCTCCCAATCCTCGACGCCACCCCTGACAACCTTAATCATGGGATGTACGCTTATCAATTTAACTTTCCTTAACTTATTATATAGAGCGCGATCCCTCTGCTTAAGTTTTTTCTTTAAATGCCTAAATTCAAATTTAATCTGGCCATTGCTTACAGGAAGGCTAATAAACTTCTGCGGCAAGTAAAACTTCTTCCTAGAAAATTTATACCCTCTCTCCCCTGCTTCCTGATATATATAACTTAAGTATAGATTAATAGCCTTTAGCGATTTACCTGTAATCTTAAATCTTTTTAGCTGTGGATGACTCTTGTAACCCGTAGTTTTACCGCTTAATACCTTCTTTGCCAGTAATGATTCACGCCATAAAGCAAGCAAACCCTGACGATCAAGATATTTTGGATGTATGCTCCAAAGTCTCATTAAAAACTCTGGATAATAGCGTATTTACCCGGACCGGTTATTATTAGCGCTATACAAATAGCGGCAATAATAAATGTATATTCAAAACCGCCTGCAGATAAAAAAAACCCCTTGCGTAAATGTACTTTAGAAGCTGCAACAACTATCAAAATAAGTAATGCTGCCGCAGAACCTCGGGTAAATAAACCTGCAATTAAGAAAATACCGCCTATAAGCTCAGTATATGCGGCTAAGTAAGCCCAAAGGACGGACGGCTTAAAGCCTAATCCTGAAAGCATCTCGGAAAAACCACCAATACCGGGCCCCCCGAATAAGCCAAAGGCTTTTTGCGTTCCATGAGCAACAAACATAAAACCTAAAGCTAGTCTTAACACCAGAATCGCTAAATTCACATTACCCTCCTTTTTGTAATAAGTTTTTTACTATCCAAAACTTATTTTTAAAATCATAAGAACGGAAAATACACATAAAATAATGCATCAAAGTAGGCAGGAATCCTTTCATATTAAATCCCAAAACCACACCGCAAGATTTGTTATTAGCCATAGGAATAATAAACCCAAGATCAACCGGTTTATATTCAATCAATTCTTTGCGCTCGATATTATTAACAATATTTCTACCAATACAGCGCCCTTGCATTATAGCAAACTGTACCGCCATTCTTAAAGGACTGCTTTTAAAATCAAATAAACTGGCGTCTCCGGCAGCAAAACAATTATCCCGAAATCTTAAACACTTATCAACTTTGATCCTGCCCTGAGGATTCTTTTCCAGAGATAGACTCTGTATAAAATCTGACGTCTTTACCCCTGCAGCCCAAATAAGCATAGAATTATCAAAAACCAGCTGATTAGATAACCCTACCTTTGCGGATTCAGCTGTATTAACAGAAACTCCGGTCAATACTTCTACTCTTAACTCTTTAAGATTAGTTAAAACATAATCCCTCATCCAACCTGGGATTTGGCCTAATATTTGCGGAGCACGCTCTATAATTACTACCCTTCTATCAAGCTTTTTCCTTTTTAAATAAACACTTAAATTTGTAGCTATTTCTACTCCGGTATAACCTCCCCCTGCTACTAAATATGAATCATAATCTTTTTCTTCCAAAGCATTGTACATTAAAGCTGCATCTTTCGCGTCATCCAATTTAAAAGCGAAGCGCCTAATTTGATCATTTCCATAAAAATTAGTCTCCGAACCACTGGCAACAACCAGGAAATCATAGGAATAATTTAGGCCATTAGTAAAAATAAGTTTTTTGTCTAAATCAATACGCTCAACTTTATCGTTAATAAATTTGAATCTTAATTTTTTGCTAAAACTCCTAATATTATAAATAAGAGAACCTGTGGCAATCCTCCTGCCCAAACAATCCGGGAGCAGGGGTAAGAAACTAAATTCGTCTTTATCGCTAATCACGCAAACTTCTAAATTCAGCTTCCTGATCTTTGGCCTAAGACTAGCTGCACAAGCTAAGCCGGCAAACCCTGCGCCGATTATAACAATCTTTTTCATATTATTACCCCTAGGATCAAGACAATGCCGATCAAGGCTTGTAATTTAATAGTCAAGCCTGATGACTGGACTAATTTAGTTTTATCAGAGTATTCTTTCCTCAATATAACTGCAGCTTTAAATGGCATAGGAATTAATAAAACAGAAAGCAAAGCTAAAGGAGAAAGATATCCAATAGCTACCCCAAAAATAATAAATGAAAAACCTAAAGCTATTAAAATAGCGTAAGAAACATATGCCTGCTTTAAACCAAAAAGGTTAACCCAGGTAAGTTTACTTGCAGCAGAATCATCCTGAAAATTAGGTATTTCATTACTAAATAAAATAGCGGTTGTAAAGAATCCAAAGGGCAGAGAAAGAATAAAACTCTTTAAATCCGGGAATATACCGCTTTGAATGAAATAACCTCCCATAACGGTCAGCGGACCAAAAAAGAGGAAAATAAATACCTCTCCCAGGTAACGATAAGAGAACTTAAGAGGTAAAGCAGTATACTGCCAGCTTAAAGTTATGATTAAAATATACATCGCAACCAGAAAGAAACTTTTAATCAAAAAAGCTAACGCAATAATACAGAATAAAGCAATAACTCCTAAAACAAAAGCAGCCGATAAATAAAATTTCTCCGAAAATACTCCTTCTTGGATTAACTTAGACCCCCCAAAAAAACCAAAGAACCTTCTGTCTTGCCAATCTGCCCCGCTCTTAGAATCGCAATAATCGTTTATAAGATTAGCACTCAAATGTGTAGCAATTACAGCAAAAACACCTAAAATAAAGCCTGCTAAATTTAGATGCTTACTAACTATTAGTGAACCGAATACAAAAGGGAGAATGCTTGCTAATATAAAAGGCATTCTAAGAGCTCGAATGATATTCTGCAGAGATATTTTTGTTTGCATTGGCTTTATCAATATGTTAACATGAATTCATGTTTTTAGGTATAAAAAAACGAGCTGAAAAAGAGTTACATGACTTCAGCCGCCAGATTGATTATGATTATCAATTAAGCCGCCTATCCCCCCTGCTACTTAATAATATTAGAGAATTTATCTTGCGTGACGGCAAAAGGGTGCGCCCCATATTATTTGTTATTGGTTACCTGGGGTTTAAAAACAAACCAGCTCCCGGGCTATACCGTAGCGCTATTTCTTTAGAGCTTCTCCACGATTTTATGCTCGTGCATGATGATATTATTGATAAATCTTCTATGCGTCGGGGGAAACCGGCAATGCATTCCATGCTCAACAAATATATTACAGGAAATAAAAACATTAAGTTTAACGGTGAAGATTTAGCTATTGTTATTGGAGATGTGATGTATGCCATGGCTTTAGATGCATTTTTAGCAGTTAAAGAAAACCCCATACGAAAAGAATTATCCTTTAAGAAACTCATTTCGGCAGCCCTTTATACTGGCAGCGGAGAATTTATTGAATTACTGTTAGGAGCAAAACCAATTGAGCTTACGACAAAAAATGACATTTACAAGGTATATGACTATAAAACAGCAAATTATACCTTCGCCTCCCCTCTTACTATGGGCGCAATTCTTGCTGGCGCAAATAATCTGGAGATAAATAAGCTCTTTAAATACGGCATGTCCCTGGGCAGGGCTTTTCAAATTAGAGATGACATTATTGGAACATTAGGAAAAGAAAAAGAAATCGGGAAATCGAACCTTACTGACCTTAAAGAAGCAAAAAAGACAATCTTAATTTGGTACGCCTACAATCATTCCGATAAGCCCGGTAAAGCATTGATAAATAAGGTTTTCTCGGGTAAAAAAACAAAGAATGCTGAGCTCAAAAGCATAAAAGAGCTTATTGTTAATTCTGGGAGTCTGAATTACGCCAAAAATGAAATCAAAAGATTGCTTAAGAATAGTAAAGAAATAATTAAATTATCTAATATGCAGGAATCCTACATCCAATCTTTAATAGATTTCTCTGAAAATATTCTTACGGTTTAACTATTTTTCTGCCCCTCCGATACAGATAAACTTACATCTACCGCTTTGCTGATCCACAAGAAGTTCGTTCTTAGGATCTAAACTTATAGCCTTATTTATATATAAGTTATATTTATCCATATCTTTGCGAATTTTATAAAGCTGCGCTAATCTAATATAAGCATCGACAAATAAAGGATCTGCCTCTATTGCCCTCTTGAGATAAATCTCTGCCTTCTTCTTGTCGCCTCCTGCGATAACTGGAGCAAGAAAATAATAACTACCTAAACCAAATAATACCCCCGGAGAATTAGGCTGTAACTTCTCAGCCTTTTCAAGATTAGGCTTAACCGAGAGCCCATTTATTGCCTTAGACAAAGGCCCTCCATAATGAGCAATCATACCCTTGGCTCCGGAATATAAACAATAGGCCCGCACATAATTACTTAAATCTACTCTTTCTCTACCCAGATCTATAACCTTTAAAGCTAAGTTTACCGAACCCTGAAAATCCATCTCCATATATTTTATATAAGCTAGACTTATAGAGGCAGGCGCAAAATCAGGTTTCAACTTCAGTATACTGTTTAAGATTGAACTTGCTTCTTTAAGGGCATGTTTTCTACGCATAGCTTCAGCAATACCCCATCTTGCTTCTAAGCTATCAGGAGAAAGCTTGCTTGCTATAGCAAATGACTCTTCTGCCCTATCATCTTGATGCAAGTTAAGATAAACCAACCCCAGTACATAATAGTTCTCGCTAGATTGCGAGTCATTTCTAATTAAAGCAACAGCCTCTTTAAGATTTAAATTATCGGCCTTTTCATGTAAAGACTTCCAATCTAATGCAAAAACATTAATAACAGAAAATAAAAGAATCCCCAAAGTAATCGCTGCTATTTTCTTCAAATCTTCTCCTTATTAAAATGCTCCCAGAGAATAACAGTTAAAGAAACCATGCTAAACCCAAAAATAAAATCTTCAATCGGAATACTGCCCAGCCTGATTCCCAGAAAAAAGTTAGGATTATAAATTACAATATTCCTACCAGTCAAATATCCATTAACGAGTAGCTTAAAAACTGCAATAATAAGTAGAAATAGCCAAAAAATTTTAAGCTTAAAAATACCGCTCTTTAATCTAACTTCAATTAAGAAAATTAAGAATAATGAAAAAATTGATAATAAAGTATACTCTTTCATTTAATTTTTAACCTTAAATATTTAACAACCTCCCAAGTAAAGATACAGCAGAAAGGTATAACTACAAAAAATAACCATTCTTCCAGGGGAAGATTAGCCAACCTTAAAGGCCAAACCATCCCAGAGTTAAAATACCAATGGCCTCTCCAAGTAGCAAAAACATCCCAAGCCCCAAAAATAATTACAATCGTTAGAATACTTAAAAGAAGTGAGCGCAGATTACGGTAAAACTTTAAGGGAGGCCAAAAGCTTAACAAAAAAGGAACAATAACGGACAGCAATAATACAATTGCGTATTTAGACATGTATTTATTTTAATACATACTCTCTTAATTTACAAACTAAAAGTTTTAGCTTGGTTTTATTGCTCCTTAGTTGTAAAATAAGGCATGGACGATAAAAATTTAGAAGCCGGCTATCTCCAAGCTCAAGAAATTACCAGAAACTTTGCCAAGACATTTTACCTTGCATCTTTTTTCCTACCTAAAGATAAACGACTGGCAGCTTATTCAGTTTATGCCATATGCAGAATAAGCGATGAAACTGTTGATAATCCAAAAGGTGATTCCTCCGCATCAGACTTAAAAGAACTCAAGAAAAAAATAGAAACTGCTTATACCGATACATTTTTAAACGATAACCTCCTTCTTGCTTTTCGTAAAACCATTAAAACTTATTCAATTCCTATAGAGTTATTTTATGAACTTATTGAAGGTATGCAAATGGACTTAGGAATAAACCGCTACGCTAACTTTAACGAATTATATATTTATTGCTACAAAGTCGCAGGCGTAATCGGCCTTATTATGCTCAAAATATTTGATTCGCAAAATTCAAAAGCTAAAGAATCAGCAATAGATTTAGGTATTGCCATGCAGCTGACTAATATATTAAGAGACATCAAGGAAGACTCTCTTAGAAACAGAATTTATCTACCGCTAGATGAAATGGCTAAGTTTAACGTATCTGAGGAATTAATAGTCAAAGGCATAATTAATAACAACCTAAAATTATTAATACAGTTAGAGATTAGTAGAGCAAGAAAATATTACGCAGAATCTTTATTGGGGGTTAAAATGCTCTCCAGTTGGCGCTGCCGCCTTGTAGTTTGTTTGATGAGAAACATGTACTGCGCAATATTAGAAGAAATTGAAAAAAGTAATTACGCTCTGTTTCTTAAACGTTTAAGCGTAAAAACTCCTAAGAAAGTAATTATTATCTTAAAAACAATGCTAAAAGGGGAGTATTTATGATTATAAATTTAGCTAAATCAGCCGGCTTCTGTTTCGGCGTAAAAAGAGCCCTAAAAATCGCATTAGAGACCTCTGCCAACAAGAAAAAAGTATTCATGCTAGGAGATATTGTACACAATAACGATGTAGTTAAAAATATAAGAAAATCCGGAATAAATAAAATCTACCGGTTAAAGAGAACTAAGAATGAGGTACTCTTGATTCGGGCACACGGAGCCCCTCATGCTACCTTTACAGAAGCTAAGCGACTTGGCTACACAATTGTAGATGCGACATGCCCCATGGTTAAAGAGATACACCGAATTGTTCAGAATATGGAAAAGCAGAACTATCAAATCATTGTTATCGGGGATAAGAAACATGATGAAGTTCGCGGGATAATCGGACAGCTTAAAAATAGAGGCACGGTTATAACTAGCTTAAAAGACATTCCTTTAGCTAAAATAAAAAGAATGAAAAAAGCTTGCATAGTTGTTCAATCGACTCAAAATACTACTAAAGTCTTAAGAATTGTAAAAGTACTTAAAAAGTACATACCCGATCTTAAGTTCTTTAATACAATTTGTAGGCCTACCCGGATCAAGCAAGAAGAAATCCGGGGTATGCCCTTAAAAAATGACGTCATGTTAATTATAGGTTCGAAAAAAAGCGCTAACACTAAAAGGCTTTATGAAATATCCCGAGCGATAAACAAGAGAAGCTGGTGGATTAGCTCTAAGAAAGATATAAAAGCTGCGTGGTTTAAATCTGCTCAAAAAGTAGGTATTACTGCCGGGGCCTCAACACCTGAGGAAACCATTAAAGATATAACTAACTACCTAAAAACCATTTTACGCTAAACCGGATTTATTTTTGTTTATTAAATCAGCAACTATACGGGAACTTGCAATAACCACAGGCAGGCCCCCTCCCGGTTGAGTGCTTGCTCCTACATAATAAACTTTTTTGGATTTAGAATCATAGTTCGCAGGCCTGAAGAAAGCGCTTTGCATAAGATTATGCGCGAGCCCAAAAGTAGCACCATACTTAATATTATACCTACTGATGAAATCTTCGGGATAAAACTTATGTTCAACTTCAATTAACTCTTCCAGGTTAATTTTAAAAGCTTTATTAATTTTATCAAATACGACTTTTCTGATTAATGCCTCTTTCTCAGATACGCTCTCTTTTGACTTAGCTAAATTAGGAACGGGTACTAATATATAAAATATATCTTTACCATCAGGAGCTAAAGACTGGTCAGTAACCGTAGGGGCATGTACATAAAAAGAAGGATCCTCTGAGACAGAACCATCATTAAATATATCGTGCAAGTTCTTGTCTAGATCCGAGGCAAAAAAGAGATTATGATGCGCTGGGCCACTTACCTTCTTTTTTAAACCCAAATATATAAGATAAACTGAACAGGAATACTTATATTCAGGAATCCTTCTACCTAAGAGTGTTTCTTTAGCATAAGAATAATCTGCATTAATTATAACCCTGTCATAATTCTTAACTTTTCCGCCTAAGCTTAACTTAACTTCCCCATTAGCAGAAATACTGTCAACTTCTGTATTATAATTTATTTTAGCGCCAAATTTTACGCTCATCTTCTCAAGGGCCAAAGGAATCTTATACATCCCTCCCATAGGATGAGCTATTTTCTGAACATGATCAGTATAAGTAATAATGCTGTAAAATGCAGGGGCCTGATAAGGAGAAACACCCATAAACATTGCTTCGAAAGTAAAAGCATAACAAAGCTTTTTACTTTTAAAGAACTTTCTGGCGATTTGCCAATAAGATTCAAATGCATGAATTTGCGTAACCAGAGGCCAATAAGACGGGTTTATTAATGAACGAGGGGTAAAACATTTATACAGTAACGGAGAAACAGTCCGAAATAGGCGGCCGGTTTCATTCAAGAACTTATCATAAGCGACTGAGCTACCTTTTTCTATCCTCTCCAGCTCTTCTTTGGTTCGATTTAAATCACTATAGACTCTGAGACAATCTCCATCTGGATAGAATATCTTATAGTTTGTATCTAAAATTCTTAGGTCTAGATAGTCACCGAGTCTTTCTCCGCAATAAGAGAAAACTTCTGAGAAAAAATCCGGCATGAGTACAAAAGAAGGCCCCATGTCAAATTTAAATCCCTGATCTTGGAGGATGTGGTTCCGTCCACCGCATTCAGGAAGTTTTTCAAATATATCAACATTATAACCATCATGTGCCAGGCGGGCGGCAACAGCCAGGCCGCCGACTCCTGCACCAACTACAGCTATTTTTCCTGCCAACTAACCTCCCCTAATCTGCCTTTCTGCCTCACGCCAATCATCCTGAGAAGTTCCGGAAGGCTTACCTTTCTTTTCCCAGATTTTCTTAGCTAATTCTCTTATTTTTTTATCGGTTTCAATACGATTCTCTTCAACTAAGCAATTATACATCCAGGCAGCAGCAAAACCTAAAACACTAGCGTAAACAAAACCCCAAATCCCGCCGACAATGCTGCCTAACACTGTTGGCCTATAACCCACATAAAGCACTGTTAGCATTCTCCCCCATGAGTTTCCCCAAAAATACAACATATCGGCAATCCCTAAAAGAAACATCAAGCCTCCCCAAACAACGCCTAATGCAAACCCAAAAGCTTTAACATCTAGCTTAAGCATACACCCTCCTTTTTATAATTCTAACCTACTAATCCAATATTAGATCCGGCATATAAACTCTAACCACAATCATTTTATTTGGCAGAGATAATATCATTATTTTACCTTAAAGCTAAATTCTTTCAAGTTAAAAATATTCGCTTAGATTAAGCATCCCCTATGCAAACAAACCAATTTCACCTTGACACATATTAATCTTAATAATATACTAAAACCATGCCTGAAATAAAATACACCCTCGCAAACCGCATAATTACCTTACTTATAATCTCCTCGGTTATCCTCATAAGCGCTTTTACTTTTATTCAAATAAATAACCAACTCGCTAGTATCAACCGCTATAATGCTTACCAAGCTAATTTATCAGGAGCAATTCTTAAAAATAACCTTGAAGCAATCATAAGAGAAGCACAGGATACCGATGTAGTAAAATTTATTCAAATTGCAATAAATGACTTAAAAGAATCTAATCTTATTAAAGAAACTATTATTTATAATCGAGATGGCAAGATTATTGCTTCTACTGAAAAGAACCTCTTAGGAGAAACCATAAGCTATAGAGATATGGGGCATTGGGATACGCTAAATACTCCAGGAGAAAATAATAAGTGGTTTAGCACCCAAGTAAACAGATTAAAGCATGCCCTAGATGTCTACATTTCCATTAAACCAGATCCTCAAGGGCAATTAAGTTATATAGCAAAATCCTCATTTAATTTCGCCAGCGCTCAAGAAGCCTTAGCCGCGGTTTATGGACCAGTAGTTATTGCTATTATCATTGTCCTCTTTGCCAATATAATTCTAGGCTTTATCTTATCTAAAACTATAATAGGCCCAATTAAAGTATTGAATAACGTTACTAAGATTATCGCTAACGGAGACCTCTCTGTTCGCATCCGCATTCAGACTAACGATGAACTTCAAGAGTTAGGTGGAACCTTTAATCATATGACTGAACAACTTATTAAGATGAAAGAACGCGCGGAAAA
>Ga0172371_10005925_pt1 | contig 17972 bp, 19 predicted proteins | sample Lak12m_FD_114543 | JGI IMG/M metagenome (GOLD analysis project Ga0172371, IMG submission 114543) | Freshwater microbial communities from Kabuno Bay, South-Kivu, Congo - kab_022012_12m | ecosystem: Environmental > Aquatic > Freshwater > Lake | place: Democratic Republic of the Congo: South-Kivu...
TCAACCGTGGGAATTAACGAGGAAATAATCAGGCGTTATGTCAAGGAACAGGCCGAAGAAGATGCTGGACAAGCACAGCTTGAGCTCTGAGGCACCACGCCTGTAAAGGCGTGGGGTTCCATAGCCTCGGCTCCGGCGATCTGAATGCATGCGCAGATCGACTTATCGTTTCTACCAAGACATCCGTCGCAGCTGCCTACCTTTGAATCAAGCATATAGGCCAGGCAGCTGGTTCCATCAATAATTACTTTCTCGGGAATTGTGATTCTATCCATAGCTCCTCCCAAGGTTTATTTTTATATGTAAGGTGCGTTATTTTTTGTTTTGCCTCCTTAAAACAAAAAAGTCGACCTTCTCGGGTCGGCTCTGGCTTTTTCTTCTTTTCTTTTACGCTCTAGCGTTTGAAAAAACCAAAACCAATCCGGGGGTAGCCGGTAAAGAAGAAATTAAAATAAAATTTTTGGGTTTTGGCTAGATTCATTCGAGTTGTTGAGTATATCCAGTCTATCGACACTTTTTATAATGTCAAGCGCTTCAGGTGCCGCCGTGTTTTTTCTTTTTCTTTTTGGTTTCGGTGGGCGGTTTTTCGTCGCCCGGGTGGGGGTACTTGGAAGGGGAGTCGTATTTGCTCAAGAAATTTTTCTGAAACATCAGACTGCCGTCCTTGGCGTAGACTTTTTGAATCCATTCGGCTTTCATCGAGCCGTCGGATTTTTTGTCATAGGTTCTGGGGCCTTCCAACTGAACCGTGCGGCCGTCCGACTTACCGTAAAACTCAAAAGTGAGGACGTTGCCCACGATTTTGGTTTGAATCAGAATGGGCCCGGCGGTATCGTTCATAAATTTCAGGTCGGGGTGGGGGATATAGACGGTGGCGTCGGTGCCTTGCGGTGAGTAGTACTGCACTGGATAGGCGTGGTTTTGCCGCTCGGTGGTGCGCAGACCAGCGTTCACTTCGGCCCGGAAACAAGTGGTGGAGACTTGGCACATCCCCCCGCCGTATTCGGGAATGGTTTTATCCTCTTTGATCACCAGCTCGGGCAGATAGCCGGTGGATTTATCCACCGGTCCCAGAGTCTTCAAAAAGGAAAATTCCTCGTTTTGGGGAATTACCACGCCATTAAACTTACTGGCGCCCACTCCAATGTTGTGTCGACGGTTGGTGGGAGAACCGGTGAAATTGGACACCCCGGTGGCCAACAGAGTGTCGATTCCGAGCTTCTTCACATTCTCAAGGGAAAGGGCCGCTGGATTTTCGTTGACCGGCAGCCGGACTGAGCGTTCTTTGCTTTTGACCGCCTGAATAATCTTTTCGGTCGCCGCGTCCACGTCGGCAGTTATTTCGCTTTGGGCCGGGCTGGCTTCTTGGATAGTACCGCCCTGGAAATCCAAAGTTCCATTGGCCGGAGCCCGATAAATCGCCCCTTGCACTTGTTGATCCACATAGCTTCGGACTTTCTCCCGGTCCAAGTCCCATTCCAGATGATAGGCAACTTTGGCGTCAGAAAAATTTTGTCCGGCCACCACCGCGTTTGCGATTTGGCCGGGGCTTCCGCCGGAATTCAACCCCGTGTTGCCGGAATTTTCTTTTTTTTGGACATTGATCCAAGCAATTACTGTCTCGGGAGCCAAGCTGAAATTGGCCGTCCCGGCTTGCAGAATATAAGGGCGGGCCAGGCTGGCGTCCAATTCCTGTTTCAGGGTTTGGGCCGCGCTGGTGGGAATTTCCGGTTCAATTTTGGTAAGCTTGATCAAGACGTCTTTGTTGCTCCAGTCTTTGAGGTCCTTAAGAATCTGAGTGACCACCTCCATACTGTCGATTCCCACTCCCTCTTTGGCTGGGACCAAAACGGTTTTGCCATTCAGAAATTGCACCGACGCTTCCTGGACCGGCGTCAAAACCACGTTGAATTGATTACCGGTGAGGTTCTCGGCTTTTTTGATGTCAAGCGCGTAGGCCGCTTGCGTTTGGTAGCCCCAGAACAAATTTATCCACCATTTCAGAGGAAACTCAAATTCGTTTCCGAAAGCGGTATGCAAATTTTCCGCGGTTTTTGCCCGATCGATTTTTAGGCCAATCTCAGCGAAAGTGGTTTTGATTTTTCGGTCCTGGTAAATCACATTGAGGGGCGCCTTCTCAAACTCGTCCGCAATTTTGCTGATTGCGTCTACCGCTTGCGAGTACGGTCCGCTCAGCCTCTGGTCACCGAAATAGACCCGCGGCGGAAGATTATTTCTCCCCCAAATGTAAGGGACGACCAAAAACAGAATGATTGGGCCAGCAATGAAAAAAAATAACCGCTGTTTGAGCCTGGCGCGCTCCATTGATTTTTTTCGAAATATAATAACTATATATTAACTTAAATCTATTCTCTTGTAATCTTAGCGGGTGACTGAAAAACGTATTTTCTTTTGACTGCATATTAATTATAGTTTATAGATAATGTGTATAAGTTGTAAGTTCCATGAAATGGCCGTTCCCAAGCAAAAAAGCTCGAAAGGCAGAACTCGTCGCCGTCGGTCGCATCACGGTTTGAGTAGCGCCGCCCTGGTAAAATGTTCTCATTGCGGTAAGCCCGCTTCGCCGCACCAGGTCTGTCCCAATTGCGGTTACTACAAGAACCGGGAAGTGGTTGATGTGCTGAAAAACTTGGACAAACCCAAAAGAAGAAAGTAGGTGATTTTCGTTTACCAGTTATTTAATAACCCATGTCGCGCCGAAAAGCTCGTTTCGTCGCCTTCCAATCGCTATTTGAAAGAGATTTTCAAGAATTCAAAAAAGATAAGTTGGATGGCGATGCGATTTTGAAAAGAAACATTGAAGAGTTTGCCGGCAATGAGCAGAAAGAGTTTATTGAATTTCTTTTCCGGGGCGTCCTGAAAAATCAGCCCGTGATTGACGCGATGATCGAGAAAGCCGCCCCCGAATGGCCCCTGAGTCAGATCAACCTGATTGACCGCAATGTTCTGCGTTTGGGAATTTTTGAATTAATTTTCGGCGACCACCAAACTGTCCCTCCCAAGGTCGCCATCAATGAGGCCATCGAAATTGCCAAGGCTTTTGGCAGTGATTCGTCCGGGCGTTTCGTCAATGGGGTGCTGGGCACGATCTACCGGGAGTTGAAGAAAACCGAAGGAGATAAAGAGGAGGAGAAATAAACTTTCTTAGCCTTACTATCATGCGCCTCGATATACACATTATAAAAAATTTACAGCAGTTTTTAGCGAAAAGCGGTCTTTCCTCACCTGAGCAAAATAAGCTGGCTGGTTTACCGCGGGTTTTTTGGCAGAAAGAAATCAATTTAGGTAATATTAAAATTGGGGATAAATCTCTAAAACCCAGCTTTAATGTTGGTGATCCGGAAAAGTTTGAAATAAAAATCGATTGGGAAAAAGTCAAAAAAAATTGGGAACAGTTTTACGAAAAAAATTTGGTCCCCCAAAAAATGAATTTTGATTTTTTAAGAGTTTTTCCGGAGCTTTTAGTGGTAAACAAGCCGGCGGGAATTTCTGTGCATCCGGCTTTTCCTATCAGCAGAGAAAGGAACAGGGAAGTAAGCTTGATAGAGGGAATTTTGGATAAATACCCTGAGATTCTTAAGGCGGCCGAACCCGGCGAAGAAGAACGGCCAGGGATTGTCCACCGTTTGGATAAAAATACCAGTGGCGTATTGCTGGTCGCAAGGAATTTAGCCGCCAAGCACCAGCTGAAAAAACAATTTCAGAACAGGGAGATTAAAAAAATATATCTCGCGCTGGTGGAGGGGGACTTTCCTTACGCCGAATTTGAAATTTCCCATCCGATTGGCAAGCTGGCCGCCAACCCCTTGAAGCGGGGAGTCGGCCCGGCCAAGCTGATAAACCCCAAATCCGCGATAACCCGCGGAGAGAAAGTTAAAAGAGGAGAGCCGGAGTGGGGAATAATAAAAGAATGGCTAAAACAGATAAAAGAAGGGGGCTACACTTTGCTGCGCCTCTTTCCCGAGACCGGCCGCACTCACCAGATCCGGGTGCACTTGAGCAGCTTGGGATATCCGATCGTAGGCGATACGCTCTACGGCAGCCGCCAGCCGTTACCCGGCTTCCATTGCCTCCACGCCCACCGAATCTCCTGGAAAACGCCCACCGGCAAAACCCTCTCTGCTGACGCCGACTCAATCAAGTTCTTCTAAATAACAGATAGCGCGGTCCGGCGGAAAAGTTTTTCAGTAACCAAATTTTTGTTCGAAAAATTCTTTTGTGGTACCTTTAGCTCAAGATGTTTTCTTCTGTTCTATTGACTGAATCCAATTCTTTGCTAAAGATAAAAAGACGTCCTAGTATATCTTTACTTTATCAAACACTTTCTCATGCCCCCCTCAAAAAAATCATTCTTAAAAAGACTAATGGGAATTGAAAGGGAAGAAGCCCAGGAGGGATATTATTACCCTGAAGAAAGCGGTCCGGCGCCGATGGAAGAACCCACCGGCTACGGCAATCCCGGTCCCGCCTACGAACCGGAAAGCACCATCACTCCCTCCTATTCCAATCCGCCAGAGCAAACCACGCGCATCGCCACCACCACTCAGCCCGCGCCGGCCGAGGAGGACAGCAATTGGGTGGCCGACCAGGAAGGCCAGTTGACCATCGATGTTTATCAGACCGATTCCGATATTGTGATCAAGTCCACTATCGCCGGCGTGAAACCCGAGGACCTGGACATTCAGATCAACAACGATATGGTCACCATCCGCGGCGAACGCCGCAAGGAAGACGAGGTGCGCGACGAAGATTACTACTACCAGGAGTGCTACTGGGGCGCTTTTTCCCGCTCCATCATTTTGCCGGTCGATGTTGAGGCCAACAAGTCCGAGGCGATCATGAAAAACGGGGTGCTGACCATCCGCCTGCCCAAAGCCGAAACGGCCAAGGCCCGAAAAATACAAGTCCGCGGTTATTAAAAAGATGAACATTCAGAAAAATGTTGAGTTAGCGCAATACACCACATTCAAAACCGGCGGCAAGGCCGATTTTTTTTGTGAAGTAAAAACCAAAGAAGATCTTTTGGACGTTTTCGCTTGGATAAAAAAAGACGAGCTTAAATATTTTATTTTGGGCAACGGCAGCAACTTGCTGGTTAGCGACTCGGGATTCCGCGGAGTGGCCGTGAAACTAGTCAACGATGGGGTGGTTTGGGGAGGGAACAAATCCGTCGCCGGAGCGGGAGTCTTGCTGCCCGTGTTGATCAATGAAGGCAAAAAACACAATTTGGGCGGAATGGAGTGGGCCTATGGCATTCCGGCCACCTTGGGCGGGGCGGTGCGCAACAACGCCGGCGCCTTCGGCTCAGACATGGGCCAGCTGGTTGAGTCGGTGGAAACTTTCGATATTGAGAAGCTGAAATTTGATCAACTGGACAAAAAGAATTGTGCCTTTTCCTACCACAATAGCGCTTTTCACGATAAGCCCGCCTGGGTTATTTGGGAAGCCACTCTTCGCTGGAAAGAGAAAAGCCGGGAGGACGTCGAGCAAGAAATTCAAAGAATTCTCGCCGTGCGCAAAGACCGGCAGCCGATGGACCGCCCCTCAGCCGGCAGCTATTTCCGCAACCCAACCTTGGAGTTTCTGGAAAAGAGCAAGAGGGAAAACTTGATAAGCCGGCTGGATGAAGCGCTTCGCGTCAGCGTCGGGCAGACCAACACCATCCCGGCCGCCTACTTGATTGAGGCCGCGGAGTTGAAAGGGAAGAGTATCGGCGGAGCCCAGGTTTCCGAGAAGCACGCCAACTTTATCATTAACACCGGGAACGCCAAAACCGAAGACGTGATAATTCTGGCGAGCATGGTTAAGCAAAAAGTGCGGACTAAGCTTGGCGTGCAACTGCAGGAAGAAGTTGAATATGTGGGTTTTTAATAAATTCTTAAATAAATAGAATGGGATTCTTTTGCAATCCGACCTACACCCAGAATTTCGGTTTCGTGCTGGCCGCGCTGGTGATCTGGACCATCCCGTGGAAGGCGTTGGCCCTTTGGCGCTCGGCAAGACATTCACAAAAATGGTGGTTTATTATTTTTATCCTGGTGAACACCATTGGTCTCCTCGAAATTTTTTATCTCCTGGTTCTCCCGCGTTTGAGCAAGGAAAAAAAGGAAAAAATATTCTAAAATAGAGGTGTGTGGCCTGGGCGGAATGTCCGTTTTTTGGTCTGCGGCCCGACAGTCCTCGCTTCAAAAAACGGTCATTCCGCCCAGCAGATATTTATAGTTATCTTTATGAAAAAATATTTTTTCTTGGCACTCTTAGTTCTGCTTGCAGGGCTTGGCATTTATTATCGGGATTACATTCCCACCACTCGTACCGACTTCGAGAGTTTGTACTATTTTCTCACCGAGAAGGAAGCTGGTAATGTGACGCTCCAAGATTCGCAAAATTCTGCGCCGGAAATTCCACCCGACACTCTCCAGGGAACCTCTGCTCCCCAGCCGGTGAACATTGATCAAGCCGAAGCTCCCGCCAGCAACTCGAATGAAAATATAAACCCGACTCCGCCAGCCGAACCCAAGCCTGCTCAAAATGTTCCCGACTCGATCAACAATTACGTTCCTTATACTTCCCAAGCTCCCTTTGCCAACTGGGACAAGCTCCACGACGAAGCCTGCGAGGAGGCGTCCCTGGCGATGGCGCATTACTATCTGGACAAGCGTGATGTTGTGTTGTCAAAAGAGGCGGAAAAAGACATCCAATTTATCGCCAGTAAAACTAAGGGTGGGGGAATCCCCGACCTAACCGTGGAGGAAGTGAACCAGGCGGCCAAGGATTTATATGGATATAGCAATTGGAAGATTGTCGATAAACCAACCTTGCAGCAAATAGAAATTGAACTAGCCAAAGGTAATTTAATTATTATCCCTCTCGCCGGCAGGGAGATCGGCAATCCTTATTACCGCTCGCCCGGCCCGCTTTATCATATGCTGGTCATCAGTGGCTATGATAATAAGAAAGGAATTTTTATCACCCAAGATCCAGGCACCAAACGCGGTAAAAATTTCGAATATAAATTCAACACTCTCCTCAAAGCCAATCACGACGCCATGGGCGGCGACGAACACAACATCGACCAAGGCCCGGCAAAAATTCTGGTGGTGGTAAAATAAAATCCTTTTTGAATTAAATGTTTTGTATTTAATTTTTATTTAAAAATATTATTATTATTAGTCTTGTGGATTTGGTGGAAAAGTGCGGAAAATTTATTTTTGAACAACTTTTCAGGTTTTTCCCCAAGCGGAAAAGGCTGTTGAAAAACAGGGGAAGAGAAGGGAAAATAATTATCGATGAATATTGATGGTTTGAAATTTTCATCATTAAAACGCGCTTTTTCGCGCGTCAGTTTTTCACCAATTTTTATTTTTTCCCCACCCGCTTTAAACTTTTTTTACCCTGATCTTCTTACCTTTATCCACAATTTTTCCGGGCACCTCAAAACCGGCCGCCAACTTGTGGCCGCCCCCGCCCAAGACGCGGGAAATCGTGTTCACGTTGAATCCTTTGCGTTCACTGCTGCGCAAACTGCCGCGGATCTTTCCGTCGCCCAAGTCGCTGAGCATCAATGAGAACAAAACCTCATCCGGCATATTGAGCAAATTAAGCAGGTTTACCGGGCCGCCGATTTCCTCAATGGAAATCCCTTTCGATTCCAACTCATTTTGGTTGTATTGTGATTGGATGAATTTCAAGCGCGGGTGGAATTTGGCCGAGGTGATTTTCTCGCCCCAAAAATTCAAGACCGGGACGCGTTTGCCGCGGAAAGCGTTTTGGGTGATATTCTTGAAAAGCACGCCTTTTTGAATCAACTCTTTTACTTTTTTCAGCAGTTGGGGGGTGGTGTTGGAGTGGAAAAAGCCGCCGCTGTCAGTATAAATGCCCAAAAATAAATATGAAGCTACTGTATTGGAAATTGGCCGGTTCTCGTGGGCCAGTAAATCGTAAATTATTTCGCAAGTAGCGGTCGCCTCGGAATTTATCAACACGTGGAAATTCGGTGGAAAAACCCGCCCCTCTTTTTTGAGGTGATGGTCAATCACGATGACCGGGGGGGAAATTTTTTCCGGGAAATCCACGCCGGTGCGGGCCAGGTTGCTGGTGTCCAGCACGATAAACAAATCATAGTCGTTGACGTCCGGATTGGTCACAAAAAGACTTTGGTCGGTGATTTGGAGGCCCGCGTTGATCTTGCCGGTCAAGCAGATGTGTGGTTTCACGCCCAATTCTTCAATCAAGCTTTTCATGGCCATCACCGAACCCAGCGCGTCGCCGTCCGGTTCGACGTGGGTGAGCAGCAATGGCCGCTGAGACTTCTTAATTTGTTCTTCGAGAAAGGAAAAGGTAAAATTAGTCATAATTCTGGTGAAGAAGTTTTAATCTACGGGAAAAAAAAGAATAACGCAAGCAAAATATGCAAATAAAAAAATGGGGCAGTGAGCTGGAGGCGTTTTTTACCATTGTGGGCACCGTGATTGGGTTGGGAATCCTGGCCATCCCCTACGCGGCCAGAGGCGTTGGGGTGGCTCCCACCATTTTTCTTATTATTTGGGTAACGGTGGTGATGGTGGTGGTCAGCCTGCTGTTTTCCGAAATCATCATTCATGACCGGCGCGAGGAATGTATCATCGCCTACGCCGGGCGCTACCTGGGGAAATGGGCGGAGCGGATCGAATCGTTCTCCATTTTTTTTGGCTACTCCGGCTCGATTTTGGCGTACGTTTTGGCGGTGGCCGTTTTCATCCAAGCGGTAATCCCTGGTGACATCGATTATTTTTGGCCGATCATCCTGGCCTATACCGGCGCCACCTGCATCGTGCTCATTAATGGGGTAAAAAACCTCGGGCGCCTGGAGTTTTTGCTGACGGGTCTGATGTGCGCGGCCTTCGCGGCGGTTTTTCTGGCCAGCGTCCCTCACTGGGGTCCCGTTTCCAGCGACTGGGGCAAGGCAATATTGCCTTACGGGGTGGTCTGGTTCGCGCTTACCGGGGAATCAGCCATCCCCATCGCCCTGAGAATTTTGGGCCGAGAGAAAAAGAAAATCTTAAAGATAATTTTTGCGTCGTATCTTTTGATCGCTCTCGTCACCATTTTGTTTTTCGTCGGCGCGCTCAAGACGGGCGGACCGAACATTGGCCCCGACCCCTTCGTGGCCATGGCGCAGAATATGGGGAGTTGGGCGAAGTATGCCGGGACTGCCATCGGCCTGCTGGCAGTGGTCACCTCCCATTGGGTTCTTTCAACCTACCTCAAGAGAATCCTGGTTACCGACATAAAGCTGGCCCCGCTCACCGGTTGGTTTTTGGCAATTTTCACGCCGCTAGTGCTGATTCTTTTGGGCGCCTCCAACTTTGTCCGGGTGATCGGCTTGGTGGGGGTGGTGGCCGGCACCACCGACGCGTTGATTCTCCTCACTATTTACAAAAAAATATTTAGCCGCCAGAATTCGGTGCCGCGGGTGCTGCCGTTCAAAGTGCCGGGAGCGGCAATCTGGATCCTGTTCTTCTTGCTGGTGGGCGCAGCCTTGTCTTCAATTTTATTATGAAAAACTTCCGCCAATTCATAAAGAGCCTAAAAGGTAAAAGAGTGGTGGTTTGGGGTCTGGGACTCAATCAGGGAGGATTGGAAGCGGCCAAATATTTTGCCGGCCTAAAAGCCGAAGTCATTATTGTGGACCCCAAAAGCAAGGCCGAGCTAGAAAAATCAGTCACAGTTTTACGCAGGTTTTCCAACATTAAATTTTCCCTGGGGAGGCAGGAAGAAGCCCAGTTTAATGGGGCTGACCTGGCCATCAAAAATCCGGCGATTTCCTGGGAGCTGCCGCTGGTTAAAAAGCTGCTTCGAAAAAAATTGCGCATTGAAACGGATGTAACTTTGTTCTTCCAGTATTTTAGAGGGGAAGTTGTCGGGATCACCGGCAGCAAAGGCAAGACGACCACCACCACCCTTATTGAGAGACTATTAACCCGCAGCGGGAAAAAAGTTGTACTGGGAGGAAACATCAGAGTTTCATTGTTCTCCTATTTTAACGCCAAAAGCTTGGAGAACAAAAATAAAATTGCCGTGCTGGAGCTTTCTTCTTTTCAGCTGGAAGATTTGGAGCGGATCAAAAAGAGCCCCCGCGTTGCAGTGGTAACCAATTTATTGCGCGACCATCTGAACCGCTACGGCAGCTACGCGAAGTACGCCGCGGCCAAGAAAAATATTTTCCGGTTTCAGAAAAGAGGCGACTTTTTAATATTAAACAAAGAAGACAAAAGAGTAAGAGAGTTTGGCAAAGGGGTTAAAAGTAAAGTTATTTTTTATTCTACCGCCGCTTCGAACAACCCAGTCTTGTCCAACAAAAACAACCAGTCTAATTTGGCAGCGGCCCTGGCAGTGGGCAAAATCTTCAAGGTGAAGAGGGAAGTCGCCGAAAAAGTAATCAATAGTTTCAAGGGCGTGCCATACCGGATGGAAAAAATCGCCGTGGTAAAAAACATCACTTTTATAAACGACACCACCGCCACCATTCCCGACGCGGCCATCAATAACCTGAAAACCTGCCCCCAAAAAGTCATCCTGATTGGCGGCGGATCAGACAAAAATTTGAAGTTCAAGGGTTTTGCCAAAACGATCGCCAAAAAAGTCAAAAAAATTATTTTGCTTCCCGGCAACGCGACCCCGCTGATTATAAAAGAATTAAAAGTTGTTGCTCCCGACCTAAAAAGAATCGAGGTCGGCAGTATGGACAAAGCGGTAAAAACAGCGTATAAATCGGCATGCGCTGGAGATGTGGTTTTGCTCTCGCCTGGCGCGACCAGCTTCGGTCTGTTCAAAAACGAGTTCGACCGGGGGGACCAGTTTAACAAAGCGGTAAAAAAATTACACTAAGCCTTGGTGGCGGAATTGGTATACGCGCACGACTCAAAATCGTGTGGGGCAACCCATGGGAGTCCGACTCTCCCCCAAGGCACAAACGGAGGGAAATATTATTGAACACGGAGGGTCAGGACATACTATTGTTCTTGATAAAAAAATTGCCCCTGACGAAACTAATCGTCAGGGGTTTTGCTTTGTGTAGAGTTTTTTTAGAAGATAGAACTCTACGCCGCTATCTTAAAGGGATTTTGGATCCCAGCGTCAATTACTTCGGGCAACTCGTACGCCTGTTCTTCCAGCTCGCGATGCAGGTTGACCGCGCGGATCAAATCGTTTTCAAGGTTTTCAACTTTCCCGCTCCCGCCGTACCCTTTTTGGTAGGGGAACAAATGATTGCGGGAGCTAGAGCAGATTCCTCCGAAGCCGTCAGGCCGTAAGTCAAGGAAAATCATTCTGAAAGGTCTTAAGTGATCGCTTGCGGATTTTTCCTTGGATTGTGCCCCAAATCCCGGATAGAGACCGGTATGGGTGGGAAAAATTTTTCTGATCTCCCCTTTACTTGGATAGGTGGCGCCGATTACTAGTCCAAATTGGGACACCCCGTCTTCTTCAAGCTCATACTTTTGGCTCAGCCGGTAAGCGTCCTGAGCGTTCAACATAGAGAGCGCCATTTCTTCTCGGCCTTCGGCTTTGACCAGCAAATCTTGGTATTGAGGACCGCTTGGATTGCTGGTCTTGTTAACGTAAATCAGCCCTTTGCCTTCGCGCAGCATTTCCAAACCCAACATCGGGTTGCCTTTTTTGTCCGTGAGAGCAAGGACGTCCTCTCCCATCCAGGGAGCCGGGTTGATTATCGGGAAATCGAAGACCGAATGATGGATTCCCCAGTTTCTCCAAAGGTCGCCGATGAAAGCGGTGAAGTAAGCCTCTTGCGTGGTCGCGATATCTCCGGGCTTACAATCTAAAACGGCCATAATCTTCCGACCGGTTTTTTTAGCGAGTTGGTCGAATCTTCTTCTTAGCCGCTGAAGTAAATATAACCCGCAAGGTCCAAACTGCAAATAGAATGCCCATTGGGGCTTAAATACGGTCAGTTTGCACCTGAGGACAGAAACATCCAAGTTGAAAAAGAGGTAGTCCTCCATAGCAGCCATTAGACCGGCGAGTCGCTCACATTCTTTTCCTTTGAGTCCTTGCATCACAGCCGCTTGAAGGTAGAAACCGAAAGTTTCGCTGGTTTTTTCAATCTGGCCGCCGTTCCGGAAGCCATAGATATTCATATTGGCTTCCCATTTATCGCCAAGACCCTCTTCGGGTTTGAACGGGTGGAGGTCGTAACCCCCACAGTATAACGTTCCTGCCTGTTTCTGGGCTTCCATAATATCCAAGAACGCGTGGCTGTGTGCCATATGCTGCCCCTTTCGCTATCGGCTACTGTATTTTTCCATGGCTTCAACGCATCTATCCCATTCATTTTTTGGTTTTGGGACGAAGTTGCCGTTTTTTATATCTTCGGCGACCGCCGGATCGGCCTGCTCGTATTGGGGCATTGGCATAAGTACACCGCATGCCACCGGAATTTCTTTGCCTCTTCTGGTTTTAAAAACTCTGCCAACGAAAGGCGAGCGGTTTAAGAGGGTCACTATAACAACCACCTCGGCGCCACCGTCTTGAATCAGTTCGATTCCGTCATCCCCAGTCGAAAAATTGTTGGCGACATCTTCGACCCAGGCCACTCGCTCTCGGCGAACGATCTCATGGCGGGAAAAAATTAATTGGGACTTTTCCCGTTCGGTCGGGGTACCCACAGCAAGCACTTTCTTTTCCGGATAGAAGTAGCGGACCTCATAAATATGGGCAAGCAAGTTGGCAAAAGCCAATCCACCCATCGGAGCGCCGCAAAACGAATCTATCCCGAGGTCGTCAATTTGAGAAAACGCTTCCAGAGACTCGGCAAAGTGATGGAGAATGGTTGGGTATTGCTCCATCACCGCGAAATTAGCGTAAAGGTCACCAACCTTCTGCCGTCCCAGTTTGTCTCGTCCTGCGTAACCCACTACGGGACCCAACCTTTTTCCATTGGGATCTTTTGGGCAAACATAATAACCACCCAGATCATCCAGTGCTCCAATGAGATTGTTCCCATGTTGGTCAAGGATTTTCTTTATCAGCGGTTTCATCTTTCACCTCCTGTTTTTTCTAATCATACGCTGAATTGAATGCAGCAACATGATTTTCCCAGATTCTAACTTGATTCTTGATCCACTCAATCGTGACCGGCTTATCCACGACTTCATAACTGAATCGGTTTGGGCCATACTTATTCTCCCACTGTTTTCTCATTCTATTTGCCTGCCTCACAAAAGCTCTTTTGAAGCTTTCGGTGAGAGGAGAAGGATCTCCTTCCTTATCCACTACGCCGTAGAGCGTCCAGGAAAGTTTACCAAAGTCCAAGTGTTCGTTAATGTCGAATTTACCCATCATTCCGTGTACTTTCGCAATTGCCAAGAATACTGAAAAAGGATCGCCAGAACAGGTTCGAGCAACTCTTTTTGTCCTTTTGAAATGATTAGCAAACCATTCCTCAACTCCATCTAACTGGTCAGCTAACCAGTCGACAAACCCGTCTAATAGCCGATTAAACTTTTTCTTGATAAACATTTTACCTCTCCTATGGCCTATGTATTTTTAAGGACCGAGACCTGGTCCTCCACGCCCAAATCATTTTAGAATTACATATAAATATGCTTCCGCAAAATGAAAAAACTTGCTTAGGTTATAAGGTGCCGATGTAGCTCAGTTGGCAGAGCAGCGCATTCGTAACGCGCAGGCCGGAGGTTCGATCCCTCTCATCGGCTCAATTCATCTAATACAACCAAAATGGACTACGTGGAAAAGTACGACGGGGCAATAATCAAAACCAATTACGGTGACATCAAAGTAAAATTTTACAACCAGAATTCGCCGGTGACAGTGAATAATTTTTTGAAGCTGGCGGACGAAAAATTTTATGACGGCACTAAATTCCACCGGGTGATCAAGGATTTTATGATTCAGGGCGGCGATCCCAATTCCAAAGACGACGACTGGTCCAACGACGGCACGGGCGGCCCGGGATATACTTTTCAAGACGAATTTAATCACCATCCACTGGTAAAAGGTTCGCTGGCCATGGCTAATTCCGGGCCCAACACCAACGGCTCGCAATTTTTCATCGTCACCGCCGACGCCACTCCTTGGCTCGACGGAAAGCATACTAACTTTGGGGAAGTGGTGGAAGGAATGGACGCGGTGGATAAAATCGGTGCTGTAAAAACCAACGAAAACGACCACCCGCTGGAGGATGTCACGATAACCAGTATAGGCTTATTACCCAAAAAATAACTAATTTGGGGAAAACTTTTTGGGTTGTGGATGCTCGCTTTGCGAAGCCGTTTTCGGGATTTTGATTCCGAAAATTTTACGGAAAAGCTGGGGAAAAGTTTCCGGGGAATTTTTTTGGAACGCGCTTTGACAAGCATAATTTTCGGAATTATTATTTAAGAAACTACTTTCAATAAAAAATAAATAAAAAAATAAAATGAAGAAATTAATCACCAGTGGGTTAAGTTTGGTGGTTTTGAGCTTCTGCCTGGGAGCGCAAAACACCACCAAAGCCTATATTGCGGCCGCCGACAGTTCGGCCACCGTGGTGGTCGGCCAAGCCGACATGAACAGCAATCAGGAAAACCGGGGAGGAACGGTAGCGGCCAACACAATGTACGAGCCAACCGGAGCGGTCATCGCCGGAGATAAACTGATCGTGGTGGACTCGCTCAACAGCCGGGTGCTGATTTATAACACGATACCCACGACAAATGGCGCGACACCGGATGTGGTAATTGGTCAAGCCGACCTGACTCACAACGACGCTAATCAGGGAGGCAGCGTGGCGGCCAACACTCTGAATTTTCCGGTGGGCCTGACCACTGACGGAACCAAATTGATCATCGCCGACTACGGTAACCATCGCGTGTTGGTCTTCAGCGCCATTCCCACCACCAGCAACGCCAACGCCAACGTGGTAATTGGCCAAGCGGACATGACTGGCCACGATGCTAACCAAGGCGGTGCGGTTTCAGCCAGCACCTTGAATTATCCTTACAACGTTTACTACAACGGCACCAAGCTTTTTATCTCTGACAACGGAAACAGCCGGGTGCTGATTTTTAATTCTTTGCCGACCACTGACAATGCCAGCGCCAACGTGGTGGTGGGGCAGGCCAATATGACCGGCCACGACGCCAACCAAGGCGGTGCGGTTTCAGAAAACACCCTGAACCAACCGGTGGGAGTCTGGGCGGACAACGACAAACTGATCGTGGGGGACTACAAGAACAACCGGGTGCTGGTATATAATTCTGTTCCGACCAGCAACAACGAAAGCGCCAACGTGGTGATCGGTCAAGCCAATATGAGTGGTTCCACCGCCAACCAGGGCGGATCGGTCGCGGCCAACACCCTCTACGAGCCCTACACCGTTTTTGTGTTTAACTCAAAGTTGTACGTGAGCGACAACCGGAACAACCGGGTGTTGGTCTACAATGCTATACCCACCTCCAACAACGCCTCCGCCGACGCGGTGGTGGGGCAGGCGGATATGACAAGCGCCACCCTGAACCGGGGCGGGGCGGCCACCGCCGGCACCCTCTATCGGCCCAACGGGATTTTTGCCAACGCGGATAAATTGCTGATAGCTGATCGTCACAACAGCCGGGTGTTGATTTATGACAATCAGGACGTAACCACTACTCCTTCGAGGATCAAATACAGCAAGGCCAAGGGCAAACAAAAAACTGTTACCTTGAATTTCTACGGCTTGTCGGTGGACAAAACCAAGAAAAAATACTACACCGCGAGGATCGGCGGCAGCAAGATGAAGGTAAAGAGCGTGAAGAAATACTCCGACCGGGTAAAAGTGCGCGTTCAATATAAATATGGTAAAAAAGCGCGGGACACCTACGACGTTTCGTTGAAGTACAAATATAAGTCGACTACGACGAATCGCTCAGCTGCCAACCTCATTACCATTTATTAGAAACTAATGCTAATTCTGCTGGGTTTAGCCGCTGTGGCGGCCACCTTTCTGGGCGGACTGTTCGCTATTAAATTTAAGGATAAACTGCACCTGATTCTCGGCTTCAGCGCCGGCGCGGTGATTGGCGTGGCCTTTTTTGATTTGATGCCGGAAGCGCTGGCCCTGGGGAAAAACGAAAACTTGGTCCAAATTACCACCGTGATTGCTCTGGGCTTTCTGGCCTATTTATTGTTAGACCGCACCATCACCCTGCATTTTTGCCCCGACGAAAAATGCCATAATCCGGAACACCGGGGAAAATTGGGAGCGGGGACGCTGGCGGTTCATAGCTTTTTGGACGGGGTGGCCATTGGGCTGGCATTTCAGGCAGCTCCGGCGGTGGGAGTAATTGTCACCGCGGCGGTGCTTACCCACGATTTTTCGGATGGCATCAACACGGTGGGGCTGATTCTCAAGCACGGCGGAAGCCGGAAGAGCGCTTTCGGCTGGCTGGCAGTGGACGCGGCCGCGCCGTTTTTGGGAGTGCTGGCAACCTTATTTTTTACTCTTCGGGAAAACATTCTGGGCTACATTCTTGCCCTTTTTTGCGGATTCTTCCTCTATATCGGCGCCAGCGATCTGCTGCCGGAAAGCCACCACGCGCATCCCACCCGATGGACGACAATAATGACCTTGGTTGGGGCGGCAGCTTTATATCTGGTTGTTAAACTGGTTTGATGATTTTTCTTCCTCGCGAAAAATTTGAAAAAATCGTGGACGATGCGGTGGCGGAAATTCCCAAGAAGTTTCTCGACAAACTCAACAACGTGGCCATTGTGGCGCAGGATTTTCCCAGCTACGACCAGCTGGCCAAGCTGGGCGTCAAAAACCGCAGCCAGCCGGCGCGTCCCTATTTGCTGCTCGGCCTTTATCAAGGTGTGCCCCAGACCAAACGCTGGGGCGGGGGATCGATTTTTCCGGACAAAATCACCATTTTCAAGGGGCCAATCGAGTATCTCGCCAACTCCGAAGAAGACGTGAAACGGATTGTGATAGACACGGTCAAACACGAAATTGCCCATCACTTCGGCTTCTCCGAGCAGGATATTCGCGCCACCAAGAAAAAAAGCTAACGCCCTTGGCGGGCCAAAACCAGGCCCCACACAAACTGCGCGCCGTGGGCTTTTAAGACTTTGGCGCATTCGTTAAGGGTGGCGCCGGTGGTAATTATGTCGTCGATGATGATAATTTTAGGCGGGACGCAGCGAGCGTAGACTGGATTAAGCGCAAAACAGTCAACAATGTTTTGCCGGCGTTCCTCGGTGGAGTGAATTTTCATTTGCGGCTTGAGATACTTTCTTCGTACCAGCAGGTCCGGGATGAATTGAATTTCTAAGTTATTTTGGCGGAAGAGTTTCTTTAATTTTACCCCCAGCCGCTCCGCTTGATTGAAACCGCGCCATTGGTGGCGTTTTTGGTGCAGTGGTACGGCGGTGAAAACGAATTCTTCAAAGGGGAAAGTTCCCAAAACGAACAGTTTTCGGGCCAAAATTTTAGCGAGGGGCCAAGCCAGCTTTTGAATAAAGGAATATTTGAAACGGTAAATCGCCTCGCGCAACACCGGATGACGGTAAAATGAAGCCACAATTATCCCGTCCCAATAGGTTTTTTCGCGCACGTTTTCGCAAATATTGCAGATCCGGCCGGCGAAGGCCTCGGTTTTTTGGCAAATAGGGCAAAGATCAAAGCGTTTCACCGGGATTTCGCGAGAGCATCGGGCGCAAAGATAGCTGCCAGCCCGCTCGCAAATGATGCATTCGGCGGGGAAGAGCAGCTCAAGGAGAAAATCTAATATGGTGGCCATGGCGGAAAATTATTTCCCGCCATCTTACCACACCAATCATTAAAAAGTGCTTAAAACATTATTAACTGTACCTCACCAAGTCCAAAAAATGTCGAAAAAAAGTGATAATGTCCTATCGGAGTAAAAGTTAAAATGTCCTGTAAGATGGGTAGTTAGATTTAACTATCCACGCCA
>Ga0172371_10005927_pt1 | contig 17969 bp, 11 predicted proteins | sample Lak12m_FD_114543 | JGI IMG/M metagenome (GOLD analysis project Ga0172371, IMG submission 114543) | Freshwater microbial communities from Kabuno Bay, South-Kivu, Congo - kab_022012_12m | ecosystem: Environmental > Aquatic > Freshwater > Lake | place: Democratic Republic of the Congo: South-Kivu...
GACGAGGCGGTAAGGTTCTTCGAGGACAATATCACGAGGTTTTCGAAGGACCGTCTTCTTCCTGAAATGCTGTTTGAATACGCTGGTGCGCTGATGGCGCAGACCAAGAATGCGGAAGCCGCCACGATATTCTCGCGTATTGAAAAGGAACGGCCGGACTGGGCCAGGCTCCAGGACGCACTGAGGCTTCATGCCTTTTGCGATCACTGGCGGAAGGAATACCAGTCGAGTCTTCGTCTCTGTGAGCGTTACCTCTCCGTGCAGACAAACAATCCAATGACAGAAGTGGTGTTCTTGAAGATTGAAAACATGTTCCTTCTCAATCCCAATAACAGTGAAGCGGTTTTGAAACTCTACAGCGAGTTTGCCGAAAAATATCCAGGGGATGTAAAGCGTAATTCGGCGGACCTGCGCTGTGCGCAAATACTGCACAAGAAAGGGGACTGGGATGCGGCGCTGAAGATAATTACGCCGATGGCGAAGAAGGTGCCTGATGGCAGGGCTTTCTGCCAGGTGCAGTTTATCGCCGGAGACTGCAGTTTCCGGAAAGAACTGTGGGATGATGCGATAACCAATCTTGTTATGTTTACCGCCAGGTCGCCCCAGGATGAGCCGAATCTTGATATTGCCCGCGTAGAGCTGGGATTGTCCTATATAAGAAAATCAAACAAGGAAGCCGCGATGAAGTATTTCTACGAGCTCATAACGAGGCATCCGGGGAGTCCGCAGGTTCCTCTGGCTCTTGCCGAGCTCGGGCGCCTGCAATATGAGGAAAAGAAGAATGACCAGGGCCGGGCGGCGCTCCAGCGGGTTGTGGACGAGTTTGCGAACAGTCCCCAGAGGGTGCCCGCCGAGTACTACCTGGGCTGGATTGACCTCGACAACAAGAAGGATGCCGAGGCTGCCGCGCATTTTGAATTTGTCTCGAAGAAGAGCCCGGGCGATCCGCTCGGGGCGGACAGTGTTCTGCAGCTCGGCCTGATGAATCTCAGGCTGGAGAAATTTGCCGAGGCGCAGAACCTGCTGCTTCGATACAGCTCGGAATATTCGACTTCTGCGAAGAGCGATGAGGCCCTTTATTCGGCCGGAGTGGCAATGGCGCGGCAGAAGAACTGGAACGGGGCCGTCAACTGCTTCAAGTCAGTGCTCGAGAAATATCCGAAATCCGACCTGCTGGACAAGGCGGTGTACGAGTGGGCCTGGGCGGAGCGCGGCAGGGGCGGTAACGCGGAAGCAGGCAAGCAGGAGGCGGTCAGGCAGTACGAGTACTTGCTGAAAAACTTCCCGAAAAGCACGCTTGTCGAGCGGGCGCGCTATGAACTGGCAGAACTGACCTTTGACGCAAAGGACTTTGACAAGGTCATCGGGCAGTTGAAAGAGGCCATAAAAGCGGCGAAGGAGAGCGGCGTAAAGGAACAGGCGATGTACCGGCTCGGCTGGGCTTACATAAGCAAGGGTGATTCCGAGTCAGCCGCCAGGGCTTTTGAGTCCATGCTGGCGGAATTTCCGAAGTCCGACATGGTTGCCAACGCGCATTACCAGGCCGGTGAATGCAGGCTGAAACTGAAGGACAGCGAGGCAGCGAACGAACATTTCCTTGCCGCAACCAGGGTAAATAACTCGAAGGAAGTACATGAGTCGGCGCTTTTGCGGCTGGGGGAGACGCAGGGACTGATCAAGCAGTGGAAGGAATCCGCGGCAACCTACGAGCAGTTCCAGCGGACTTATACGCAGAGCAAGTGGTTGCAGCGCGCGCAGTTCGGGGGCGGATGGGCATACGAGAACATGAAGCACTACCAGCAGGCGATTGCCGAGTACCGGAAAGTTGTCGCAGGGAAGGCGGTTGACGATGTAGCGGCGAGGAGCCAGTTCCAGATAGGCGAATGTTTCTTTGCGCTGAAACAATACGACAATGCCCTGCAGGAGCTGGCGCGTGTTCAGGTTAATTATTCCAGCAAGGAATGGACTCCGCAGGCCCTGCTTGAGATGGGCAGGGTGCTGGAGGTGAAGGGTGATAAGTCCGGCGCAATGACCCATTTCCGTGAAGTTATCCAGAAATATCCACAGCATGAGGCCGCAGTTGTGGCCAAGCAGAGACTGGATGCCCTGAGGACGTAGGGAGGGAAAGAAAAACCCAACAATGAATATTGCCACGTCGCCAGATATCTTGAGAGTCGGGCGAGTGGTCGCTTGCTTTGCGGCGCGAAATTTTTCCGCCACAGGCGGATCAGCCAGTGGCTGATAATAACCAATTTCGAAGTAAAGAATAGAAATAGAAACGTAATGAAGGGAGATAGCATGAAATGGATTAGGGAGAATAAAGGACGGGTGGTGCTGGCGCTTATGATCGCATGTATGTTTGTGTCGCTGGCCGCGATGGCGCAGGAGGTGAAGGCTCCTGTGGCTCCAGTGACTGCCGCTGCATCTGCGGCGACCAAGAATGCGGAGAACGCCTTCCATATCAGGAAGATGATAGAAACAGGCTGGCCTATCCTCAGTGTGCTCCTGATAATGTCGATCATCTCCATCTCCATCATGATCGAGAGGGCGATCGTGGTGAAAAAGGCGGAAACTGATGCCAGTTCATTCATGCCTGAGATCATGCAGTCGCTGAGGAGCGGAAAACCTGCCGCTGCCATAATTGCGCTGTGCAGGAACGCCGAACACCAGATGTCAAAGGTACTTTCGGGTGTTGTTGATGAATACGGGGACCGTGAGGCAATGGAGCGGGCCGCCCAGAGGGAGATACAGAAGAAAATAGGCGAGCTTGAGGCCAAGATCGGGACCCTTGGAACTATTGCCAGTACGGCTCCTTTCGTAGGACTACTGGGAACGGTTGTAGGAATTATCAAGGCTTTCCAGAGCATTGCAACCCACATGGGCGGCGGCCCCGAGGTTGTTGCGGCAGGTGTGGCAGAGGCGCTTATCACGACTGCTTTCGGTCTCTTTGTCGCGATACCGGCTGTTATGGGCTACAACCACTTCACCCACCGGATCCAGAGATTCGCCGCCGAGGTGGATGTAAACATTTCCGAGCTTGTCGATAAATTAAACAAGATCAAATAGAGAGACTGACATGAATGTTGATACTTCGGGCGGCAAAAAGAAATTCCGCACAATGGCGGATATAAACATGGTTCCGTTCATCGACATCACTCTTGTGCTCTTGATTATCTTCATGGTGATGTCTCCAATGCTGGTAAAAATGCAGGAGAGGGACATACAGGTCAACCTGCCGGTGGATTCGCAGAGCCAGGCGCTGAGCACGATGGACAGCAACCTTATAACCATCAATGTCCGCAGGAATGGCTCCTACGTGGTGCGAAGCAAGCAGATCACTGTCGAGGAAATGACTCAGCTTATCCAGGATGCGGTGAAATCGAATCCCGGGCAGAAGGTGCTTGTCCGCGGCGACCAGGAAGCCCTGCACGGTTACGTTGCCAAGGCAATAGCCGTATGCAGGTATTCCGGCGTGAAGGATGCCAACATCGGCTACCAGGTTCCGCAGTAGAACGAAAAGAATTTTCAATGTCCAACGCCAGGCGCCGAATGCCGGGGGATGGCAGGAGAAAGCATTAGTGTCTGATTCAGCAGAAAAAATGCAGGAAGACAGGAGTTTATTCAAGCGCGTCCTGGTCATTGCCGTTTGCGCGGCAGTGGCGGCTTTCCTCGTATGGGTTTATCTCTACCTCAGGCCGACCACGTGGCGTTACTATGGCGATGACATATCGGTGCGGCGCCTGGCCAAAGATGTTTCTCCAAAGTTTGTTGCCTGGGAAAAAGCGGAAACGCTGGATGGCGATTTCAATGTCACTTCCGATGTGCACGAGGCCGCGATTTCACCAGATGGCACAAAAATGATTTTTTCGCGTGGTCTTTCGGGCGATGACGCCAATCTCTACATCTGCAGGTGGGACGGTCAGTCGTGGAACAATCCGGCGCCAATGAGGGCTCTCAACAGCAGGTTCAATGAGATCAGTCCGTCGTTCAGCAGGGATGGAAATAACCTGTTCTTCTCAACTGACAGGCCGGGCGGGCTTGGCGGGTACGATATCTGGGTTGCGAGCTGGGACGGGGCGGAGTATGCGTGGCCGCAGCCGCTGAGCCTCATGGTCAATTCCAGGTTTGATGATATTGCGCCGCGCTCTTCGGCAGGCGACAGTAAACTCTATTTCTCTTCAAACAGGCCGCGGAAACTCCTTATGAAGGAAGACGACGCGCTTTCTTACAGGGACCTGCGGAAGAAATTCATCAATTCCGACTATGACATATATGCCGCTGACAGGTTTCCATCCGGCTACACGAACAGGGCTGTTGAGCGAGCCATGAGCCTTCTTTATTCCCTCCGCACCAGCGCTCTTTCGGACCAGAAAGTGATGGAGAAGCTTGGCGGAACGCGTGAGTCTGAAGCTGCTGTTGACCGTGCGCTTGCCTGGCTTGCAAAGAACCAGGAAACAAACGGGTGCTGGTCGACAACCCAGGGTGCCCAGAGAGGGCATGATGTTGCTGCCACATCGGCGGCACTCCTGGCGTATTTCGGGCGTGGAGAACGCCACGATAAACCCGGGAAATACCAGGCAACCGTTGCGAGGGGTCTCAAGTGGCTGGTTGCGGAGCAAAACCGGCTTACGGGTGATTTCCGTGGCAGGCGGCCGGCAAGCAATGGCATGTATGACCAGGCGCTTGCCACGCTTGCGGTGGTTGAAGCGTATGGACTTTCCAAGGACCAGGATCTTCTTGATGCCGCGCAGTCGGCAGTGTTTTTTGCTGCAGATGCGCAGAATGATGAAGACGGCGGATGGCGCTACCAGCCAAAACAGGCAGGCGACCTGTCTGTATCGGGCTGGGTGATCATGGCGCTCAAGAACGCGGAGATGTCGGGCATTACCGTGCCGCAGAAAACATATGATGGCGTAAGGAAATTCCTCAGGGCTGTAAGCAGTGAGAACAACGGTGGCCGGTATTCATACCAGCCGACCAGCGGAAACCAGACACCTGCAATGCAGGCTTCCGGGTTCTTCTGCTCTCAGCTCATGGGCCTTTCGGCCAATACTCCAAAGGCTTTTGAGGCCTCAGGGTTTATGAGGGCCACCGGTGTGAAGGTTGAAGACGTCTACTACGCCTACTACGGCACGCTTGCGGCAAACCAGAACCAGGGTCCTCTCTGGAAAGAATGGAGAGGCAAACTGCAGGAGTCTTTCCTGGCGGCCCAGGAACAAGACGGCGGATGGAGCGCCAGGGGACAGCACGGCAACGAGATGGGACGCGTGATCACCACGGCACTGGTGACATTGTCGCTGCAGGCCCATTACCGCTATGTTCCGCTTTACGGACTTGGCTTTGAACCGGATGAGAAACCGTTAAAAGTCTCCACCCGCGACGCTGAAGAGTTGCCGCCAATGCCCGAATACGACAGGTCCCGGCCAATGACGGAACTCAATTCTGAATCGGACGATATGTATGCGGAACCGACGCGGCACGGTGACTTTGTTTTCTTTGCTTCAAACCGCGGCGGCGGGTTTGGCGGATTTGATATTTACCGTGCGAAGGTGAATGGAAATGCAGTTCAGCCGCCTGAAAATACCGGTCCGGCTGTCAATGCTGGAGCCGATGAAACGGCGCCTGCGTCCACCATGGCCGGTTTCCACCTGATCTTCAGCTCCAATCGCGATGCGGCAAAAGATCAGTACAGGCTTCTTTCATCCTCCTCTCGAATTGTTTTCCAGCGGTACGACTACTCGAACATGCCGACGGCAGGCTGGCTGTGGGACAACCATGCCGCATCACTGCTGGTGCTTGCGGGCAGCCTGGTGCTCTTCATCGTTCTGTTTCTCAGGGCCGTCAGGAAGAAAAGACGCATGACTGTTAGGCAGGAAGGGAACGGACTTAATGGATAATGGTGGAAAAATGGATCACGCGAAGAGAATGGCCGGAAAATGGCGTTCCCTGCGCTTGTGGCTGCCTTCTTTCGTGATGTTCTGCATCATGGCAGGAACAATGCTGTCCATCTTCCTCTCCCTGAAAGCAACGGTGTGGTGCTACTTCACGGACGATGTTTCAATTCGCGAGAACGCGCTTGATGGCAGGGCCAGGATGGTTTTATGGGAAGAGCCATATCGCGCACCGGGCGAAATGAGCAAGCTCGCCGATGTTGCCGGACTGTCATTCGCGCCCAACGGTGGATCGGTGGCGTTTGGCCAGAACGTGCCAGGGCAGGCCGGCACAGTCACAAACTATGATCTCTTTGTCAGCGACTGGAGCGGCAGGGAATGGGGCAAGCCGGTTGCCCTGGATTCCATTAACACGACTTACAACGAGAAGGACCCGGCCTTCTCACCTGACGGGAAGTACCTGTTCTTCTCGTCGGACAGGCCCGGCGGAGCAGGGGGATATGATATCTGGGTGGCTCGATGGGATGGCGTTAAATGGACTGGGATTATAAATGCCGGTCCGGTAGTCAATTCCAGTGCAGACGAAGTTGCTCCCGCAGTGTTTCCCGATGGGAGGCGCCTATACTTGTCATCAAACCGTCCTGGCCCTGGTTCCGGAAAGAAGGGCGCCAGTTTCGATATTTTCCTTGGTGATATTACGGTGAAGGAGCCGGTTGCTGCAACGAATGCGGTTCCTGCGGCTGGCGGGCCGGTGACAAATGTTATTGCCAGGAAGAAGGCAGCCGGTTCCGCAAAGCAGGCTCCCGGGCAGAAGACAGGTAAAGGAAAAGCCGGCAAACGCATGTCTTTTGCCTGGGCCGGCATTGCCGCCGCAAAAGCAGGTGAACCTGCCCCGGTGCCTGAGTTCGGCAGTGTGGCGCGGGACGAAGTGCTTAATTCGAGGGCTGATGATCTTTATGTCTCCTTCTCGCCTGGCAGGGATTTTGCATATCTTGCATCAGACCGGAAGGGCGGTTCAGGCGGATTCGATATCTATTGCAGCCGTATTGTTGATGGCAACCTGCTTGCGCCGGTGAACCAGGGCGTTGAGATCAACAGTACCGAGGATGATACATGCCCGGCGGTCCGGATGAACGGCTATGATGTTCTTTTCAGTTCCGGCCGCGGGTCCTGGCATGAAATGGTTTATGCGTCGACCGTTCGCGAGGTGACGAGCCGGCTTGACCTGACGAGGCTGGACAGCCTGATCGGTAATTTCCTGGATGCCAAGTGGTGGATACTTGCTTTTGTTGTTGGGCTAGCGCTGTTGGTATACCTGGTGCGCCATTACAAGGACCTGACAAATCTCTACCATAAATGTCTCATGGCTTCGGCTATAGTCCACATGGTGCTTGTCGTGGTTGTTTCTTTCTGGAAAATCTCCGAGAAGATGGTTGAGCCCGAGGAAGGACGGCAGCAGACCAAGGTGGAGTTCACTGTCAACGTGGACAATCTTGCCCACGAAAAGCTTGCGCTGAATATGGCAGAGGATGTCACAAAACTCCCGGCTTCGGAGGTTACCGTTATAGCCAGGCAGGCGAATGAATTCCTGCCTCTTGCCGACTTTGTGCCCCAGGAGAAAAATCTCCAGACGGTTGTTGCGCGGAGCACGATGACTCCTGTCCAGCTGGAAAGCGCGCCATCGAAAGCGGCTGAAATTTCTGTCAAAGGAGAGGAAGACAAGATTGCGCCGGTGCCGGACAAACTGGGTAAACTTCCTGAAATGGAAATGCCCGGTGCAGATATGATAATGGAGGTCAGGCAGCCGTCTGCCATCGTGGAAACAAAGGCCGCGGAAGAATTCCAGCCGGTTATGAATGTTCCCGGGATTTCATTGGAACGTTCTGATCAGCTGTGGGCCAGGCCTGCGACAAACCTGTTTCCAATCGGCGAGGCGGCTGGTGTTGCGGCGGTTCCTGCGGCTACAGGCAGCGTGGTGGGGGTTACATCGCTTTCGGGTGACAGCCTGGTCCAGGCGCGTGATACCGGCGGCAATGCGGTACGTCTCTCCGGCGGCAATACAGATACGTCGACAGGAGCCTCCGAACTGAAAGGACCCGGCGAAACAATTTCCATGCGGCTAGCTTCAACCGGCAGCGACGACGTGTTCAAACTGAATGCCATGGGCAAGCTGGATGTGCCCGAAGGTTTTAGTGCCAAAGTGAATCCATATATGCTGAGAAAGGGCGGGAGGCAGTCAGACCAGGTTGTTGAAGGATTGGGCGGAAGCGGCGTTACCGAGGCAGCTGTTGAGCGGGCCCTTGACTGGTTTAAGGGCGCCCAGGAGCCTGACGGCAGCTGGTCGATTAAGAAGTATGGCGGCCAGGCGGGGCACGATTCGGCTGCAAGCGGCATGACGCTGCTGTGTTACATGGGATGGGGGTGTAAACATACCCAACCCGGCAGATACCAGGCAACGGTGCAGAAAGGCGTGGAATGGCTTGCGAAACAGGTTAAGAGTGACGGTAACATCATGGGGAATGGCGGCAATATGTATGACCAGGGAATTGCCACCCTGGCGCTGGCCGAAGCGTATGGATTGACGAAGGATAAGAAGCTTTGGGATTCGGTCACCAATGCGGTTGCATTTATTGTCAGGGCGCAGAACAAAAATACCGGCGGGTGGCGTTATAAGCCTGGAGAGAGTGGAGACACATCGGTGTTTGGCTGGCAGGTGATGGCCTTGAAGAGCGCCCATGTCGCCGGGATTGAAGTGCCACAGGAGACTTTTGATCTTGCTGGCAAATGGTTGAGCTCTGTCGGTGGCGGGGAACATGGCGGCTTGTATGGTTACACAGGGAAAGATCATTCACCGGCAATGGCTGCTGAGGCGATGTTCTCTCGCCAGCTTCTCAGTACAGAGTCAACGCATCCGGCGATGAGGGAAACTGTATCCTACCTCAATACCTCGCTTCCGAAGAAGGGGCAGGTGAACTACTACTACTGGTACTACGGATCTCTTTCCCTGCATCAGCACCAGGGCGAGGTGTGGGAGGAATGGAACAGAAAAATGAAGGAGCTCCTTATCGGGTTACAGGTTAAGGAGGGGGAGAATGCGGGGACATGGGATTGTGCTGGTCAGCATGGCAAAGAAATGGGACGTGTGGTTACGAGTGCCATGTCTACTCTCACACTTGAGGTCTACTACCGCTATCTTCCCATACTCGCGGGTGATAACAAAAAGACCGGGGTGACGAACGAGAATATGACTGGGGCCGAAAAAAGGGCAGCAGCGCGAAAGCAAAGCTCAAAGCCGGGCAAGTAGAGAAGCAGGAGTAATGCTGATAAGTCCTCCAGTGTCAGGCTGGTTTATGGTTTCGCAGAAGGCTGCAGGTGCGGGCAGCCATCCACTTTCCATCCCAGGGGAAAGTCCATGCACTGCTGGGGGCGCGCGGCGTAAACGAGACACGAGTTGTTGTCAGACAGGAAACAGCATGTGCCGTCCGGTTTTTCTGCCAGGCTGAGTTGTGCGCGGTTGGCAGCAAGAATGGTGTGATGCCTGATGAAATCCCCTTCGCTCATGCCAAGTGCTCCTGCAAGGTTAGTGATGTCCCAGGGCTTGAGAAGCACATGACCGGGCCAGCGGCAGCATGTGCCGCATCGGTGGCAGCAGAAATCAGGATTAGTGTTCGTCATGCAGTATCTCTGCCTGGTTTGTTACCGGGGCTTCTGTTTCCTGCCCAGTGGCTGGAAGTCATCGCCGCAAAGGCCGACAAGCACGCTTACGCCTTCCTTATCCACCTTCAATTCCCCGTATCTTGCTCTTGAATAGATGCCTGCATCGCCTTCCTGGAACATGAAAGATTCCGCGCCCAGCCGCAGTTTTCCCCGATTGCGGTAGCGAAGCAGGCGTTCCCCGGCCTGGAGGGATTCGCCCTTGTGGATCTTTACGAATCTGGCGACATTGTTTGTATCCAGCGAGACAACAAGACAGCCGCTGTCCTGCAACTGTGACGTCGGGACATCCCGGTCCATTGCGTATCGCAGGACCATGTAATCGCCCTGGATCAGCGAACGGGGATCAACAGGTGCCAGGCGCAGGAGCATTGTGCTACCCTCCGCCAGCGTGGACTCCTTTTTGATGACCAGGAAAGGCACAGCTGCAAGCACAAGAACGGTGGTGCAGAAGAATACAAGGTTCTTCACAGCTGCACCTCCTTTACCCGGCTCTTATGGAGAATTCCGCACACAACGAGAAGAATCAGTCCGCTTCCGGCAATAACCCCGGACTTGCAGGCAAGCGATACGTCCATCACGTAATAGAATACCACCAGGAAGCAGGGCAGGAACAGATAGGAAAGGGCGGTCAAGGCGCGATCGCCAAACGCATATCCAGCCACGAGCAGGCCTGTTGCTACAAGCACGCCCGGATTTGTGAAGATGCCCAGGAGGATAGTAGCACTTACGGCGGTGATGAGCCACGTCTGGCGATACTGTTTGAGTCCGCCGGCCAGCCGGAAGAACATGTAAACCAGGCCAACTGCCAGGACTGCGCTTGACACTGCAAACGGACTGTTCGGGGTGGCCGACCAGAGACGCCAGTGAAATAATTCGATCACGGACAGGTTCATGAAAAGAAGCGTTGCGGGCAGTGTTGCTGCCACGGAGCGGATCAGCGGCTGGAGGAATGGTGTCTGTTTTGTATGAAGAAGCAATATCCCTGCGAGAAGTGTTTCCGCTGCAATAAGGATGTGAAGGAACCAGAATTCACCCTCTTCACAGACCCATATCGTTGCAATTACAGCAACGGCAACTGGAGCACAGAAGCGGTACACGGTGCTTGGATAAAGAATATACATGACAGCGCCAATGACAGCCTGGGCTGCCAGCATCAAGGGTAGATTCATGCTGTGATGGAACATCCCGATGACGCCAAACAGCGCCATGATGTTTCCTGCAAACGCCAGCGCGAGGGCGAGCTGGCCCGGGAATGTAGCCTTACAGGTTTTTGCAAGGACCACTGTTGCGGAAAGAAAACCAAGTCCGCAAACGAGGGCGCCTGCTTCGTTTGTGATTATTCCTGATATGCCGAGGAATCCTATCAGGAAGAACGCGGCAAACCAGGCTCCGATACCCGAAAGGATGCGGATGTATGCAGGATCCCGGGTTGTCTGTTCATCTTTGTTCAAGGCAGCAGTGATCCTGTCCATCTGGACTGGATCGATCAATCCCTGTAAGTCCTGATGGGAGAGCAGTTCCCTGACTGTCGGAGACTTATTGTTCATTTTGCTGTCTCCTTCGCCATCTTGGCCGCGGTCTTCTTGAGCCAGAAAGCAGCGGCGCTGACAACTGCAATGATGATAAGGGCGAAAAACAGAAACATGAATGCCTCGCCAGAACCATAGTAATGGTTGCTATCAAGCATGAGTTTTCCTGTGAAGGTCAGCAGGACGGCACACAGGTTTGTGACTATTATAGCAAGGGAAGCCATGTCGCGGAAGATGAAGCGGTAGCAGGCATAGCCGCCGGCGGAGACAAGGATCCAGGAGATGGCGATGATGCCAGTGACTTTTGATGCGTCGCCGAAGTCAATGATGAGGACGATTGTCGGGACAGCGAGAGCGGCAAGGACGGCAAGGAGAAGAATACCACGCAGCCATTTGCCGCTCAGCCAGTCCATTCCCTGCTTAGCGCCCAGTTCGCGGAGGGCGAGGGCGGCGCCGTCAATCAGGGCCAGTCCCATGCAGAGGTATTCAAACGTTACCGAATGGCATGGTTCGAGAACCTGCATCCAGTAAAGGATTGCGCCGGTATTGACCAGGACCAGCCAGGTAAGCCAGAGGGCGGCGAATTCTGATACCACGACCCAGCCGAAAATCAGGGCGGCCCACCCGGTAAAAAGCTCAAAAGCGTCGGCCCCGGTCTGGTAGGTTTGCCCGTAGACGGCCATAAGCACGCCCAGGAGTATAGAAGCGCTCAAGAGCAGGAGCTTGCCTGTAAGGCGGTTCAGGCCCAGGAAATAGGAGCCTATGGCGCAGGCGGCAATGCCCGCTTCAATAAGGCCGAATTTCAGGAATTTACCCATTACGGACCAGTTATAGGCGAAGAAAAAGATGATGCCGGCGAGCACAAGTGCGCTTCCGAAGAAGAGGAGATTACGCTCTGCCCAGGTATACCAGCTCGATGCCGGACGCAGTATCCGCATGGCGGCGTCGAATGCCTGGTCGGACAATAGCTCATCCTGGTGGAGTCCGCGGATGGTTTTTATGTCAGCTGGTTTATCCGTCTTCGCAGAAGACTCAGGACTTGAAGTCCGGGGGATGAATGCGTTTCTTGCTACGCCGGATTCCGCTAAGAGACTGCGGGCTTCCGGCGTCGATCGAGAAGCTATGCCGGACACGTCAGCCCGCAGAGCTTCATCAAGTGACTGACCATTGTCGCTCATGGTGGCGGATTATGTCTTATCCCCGGCTGTTATGCAATAACCTTGTCCTGCTTATGCGTGGATCAGCAACTGAAAGAATGGTTTTGGTTCTTCGCTGTTTTCGGTGGAATAGAATTGAAGAGAGAAGAACCGTCGAATGCTCACAGGCTGGACCAAAAGTAATGTGGTAGGGACGCCTCTCCGAGGCGTCCGCCAGCGCTGAGCCACGTCGAAAGGCGGACGGCTCGGAGAGCCGTCCCTACCTTGGAAGAACGGGCATGAACAAACACAAATTAAGAAAGAGCCCGCTTTGAAGGCTTTATTCCACTGGAAACGGGGAGGAACCGTGTTTTTTTGTTCTAGCCTGTCTGGATTGCGTCAATAGTGCCGGTCATACCGGTGGTGACGTTGGCTGCGTTGCCTTCATCGGTATCAAGATGCATGGCGAGTTTGAAGCTTGGATTCACACGCACCACCACATCACCGAAAATTAACTCGCGCTGGCCGCTGTGGACCCGCACCTGAACCCTGTTTTTGTCTTTGAGGCCCGAACGGAGCGCATCTTCCGGCGGCATGTGAATATGGCGCATGGCGCAGATGACTCCCTTGTCAACAGTGACGCTCCCGGCGGTACCTTCAATGGTGATACCGGGGGTCCCTTCAATATCGCCGGATTCGCGGATGGGGGGATGTATCCCCAGCTTGAACTGCTCGGTCATGGCGATTTCAACCTGGGTGGCCTTGCGGGCAGGACCAAGCACGCGGACCCGATCGACACGTCCCTTGGGGCCAACCAGCGTGACCTGTTCCTTGCAGGCAAACTGTCCTGGTTGAGAGAGGTCGGACTGCCTGGTAAGCTGGTGACCCGGCCCAAACAGCGCCTCGACATGCTCCTGGGCAAGATGGACGTGGTGTGCCGAGATTTCAACGGGGATGGGGAAAGGCTTCTGGTTCTTGATGATGCGGCTGACGTACTGCATGCTCAGGGAGCGGATTGTTTCGCGCGCAATCATGCGCTCTTCGTCTGTCGGGACCACAAGGGTGCGGACGGTTGCGTTATCGGCGGAGATATCACAGACCTCTTTGAATCCGTCCGCCCGGCGGTTCTTCTCCTCGTCAATCATGATGCCCATGTAGCCGAGCCCCTGGCAGGAGAGACTGCGTACCCCGGCGCTTCCCTGGCCGATCCCGCCGGTGAATACAACGACGTCCAGTCCCTGCATGGCGGCAACATAGGCCCCGATGTATTTGCGGATGCGGTAAGAGAATGACTTGAATGCCAGCAGGGAGCGGTGATTGCCTTCTCCGGCGGCCTTTTCAATTTCACGCATGTCGTTGGACAGGCCTGAAAGGCCAAGCAGGCCGCTCTGGCGGTTGACCAGCTTGTCGATGTCATCGGCGGACAGTTTTTCGGTCCGCATCAGGTGAAGAAGGATACCGGCGTCCACGTCGCCGCAACGGGTGCCCATGATGAGGCCCTCGGCCGGGGTCATTCCCATGGATGTGTCAACCGAGCGGCCGTGATCAATGGCGCAGAGCGAGGCGCCATTGCCAAGGTGACATGAAATGATTTCGAGTTCGTTGAAAGGGCGTTTCACGAACTGGGCGGCCTTGAGCGATACGTAGAGGTGTGACATTCCGTGGAAACCGTAGCGGCGCACATGCTTCTGTTCGTAGTGTTCGTACGGCAGGCCGTAAAGAAACGCATAAGGCGGCAGTGTATGGTGGAAAGCCGTGTCGAATACGGCTACATGCCGGACATCGGGAAGCAGCTGCATAGCCGCGCGGATTCCCGCCACGTTAACGGGGTTATGCAGCGGAGCCAGCGGCGACAGCGCCTCTATTTCCTTCAGGACCTGGTCGGTGATCAGGACAGGTCCGCTGAATTTCTCCCCGCCATGCACCACGCGGTGACCGACGGCGCTGATTTCATGCCTGTCCTTTAGGCAGGCGGTTTCAGGGGACATGAGCATATCTACGACTGATGCAAATGCTTCGACGTGGGTGCCTTTGGGTAATTCCTTCCGGATTTCCCTGCCGCCGGCGGAGCAGGTGTGAAGAGTTCCGGCAGCGCCGATTTTCTCCACGAGTCCCCTGACATTCTTCTGTTCGTCTGCCGTGTTGAAGAGGTTGTATTTCAGCGAGGATGATCCGCAGTTAATCACGAGCAGTTTCATGGGTTCATCGGTCTTCAGCATGAAGCCGTATGGGTCCTCGCTTTTCCGGAAAGCAGCCGACGAGAGGTCATTTTCGCCGGCACCGATCTTACGGGACCTGTCGGAGATGAGTTTGGAGAGGCTCATGATGGCGGAGGGATTGGCTGCCAGCATCGTGGAAAAAGCGTTCTGCGGTATCAGGAGGGCGTGGCAATGGCCGGTGCCGATGACATCAGCGACAGTCCTGTCGCCGGTCATGAGAGACATTTCGCCGAACAAATCACCCGGTTTCAGGAGCGCGAGCCGGTGCCGTGTTCCGCTGTCGTCGGCGAATGACACTTCCGCTTCACCCTCAATCATGATGCCGAGGAATGTGCCTTCCTCTCCGCATTCGATGACTGCCTCGTTGGTTTCGAATGTGCGCAGGTGCGAGGCCTTGATCAGGTCGTTGATTTTGGGTTCGGGTATGTTCTTGAAAATAGAGACATTAGCTTTGAGAAATCCAGCCAGGTTTGTATCCATTACAGGCCTCCACAATTGGTTGAATCTTACGGCAGGGCGGTTGCGGTATCAAGGGTATTCCAGAGTCCGGTTAATCGTGGAGTTCCATCAACTCGCGGTTCATGGCGAGGAAGGCATCGCGCCAGGGATAAAAGCGCAGGAGGGAGCGGTCGGGGCGGCCAAAAATGAAAGTAGCGGCAAAAAGGGCTTCAACGGTGGCGAGGCCGGAGTCTGGGTCGGCATGGATCTTGGAGCGGCGGGGGTAGGCGGTGCGCCAGCCGGCGGGTATGGAGCGAGCCTCGACTGGTTCGATGGCTTTACGCATTTTTGCGGCCTGGTGCCAGTTGGCGTCGAGAAGGATGAGCAGTCTACAGGCATCGGCGCCGGTGAGCGGAGGGGCGTCCGGGGCGAGCAGTAGATGGCGTGAAAGGTCAGGTTTCCGGCGCAGGGGATAGGAGAGGAACTCAAGTCCGGGCGTTCCGCGAAGGGGATGAATCGTGCATTGGGCCCGGTTTTCGCCGTGCCGGACGATGATCAGACAGGGAAGGGCCATATTTTGAACTCCATTCATGTGTCAGCCGAGTTGCTAACCCGCTTATTGCCCAACGCAGCCAGGAGGCTTCACAGGGCAAGCAACCAAGAAAGCAAGTGCCTGCATTTTGCGGGGAAACGGTAAGCGTCTTTCGCGCGCCGGCGTCGTTACTGACATCCTCGGATACCATAAGTATCCCTCGGATGTCAGATGCCTTGCCGTCATCGCAAAATCCACTTGCCGTTTCCCCGTCCCCGTAGACCCCAAAATGCAGTCACGGTTTGTCATCCGCCTCCCGCCTGACGCGGGATGCGGAACTAAGATTACGGAAATATCTTACCAAAATAAGAAGAAGATGACGGTATGAACAAAATAGGGTCATGCAATGAGATCAAAACTTATCAACCTTTCTGGAGTCTGGTGGAGGGGTGAAAAACAGGGCATTGTTTTCAATATTCCCGTTGATCTTGATGTTGTCGTGGATCTCAAGAACACTGCCCAGTGCGCTTGATGTCTCCATCTTTCGAAGCAGGTAATCTTTTTTGTCGATCCAGAGGGTGACCCTGGATTCCTTGCGCGCACCGGACACTTTGTAGCAATCGCCATCGTTGATCCTGTCAGTACTTTCAAATTTCAGTCCCGAAAGATCGCTGAATTCCTGTTTGTTCATGATTTTCATGAGCATGCACGGCACATGCCGCACGGCTCCTCCCGATTGGACCATCAGGGAGTTAAGGGTATTTGCCAGCGACGGGTCTTTCCGGTATTGCTTCAGGCGTTCTGAGTATAAGAATGTATCTTTCTTTTCCCTCCAGAGAACGTAGGTGTCCTTTCGACCATTTGCAGGGGCAGTCCAGTCAATTCTCAAAAAGCCCGGTTTCTTGAATGCGATGGAAAACCAGGTCATTTGAACGCGGCTTTGTCCGCCAACGGTCACGAGTGTCCTGACGGTGCCAGAATCCGAGTAGGATGTTACGTTGGAAGAGGCGTTGTACATTTTCTGGATGATGTCGCCCGGCGTCGGCTGAATTGCCGGGGCGGCTTCAGCGCGCGAGGCGTGGATCAATGTAACGGCTGCAATAATCTTTATACTGGCTGTTAACCGGCTCATCTGGCAGTTCCTTCCGGCTGACAAGGTGCCAGAAAGGGGCCGATGAATCAAGAGCGATCGAGACCGCTGGATTGCGGAAGAACCCACAGTGCCGTCGTTTGACCCGCTGAGCGCATACGCGTTAACCTGAGCAGGAGAATGCGGAAACACCCCTCACCACGATCCTCTCCCCCAAGGGGCGAGGAAGAAGAGATGGATTCCTCTCCCTTGAGGGGAGAGGTTAGGTGAGGGTGACCATAGGTTGACGCGCATGCGAATGGTCGGGGCGGAACTAAGATTACGGAAACATCTTCACAGAATAGGAAGAAGATGACGGATAATTGCATGAGCATTCCAATGCTCATGCAATATCCGGATTAGATTTTGACATATGCGGTATTTCTGATAGAGAGTTTGCTGGTGGTCAGGAATAATAATTCCCTGTAATACCTAAAAGGAGAATAACAATGCGAAGAATGTTGTTGTGCTGTTCGGTGATGTTATTTGCCAGTGGCGCATTCAGTGTAATGGGCGCTGATGATGCTTCGATCCGGCAGCGCGTTGACAAGATGGTGAGCCAGATGACCCTGGAAGAGAAAGTGGGTCAGATGGTCATGGAAATCAGGCCGGTTGAGCGCCTTGGTATCAGGAGTTACGACTGGTGGAACGAGTGTCTTCATGGAGTAGGGCGGGCTGGCATAGCCACGGTATTCCCGCAGGCGATAGGGCTGGCCGCGATGTGGGACGAAGACATGATGAAAAAGGTGGCCACGGTCATTTCCGATGAGGCGCGGGCCAAGCGCAATGATTTTCTCGAGAAAAACAAAGATAAGCCGGATGATCAGAACAGGGCCAATTCCCTCTGGAAACTTGTCCCGGTGGTTGCGGACTGGTGGGGCAAATGCCCGTGCCCTTACCGTTATCACGGCCTCACATACTGGTCGCCGAACATCAATATTTTCCGTGACCCGCGATGGGGACGCGGCCAGGAGACATACGGGGAAGATCCATATCTGACCGGCCGCATGGCGGTGTCATTCATCAATGGCCTGCAGGGGGACAACCCGAAGTGGTTAAAACTTGCGGCCACGGCGAAGCATTTTGCGGTGCACAGCGGGCCCGAGCCTTCCCGGCACAGTTTTGATGCCAGGGTCAGCGAGCGTGACCTGCGCGAGACATACCTTGCGGCATTCCGGATGGCGGTTGTTAAAGGAAAAGTCTGTTCAATCATGGGCGCGTATAACAGAGTGGATGGTGTTCCGGCCTGTGCCAGTAAGCGCCTTCTCGATGATATCCTGCGTAAAGAATGGGGGTTTGACGGCGTGGTTGTGAGCGACGTGGATGCCATTCTTGATATTCCTGCCGGTCACAAATACTCCAAAAACTACGAGGAGGC
>Ga0172371_10005928_pt1 | contig 17968 bp, 16 predicted proteins | sample Lak12m_FD_114543 | JGI IMG/M metagenome (GOLD analysis project Ga0172371, IMG submission 114543) | Freshwater microbial communities from Kabuno Bay, South-Kivu, Congo - kab_022012_12m | ecosystem: Environmental > Aquatic > Freshwater > Lake | place: Democratic Republic of the Congo: South-Kivu...
AGTGTTCATGGGCTATTCCGGCCTTACCGAGTTCGGCCTTCAGGATAAAGCTGTTTCGAGTCACGTATCGTTCGCCAACGGTGAGGCCTTTACGCACCTCGGTGAGTTTTCCATCGGTTCTACCGAGTTCCAGTGGGCGAACCTCGTACTGGTCATCGTGCTGGAAGAAGACCACTGACCACTTGTGGAAACTCTGGATTGCCTCATTGGGAACGGCCACCGGGGCCGAGATTTCCTCACTTACCAAGTGAACCTTGACAAAACGTCCCGGCCGCAATTTTCCTTCTGGATTTGGTACCACAACTCGTGCTTTGGCTGTGCGGCTCTGCTCGCCAACGAGAGGGCCTATGTACGAGACCTTTCCTACCGCCTCCAGGTCTGAAGCCCCATTTCTCACCGTGGCTTCCTGACCTATGTAAACGGATTCCATGTCCCCCTCGTACACCGTGATTTCAACCCACACTTCAGAGAGGTCCGCAATCACAAAGATTTCGGCATCTTCCTTCACCCACTCGCCGGGCGAGAGGTGTTTTCTGACTACAACGCCGTCCAACGCGGCCCGAATGATAAAATGGGTGAGATTCTTGAGGGACCCATCTGCCAGATCGTTGACATCCGTCTCCGAAAGCCCCAAAGTCCTTAGCTTGCGGGCGGCCGCAGCTCGTTCAATCTTCTCTTCCAGGAACGCCTTTTGTGTAGTGAGGAATTCCTTTTCCGGAATGACCTGCCTATCCCACAGGCTTTGTGCCCGTTCAAAATTGTACTTGGCGAGTTTTTCCCGTTCCAGTGCCACGAGGTATCGGCTCCTGGCCTCCCCGAGCTCTCTACTGTCTATTACGGCCAGGATTTCACCTTCACTAACATTGTCCCCCAGATTCCTTCTCGATTCGAGGACAACTCCCGGCACTCGAGGAACTACGTGCGAAAGCCGATCTTCGTTCAGAGCAACCTCACCGGGCAACTGCTTCAGGAACTTGATTGCCCCCGATCCTGCAATGGCGGTTTCGATTCCTATTTTTTGTGCAAGTTCAGGTGGTAAGGTGAGCCGACCTTCGTACTGTGAATACTGCCAATCAAACTTCTGCCCGTTCCATTCGGCGAGGACTTTGACGGAGAAGGAGTGGGGTTCCTCGACTTCTTGTTCGCAGAACAGATAACCCGGGCCGGGCCTCAAGTGGAATATTGTGGTCTTGTCACCAAGGCGCTCCAATTCTATTGATACTTTCACCTCCGGTGGTTCCAAAGGCTTACCATCATTCGCTGCGTACACTCTGAAATGCGGGGGAGTCCTTTTTTCATAGATCACGAGTTCCAACTGAAGTGGATCGCTTTTCAGTATTTTCCCGCCGTTGGGCCCAACATCCGCGTCACGATCATGACCGTGATCGTGGCCACCGCCATGGCCGTGAGCATGATCGTGGCTGGATACCACAGCCTTCTTTTCCGTCATGCCTATGCACACAGCCGCGACTATCCCGACCACAAGTACCAGGCATATTCCTATGACTTCTTTTCTGAACATGACTCGGTCCTTCAAGATTATCTGGTTGGGGCGCTCCTTCGAGGTTCACGCCGACGTTCTTATGGCACGTCGTAGGACATCCGTGCTGCCCGATCTATCGAGGCAAGGTTCCCTCTGAAAGGTCAGGAACGCGAGTATCAGCCGGAACCGAAACTGTGCGTCGGGGCTCACCCTTGTGCTGGGTCACGGTTCAGTACGTGCAATCGGCATGAGTCCCGCGACGATCTGTCTCGAAGTGCAAAGGGAGACCTTATTTCTCCAGCGTTTTCAACCGCAGTAGATGGGAAACACAGCAGTCCTCGAGCGCGTTCAAAGGCCGAGATACGGCTCTGCAAAGCGTCGGGCAGCTAATGGGTAGGATCAAATAAGCAGAGAAACCGTGAGGATGGATTCCAGTGCGGGGCTCCTGGCAGAGGGCCGGCTGAGAGCGCAGCATGAGCGGATGCGAACATACGGAGAGTCAGGTTGCCCATAATCCGCTTCGTCTGATGCTGAAAGCCATTTTACCATACGGCTCGGGTCGCTTGACCGTAAACAGCTCGCCACGTGGAGAGCGATTCTGTCACTCTCACCATGCAGTCCCTGGCCACAGCAATGCCTCTTGGACAATGAGAAATCGTTGGGTACAGAACCCGAGTCGGAAACGGCGATATCGTCGTGGGCGTCTTCCGTAGGCAGATGATCATGATCTTCCAGTGGTTGAACGTCAGGGTGGGAATGCCCGGAACAGCAATGACCGGAATTGATGAACGCACATCCCGACAGACCGTAAATCAATACAGTCATCCAGATTGTTAAGACCCTGTGTGACCTCAAGTTCACGGCCCAACTCGCTTCGGCATTTGCACTTGAGCGAGTTCTCTCGCTCATCTTGGGTGAGCGTAGCGCGGACTGGGTGGTTTTGTCAATGGTACGACGAAGTTGTGAAGAGAGATCTATAAAGTGGACAGTGGGGATCGGAGCTAGAGTTCTGGAGATGAAGCACAACCCGTCCTGTGAGGATCGAAATTCCTGAAGCTGCAATTCTCACCGGGTGGCCCTATAGTTTCCCGTTAAGTTTGTTCTCCTGCCCCTCGAGATCTCCGCCAACGAACTCGAATGAATTTCCAGTTTGAGAATCTTTTCTCTTGTTGGCGAATCTAAATCATAAGTTGCGGAATGGGCCAAATAGTAGACAGTTTTGGGCCAAGTGACGTTTGGAGCCGTCAATTAGTTCGGAATGAAAGGGGGCAATTGCTGCCGGTTCCAGCAAGGTAAGAGAATCACCACGGAGAGACGCGCGCATAGGTGCATGGCGATTGGTCCACTCCATAAGCATCAATTCGGATGGACAAACAGAATATCCGTATGGAGAAGATGCTATTGGGTACATCTGTTACAGCGACACGGGCATCATGGCCGTACACATAAGCAGGAAGTCCAGAACTGAGGCCAAGGATATTTCGCACATCGAGCATGATTACCTGGCTTATTTTGGCAGATATGAAATCGACACCGAAAACCAAGTAGTCCGGCATTTCGTTGAGGGGCAACTCTTCCCCGGCGAACACCCCGAGGTTCTCGTAAGAAAGTACCGGTTCGATGGTGATCTCATGGCGCTAAAGCCGGTGGATGGGACCAATCGCGAAATTTTGTGGCAGCGAGTCCGATGAGAATCCGCTGCCATAAGCAGGGCAAATAGCCTTGATCGGAGACAGGGGGTGAAGTTGAAAATCGTAATTGCCGTACTCGGATGGAGCCTCATACTGCTCGCCCTATGGGACGCCTTCGAGACTATCATACTGCCCCGACGCGTGACTCGCCGAATTCGCCTTGCCCGTCTTTTCTATCGGTACACCTGGCTAGCATACTCGGCTCTGGGTTCATCTCTGTTGTCGGGAAAGCGCAGAGAAGGCTACTTCAGCTTCTACGGTCCGCTTTCACTACTGGCACTGGTAGGGCTGTGGGCACTTAGCCTGATAATGGGCTTCGCGTGTCTCCACTGGGCCGGGGGTTCCGGACTCAACGCTCCGAATGGTCAGCAGAGTTTTCTGACGGATCTGTATCTGAGTGGCACAACCTTTTTCACACTTGGACTGGGGGATGTTGCTCCTCGCACCACTCTTGCCAGACTGCTGGTTGTCCTTGAAGCAGGAATCGGATTTGCCTTCCTGGCTCTGATCATCGGGTATGTGCCGCCGCTCAATCAATCCTTTTCCCGCCGTGAAGTGAGCATTTCTCTGCTGGATGCGCGGGCCGGTTCGCCTCCAACAGCAGCAGAATTGTTGATCCGACACAAGGACGCCTATGGACTGGAGGCGCTGCAGGAGCTTCTTCACGAGTGGGAACTCTGGTCCGCTGAATTCCTTGAGATCCACTTATCTTATCCTGTGCTTGCTTATTTCCGTTCACAGCACGACAACCAGTCCTGGCTGGCGGCCCTCACAACAATTCTGGATACGAGTGCGCTTGTTATTGCAGGTGTAGACGGAGCCTGCGCGCGTCAAGCGCAACGCACGTTTGCTATGGCGCGGCATGCAGTCGTGGACCTTGCCATAGTGTTTTACACGCCTCCGCTGGAACTTGGCGTCGATCGACTTCCTCCGTCCGATCTGGCCAATTTGCGCCTCACGTTGGCAGCGTCCGGTGTAAAGCTCCGGGAAGGAAGCGATGTCGACCGAAAGCTCACCGAGCTGTGCGACATGTATGAACCATACATCGGCTCGCTTTCCAAATATTTCTGCATCGCCATCCCGCCTTGGATGCGTGCATCCAGCCTTCCGGACAATTGGCAGATGAGCGTGTGGGAGCCTGCTTCGCGGCTCTCACGCAGACGCGAGATAAGGCATTTCTAAGCCCAAAGCAATGGAGGAGGATAATGACTCAAATTAGGAAGATCGGTAAGGTCTTGAAGAGCAAACCGACGATCGAAGGAGCTGGGGTCCATCTCAACCGGGCTTTTGGATTCAGCCAGGTCCCTATGTTTGACCCCTTCCTTCTGCTGGATGACTTTCGGTCAGACGATCCCGAGCACTACATCAAGGGTTTCCCGTGGCACCCACACCGTGGGATCGAGACGATAACATACGTCCTCCGGGGAAACGTGGAACACGGCGACAGCATGGGAAACAAGGGCGCAATATCTGCAGGTGACGTACAATGGATGACCGCGGGCAGCGGTATCATACACCAGGAAATGCCGCAGGGAGATCAGAACGGCCGGATGTACGGATTCCAGCTCTGGGCCAACCTGCCCAAGGCTCACAAAATGATGGACCCGCGTTACCGGGACGTGAAAAGTCACCAAATTCCCGAGATCACTCTCCCAAGTGGAGCCATAGTGAAGGTAATCTGCGGGACGGTGAACGGAACGCAGGGACCTGTCCGAGACATTGTCACCGATCCGGAGTACTTGGATGTCACGGTTCCGGCGGGAACGACTTTCATCCACCCCGTGGACCGGGGGAAGAACGCCTTTGCGTATGTAATCGAAGGAGAGGGTTATTTCGATCAGGAGCGTGATGCATATGCTCATGAGATAATAGGGTCAAATTATTTTGATTTTAAGCGGAGTTGTGTCTGTGGAAATAGGACTATTATTCTTTACGATGATGGCGACGAGGTGTCCGTGATCTCGGGAAAGACCGGCGTCCGTTTTCTGCTGGTTTCGGGCAGGCCCATACGCGAATCGGTGGCTTGGTACGGCCCGATTGTCATGAACACCCAGGACGAGTTGAAGCGTGCCTTTCAAGAATACCAGGATGGGACGTTCCTCAAGCATGCTCGGAAGTAGAATTGCTGCAGCGTGCTCCTTGCCGCTGAACGAAGCCCAGTTCATGAGAATATTTGGCATAAGCCCGGGCGAGAGGCTGTAGAAGGCGTCGGTTTGGAACCGACCTCTCGAATTCACGATCTCCGGTTTGACGCGAGGATGAAAGCTGTCAAGAGACAGCTCTTTACAGAAATCGCAACCAATTTTGATTGGAACCAATCTGTACGAGGACTACTCAATTCACATGGCTGCGAGATCTCTGATGAACTGCTGAACAAGCCATATGTAAGGTGTACGCTAACGAAAAATTTGAATCTTAGAGAGGATTTGTCTATTAAGTATATGGTTCCTGTGATCACCGGTCCGACTGGTCTCAGCCAATATCAGAAGCAGGAGAAGAGTTCATGAATTCAGGCCTCGACGAAAATAGCGCAAACGAGTCAGACAGCCGCGTAGTATTCCGGCGCCTACTGTTGGCGAAACAACTGTTTCTTCACGGGCTGGACCATGCCGAACGCCTTGGACAACTCAACAAAATGATAGCCGTGCACAATTTTCACAATGCAATCGAGGTGACTCTTCGCTGCATATTGATCAAGTACGAGATTCGTGCCGAAAAACAGATCAATGTCGAATTCGAGGTCATGTTGAATGAAATTGACAAATACCCTCCCTTCAGAGACAAAGGAATTAAACTTCCCTATCGTCAGGAGATAAGAAACTTAAACCAGATGCGGAACTGGGTTCAGCACCATGCCGTTGAGCCAGAATCTAGCACGATGGACTACTGGAAAGTTTTCACACGTCTAGCCCTGGAAACAATTTGTGAGACTTACTTCAAGGTCAAAATTCAGACACTCACGCCTCTTGACCTGGTCGCGAACATGGAGTTACGCAATCTTTTGTCTCTCGCTTTTTCAGTGCTCGAACGTGGACAACCGCGGAATGCGTTGATCATCTCCACCATCGCATATAAGATGGCCGAAAACGGCATATTGGGTACTATGGGGGAGCCGGCACTGCCCTTCGTTCCAGACCTTACGTCTGGGCATCGTGATTATTGGGATGACCAAGGAGAGGACGACAGCCGATGGGACGAGGTTAGCCAAGCTTTGAAGGCCCTTAACACGAAACTGGAAGAAGTCAGCACCCTGTGCGGCCTTACTTCGAGCGGAATAAACCTGTCCGAAAGGAAAAGATTACGTTCGAGTATGCCTCGTGTCGTTTTCGCGATGAATGGGCACCCACATGTTCAGATGGTTGACCTGCCTGTTGAGGAGGAGGAAGCTAGATGGGTTCTGGAATTTGTTCTCAACATAATAATTGATTGGCAGAGTCTCGGTTTGAACCCAATTGTTCCAGAATGGGGATCAGAATCGGCGAGGAAACTGGTCGAAAGCGGTGATATTGAAAATAGTGGCTCCGTTACAGTGCTTCTTGCCAGGCCGTTTGGCGGGTAATTCGTAACAGTTTAGTCCTCTTCTGAAATTCTAGTATAACCAAATTCCAAATTCAGGGGACACCATCAAATTCAGGGGACACCATACTTATCTTGAGGGAGCGTTCGACGAACCTTTCAGACCAGATTTTTGGCGCAGCATCGATCTGCCAAAGGCCGGTTCCAGTTTCGAGGGAAAGTCAGTGTTAGGAAACGGCTGCGAGTGCTCTTGTTGACGAATCGCTTCCGCCTCAGCATCCGAATTACGGCGACACCATTCTCAATTGTGCCTGCAAGCGCGAATTGGAGAGCCATCGCTAAAGCCTGCTCAAAAGCGCGGGCGAACATTGTCCCCAGACCGGCCCCCAATTCATTGTAATGAAGAACCTCAGCCAGCAGCTCACTACGAGCTGCTGCTAAAAACCGAATGGATTTCATCGGGCGATCCGTCGCAGCTCGGCCAAGACGGTTTCGCCATCGATTACTTCTTCTTTGCCGCTGCGAAGTGCTGCAACTCGCGCCTCAATTTCCTTCTCCCAGGCAGCCTCGACTTCGGCGGTCCCTTCCTGCTGAAGTGATTCAAGAAGAGACTCGGCCAGGCGCGCTCTTTCTTCCGGCGGCAAGCTCTTTGCTAGTTCCTCAATTTCGCGAAAAGGGGCTACACGGAAGATTCGGCTTGATCGGGAGTATGCAGTGAGGTACTGTCGAAAAGACGAAACAGTCTTTTCATCAACGTGACAAAGGTTTTGTATCTGTACGGTCTAGTGCAGACCATACAAGGGCCTTTTGGGAGTAAATGGAGCATCCCGATTCCCATTAGTGTCCCGAAGACCGCAGGAATGGCACGACCGCCGCATAATTCCGGTGCTTAAGAAACCGCTGCCGGGAATGCCGCACCGCCTACGCTCCAGCATGCTCAAGTCCCGGCTGACCTCTGGCGTTCTGCCCTAACCAAGTGATTCGAAGGAGGTCCGCATGGCTATTTCCGATTTGGGCAGCCACTTCTCACATGTGAGAAACTGCAGGAAGAAGGGTATCGCATCGTGTTCAGCGAGGTTGGCGTCACTCAAGTGGCCTTCCGCACATCACTCTGTATTCCTCTCATCTTTCGGGACGGCCGTCGCCGCTTTCGTTTGTGTGGTTTTGTTGGCCACTGCGCCCGCAATGGCAATAGAGATCTCCTTTCGCAGCTTCAGCGCGTCCGCGGCCATCGGCCCGCCTGCAGATGCCTATGCCGAGAAGCTGCAGAGTATTTCCAAGATCGTTCTCGGTGAAGCGGGTGAGATCAAGTTCGCCAAGTACAAGCCTACGCCGGCGATTCCCAAAGAGTTCAAAAATATTGGGGCAGCTGTCGCCGCGGGAGGACCCCTGGCAGGAGGGAAGGGCTTTGACGCCGCGTACATTTCCGGCTCGGAATTGAACCCCGCATGGGGCTTTATCTACAATTCCGCAATCCCGTTCGGCCCCAATTTCGATGAATTCGTAGGCTTTCTCTACGGGAAGTCCGTCGACAACGGCAAAGCGACGGGACTTGACCTGCTCCAGGGCATACTCGATCACGACGGCAGCAACATCGTGGCGATCCCCATTGTGGGAAGCAGTCAACAGTGCTCCGGATACTTCCAGCTCCCGGTCGGCGATGCCGGGTCCACCAAAGGTATCGGCCTGGCCGGGTTGTGCGAACAGACCTGGACGTTCCGGTACCTTCCGCCTGCTCAGTACGTGCTCGAACGCGCGTGTGACAACCTGGTAGAGCGTGGCGCGATCAAGAAAAAGAACATCAAGTTCGTAACGGCCCTCGCGGGGGCCGGGTCTCTGGTCAAGGCCGTGAAGGACGGCCAGATTCAAGCGTTCGAGTTTGCAACCCCTGTCGATGACGCGTCCCAGCTTTTTGGGCTTCCCGAGGGCAATCCCGGTACCGTGGGCAACCGGTATCTGCACTTCCCGGGCTGGCACCAGCAGTTCCTGATCACGTACATGATTATCAACAAGGCCGTCTGGAAAAGGCTGAGCCCGCCCCAGCAGGCACTCGTCATGAGCGTCGCTCGCGATCATGTCTTGTCGTCGTATGCCGAAAACATAAGGCAGCAAGGCACCAAGCTTAAGGAGATTCTGACGGCCAACGATGCTGACGGGAACCCCGAAAATGACTTGGTGCTCGTGCAGTGGCCTGAAAAGGATTTGGCGCTGCTAAGAGAAGCCACCATTCAGTTCCTGAACGCTCGGGCGTCAGACGCGAAACTCGGCGAACAGGACCGGAAGGACTACGGCAATATCCTCGAGTCCCTCAGAAAGTATGTCAGTGCTAACAACGCGTACTGGAAGGTGCGTGAAGTACCCAACGCCCTCCGTTTCCAAGGCTGGAACGATCCTGACGGAAAGCAGAGTTGGGACCAGAAGCTGAAGTAGGCTCTGATCGCAGAAGAAAAATCGGAGAGGCTTTTCTTGTAATAAGGGCCTCGCCGAACCCCTCCCGACAGCTTCCAGCACTGGCCGGACTCGCAATTTCTCCGATCTCATGTAACGGGTTGGAAGAATGATGCCGTTGCCTGAGTCTACCTACCGAAAAAAGGTCGCTCGGAGCAAAAAAACTGTTCCGGCTTTGTCCGGATCTGGTATGGGCCGCATGCTTCTCGAGTTCTTTCGCTCTACGGGTCAATAACAGTCAAAAGCGATGCTGCCTCGCGACGCCATTCATTTCGAAAAGGGTCCTAGGGGGCCTTAACGTTCGGTTACAATAAAACACGGAGCCCCGGTTGCGGCTGGGGTTACCTGTAATATAACGCGGTTAAGTGGCGGGAGCGACGAGACTCGAACTCACGACTTTCGGCGTCACAGGCCGTGATCCCAGCCAATTATATCAACCATGAGCTTCGATCGTTCAGTCAATTCAGTCCCTGTGAGTCCTTTTCGCTCCCTGTCGGTCCCTGAGGGTTCCGAAAAAAGGTCACTGAATGGTAACTGGGTCAACGTCAAGTAGTCAGATAGCCTTCTCAGTGCTCCCGAATTATTGTGGTAAATTACTACACCTAGTCACAATTTACCTCAGGAGGGTAATCCCGGCTCACATCAGTCAAATATAACCTTTGTCCCTCCTCTGCTGTTGCAGTTTACCACACATATGATAATCGCTCCAAAACAACCATACCCCATAAATCAATAATAAAACAAGCTAATTAAATTAATGTCTCCATCTTGGCACACTTAATGCTTGAGAATGGGGTAAAGAGGTCGTCAAGTGAAATTCAAAACAGATAGTTTTGAGCCCAGAAAGAGACAGGAGGTCATCATGGAAACCACAAGAACCGGGAGGCTATTCAAGCCAACAGGGCAAGATCAAAAGTGTATCCATACAGTCACAGGACTCGTCCCCGAGTATAAGGTATGCACTAACGACTACAACTGCGAGCGCTGTGAGTATGACCAAATGTTGCAGGATACTCCCAAGGGTATTACCGGATTCAATCTGTCTGGAAGAGAGTGCATCTATATGAAGGCAAGACTCGTGCCGACCAAATATTGCGACAACGCATTTGACTGCACGACCTGCTTGTTTGATAAAGCGATGAGTCGCAAGAAGGCTAAAGAGTCTCCGGGCGTCTCCTGGAGTTCTGCTGTCTCTAAAAAGGCAAGAAACCTCCGTTGTCGCCATGCGCTCACTGGCGGTATGACAGCGAGTAAGATGTGCGCCAATAACTATGACTGTGCAAACTGCGCGTACGACCAGATGCTCGATGACATGATGCAGACCGATCACACGATGTTTGGACCGCCACAGTATCTCAACGCCCACGGCTATCTTGTCCCTCGGGATTATTACGTCCACAAGGGACACGGGTGGGCCAGGGTTGAATATGGTGGGCGAGTTCGTGTCGGGCTAGATGACTTTGGAAACCATCTTGTCGGAAAGATTGATAAGTTCCGACTTCCCTCACTCGGCACGAGATTTAAACCTGGAGAAGAGTCTTTCACTCTTGAAAGAGAAGGCCATGAGGCAGGTGTGAAGGCTCCGGTGATGGGAGTTGTCACCGCGGTTAACCAGAGAGTCTTGGAACACCCCACTTGCGCCAATGCCGACCCATACGGCTCCGGCTGGGTGATGCTCATCGATCCCCTTGAACTGAAATCTGACTTGAAAAATCTTGCATTTGGGGTTGGGAGTGTAAGGTTCATAGAAGCAGAGGCAGAGAGACTCCTGTCGATGATTTCCGACGATCCCCGAGCAGCCGCTGCCACAGGTGGTGAGCCCATCGCCGATGTATATGGGGCATTTAAAGATGTGGGCTGGGATACGTTGGTAAAGAGTTTTATTTAGGGCAACCGATGATATCGCGGCCGACCCAAAGGATAATGGCCGCTCAGAGTATAGGAGGTCCGAAGGGCAAATAGTAAGGTGGAACACTGTAAGAAATATGCGGCTGACTTGAAACCCGGGGTAATCTGCTATGACCTCATCTCTACGCTACACGAGCCAATACAGGTTGGTGTGGCGTAGACTCTTTCCTACCACTTACTGCCACGATACTTCGAAAAAAACCGCCAGTTTGACCGCCGTGGTAAAAAGGAGCATCTCCAGGATCAGAATAGAGTCCTTTTCAGTCGCTCGTAGGCCCTCTCAATCGCCCACCACCGGGGTGCCCGCAACGATATATTCGCCGGACTCAACATTCTTTGACAGCACCACTCCGGAGATTGGAGACACCACGGTCCCGTAGCCGAGACGCGTCTCGGCCAGCTTCAACTGTTCTTTGGCTTGTTGGACTCGGGAGCGAGCCTGATCGATCTTCTCCTGGCAAGGGCCCTTTCTCATGAGAGTCAACTGCTCTGAGGCCTCTTGCCACTTGGCCTTGGCCACTTCATATTCTGTCCTGGCTTGGTCGTATTTTTGGGCGGAAATGGCCTTCTGTTCTTGCAGTTCTTTTTGCCTCAGAAAATCCGCTTTCAAACGATCCGTATCGGCTTTCGTCCGTCTCACCACCGCTTCTGCCTGAGCAATCTCTTCCGGTCGCGACCCTGCTTCGAGTTCAGCGAGTTCGGCCTGCGCAGTCTGAACTTCGGTCTTGCGTATTGCCACTTCTTGAGCGAGTTCAGAGGTATCCAGACCTGCAACCAACTGCCCGGCTCTGACCGTCTGACCCTCGTCAATCAGCCGTTCTTCAACATGCTCCGGGATCTTAGAGTGGCATGTCAGACACGCTTCGGGCTCTTGGGGGTTGGCTTTGGTTTTCCCTTACCCTGGTCTATACTTATTGTATAACCATTGGAGCACTAGGGCCCTGATGGTGCAAGGTCTGTAACAAAGGCCCAGAATGGGACTTTCTGAACTATAGGTCCCATGAGAACGCTGAGACCTGACACCAGAGTCTCAACCATGATTCGTTAGCCCATCATGGTCGAAGGAGGGATTAAGTTGACAAATCAAGTAGATCCCGATGCAGCAGTAGAGGCGCTGATCAGCCGTATGGACGCTCAGATAGGAGAATTAACAGGTAGGGCGAAAGACGCAGGCCCTGAACTAAGAAGACAATGCGAAGAAGAGATCAGCACTTTGATCGTCAACCGAGAGGCCATCAGAAGGGGGTTGTTGCGAGTCACCGAATCTGGGGAGTTGTGCTCGTCTTGCCCGGAGGAGGAGGCCGAACCTGGCGGAAAGGTCCCCCGCGGTTAAACCGACCTGAAGGAGAAGTCTGGCTCGACGCTTGTGGTGTGCTGGAACATCCAAGAACGAGTCCGCAAGACAACTCTGACACGTCTTGCACCGTTGCCTCGTGCTGGATTCATGTTGCGCTTTACTCCTTCATCAATTGATTTTGAGGGACACGCGTAACTTTTCAATAAGACCGGGTAAGACGACGGTTCCGTCTTTTGGGTCGAGCATCTGGTCGGCGGTTTGTAGACCGTTTCGGCTGGAGCCGACAAGTTGCTGCTTAAGGGAGCCGGACACGACCATTTTTTGGGGCTGCCTTCAGAAATAGCGCGACAAAGGGATGGAAACATGCTTTACAGGGGCTACGAGGTGGACCCAAAAGATTCCTGACGTTCCTGATGAGGAGCGCACACCTTTGGTGACGGCTCTGTTGGAGATTGTCCAGATCCAGCAGGAGCTTATTCAGGAGCTGAAAGACGAGATAGCCAGACTGAAGGATCAGAAGCCTAAACCTAGGATCAAACCTTCTGTCCTTGGGAAAGATTCCGGGAACAAGGGCAATACGGTGACACTTGCAGTAGTTGCCTCAAATCCCGACCGATTTCCACATCCGAGATGGCTGGCGAGGGCAAACCAAGTTATGGTGGGGCAGCCATTATCGGACATTATTTATGGCAAACACTTATCTCTCGTATGCCTCGACTCGGCAGGATGCTCTGATCAACGTGAAGCGCACCGTCAGAGGTATTTTCTCGGCAGATGCGCTTCGCTGCGTTCAGCATATCCTACGCAACTTCTTGACCTCATTTATGAAACGCAACATAGCACCTGTTGCCTTTCGACGGATTCTTTTGCGAGATCTCCCGGGCTCGGACACGGCTTGTTCCAAGGGCCCGCACTGATGCGTAAATCAGCCGTGATTCAATTATGTTATCGCGTCATGTTTCACCGTCAACTCTTTTTGTGATTAAAAAATATTCTTAATTGTCCGTATGGTGAGCAAAAAAAAGACAAATCTATGAACACTGAAGTGGTATTTACTTGGTTTTTATTGACAATAGCGGACATTGTCCGATATAATTGTGGCAAGCATACTTGCGGTCACCCGTGAATTGGTCAGTCGCTCCAGCGCTCTTCGGAGAGGAGACCCGGCAATGAAATCCTTGCGGTACGGCACCATACTGCTATTCATTCTGGCTATGTTATTCCAGGGATGCGGGCAGGGCCGAGTCGATCAACCGGCCCAGCAGTCTCAGCAAACGGAAAAGATGCTCGCGGAACTACAGAACCAGCTAGCGCAGTCCCGGCAGGACGTCGCCAAACAGCAAGCCAAGAACGCGGAACTCATTGAACGGCTCCAAACCTTGATGGATAAGCTCGCTCAGCGAGATCAAGAGCCATCCAGACGTGCACCAGAAGACTTGTCGAAGAGGGGCCAGAAACAAGTTGCCCTGGCAGAGCGTGAAACTACCGATGCCAACAAGATCGGCCTTATGGGCGCCAAGGCCATGGCCGAGTACAAAGCTGCACAGTTGAGCAAACGCATCGATAAGCTGAGCAAGGATCTGGACGCCAAAGAACAGGAGTTGGTGAAGATCCGCGGCAATGCCGACCAGAAAGAGCGCGAAATCGCGGCCCTCACCCAAAAGCTGGGACAGATCGAATCCACAGGCAAGTCCAAGTCGGAAGAGATGCAGGCCCGGCTGGAGAAGATCAGCAGCGACCTTGCAGCCAGATCGGCAGAAGCACAACGCTTCAAGCAGGGGCTTGATGAGAGCGAGGCTATGCTGAAGACTCTGAAGAATGCGGTCGCCGACGCCAGCAAGCTCAAATCGACTGCCGAGAAAGAGGCCGAACGGTTGGGAGCAGAGCTTTCCAATACTACTAAACAGCTTGAAGAAACCAGAGGCGCCCTGGAGCAATACTACCAGGCACTGACCCAGCTGCAGGCGCAGCAGCAGCAGACAGTGAAGGATCTGCAGGCATGGAAGCTTGAAGCGGACAAAGCCCGAGCCGAAACCAACCAGATTCGTGAGGAATCTGAAAAGCTCCGCGGCGTCACCGAAAACCTCAAAGAGGAAGGCGAGCAGTTCCGCAACCAGGCCATACGGTCTCAAGAAGAGGCGGAGCAGTTCAGACTGGAGGCCGGCCGCTACCAGAACGAGGCAATAAAACTCAGGGCAGAAGTGCAGAGGTCTCAAAAAGAACTGGAAGAGCTCAAAACTCATGCCGAGCAGTTGAGCGCAAAGCTCCAGGAACTCGAAACGCCTCCGCCACCGCCTCCCGAAGCTCAGGCGCCTTCCCCCGTGGACCAGATTCTTGGAGGACCAGCCGAAGAGGAGCAAGAGATATCAGGCCCGGCGTCGGGACAGCCAGCGGAGGAAGCACCCGTGATACCCACACCTGCTCCAAAGAAGCCCAAGGGACCAAAGGCCAAGGGGAAAAAACCTGTGGTACCGGGAATGTTCTAGTATTGGGCTACCTGAACATCTTTCCAATATCTTTATTATGGAGCGAGTAGGATGCGGTTCCCGCGAGTCACCGCATCATGCTGTTGCGCACAGTAGGTCTAACTGTCATTCCGGCAGAATCTGGAATCCAGGACTATCAAAAGTTCCTGGCCCCTTGCTTTCGCCGGGGTGACGCCGTGAGTCGATGATGTCTCATTTAGAGCAGCCAGGTTGACTCTCCGGCTCCCCTTCCCCGCTTGAGTGAATGCTTACGATAGACCTCTTGTTTCGCGTGCCCACCCGCACGCCTCGTGCTACAATATGACCAGACGAACAGGCTGCTTATTTTCCGCTGATCGGATTCCGTCAGGAACAGAGCCATGACCTTTACCATTGAATACGAACAAGAGGATGACGGCCGTTGGTTGGCCGAAGTGCTTGAACTTCCGGGTGCCCTGGCCTATGGAACGACTTCCCAGGAAGCCATCCGAAAAGTACAGGCACTGGCGCTGCGCGTTCTGGCCGACAGGATCGAGCACGGGTAACTCCCGACCAATGGTATGCCAACGAAACACGGCACAAATCCTTTGCGAACCATCTTCCCCTACCCTAGCCTTCATCCCGCGCAGGTGACCGGTCTGGCCATTTTCATGTCAGTCTGATCACCAAAGCGATGTCTGCCCAGAAAGTTGCTAACGTGACTGGCGTATTGCTCCGGTTGCTCCTCGTAGGTGTTGTGCCCGCAATTCGGCAGCACCGCAAGCTCTCCCTTGCTGAGATGACGGTAGAATGCCACACCCTGTTCCACTGCGAACAGGACGCTTCTGTCCGGGTATAGCACCAGGGTCGGGCAATCCACCAAGTCCAGAGCAGGTCTCAGATCGAAAAGATCCTTGCCATACTCGCCTCCAAATTGCCGGAACTGATGAAAGAACGGCCTGGTAAACTCCCCGTGCCAGTCGATGAATTTCTTTTGCTGATCGGGGTGCAACTCGTCAAAGGCCTTGGTGAACTTGCCAGCGTTGAATTCCGAAAGTGGGATGGTGCTGTAACACATCGTACTTGAAATCACGATGTCTTTAACACGTTGCGGGTATTGAACGGCGTAGTCTATCGCAACGACACCTCCTTCGCACTGGCCGACCAAATGAAAAGAATCGATTCCTAGCCAATGCCTTAAAGCTTCCAATTCCTTCACGCTGTCCGATCTGAAATCGTCGCTGACATAGAAATCCATAAAGTCCGCACCCCGGTCAGACTGCCCGAATCCCCTGCGGTCGTACATTATGACTTTGTAGCCCTGATCGACCAACAGCGCCACAACCGGGCCCCACATCTTTGTACATCCGAAACCGTGGTGCAGGAGCATTACTATATCGCCCTGGCCTTGTATTTCATGATACAGCCGGAATCCATTGATCGCAGCAAAAGGCATTGCAGACCTCCTGTCTTTTTCAAGAGAGGTGCGGCTTTCGGAGCCACCCCCAACAATAACCACAACCCCGCAACATCATCCTACTTCAGCGTAATGGCCTTTTCAGGGCACAGTTCCTGGCAGCAGAAACAGGTGATGCAAGTGTCCGCGTCAACCTGTGGAAGTCCGCCGACCATGAACAGGGCAGACACCGTGCACTGATCGACGCAGGTTCCGCAACTCGTGCACAAATCCGGATCAGCCTGTGGCCGCAACAGCGTCTTGCTTCGCATCATCTCTTGTATGGCCTTGTTGCCGAGGATCGCCTGGCCACCGAACGGAGGCAGTTTGAAGTCGGGCAGTGGTTCCAGTTTGCCTATGATTTCGATTGAATTGAGGTCGTAGTCTCCCAACCCCACTTCTTTCGCCTTCTGAAGGAACCGCAGCCTACTCGGCTCACATCCCATCATGGTTGCTACCACCGCGTCCATAGCCACTGCATTATCAGAAGCCAGGATCAGCCCCACGTCCCTAAGATCGGGCGAAGCTGGGCCATTGCCCTGCATTCCTACCACAGCGTCCATTATGAAGAGGTCAGGTATCCTAAGACGAAACACGTCCACCATCATTTCATGAAAGCGTTCCGGGCTGCCCGCGGCCTTGTGCAGCTTGGCCTTCTGCGCGCCCGGCAAGATACCGTAACTGTTCTTGATTGCTCCCGTCATGACGGTCAAGCCGTGCGTCTTGAATTTCGGTAGGCTGATGACTATGTCCGCATCCAGAACAATCGGGGAAACGCCCACAACGGCCAGGAAATCTGGATTGAAATCGACCTGCCTCGAATCGTTGCCTATGTTGAGATAATAGCCCTTTGAAGCCTCCATCAGCCCTGTTTGCTTGAAGCTTTCTTCGTTCGCACCATAACTGAAAATGCCCGGATTATCCCCTACCACTATGGATAAGGGCGACATGGACTCGACTTTTTCCACAACTGCCCGCAGCACCAGTGGATTGGTGACAATGCCTTCTCTTGCCTCCGATGCTCGCAGCACGTTGGGTTTTATTAGTACGGTCTTGCCGGCCAACTCCAATGGAAAGAGTTCAAAGGCCCGGTCTACCGCATTGCGGACGTTCTCATAATTGGCCGGATGAATCATCACTTTCCGCATCGTCTGCACCTCTCACTAAAGTCTGCCGCGTCTGAAGAGATAGTTCTTGGACCGCGACAATGAATGATACCATCTGGGGGCTAAATATCAAGGGAGGGGTCTGTTCTCCATGTCGGGTGAGCCCTGTGGTGACCGCCGGCATGCTTCAGCTTGCGCTGTCTCGATCCGCTCGTAGGATTGGGAGGAGCCTATAGATTTAGCCTGTTACTTGACAACCCGATCTGCTGGAAACAGATTCAATTTAGGCCGGTGTGCGTGTCACTAGCACGGAAAATCACAGGCTGAGCCGGACGGCGTACCGCGAAGCTCTTCCGGCGCGCGATGAGAAAGGAGCATTCCGATGTCTGCTGACGACAAAACGCTCGAGAAAATTGACGGGCTCTACGATATGGGACGAGACTTCGTTGAGCATCCCGAGATACACGGCGCTACAATCGAATACCAGTTCGATGAGTGCAAATTCGACCAATGGAGACGCAAAGTAAATGATCTGCTATTCAGTCTTGGCGGCTGTGAGGACCTGTACTACCAACGCTTTTCGAAAGACGTGACAAGGCCCGACATGAAGGATTTGGAA
>Ga0172371_10005929_pt1 | contig 17962 bp, 12 predicted proteins | sample Lak12m_FD_114543 | JGI IMG/M metagenome (GOLD analysis project Ga0172371, IMG submission 114543) | Freshwater microbial communities from Kabuno Bay, South-Kivu, Congo - kab_022012_12m | ecosystem: Environmental > Aquatic > Freshwater > Lake | place: Democratic Republic of the Congo: South-Kivu...
ATCGGCTCCCAAAGTAAAAAGTTGATAAGAAGAACTCCATTTGACATAGCCTTGGGCTATAAAATGGACATTTACATAAATATTCACACCATAATCAGTGTATTCGCCGGGGTAGAGGATAATTACATCCCCATCACTAGCTGCACTTACCGCGCCTGTAATAGTTGAATAATAGGGACTTGAGCCACCGGGGTAGACGATTAAAGTATTCGCCGGCGGCCAAGCGTTGGCGGATTGATTAAGGAACAAAGTCAGCGCGGAAATTAAAACCACGCAGAAGAATACCATGCTGTAATTAGAGGATCGATAACGCATTTTGAACCTCGCTGCAAAATTATAAGGTTGAATAATATTTAGCGCTGACAAGAAAGAGGCAGCATTCCCCAAATATATGCTATTTCCCGGTTATTGTCAAGTCCTTAACTCCCCCCCTTCCAACAAAAAAGCCCCCCATTCCGGGAGGCTTTTTCTGATGCCCAATGCTTGATGCCTAATGCCTAATGCCCAACTACCAGCATCCCCCGATTATATATCCCCCAGGCTTTCCCCCTTAGTTTCCACCCTTTGAACGGAGTATTGCGCGATTTCGACCTGAATTTGAAATGATCCACCTGCCATTCCGCGGAGGGGTCGATGATGGTCAAATTCGCCGGATTGCCCGCTTTCAAACTGACTTCCGGCAAGCCCAAAATCCGCCTCGGCGCGGTCGACATCCTTTCCACCAGAGTCTTCCAATCCATCGAACCGGTATCAATCAAACGACTCACCACTAAACCCAGCGCCGTTTCCAGTCCCACCACACCGAAAGGCGCTAAATTGAATTCCACTTCCTTTTCTTCCGGCTGGTGAGGAGCGTGGTCGGTGGCGATGCAGTCTATCGTGCCGTCCAGCAGTCCGGCGATTAAAGCTTGTCTATCGGCTTCCGTGCGTAAGGGCGGGTTCATCTTAGTATCGCCGTCATAACCGATGACCGCCTCTTCGGTGAGCAGCAGATGATGGGGGGTGACTTCGCAAGTCACCGGCAATCCTTTCCGCTTCGCCGCTCGCACTAAATCCACCGTTTCTTTAGCGCTGATATGAGCGATATGCAGTTTCCCGCCGCAAAATTCCAACAGCCGTAAATCCCGCGCGACCATAATATCTTCACACATCGACGGTATCCCGGAAAGCCCCAATTTAGTGGAGATCAGACCTTCATTCATCACACCTTTGAACAAACCGGGGTCTTCGGAATGCTGGATGATGACCGCGCCCAAATCCTTGCCGTATTCCAAAGCTCGGCGCATAATATCGGAATTGGCGACCGGAGCGCCATCGTCGGAAAACCCCGCGGCGCCGTGCTGCTGCAAATCGTACATTTCCGTCAGCTTTTCGCCTTTACGCCCGGCGGTTACCGCCGCGATAGGAGAAACTTCCACCGGCAGATGAGCGGACCGCTTCAGGATGAAATCGACAATGCTGGATTTATCCGCCGGAGGATCGGTGTTAGGCATACAAGCCACGCCGGTGAATCCGCCCGCCGCCGCCGCGCTGCAGCCGGATTCGATGTCCTCTTTATCTTCATAACCCGGTTCGCGTAAATGCACATGCATATCGAACAATCCGGGAGTGACGATTTTTCCGGCGAGGTCGAATTCTTTATCGCATTTAACGGCGATTTTACCGATATGGGAGATTTTGCCGTCTTCGATTAAAATATCGCCGGTTTCATCCAATCCTGCTTGAGGATCGATCAGCCGCGCATTACGGAAGATCAGCCGGGGGATTGCTTCTGTGGTCATAAGTCGTTGTTTTGTTTAATTATCCTACCAAAAGTATATTGGGAACAGAATACTATGTTTGACAGTAGGGACAGAACACTGAGATTGTCCCAAAATGCGCCCCGGACGCGTCATTCCCGCGAAAGCGGGAATCCAGAAGTTTGATAATTATGGAATTATGGATACTGGCTTTCGCCAGTATGACGCCCTTCGGGCGTTTTTGGACAGAACCCTGTTCTGTCCCTACAAACTTGTTACTTGCTACTTGTTACTTGTTACTTGTTACTTGTTACTTGTTACTTGTTACTGCTTTTATCCTCTTATTTTCGCCATATACAGCCCATAACCGGCTTCGTAAGTCTTGATTTTTATCCGCTTGCCGATTGCTTCAGTATTCTTCAATTTCCCTTTAATATCCAGCGTGATTTTATTGTTGAACTTCACTTGATTAGCGAAAGAACCGATCAGCACCATATCATCTTTGCCGTACGGGGTCAAACTCAATCCCCACGAACCCGCGCCCGCGCCCCACATCTTGGCTCCGTCTTTGGAACTGAATTTTTCCACCGAGCCAATGCCGCGTTTAGTTTGAGTTCCCACATTGTCGAAATCGAGTCCGCCATATTCGGAATTCATCCCGGCAACATAGACATTGCCTTGATTGTCGAGTTGAATGGCTTTAGCTGATTCTAAAAATTTAGAGCCGGAAGCCGTCGCCCATTTGACTTCGCCGCTGTAGTCCATCTTCATTATGAACATATCCGAAAAGGCTTTGGCTTTGAGCGTAAAACTTCCAAAATTAGCTTTATCCGTGAATTGCCCGGTGACATATAGACTGCCGGCTTTGTCGGTGCAGATTCCAGTGCCATATTCGAAAGCGTCGGTATATTTCGCGGCGTTCGCCGCATTGAACTTTTCTCCGCCGCCGAATTGTTTAATCCAGCCGTGTGTTCCGTCGGCGTTGAATTTCGCTACATAAATGTCGGCTACGCCGTTACTGTACATCACCTGCGCACCGAAAGCAAAAGTAGCGGAACAAACTCCGGTAATATAAGCGTTGCCGTCATTATCGGCGCAAATGCCGTAAGCCAGGCCCAAACCATAATGACCGATAGTGTTAACCCATTGAACTTTACCATCGGGAGACAATTTCGCCGCGAAAGAATTATTCGCTTGGGAACAGTTCTGCACTTGATAATCGCCGAATGAACAGACTCCGGGTTTAGTGTAATCGCCTTTATCGTCCGCGCCGTAGAACGCGCCGCAGACATAAATATTATCGCTGGCGTCCACCGCCAATCCCAATCCGGCGTCCACCGGGTGAAGAGCGGATATTCCGCCGCCGCGCTGAGCCCATTTCAACTTGCCTCTTTCGTCATAGCAGGCGACAAAGAAGTTATTCTTCCGGGAAGCGGTCAAAGTCTGCCCGCCGAAATCCACTGAACCTTCGAAAGTCCCGCTTATCACCACATCGCCGTTGGATAGAACCGCCACCGCTTTAGCGATGTCTTCGCCGGGTCCGCCGGCGGAAATCACCCAGAATAAATTGCCATCGGCGTCGTAATCCGCCAAGAAAATATCGTAACCTCCTTTACTCTCGATCACTTCCGTAATCAAACAGACTTGACCTTTAAATTTACCGGCAATATAGATGTTGCTGTCGTTGGCGGCGGCGCAGGCTTCATTATCCGAAGCTTCTTCGCTCCGTCCGGCGAGAAACACCGTTTCCGCCCATTCGAAATTCTGCGCGCAAAGGTCGGCGGCGGCGAATGCGCCAAGCAATAAAACGCTAAGAAATACTCTCATTTCGTTCCCTTGATAAAATTGTGGTTATGCAGCTATTATTAAGAAAGCGGCTTTGTGCGGCTTTCGGATTTTGTATATTGAACCTGAAGATTACTTCAACAATACCAGCTTCTGAGTGGAAACTTCATTTCCAGATTGCAGTCGGGCGAAATAAATCCCGCTGGCAAGCTTTTGCGCATCGAAAGCAATTTGGTGGTCCCCCGCCGTTTTCCATTCCTCCACCAGCCTGCATACTTCCCGCCCTTCGATATCGAAGATCACCAAAGAAGTCATCCCGGCGGCAGGCAAGCTGAATTGCAATTTTACAGTATTGTTGAAAGGATTAGGGAATGGCGCATCGAATTGGAATTTCACTACCGCCGCGCGGTTATTTCCATTCGAGATTCCGGCTAAAGGTTTTTGCACGGTCACTACGGCAGAAGAACATACATTAGCCGCATACTTGACTAAGACCGAATGCTGATTAGCCTGGTAGCACCAGCCGTTCCCGGAGTTGACCAAGCTGAGGGAATCCGGCTGCTGCGTCAAAACCGCGCCGTTTAAATGAACATATTGCGGCGGGTCGGGAACCACGCGGAAATCGCAAAAGAAGGTCCTGATAGCCGGAAAACCGGTGAAAGATCCTTCCGCCGCACTTATAGTTAAGTCCACTTCATTAGTAGAAGGAGCGATATCCAACTCGGTCAAAGCGTAAAATCCGCTTTCGTAATCCCAGCTTTCACCATCGTCTTCATAAAGTGTTAAAGTGGAAGGTTCTTCGGAATAAACTCGGACAATGAGGGTATCCTGCCCGGTTTGATCGCTCCAATCTCTTTCGGTCTGCAAAGGCAGAATGGAGCCGCCTTTGACTAATAGAGGCATATTTTCCAGGGCGGCGTCGATATAGCGCCAGCCGGGCCCGTAGTATTTCTCTTCCGACCAGAAATCGATCCACTGCCCCTGGGGCAAATAGACAAATTTTTGCGTTACTCCGCCTTGCACCACCGGTGCGGCTAAAATATTGGGGCCAAACATATATTCCGCATCGAAATTAACCAGCACCGCATCAGCGGGATAGTGCAGTATCAAGGGCCGGGCTATAGGCGTCCCCTTTTCGTGAAATTCCCAAGCCAGGGAGTAGATATAGGGCATCAGCCGGTAGCGCCATTTCAGGTATTTCCGGCAGATCGTTTCATACGGTTCGCCGTATTGCCAAGGGGCGGTCAGATCGCGCCATCCGTGAGTGCGGACTACCGGAGTAAAACAGCCGAATTGCATCCACCGAGTGTATAATTCGCCGTTAAGCAGACCAAAAAAGCCGCCGATATCCGCATGATTGATGCCCACCCCGGACATCGACATCCCCAGCATTATCGGCAGCTGCGCCGCCAGCCCTCCGTAAGTCCCATTGGTGTCGTTCGACCAGGGCATCACACTGTAACGCTGCATCCCGGCGTAACCGGAACGAGTCTGATTGTAGACTCGCTTATCCGGGTATTCTGAACGGTAATGTTCATAAAGATTTTTCGCCCATTCCAGCGCGAAAATATTATGCACTTCCTCCATCGACCCGGCGTAATGCTCCATCGTATCCGGATGCACTTCCGGCTCATGTAAATCGGTCCACCACCCGGCGACACCCTGATCGATGAGCGGCTCGTGGAAATTCCACCACCATTCTTTCACTACAGGATTGGTTATATCCAGCAGTCCGGCATTAGTCTGTTCCCAGAAATTGGGCAGGATAATGGGAACGCCGTTGGAATCCGCGCCAAAATAGCCCGAAGTGAGCGCGGTATTGTAATTCAGCGAGGCTTCCCAGACATAAGGCTGTTCGATTAAAATAGTTTTAATGCCTTGATCCAGCAGTGAACTTAACATCCCGGAAGGATTCGGCCAGGCGCTTAAATCCCAGGTCATATCTCCCATCACCACATACCAATACAGATCGAGACAAATAGCGTCGCAGGGGAAATCCAGCAGGCGCAAGGAATCGCAGATGCCTTCGGTCTCCGCCTGAGTCTCGTAACCATAGCGCGATTGAATATATCCCAGACACCATTTTGGCGGCATCGGAGCGTGGCCGGTCAGGTAGGAATAAGAATCCAGCACTTCCAACATATCCCCGGCGATCAGATATTCGATAAACAGACCTCCGCGGGAAAGAAATGACCACCGGTCGTACTCGGCATAAGCCAAATCGAAACTCCCCGTATAGGTCATATCGAAGAACACACCGTAGCCTCGGGGATTGACCACCAACGGAATATTGATGTTCATATTGGCTTTACCCAGCTCATAAGCGCCGGAAAACTGATTGAAATTGCTGAAGTAATAACCTTTGCGGTCGAAAGGAATGCTCCTTTCGCCGGCGCCGTAGAAATGGTCGGAAGCTTCGGCTTCGTATTCCACCGACCGGTAAATCCCGTTCCACCCTAATCCCCCATCGTCCGGCTGGTTTAAAAGAGCGTTCCCCAAATAAGCAATGTCCGTCCGGTAAGGGTTTTTCTGCGCGGTGATGGTGAAATCTCCCGCGGTGATGAGCAAAAATTCCGGCTGGTCCACAACCGTGAACGGCAGCAGCTGCCAAGCGAAACTCTCGATAGTGTAAGAGGAGGGGAAACTAATATTGCCATCGGGGAAAAAGCTGGTGCGTAAGATATTGTAGTCTACGCACATATAACTGACTACGGCGGTATCGCAGCGAATGAACAGCGTATCCCCGCTTTGCCAGTATTCGGAATAATTGCCGATGCTTTCCGCGAAGCCGTCGGAAAAAGTTATCAACATCAGCAACAGCGGCGCAATAAAAATGATACAATAGTTTTTCATAGTAACCTCGACCAGTTTAGTGATAGTTTGTGTATAATTAACGAAAACAATTATTGCTTCTCACTGTAGGGGATTTAACATATTGAAATCCTGCGCATACACATTTATACCGTTTCTAAAAGGGCGTGCCGCCCAAATCCCTAAGGTGTGCTGTCGACCCTCTGCGGTCGACAGCTTGTGATGGAATAACAAGCAAATAGTGTCGATTACGGAGAGTCGACACCATATGCTGGGGACATTTTTCGATTTCAGCAATAAGCCCAAAAATTCTTTTCACATGTTTAAGTAGGGACAGAACACTGACCCTGTCCCAAAACGCCCGTAGGGCGTCATACTGGCGCTACGCAGTAGTCCCTGCGGGAAAAGCCAGTATCCATATCTCTATAATTTACAAATATTTGGATTCCCGCTTTCGCGGGAATGACGGGTCTGTGGCGCATTGTGGGACAGGCTGACTGTTCTGTCCCTACAATCGGAAAATATTAATCAGAACTAATATATTGGCGGTGTCAGGCGCCCTCGCCTGACGCTTAAATATTCTAATCTAATCCCGGTCGACTCAGTACAGTAAGCAATGCTCTCTTTACGCTTGTGCCAGTCAGTTGCCGCTTTTTTCCAGCGAGGTTAATTTAAACACCCCCTCATCGACTCCGCCCGGCTGTTCAATCAATTCTTTTATATCCTCTGCAGTCAAAGATTCTACATCATAGACGATAATTGCCTTATGTTCCGCCGCATAAGTCGTTATCGAGACAATCCCCGGCGCAGAACTGACCAATCTGGTGAAGTAAGCCGCGGTCCTTTTGCATTTCAATCCTTCCACAATGCACACCACTTCAGCTTCCTTCTCTGCGGGAATGAAACTGACCGAAGTGGTGGGTTTGGTGAATGCCGGTTTTAAAAAATACCCTCCGAACAGGGCGGCAATAACTAAAATGGGGATAATGTAGGTCGAAATTTTCATTTAAATCATAGTATTAGTAACTGTCTGTGCAGGGACAGAACACTGTTCTGTCCCTGCAATTAATAAAAAGACCTGGAATCCGTCATTCCCGCGTAAGCGGTAATCTCTATGTCTATATTTTACAAAATGCTGGATTCCGACTTTCGCCGGAATGACAAATCGGGGGAACATTCTGGGACAGGCTCATTGTTCTGTCCCTACAATCTATTTTTACCTTGTTATTTTCAAATTCAATACATCCTCTTCCGGGCAGGCGTCCACACATTCCAAGCAATTGGTGCAGTCCCGCATTCTCATTTTCACAGTTTCATTCACCGGCAAATCGTGCGGGCAGGCTATGCGGCAATTGCCGCACCCGGTGCACAAGTCATCGTCCCGTACTACCTTGATCAATCCCAGCCGGGAAAATGGATCGAATACCGCACCCAGCGGACATAAATAGCGGCAGAAAAACATCGGTATCAATATTCCGCCGATAACTAGCAGTCCCAGCACAATATATGTAACAATGCCCAAAGTCCCATGCCCGAAGCCGGAAAATATGGCATAGAACGGGTCGTATCCCCGCAGTATCAATTCTCCGGCTTTGTATGTGAAATAGAGGGATAAAATCAGGACGACATAGCGCAGCAACTTCAATCCTTCGTTCAGCTTTTTCCCCATCGTCCTCGGTTTGCGGAAGATTTTCCCGCCCAATTTCCCCAGCAATTCCCCCAAAAATCCGATGGGGCATACCCAGCTGCAAAAAGCCTTTTTTGCCAGCAAAGTCAAAGCTAATATAGCCAGCAGCAGCGTCAAATTAATTGGCGACAATGCGCAGGTGAATTCCCCTTCGGTGAACAATCCCCACAAACTTTCCATCCCCCCGAAGGGGCAATACGCTTCGAAAGAAGTCTTGCCGAAGCCTAAAGATAGCCTTATCAAGAGGATTAATACAATGACTAAAATCACATAGCGGAGGTATCGGTTTTTCATATTTTAAGTGTTCAAGTTGGCAAGTGTTCCCAGTATGGGTCACTGCGTGACAAGTGAAAAGCGTCAATTCACAGTAAATTAAGTAATGAAGTAATTATAAATAATCTACTTAATTGCCTCATTACTGTGTAACACTTTAGTTATTTGAAGTACACTCTCTCAATGTGGTCATGCTGAACTTGTTTCAGCATCCAGCGCCTTTAGAAAGCTGGAAAAAAGCAAAGACGCTGGATTCCGAACCAAGTTCGGAATGACTCTCTATTGTTGCGTACTTCAGAAAGCCAAAGTGTTACATTACTGTAAATGCTTTTGCTTTTCCCAAATCCCCAATCCCTAATCCCCAACTCCTGCTTCTAACTTTCCCGGTTTCCCCCCGCCACCAGATATAGCACCGCCATCCGCACCGCCACTCCGTTAGTCACTTGGTCTAAAATCAGCGATGACTTGCTGTCGGCCGCATCGGCGGATATTTCCACCCCCCGGTTCACCGGACCTGGGTGCATCAAGGTTATCTCTTTATCGAATTTCTTCAATCGTTCCAAATTGACTTGATAGCGCATCTGATATTCTCTTAGGGAGGGGAAACAATCTCCTGCTTTTCGTTCCAATTGTATCCGTAATAGATACGCTACATCGCAGAAGTCCAACGCTTCCATCAAATCGTGAGTAATTTTCACGCCGAAAGTTTCTATCCCGTAAGGCAGCAGCGAAGTCGGCGCGCATAACATCGTTTCCGCGCCCAAAGCGTTCAAAGCTAATATATCCGACATCGCCACCCGGCTGTGGGCAATATCGCCGATAATCGCCACTTTCAATCCTTTAAATGAGCCGAATTTTTCCCGCAGGGAGAACATATCCAACAGCGCTTGGGTGGGATGTTCATGGCTGCCGTCGCCGGCATTGATGATGGAAGCGTCGATGCGTTCCGCTAAGAATTGCGGCGCGCCTTGAGCGGAATGCCGGATGACCACCGCATCCACCTGCATCGACAGGATATTTTTCACCGTGTCCAACAAAGTTTCCCCCTTGGACACGGAGGACCCTGAAGCGGCGAAATTGATCGATTCGCAGGATAATCTTTTTTCCGCCAACTCAAAAGAAACCCTCGTCCGAGTCGAGGGTTCGTAAAAGATATTGGCTACGGAATAGCCTCTTAAAGCGGGGACTATGCGGATAGGCCGCATAATCACTTCCCGGAAACTGCGGGCGGTGTCGAGGATGTGCAGGATTTGGCTTTCGGACATCCCTTCGATACCCAATAAATGACGAAGTTTGAATTCGCCGGTCAATTTTGTTTCCTATATTTAAGACCTTAGACTTTGGACTTTAGACTTTGGCAAAAGCAAAAACATTCACAGGATATTAAGGCTATTAAGTTCTATAATTTTTAATTCTCAATTCTTAATTAACTTTTCGCTGTTTCCACCAGTAATATCTCATCCACCCCGTCCACTTCTTCCATCCGCACGCGGACTTCTTCGCCGATGGAAGTGATGATGCTTTTGCCGGTAAAATCTGCGGCTATGGGCAGTTCCCTATGGCCGCGGTCGACGAAAATCGCCAATTGAATCCGCGCCGGACGGCCTAAATCCATCAATTCGCTGAGCGCCGCCCGGATAGTCCGCCCGGTGAACAACACATCGTCCACTAAAATTAAAGTCATTTCATCCACATCGAAAGGAATATCCGTAACTTTCACCATCGGCTGCCGCAGTTTCATACGGAAATCGTCTCTATACAAAGAAGCGTCCAATATCCCCAGCGGGACATCGACGCCTTCGTTCTTCTTAATCGCTTCTACAATCCGTTTGGCGATGTAAGCGCCTCGAGTACGAATCCCGATAATCGCCAAATCTTTTACCCCGCGGTTGCGTTCGACAATTTCGAAAGCCAGCCGATTGATGGTGCGCGCCACATCTTCCGCATCGGCGATTTTCGCCTTTAAAATAAATTTATCTTCTTTGGATACTGTCATTATTACCTTCTATGTTTAAAAAAAGTCTGCAAGTTGAAGGAAGTGTTCAAGTATTCCCAGTATGGGCCACTGCGTGGCAAGTTGGCAAGTGTTCAAGTGAAAAACAGAACCTTGCGCTGCAGATTTTCTGTACTCTGCAGTGTTTTGGCTTTTCCGAATTCCGAATTCCGATTGCCTGATGCCCAATGCCTGATGCCTTTTTTACCGGCTGTTCATCTTATAGATCAAAGTCAACAATCCCGCCACCAGATTTTCCTGATGCAGAGTCACTCCTTTAGGCGCGATGACATTTTTCTGCGATAAATTCCAGATAAATTTAATTCCAGTGGCGCTAAAAAACTCCACCGCTTTTTCCGCTTCACCGGAACAAATGACTCCGATCTGCGCCGGATTAACTTTTTGGAAGTCAACGGCTTCCTTTACGGTCATTACTTTATATCCACTGCAGTCTTTCCCCTTCTGTTTGCTGTCGAAATCGAATACTCCCCGGACGATAATTTGCAAATTTCGTAAAGAGTCGTCTTTAATAATGACTTTTGTCATATTGTCGGCGCCGCATACCAGAAGATTTATCGTTCCTTCCAAACCGAAAATCCGCTTAAGTTCCTCGATCAGCATCGGAGCTTCATAGGGATGCCCTGGCTGGCCGAACCCGCCGAAATGGTGGAAATCCTGCCGCAATTGTGACGGTTTTCCCCCCATTATTTTGGCTAATTGAGAAGAAGAGATATGCTGAAACTTCTGAGGTGGAAGCTGAAGCAATTGGCAAAGGTAATCGGCAAGCCGTTTCAGGGTGATGGAGGAAAGCGCAAAATTGAAAATGTTTTTCATCAAAGATAGTGGAAATATTTAATGATAAATCTTGAAATTATACGAATATTTTTCTTAAAATGCAAATTATTTCGATAGTTTTTTCCTGATCGAGGGTGAGCAGCGGTTTGCCATTGTTCAAGTAAAACGCATTCAATTGGGCGGCCTTGCTTTTTCAAACACCCAACTGTATTGATTACAAAGGTTATATTACAATTGACGGGATTGCATCAAGGCTTTCAGCCTTTCGCAATGACGCTCTGGGTTTGCTATAACCTCTAATGTCAATACACCCAACACCCAACACCCAGCCCCCAACCCCCGTTTTTTGCTTTTTTCCCTTTTTTTCCGCATTATTAAATTATGGACTATTCCCGCAGAAAATTCCTTATCACCGGCGCCGCTGCGCTGGGCACAACTTTCGCGCTCGGCAGCTGTAAAAGCGAAAACCGCGCAGAATCAAAAGAATCCGCCGCGGTGCAGCCTAAAATTTCCCGTATAGCAATTTCCCGCAAACCGGAACTGTTCCCCTTGGGACAACAGCCTTCGCCGCAAACAGTAAAACACCTTCTCAGCCAGACTATAGCCGCTTTTGCCCAAATCCCCGCCGCCGAATATTTCTCCCGGCTGTTTCGTCCGGGAGACAAAGTATCCCTGAAAATCAACTGCCTGTCCGGGCGCAGTATGTCCACTCACCGGGAATTGACCGCCGCCGTCATCGACTTGCTGCAGCAAGCCGGCCTCCCCGTCGACAATATCACCGTATGGGACCGTAAAAAACAGGATTTGCTTAACGCTGGTTACACGCTTAATCAGGGCAAGGGAGTCAAATTCATCGGCGTGGATACCGACGGTTATGAAAGCGAATTGACCGCGCACCGTTCCATCGGCAGTTTTTTCGCCCGTATATTGTCGCAATCGGATAAAATCGTCAATCTGCCGGTGTTGAAAGACCACGGTATTGTGGGAGTGACGCTGGGGATGAAAAACTTTTTCGGCGCGATTCACAATCCTAACAAATATCATATCGATGCCGGCAATCCTTATGTGGCGGATTTGTATTCGCATCCTTTGATTAAAGACAAGGTATTATTGACCATTATCGACGGTATCGCCGGGCAATACGAAGGCGGCCCTCCGCCGATGCCGCCCTGGCAATGGAATTTCGGCGGTTTTATCGCGGGAAGCGACCCGGTGGCCGTCGACCGCATCGGATTAAAAATCATCGAAGAGCAGCGCGCTCTGCATAAAATCCCTTCCTTAACCGAAGCATCCCGCTCCCCGGAATATCTGAAAACGGCGGAAAAACTGGGGCTGGGGAATTTCGATTTGGAGAAAATTGAAGTAGTTGAAATATGAAAGTAAATATAAAAGCATTTAACAGGGATGAAGGGGATAAAAGCGGGAAAAGCAAAAAGCAATTTAACATCGGATATTAAGGATAAAAGCAAAAGCGATTAGACAGGATTAACAGGATAAAAAATTCATTTAATTCGCTGTGAATTTTGCTTTTAGAGCTTTCATAACTTGTGAAATAAGCTGCCATAATTCCCAGTGAATAATCTTGGCTAAATTATCCTCCCGGCTCTTGACTTTTAAGGAAATAATCGATATATTTTAAGAAATCGAACTAATTGAGGGTCGACCGTTTATACTAATGAACGGTCTAATAAAAACACATCCATAGGAGGATGAAATGATAAGATGTATCGTTGTTTTATCGCTGCTCGCCGCTTTAGCACTATTTTGCCCTGCCTACGCTGAAACTATCATTCCCGGCGGACCGGTATCCGGCATTTGGACTTTAGCCGGTTCACCATATTTAATCCAAAACAATGTGTCGATCGATTCCGTTAGTACGCTCATTATCGACCCGGGCGTTCAAGTGCTATTATATCCTTCCGCAGCTTTCACTATCAAAGGGCGGATATTAGCGGAAGGGACGGAAAGCGATACGATTGTTTTCACTTCGCAGGATATTGGTAATTGGGCGCGGGGATTTATAATTTTGAACCTTGACAGCAATGCGTTGGACACTTCCCGATTTTCCTATTGTGAATTTTCCAAGTTTAAGAAAGGGGACTATTATTCCGGCGCGCTCTATATCGATGGCGGAGCGATGAATATACAGTATTCATCGAAAGTAATCATACAAAATTGTTTATTTGAGAATAACAAGACCGGAAATTGCATCGGGGCAGATGGAGCGAATGGTGCTCCAGGAATGCCAGGCGAACCGGGAGATACTGCTTATACCGGTAACGGCGGTGCAATTTATTTTTACTATTCGCATATTTATATGTTAAACTGTACCTTTGAAGGAAATCGTACTGGTGATGCTATCGGTGGGGACGGAGGGGACGGCGCAAGTAGTGTAGGTTCAGGGACTGTTTACGGTCAAGATGGTGGGAACGGAGGTTACGCCAACTCCGGTTTAGGCGGCGCGATATACCTGGAAAATTCCAATGCAGTTATCTTAAATTGTATTCTCTCTGGAAATTGTACTGGAATAGCCAATGGTGGAATGGGCGGCGATGGGGGTGATGCTTTAGCTTTTTACATGAGTGAAGCCTATGGCGGTGATGGCGGTGATGGTGGAAATGGATATTCTGGTGAAGCCGGAGCAATTTGTAGTAAATCATCTTCTCCGTTCTTTTATAAGTGCTTAATCTATAATGATTATCCTGGAAATGCGACCGGGGGCAGTGGTGGTGAAGGAGGCACTGCCGCGGCTTCGTATGCTATTCCGGGTTCTGACGGAGGCGGAGGCGATGGTCTAGCGGGACAGGCATTAGCAATTTATGGTATTAATGCTAATGACACATATCTGAATTGTACCATAACTAATAATGATCTGATTGGTTATGGTTTTGGCGGAAGTTCTTGGGCTTTAGGTTTAAATAGTTCTTACTTAGCTTCCGGACAAAATATGACATTTGTCAATTGTATTATTTGGGACAATGCTTTGCATCCATCATCACTATTTACATATCAATATTCCTGTTTAGATTTACTCTTTACCGGCATCGGAAATATTTCTCAAAATCCACTTTTCATCGACCCTCTAACCGCCAATTACCATCTGCAATCGACTTCCCCCTGCATCGACGCCGGCAATCCCGATCCCATCTATAACGATCCGGACGGCACCCGCAACGATATGGGCGCGTACTATTTCGACCAAACTCCGCCGCTGGTGATCGAAGACCTGACCATCACGGTGGAAGGAAATTCTATTGTTTTACAGTGGGCTCCGCTGGCTATCGCCAATTCTTACCACATCTACCGCTCCAATGTCCCCTATTTCGAGATTACCGGGATGACGCCGCTGTCTAATACAACAACGGCATCTTATACGGATACCAATGCCCTTTCCGGGGAAACCTGGTTTTATAAAGTGACCTTTGAATACTGAGTACTGAAAAGTAAAAGTTTTCACTGGCGATTATGGCTATTGTCGCTTGCGGTAGGGGCGGTTCGCGAACCGCCCCTACTTGTGAATATCTATCTTAGGGGGCGAACGGCCCTCCGCCCCTGCAAATCCCTAATCCTCAATCTCCCTAAATTCCCGCGAATCGCCTCCGTTTTTACTAATGCCAAATGCCTGATGCCTGATGCCGCCTTTTAATTCCCGCCAATTACCCCCATTTCTTGCATTTTCCTCTAGATTTCATTATATTAATTGGTTTAAATACTTGCTTTGTCTTTTATTGGTGTAGGGACAGAACAGTGTTCTGTCCCTACAAAACCATCGACCATAGTCCATAGTCCATCGTCCATCGACCATCGTCCATCAACCATAGTCCATCGACCATCAGCCATCTGCTAATAATGTCCGAATCCGGCTATATTAATATCAAAGGCGCCAAAGAGCACAACCTCAAGAACATCGACCTGAAACTGCCGCGCAATAAGCTTGTGGTGATCACCGGGCTGTCCGGTTCCGGGAAATCCTCGCTGGCGTTCGACACTATTTACGCGGAAGGGCAGCGCCGTTATGTGGAATCGCTGTCGGCTTACGCCCGGCAATTCTTGTCATTGATGGAAAAACCCGATGTGGAATTTATTGAAGGTTTGTCGCCCGCGATTTCGATTGAACAGAAGACTTCTTCCCGCAATCCCCGTTCCACTGTCGGCACGGTGACGGAAATTTACGATTATCTGCGGCTGTTATTCGCCCGCATCGGGATTCCCTATTGCTGGAAATGCGGGAGGAAAATCGAACGGCAGACAGTTCAGCAGATGGCGGAAACGGTATTAGCGATGCCGGAAGGGCAGAAGATTCAAGTTTTAGCTCCTATCGTCCGCGGGCGCAAGGGCGAATACCGCGAGGTCTTCAAAAAAGCCCGGAAAGACGGATTCGTCCGCGTGCGGGTGAACGGCGAAGTCCGAAGCCTCGATGAAGAAATCATACTGGAAAAGTATAAGAAACACAACATCGAAATCGTAGTCGACCGGTTGGTCATCGCTGGCGATATTCGTTCCCGTTTGACCGAATCGCTGGAAACCGCCATTGGATTGGCGGAAGGATTGGTAGTGGTGGAAGCGATTGGCGATAAGGAGATCTTATTCAGCGAAAACTTCGCCTGCCCCGATTGCGGCATCAGCTACGAAGATTTACAGCCGCGGATGTTCTCCTTCAACAGTCCGTTCGGCGCCTGCCCGCATTGCGATGGATTAGGCACTAAGATGGAAGTCGATCCGGTGTTGTTAGTCCCTAATCAGGAACTTTCCATTTGGGAAGGCGCAATTTTAGCTTTGGGGGAAGGGCGGGAAGGGTGGTATTTCAATATGGTGAAAAGAGTGGCGGAACATTACGGTTTTTCTTTGCATACGCCGTTCAAGGGTATGCAGGACAAATTTAAAGATATTGTTTTATACGGTTCCGGCGATGAGATTTTAACTTTCCGCTATGAATCCGGCAGCGGCAAGTTTTCCGGCGATTATGTAGGCAAATGGGAAGGCATCATCCCTAACCTGCAGCGCCGTTACAAACAGACGGAATCCGGCGGTATCCGCGAATGGATTGAAAACTTTATGGGCAGCATCCCCTGCGATAAATGCGGCGGGGAAAGGCTGCGCATCGAAAGCCGTTCGGTCAAAATCGGCGATTTATCCATCACCGATTTGACCAAGAAATCGGTCAAAGACGCGTTGACCTTTTTCGAGAACCTCGGCCTCAGCGAAAAGGAAAGCGCCATATCCCGGCAGATTTTGAAAGAGTTGAAATCGCGGCTGGGATTTTTACACAATGTGGGATTGGATTATCTGACTTTAGACCGGGGCGCGGGCAGTTTATCCGGCGGGGAAGCTCAACGCATCAGACTCGCCACGCAAATCGGTTCTCAGCTGGTCGGAGTGCTGTATATTCTGGACGAACCGTCCATCGGACTGCATCTGCGGGATAACCGGCGGTTGATCGATACGCTGTTGAAACTGCGGGATCTGGGTAATACTGTCATCGTTGTGGAACACGACCGGGAAACTATCGAATCGGCCGATGAAATCGTCGATTTGGGACCAGGCGCGGGAGTGTTGGGCGGGGAAGTGGTGGCGCAAGGCACTCCGGCGGAAATTATGCATTCCGGCAGTTTGACCGGGAAATTTTTATCCGGCGAAGAATGCGTGGAAATCCCCCACAAACGCCGCGCGGGCAGCGGGAAAGCGCTGATTTTAAAAGGCGCAAAAGGTAACAACCTGAAAAATCTGGAAGTGGAATTCCCGCTGGGGAAATTTATCGTGATTACCGGTGTTTCCGGTTCCGGGAAAAGCACTTTGGTGAATGAAACGCTGTATCCCGCGCTTTCGCAGAGATTGTATCGTTCCAAAGTCCGCCCGCTGGAATTTACCTGGCTGAACGGCACCGAATATCTGGACAAAGTTATCGACATCGACCAATCTCCGATAGGGCGGACGCCGCGTTCCAATCCGGCGACTTACACCGGGCTGTTCACCCCTATCCGCGATTTGTACGCGCAATTGCCGGAAGCTAAAATGCGGGGATATAAACCGGGGCGCTTCAGTTTCAATGTCAAAGGCGGCCGCTGCGAAGCCTGCGGAGGGGATGGGATCATCAAAATCGAAATGCACTTCCTGCCCGATGTCTATGTGCAATGCGATGAATGTAAAGGCAAGCGTTACAATCGGGAAACTTTAGAAGTCAAATATAAGGGGCGTTCCATCGCCGAAGCATTGGATATGACCGTGGCTGAAGCGGTGGAATTTTTCCGCAATATCCCGGTGGTGGATAGAAAACTACAGACGCTTTTAGATGTGGGGCTGGGATATATCAAACTTGGACAGCAAGCTACCACATTATCCGGCGGGGAAGCTCAACGGGTTAAATTAGCGGCGGAACTATCGAAAGTAGCTACCGGTAAAACGATATATATCCTCGACGAACCGACCACCGGCCTGCATTTCGCCGATGTCAAAATGCTGCTTAAAGTATTGAACGATTTAGTCGATAAAGGCAATACGGTGATGGTCATCGAACATAATCTGGACATCATCAAATCGGCGGATCATATCATCGATTTGGGGCCTGAAGGCGGCGATGAAGGCGGGTATGTCATTGCCCAGGGTCCGCCGGAAAATATCGCTCAGTATCCTTCATCCTACACCGGGAAATATCTGAGGGAAGAATTCGAGAAGAATTTGAAAGCGAAGGCGAGTTGAAAGTAGGAATTAAGAGTCCGGAATTCGGAATTAGGGTAATGAATAACTAATATTCACAGTAATAGAAGTGGTGTCAGGTGTCCTCACCTGACACCACAGGGACAGTTAATGGGAAGGCGTAAGAGGCAATTAATATCCGGGGCTAATCTATTTTTTGTCACTACGACAGTGATTGATTGGAAA